>JADMIO010970510.1_pt1 | contig 68395 bp, 68 predicted proteins | sample 8958161 | NCBI WGS metagenome assembly JADMIO01 (sample SAMN16585339, study PRJNA669376) | soil metagenome | isolation source: Crop rotation soil | place: USA: Cullars Rotation, Alabama | collected 2011 | reverse complement strand
ATTGATCATAAGCCGGGTCTGATTGATCATAAGCCGGGTCTGATTGATCATAAGCTGGGTCTGATTGATCATAAGCCGGGTCTGATTGATCATAAGCAAGGTCTGATTGATCATAAGCGTGGTCTCATTAATCATAAGCAAGGTCTTATTGCACTTTCCCTCTCAAACTCTCATTTTAACCCCAAAAACTGTAAGGTTTTAATAAAAAAGATAAAAAAACGTAACTAAAATTTTTTTGCATTTCACCTGGCGGGTCGCGCAGCCCCCGTCCAGGTGTAAATTCGGAGACGAAATTATAACTCTTCTGCTTATAAGGTCGCGCACCCCTTTTTATGTTATAAATTCTCTGCGTGCTCTGCAACTCCGCGCTCTCTGCGTGAAAACTTTCCTTGTCCTCTGCAGCTTTTTTAATCTCCGTAGCTTTTATTAATCTCCGTAGCTTCAGGCGCCTACGCTAAAGCTTCAACGACAGCGCTTGCGAAGGAGATAGCGAAAAAAGATCATCCCATTCCGAATCTTTATCAAAGATTATTTTTGCGAATTCCCTTGAATAAACCAGGAAGAATAAATTCATGAATAAATTTTTTGTTATTTTATTTATTAACTTATTTGCTATTACCCTGTATGCTCAAAAGCAGGGGCAGGCCCGTATTGATTCGTTACTGGAATCATTAAATGCAGGACTTTCAAAAAATAAAGATTGGGCCGATACTAACAAAGCCGGCCTGTTGATTGAACTTGCTTATGAATACCACAAAGCAGATCCCAATAAAGGATTAAAGATTGCAGAGGAAGCGTTGCAATTATCTGAAAAGCTGAACTGGAAAAATGGAATTGCTTCGGCATCCAACCGCATGGGGCTTTGTTACTGGGCCAAAGCAGAATATCCGAAAGCGCTCGAATCGCAATTTAAAGCGTTGCCGATTTTTGAAGAAACCCAAAATAAAAAGGGCATCGCAACCGTGCTGGGGAATATAGGCTTGGTCTATGATGGTCAACAGGATTATGAAAAGGCATTGGAGTATCATTTTAAGGCACTCAAGCTGAACAACGAGTTGTCGGACAGCAGCGGTGTGGCGCGCAACATGGGAAATATCGGTATGGCTTACGATGCGCAAGCTGATTTTAAAAATTCGCTTGATTATTATATCAAAGCGTTGAATATGTATGAAGCCATGAATGATAAAAACGGGATGGCGCGCAATCTGGGCAACATTGGTTTTGTTTATAACGAACAGGGAAATCATATCAAAGCACTGGAATATCATTTCAAAGCATTGCAAATGAACCTGGCCTTGGGAAACAAAATTTTAACGGCTTTGAATTATGGAAACATAGGTGAAGAATACTACAACATTGCAAACGATACCTCTTCAGGATGGCTTAACGTACGTCCTGACAGCCTGGATAAAAAGAGCGCCTTGCAAAAGGGAGAAGACTATTTGAGAAAAGGAATTGAGATGTTCAGGGAAATCGGGGACTATAATAGTTTGCAGGAATTATATCAATACCTCTCTGATTTATATGCGCTGAAAGGAAATTATAAGCTGAGCCTTGAAAGTTTCAGGGAATATGCCATTGCGAAAGATTCTATTTTTAATGCCGATAACAGGAGGAAAATTAACCGTCTGGAAAGTAAGCGTGCTGAAGAGCTGCATAAGAAAGAAATCGAGTTGAAAGACCTGGCAATAAAAAAAGCAAGCAATGAAAAACGTATTTTGTTTGCCGGTATTTTCTTATCGCTTTGCATTATAATAGTTATTTACAGGCAGCGCTCCCGGATCTCCAAAGAAAAAGAACACAGTGAAAAATTATTGCTCAATATCCTGCCTTCAGAGGTTGCTGAAGAGCTCAAAACAAAAGGCAGTGCTGAAGCGAAACAGTTTGATGAAGTCACCGTCATGTTCACCGACTTTAAAGGTTTTACACAGATCTCCGAAAAACTTTCGCCTACTGAATTAGTGGCTGAGATTCACACCTGCTTCAAAGCATTTGATGACATCATTAGCAAGCACAACATTGAAAAAATAAAAACCATTGGCGACAGTTATATGTGTGCCGGAGGTTTGCCTGTTGCCAACACAACCAATGCAACCGATGTGGTAAAAGCAGCCATTGAAATCCGTGACTTTATGACACAGCATCAATCCGCAATCCAATATTCGAAATTCGAAATTCGTATTGGAGTTCACACCGGTCCCGTTGTAGCAGGAATAGTTGGTGTTAAAAAATTCGCTTATGATATTTGGGGAGATACCGTAAACATTGCATCGCGCATGGAATCTTCAGGCGAAGCAGGAAAAGTAAATATCAGCGGAAGCACGTATGAATTGGTGAAGGATAAATTCAATTGTATGCATCGCGGAAAAATTCAGGCAAAGAATAAGGGAGAGGTGGATATGTATTTTGTTGACCGAAACATTAATTTACCCTCATTCAAAAATACTGAACAATGAAAATAAATAAAGAGTGGCATCTAAAAAACAGAATGCCGAAGAACCCAACCTTTGAGCAAAGAGTGAAGTGGCATGCAGCTCATAAGCAAAATTGTTCGTGCCAGCCGGTCCCGGCAAAGCTTACGGAGGAAATGAAGAGGAGAAAAATTACGATTTGAAAGTTATGAAAGCCATTGCCGCCACTGGGCAGGGATTTCAAATGTTTTTTGTTGTGCATAGTTGAAGCAGACAATTACGGAAAGGGCATTCGCCACTTCGGTTTCTGCCGGGCCGTTGCTTTTAATGATGGAGTAGGAGAGGTCGAAGCTTTTGGTGCCGATGCGGCTGCACCAGGTTTTAACATAAATCATATCGGATAATATGACAGGCTTGACATAATTAATTTCTATCCGTGCAAGTATGACTCCTTCATTATACCAGTCGGTTTGCCCTCCGCGTTCTTTAAAAAAATGCAGCCGGGCATGTTCGAGGTAAGAAAGATAGACGGCATTGTTAACATGTCCCATGTTGTCAATATCAACAAAACGGATTTGAATGGGCGAAAGGGTGATTTTCATGGTAGCGCTGTTTAGAATTAAACTCAGATCACGCAAAGATTGTTATTTTTGCGATTCAACATAACAACAAATATAGAATGAAAAGAACAGCAACAGCCCATTGGAGCGGATCGGGCAAAGAAGGAGGCGGAGACCTGACCACTCAGAGTAATACGCTTAATAAAACATCGTATTCATGGAAGGACCGGTTTGCAGATGGTACGGGAACCAATCCTGAAGAACTGGTTGCAGCAGCTCATGCAGGGTGCTTTACAATGAAGCTGAGCTTTTTACTGGGCGCAGCAGGATTTACACCGGATTCCATTGAAACCACTTCAACCGTTACGATTGAAGAGGGTACCATTAATAATTCACATTTGAATGTAAAAGCAAAAGTGCCGGGTATTACGAAAGAAAAATTTGAGGAGTGCGCGAACGAGGCGAAAACAACATGCCCTGTTTCGAAAGCGCTTGCCAGCATCAGCATCACCCTGGAAGCGGTGCTGGTTTAAGGATTAACGTTAACTAGAATTCCCCCTTTGGGGGTTAGGGGGACCATGAATTATCTCACTGCTGAGTCACTCAGCAAAGCGTATAATGAAACGCCTCTTTTCGAAAATCTAAGCATTTCATTAAGCGCCAATCAAAAAATGGCATTGATTGCTGCCAATGGCAGTGGTAAAAGCACGCTATTGCGCATACTGGCCGGCAGAGAAAAAGGGGATGACGGAAAAGTAACCATTCGCAACGGAGTTACTGCCGGGTACCTCGAACAGCAGCCCGTTTACCAGGAAGAAGCCACGGTAATGGATAGCATTTTTAAAAGCGATCATCCTGTTTTACATGCTTTGGGTGAGTATGAAAAATGCATTGACCAGGGCGACAATGCCGATCATGCTTTGCTGCAACAATTGATTGACAAAATTGATTCCTTGCAGGCATGGGATTATGAATCCAAAGCACATGAAATATTAGGCAAGCTCGGCATTCATGATCTTGATAAGCAAATGAAGCACCTTTCAGGAGGGCAGAAAAAGCGGGTCGCACTTGCGAGGCTGTTGATCGAGGAACCGGATATTTTATTATTGGATGAACCCACCAACCATTTGGATCTGGATATGATTGAATGGCTGGAGAATTATTTATTCTCGCTGAACAAAACTGTTTTACTGGTCACACACGACCGTTATTTTTTAGACAAGGTGTGTGATACCATTTCGGAGCTGGACAATGGCAAGCTGTATATTTATACAGGCAATTACGAATATTATTTAGAAAAGAAAGCGGAACGTGAGCAGCAGCAGGCAAGTGAGTTGGACAAATCAAAAAACCTTTACCGCAGGGAGCTTGACTGGATGCGCAAGCAGCCGCGTGCACGGGGCACCAAGCAAAAGGCGCGGATTGATTCGTTTTATGAAACCGAGGCGAAAGCAACTTCCCGGAAAACGGAAAATAAACTAAACCTCACCATGCAAATGCAACGGATGGGGCATAAAATTCTCGAGCTGGAAAATATCTGTAAATCCTATCAGGATAAAACACTTTTAAAGGATTTCTCCTATACCTTTAAGAGAGGCGAAAAGATTGGAATCGTAGGAAGAAACGGTGTCGGTAAGTCTACGCTTTTAAATATGATTATGGGGACGGTGAAACCTGATAAGGGAAAAATCAGGCAGGGAGAAACAATTTCATTCGGGTATTATTCGCAGGAAGGGATGCAGGTGAAAGAAGACAAGCGGGTGATTGATACGGTAAAGGAGATTGCCGAGTATGTGGAAGTCGGGAAAGGAAAAGGAAAATGGGTGAGTATTTCGGAGTTTATGAAGCACTTTAATTTTCCTGCCGCCAAACAACATACATTCGTTTCAAAGCTCAGCGGAGGGGAGAAAAGGCGGTTGTATCTTCTTACCATTCTTGTCCGTAATCCTAACTTTCTGATCCTTGATGAACCCACCAATGATTTGGATATTGTTACACTGAATATTCTTGAGGATTTTTTACAGGATTATGAAGGATGCGTTCTGATGGTAACGCATGACCGTTATTTTATGGACCGGTTAGTAGATCATGTTTTTGCTTTTGAAGGGAATGGCAGGATCAGGGACATTCATGGAAATTATTCCGATTACAGAAATGAAGCAGATGAATTGAAAGCGGTTGCAGCATCCAAAGCCCGGAATGCTGAAAAGAAAGAGGAAGCTGCTAAACCGAAGGAAAAGAAAGGGATGTCATTTAAAGAAAAAAGGGAATTTGAGCAGCTGGAAAAAGAGTTGGATGAACTGGAACACAGAAAGCGTTCATTGCTGGAAAAAATGAATGGTAATTTGAAGCATGAAGAGTTGCAACTGATTTCGGTTCAATACCAGGAAACAATACGTGAAATTGACTTGAAATCCGAACGGTGGATTATATTATCCGAAAGCCTTTAAGGAAAAAGAAACAGGTTTAAAGAGTTTTATTCTTTGTGTGCAACTGTGTGAGCTTCTTGCACAATGATGGCTTTGCCATGAAGCTTTACTCCATTCAGGTGTTCTATTGCATTCTGGGCTTCCTTGTTATTTTCCATTTCCACAAACGCATGTCCCTGGTGTTCCCATGTAGTGGTGTTATAAACGATATTGGTTTCAATAACAGCACCAAATGGATTAAAAAGCCGTTCTAATTCTCCCACATTCACTTTTTGTTCAATGTTCTTGACTTCTAAATACATGATTTTAAGTTTTAGATTTTTTTACAAAGCGTAATAACGGGCAATAATGACTAAAATGATGAAAGAGCAGATGAAAATGATTTGCATGATGCTTTTTAAAAGCATTTTTTTCCTTCTTTCATTTCTGTTTTCTACGAGGTTTCCGGTGAAGATTTTCGTGTAAAGTCTCATCATTTTTTGATTAATTTGACAGTGGTAATTATTTATGTTGCATGAATGCAGGTATAAAATTATATTAAATATTTTGATCCCTGTATATTTTAGATGCAAAATCATACAAAAGCATGATTAAATCAGCCTGATTTTGCCTCTAAAAACTGTTTTCTTGCTATAAAACTAGTTTAGAATGATTACTCGTCAATTGGGAATGAGTGCTCAAAAGTAACAATTTTTTTTAAATCCAAACGGATCAGCAATTTTTAAAGGCATCCAGGTATTTTTGGATGAATAAACTGACATATTTTCTGCGGTACTGCATGATCCACCGGGGATGCGGCAGCGGGATTATTTTTTTGAAGAACGTATGCTCTTTGTTCAACTCATCCAGGCAGTCAAAGTTTTTGCCTTCTCCAAGGCAAAAGCAATAGTTCCGATCAGCTCCAAAAACAAGCTGTTTATCAATAGATTCAATTATCATAGGTGTACAGGCAGAATAGAGTTGTTTATCATCATAATAATTCAAGTTTTTATTCGCATACGTAAACCCTAGAGGGCAAACAGCTGTGATATAAAAATGGCTGTAAAACAGGTTTACGCCCCCGTATTCATGGATTAATTGATAAATAAAAGCCGATGAAAGCTCAGGCAACTTTTTCAAATCATTGGCAATGCCGCATTCCCTCTCCAGCCTGATCGGGTCTGTGAATGGAATTCCGGTGGTCCCGGCACCAAACCTGCCCGGGTTGATTCCAAAAATAAAGACACGCTTTTCATGGTCGTTGTAGTAATTTGAATAAAACTGTTCAGCAAAGCCTGTTATATGTTTATCTGAGTATGGGTGTAAGACATGTACTCCTTTTGAAACCTTAAAATGCGGATTAAGGGATAAATTAAAATTCAGGACTTGCTTTCCGAAGGTCATCTTATTTGTTAACAATATTGAATTGACTTATTAACATTCGAGTATATGAACTTTTTTTTTTGAATATTCGCACAAGATAAAAACAAAGACTATGTCTCTAAATCCATTGCTACAGCTTTTAGTACCCAAGGAAAGAAAGTTTTTTGATTTGTTTGAAAAGGCATCTTCTAATTTGTTGGAGACAGCAAAAGTATTATACAATGCTGTGAATACTGCCCCTGGCGATAAGAGGTTGGAGCTGCTCAAAGAAGTAGCCCGCCTTGAACATGTGGGGGATGAAATAACACATCAGATTTTCCAGGAGGTCGGAAGCACTTTTATTACTCCTTTTGACAGGGAAGATATCCAAAGATTGGCAAGCGGGCTGGATGATATAGTGGATTATATTCACGGAGCGGCAAAACGGATTGAATTATATAAAATCGGCAATATCCACCCCAGCATTATCAAACTTGCGGAGCTGACCGTGGAATCGTGCGAAGAAATAAGCAAAGCTATTCCTCAATTACGTGATCTGCGTGATGTGAGCAAAATTCGTGAAGCATGTGTGGTGATAAACAGTATAGAAAATCATGCAGATGATATTGCCGATATGACTTTGGCGAGGCTGTTTGAAGAAGAAACCAATGCCATAGAAGTGATCAAGCTGAAAGAAATTATTTCCATCATCGAAACAGCAACGGACCGCTGTGAAGATGTATCCAATGTTCTTGAATCCATCCTGATGAAAGAGTCTTAGTCAACCTTAAACCTTAAATTCCAAGCCTCGAATGTTTTTCATCATCCTTGCCACCATCCTGGTTGCTTTAGTTTTTGACTTTGTAAACGGAATGAACGATGCTGCCAACAGTATTGCAACCATCGTAAGCACAAGGGTTCTTACTCCCATCCAGGCAATTGTCTGGGCAGCTTTTTTCAATTTTGTTGCTTTATACATTTATGGAACCTCTGTAGCCAAAACGCTGGGAACAGGTATTGTCCACACGGAGAATAATTTTATTGATGTTTACCTGATACTGGCTGCTTTAATAGGTGCTATTATCTGGGCTTATTTCTTTTGTGCGCGGCTTGGAATACCGGTGAGTTCATCTCATTCCCTGATTGGAGGCTTAATAGGTGCTGCAATTGTTAAAGGAGGAATGTCTTCGCTTATTCTAGGACCGGTTTTCTTCAAAACGAAAATATTCACGATTGTGATATTTGTTTTTCTTGCACCCATTATCGGGATGATTGTCGGTTATTTTATTATGGTTGCCACACTTTGGATATGCCGCAAATACAGCCCTTCAAAAGTGGATAAGGTATTTCGTTCAGGCCAGCTATTATCGTCTGCCTGTTTCAGCCTCGGGCATGGCGGTAATGATGCGCAAAAAACCATGGGTGTTATTACCATGTTGCTTTTTGCGTCCAAGGATATTCCATTCATTAAGGAAAATTTATATCCCTATGATGATTTTAAAGTCCCTCTATGGGTGATGTATACTGCTCACTTTTTTATTGCAATGGGAACCATGGCTGGCGGATGGAAAATAGTAAGGACAATGGGTTCAAAAATTACGCACCTGAAGCCAGAAGGGGGTTTTAGTGCGGAAACTGCCGGAGCCATTACTTTATTTTGGGCAACCACTTCCGGAATACCGGTAAGTACCACACAAACTATTGGAGGTGCAATCATGGGTGTGGGGACTACCCGCAGCCTTTCTGCAGTTAAATGGGGGCTGGCAGGAAACATAGTGATGACTTGGCTGCTTACTATACCAAGCAGTGCCATTATCGGGGGCACTATTTATTTTGTAATTAACTTATTTCTCTGACGAGGATTATTAATAATTAATTCTTTCATTCTTTTTGTTACCTTTATTCCTAATAAATTATTCAGCATGATTAGAAGTTTATATGCTCTGGCAATTGCTGTTGTTTGTACTATTTTCATTGTTCAAAAGAATAATAGTATCCCTAAAATTTCGAAGGAAACCGGGGAAGAAAAAGGAGAAGCAGCGGATGCGCTGGCTCAGTGGTATGATTCCCGCGCATTTCCGTTTGAAACCATTCCTATGGAGAATTATTCACGGTCGTTCTCGAAGATGAAAGAAACGCAGTCCATGCGCACGTTGACTTTTTCTGGAGCATGGAATTGCATTGGCCCGATGAATTTCGGAGGCAGAACACTTAGCCTGGCTTTTAATCCTCAAAACCCGAATACCATTTTTGCAGGATCGGCAGGAGGAGGGTTATGGAAAAGTTACACGGGTGGTATGGGTGCTTCAGCATGGCAGTATGTGACGGTTGGTTACCCGGTTTTAGGTATTGGCGCTATTGCCATCAATCCCAACGACAGCAATGAAATTTACATCGGAACCGGAGAAGTATACAATTATCAAAATACAGGTACAGGTTATGCTGTGAGAACCACCCGTGGTACTTATGGAATCGGGATTTTAAAATCAATTGATGGTGGAGCAAGCTGGAGCAAAAGCCTGGATTGGCAATATGATGAACTCAAAGGTATACAGGACATTGTTATTAATCCTTTAAATCCAAATACCGTTTTTGCAGCCACTTCGGAAGGAACTTACCGAAGCTTAAATGCCGGAGCTACATGGACGTTAGTTAACCCGGTTTTAATGGCTACCGATATTGCAATGCATGCATCTGATACTTCTATGATTTTTGTTGCTGCGGGTAATAGTTTTTCTGCGAATCCCGGTATTTACCGTTCCGTTAATGGAGGAACTTCTTTTACCCAACTTACGGCAGGGCTTCCCTCATCCTGGAGCGGCAAAGCACTTTTATGTATCAGTCCTTCACAACCGGCCATCATTTACGCGAGCATTGCAAACCAATTGGCGCAAATAGGATTTTATAAGTCAACAGATCATGGTATGAACTGGACCTTGATTAATACTGAAGATGTGGCTCTGCACCAGGGTTGGTATTCACATGATGTGGCTGTGCGTCCTGATAACCCGGATGAAATCATTTGCGCGGGTTTGGATACTTGGAAATCAACAGACGGAGGGATAACTTTAACACAAAAATCTTATTGGTACAACTGGGACTTTAGCGCTACACCAATCGGGGGGCCGGAAGGAACACCTGATTATGTTCATGCAGATATTCATCATGTTTATTACCATCCCTCCAATTTTGATATTGTTTATTATGTAAGTGACGGTGGAGTATTCCGTTCCGATGACGGTGGAGAAACTTTTGCAGGTGTGAACGGAATGTATCACACCACGCAGTTTTATGCTAACTTCTCCAATTCGACTAATGACTCTCTTTTTGCAATAGGAGGAATGCAGGACAATGCTACGGCAGTGTATGAGGGAAATCCTAAAATGAGGAGGGTTATTGGCGGAGATGGCCTTTCAACTGCTATAAACCCAAACAATGATAATATTGTTTATGGTTCTTATACCTACCTGAGTCTGTATAAATCAACTGATAAAGCGCAAACGTTTAACAACCTCAATATTCCTCCGGGCACTACCACCAACTTTGCCGGGCCTTATGTATTAAGCCAATCAAATTCACAAGTTTTATATGCCGGAAGCGATCTTGTTTATAAATCCGTTGACGAAGGTAATAATTGGACAACTGTAAATTCCGGGAATCCATTAGACGGAAACCCTGTTTTGTGCTTTGCGATTAGTACTACTAATTCCAATCTTGTTTATGCGGCAACAGCACCTACTGTTACTCCGCAAATGAGCCTGTTTAAAACAACGAATGGCGGTACAAGCTGGACAGATATAACAGGCACTTTACCCAACCGTTATTTACTCGATATCGCAATTGACCCGGTTGATAACAATAAGTTATTTATCACGTTAGGGGGTTACGGAACAGCGCATTTGTTTCGAAGCATTAATGCCGGCAGTACATGGGCAGCTTTCGGTACGGGTTTACCCGATGTTCCGACAAACACTATTACCATTGATCCTTTAAATAATCAAATCATTTATCTGGGAAATGACTTAGGAGTTTTTGCCTCTATTGACGGTGGAGCAACCTGGCAGGCTTTTAATGATGGAATAGAAGATGCTGTGATGGTATTTGACGTTAGCATATCTCCTTCTAACCGGAAGCTTAGAATAGCTACTCATGGTAAAGGAATATACGAACGATCCATGCTACCCATTACCATTACTTCGGTTCAGCAGCCTTTAATAAATGAGTTTTCCATATCTGTTCTTTCCAATCCTTTTAAAGATGTAATTCTTTTAAATATCACTTCCGGCAAAAAAATGCGGTTAGCAGGAATTATTTATGCTAATGATGGTAAGAAAAATTTAGAGATTTCTATTTCCGTAAATAAAGGTTCACAGAAAATACCCATTGATGCCAGTAAACTCAGTGCGGGAGTATATTTCCTGTATTTGTCTGATGGAAAGAATGCAATTACAAGGAAATTACTGAAGGATTGAAAATTTATATCTAAATAAAAAATAATTATTAATTCATCTTACTCTTTTATTTCCTTTAGCTTCTCCAAGGCCTGTGTTTTATAAAAGCCATCATCAGAAACAATGCTCTCCAGAATTTCTTTTGCCTCTTTAGTTTTATTCAACATTTCTTTTACAATTGCTAAATGCCATTTCGCTTCTTCATAAAATGCATTTGCTGGTGAGATGCTAATACTCATAAACAACTTTTCAGCCTCATAAAATCGTTCCATTCTTTCATAAGTCAATGCTTTGTAAAAACTGCAATTCATATCACCTGGAAAATATTGCAAGATCAAATTAAAGTTATTGAGCGAAGTAGCATAAGCTCCTGTATTTATGCTTCTTAGTGCGGTTGCAAGAATAGTTTCATATTTTACAGTGTAGACAGTTTCATCAGCGGTCTTCTTTTTTTGCTGTTCACTATTTTCAAACTGAGCGGAAACATTTTGAAAAAGTTTATCGAGTTGGGTCTGATTATCCGAATATATTTTTGAATAATCAACAGTTTTCAAATCTTCCATGTAAACTATTTTGTAGGGGCATGAATTTAAATGCCGCGCAAGAGTATACTCGACAGAGGCTTTATCAATAGTATAACATTCCCGGTAAGGTATCTTATTCATTTCGGTTGCCGATTTAATTTCATTTATTGGCAAACTATTTTTTTGATATCCTTCAGGAAACGTTACATTGTTTTCTGATTTTTCTATTTTATCTATGGCAATATTTTTCTTTTCCAAAGGAGAGTTTATGTAATTTTTATGGATGACCATAGCTGCTTTTTTGCTTTCCGGGTATTTATTACCGAAAAAAATAATAATCGTAATAACTAACAATAGTGAAATACTGCCCGGGATAAAATTTGAAAGTTGCTTTAATTTGTGTGCGGGAGTGCTAATGCCTGTTTTCTTTTCCCACATAAACGGAAGCCTATTTAAAGCAGAAAGGTCCCGCAATTGCCCGAGCCCATGCATTGCTTCCGAACAATACTCACATGACTGAAGATGACCTTCAAGTTTATGCAATGATTTCTCATCAATATTCTTTTCTAAGTAAGAAATCATTTCTTTTTTGGAAATGCAGGCGGAAGGAAATAGGTTGGTTAAATTACTTTTCATTTTGAGATATCCTTTCGAGGTATATTTTTAAATTCCTTTTACCATTTTGAATATAGCTTTTTACTTCATGCATACTATACCCGGTAACACTCGCAATTTCATCGTATGATTTTTTTCCAAGATAAAACAATTCTATACATTGTTTTTGTTTGGGGTTAATGGCATTTAAAGCACCATTCAAATGCTCGAGGTGTATATCAATAATTTCTGAACTGTCATCACCTCCTGTTGAAACAGTACTATCAATTGCATTTAAACTTAGTGTGACATTTTCTTTATTTAAATAAGCAAAGCAATAATTGCGGGTTACAGAATGCAACCATGAACTGAAATTGGCTATATCATATTTATGTAAATCTTCAAACATCTTTTCAAATATTGCCAGTACGGCATCCTTGCATGCTTCCTCATCTTTGAGATAATGATAGCAAATTCCATATACTAAATGGGCATGCCGGTCAAATAAAAGTCCTATTAAGTTTTTGTCATCAGTAACTTTATAGGAGGTGATGATTTCAATATCAGTTTGCAAGGAAGTTTTACTTGATCTGAAAAGCCGCATAAAGCAATTTATCTCTAGATAAGAAAAGTTGAAATTTCCATAAAGGTAAAGCCAAATAATTATTTAAGCAATATTCTCTTTTATTAATTATTCAGTTCATGATTATGGAAATACATTTTTTATTTATCAAAGAGAAAAACATTAATCAAATTACAAAAAGCTAAAAACATGAAAAAACTTACATTATTATTCCTGCTTGCAATAGTATTTATTGAAGTAGATGGAAGGGAATTAAGGGTAATTCCTGAAGATGGCGAACTCAGAGGAACCGTAAAAGACAAAGAAACAGGTGAAATAATGCGTTACGCAAGCGTTGCCATCATGAATGGTGAAAGCATTGTGAATGCAACGACAACAGATGATAATGGAAATTACAAAATAAATCCAATTCAGCCGGGTACTTATACTATTAGGGCGTCTTTTGTGGCTTACAAACCCACGACTATTTATGAGGTGGTTATTTCAATTAATAAAATAACATTTCTTGATATTGAATTATCAAGCGATAATACTTTACCGCCTATAGAAATAACTTATGCTCCTTCGATGGTAAATGTCGGAGAAACGTCAGATATGTCGGTAATTGGTTCTGGTGATATTGAAAACATGCCTTTGCAAAAGCTGGAGGACATTGTTGCCCTGGTGCCGGGAGTTGTTCAAACAGAAGAAGGCGGTTCATTAAATATTAGGGGTTCACGGAATAACAGTACAGTATATATCGTTGATGGCGTGAGAATGCAGGAAGGGTTTAGCATTCCAAAAAGAGCCATTGCTCAAATAGCCGTTATTACCGGGGGAATACCGGCACAGTTCGGAGATGTGACGGGAGGGGTTATTGTTATTACTACAAAAAGCTTTGTCGGGAGATAGCCAATTATTGAAATACTATTAACAACTAATAATTAACCCCAACCAATACTCTATGAAAGGTTGGGGTTAAGATATTTTCTATAAAAAAGGTAAATGGGAGGTTTATAACCATTGACAAATTATGCCCCCCATGAGTGCAAAGCATACGATCCAAAACCCTGCATTGATCCAAATGTACTTCCAACTCTTGCGTTCAAACATGGCATTCACAGCAAGCACCGGCAGGGCAATTGTTAATCCTCCTAATGTTCCATGAAGCATACCATGCTTAAAAGTACGGAAGTTATGCCCGTATTTTGCCATGAATCCTGTTAACATAACTCCTACGTCAGAATTAGGGTCATTCATTCCGGGTTCTTTCTGCAGTATGGAATACATGTGCATTTGATGAATCACCATGAAACTAATGGCAAAAGCAAGAAAAAAGCTAAATAAAAATGTAAGCCCGAAAACCAAAGGCATGTTAACTCCTTTAGCTTTTTCAGGATCCATTCCGGCAGCTCCCATCCATGCATTTCCAAATACTTTCGGATTATACCAGATAAATCCGACAACCAGCGGCACTAGCGCTGCAACAAGAATAATTAAAATGTTAAAGCTAGGTTCCATAATAGTTTGTGTTTTAAGTTTTCTCAAATGTAATCCTTAATTTTTTAATTCAACTTCCTGTTTCTTTAACGTTCTTTTGACTTATTAACAAATGATCTGTTAATTTGAACCCGAAAACTTTAAACGTTAACTTCACACACTTAAAACATATTGAAAATATGAAACGATACATTTTTACCACCTTTCTTTTATTTGTATTCTTTGTCGCCAATGCTCAGGATAAAAACGATTATTTAACCATTACAAAAATCAAGGATGAAGGATTTAATCATTCACAGGTAATGGATAACTTATTTAACCTGACGGATGTTTCCGGCCCGCGTTTAACAGGTTCAATGAACTTAAAGCATGCTCAGGAGTGGGCTATAAAGCAATTAAAAGATTGGGGAATTATCAATGATACCATTGAACCGTGGGGTGGTTTCGGCAGAGGTTGGGAGATCAATAAGTCTTACCTTGCCATGACGGTTCCTTATTACCAACCATTGATTGCCATCCCCAAAGCATGGACTCCGGGTACAAATGGACTGATTACTGCCCAAGCGGTAGTCATTAAAATTGACAGCGTGCAGGAGCTTGATAAATTTAAAGGCAAGTTAAAAGGAAAAATTGTTGTGCTTGCCCCCACCAACGCTGAAATCAAATTAGGGCTTAAACCTGAAGCCAGCCGTTATACGGACGAGGAATTGAAGAATCTTTATCTTGATAAAAGTATTGCAGAAGCGAATGATGATTACACTCCTGCGGATTATGCACGCTTCCGCGCAGCAAGAGCCTTGCGGCAAAAGATAAACACATTTCTTACGGATGAAAACCCTGTTCTTATTTTAAGTGCAAGAGGTGGCACAATGGGTACTTTCAATACCAGTAATGGTGCATCTTATGCTGTGGATGCTAAACCTGTATATCCTGAATTGGAAATGTCGCCTGAGCATATAAACAGGCTTGTACGTTTGCTTCAGGCAAATAAAGAAGTGAAGCTGGAAGCAGAAATAGATACCAAGTTCAATGATACAGATACGCTGCAGTATAATGTTATTGGTGAAATACCGGGAACCGATAAGAATCTGAAAAGCGAATTAGTAATGATAGGAGCACATTTGGACTCATGGCATGCTGCTACCGGGGCAACAGATAATGCTGTAGGATGTGCAGTAATGATGGAAGTCATGCGCATATTAAAAGCAATTGACGCAAAACCAAGAAGAACCATCCGCATTGCTTTATGGAGCGGGGAGGAGCAGGGCATATTCGGATCCAAGGGATATGTAAAAAAACATTTCGGTAATGCTGAAACTATGGAATTATTGCCAGAGCATTCAAAGCTTTCTGCTTATTATAATTTAGATAATGGTGGAGGAAAAATACGCGGCATTTATTTACAGGGCAATGATGCCTTACGAAGTGTATTCGAAACATGGTTTGAACCGTTTCATGATTTAGGAGTGCAAACTGTTACCACACGCAACACTGGCTCTACCGATCATGTTTCTTTTGATAATGTCGGGCTTCCTGCTTTCCAGTTTATACAAGATCCGATGGATTATGATACTAAAACTCATCATACCAATATGGATACGTATGACCGTCTTCAGAAAGCGGACCTCATGCAGGCTTCAGTGGTAGTTGCTGCCATAGTTTATGAAACAGCAAACCGTGATGAAAAGCTGCAGAGAAAACCTTTGCCAAAAGCTAAGCCGGCCGGTAAAATGTAATTCAGTTTATTTCTTAAGAGCTTTTTTACTCAGGTATTTTTTGACCTTCTTTAAAGAAGGGCCTGCTTTCTTTACAGCATTGATCAGCTCAACTTCACTGACGCCTAAACTCTGGGTCCACCAGTCAATTTCCCATTTTTCATCAATATTTATCAGGTTTTTCTTTTCCTCTTCTTCTTTGCTCTTTCGATCGGAATTCATAAGTCATTAATTTAAACCAAAGCTCCTGAATTTTTATTTGATTTCAAAAGCTCATCTATGCTATTTTGTTTAATTTCATCATTCCTATCAGCCATATGAAGTGCTTCTTCATAAACTTTCTCCAGCATCAATGCATTTTTCTTAATGTCATAGTGTTGTTCAATGTGTTTCCGGGCATTTTTTGAAAAGAAATCATACTCTTGCTGGTCCATCCTGTAAAATCTTTCGATGCTTTTTACCAGCTGATCCACATTCCGTTCATCGCTCAGCAAACCGGTTTTTTCATGAATAACCTCATCCGGGATGTCACAGTGTTTTGTACTGATCACCGGCATTCCTGTGGCCTGAGCATCTAAAAGCACAACCGGTGCGCCACCTTCACAATCCTTTTTCTCCGTGTAGCAGCTTGGATGAATAAACACATCATAATTGTGCATGAACTGATGCAGTGAATCAAAATCCACCCGGTCAATTATAATAATTTTATCCCTGAATGTTCCATTACCTCCTAATAATGTTTTATAGAGGCCTTTCTTGGTGCCGTCCAAATCCTTTCCTACCAATGTGAGCGTCATATCGGGGCAATCTTTTAACGCTTTCTTGAATGCTTCAATACAATAAACATGGCCTTTTTTCTCTGTGAAGTCTGCAACCTGCAGTAAGTTTAGTTTGTTTACCTGTTTTTCACGATGGTAATAAAAAATTTTTTCTGGGTTAACGCCAAGATTAACCACACGAATCTTTTTTGCTTCGCAACCGGCACCCTCCAGTGTTTTAGCCCCTACAGTGCCTTCGCAAATAAACAGATCGGCTTCTTTAAATAATTTTTTATAACGTTCCTGCCATTCGGGATAATTTATGGGCAGCCATTCGTAATCGAAACCATAAAAAGAAACTATATGCGGAACCTTAAGTTTTTTACCGAGATTTAAATATTCATATCCTACAAATGAAAAATGAGAATGTATGATCTGAATTTTTTCAGCTTTCGACTGGCTAAAAAGGTATTGCTTATAATTTTTAAACAGCAGTGTATTTAAACGGAATAAAACCTTTTTGAAAAAATAAACAGGTGTGTTAACCTTTGTGTTTTTCTTAATGTCGTAGGCAAGGTCTGCAAGCGGGAAAATAAAATAGTTGAAATTGCCGCTGTAAAAATTATTTTTTAAAAAGACTTCCGAGCCAACATAAACTTTGCAATTCTTAAGGCAATTAATTAACCTGTAAGCCCAATTTTCTGTTGTATTCAGGTATTCATGGAAAAGGTGTAAAACTCTGATCAATGCGCTCTGGTTATATTAGCGTGGTTTTAAAAAAAATATGCCATAAAGATACAGAAAATATTTATTTTGCCAAAAAATACCTTTTAGCTGCCCAAAATAATCACATTTTGCCCAATCTTATACCCAGGCTGAAGATCATTTCATGAGGAACCTCGAAAGAAGACATCGTGGACGAGCTGCTGTTTTTAATTCCCTGGTAATAGACAGCAAAATTAAGCCTGCTTATTTCGGCTACTGCACCGAAACGGTAACCCAGCCCGTTTTTGTTAAATTCAAACCCATTGGAATTAAACTCATGGGTTGCATGAAATATATAGTTGTAAACGGGGCCGGCTTCAATGCTTAGCGGGCCAATCACATTCAAGCCGAACATCAATGGAACATTCAGTTTTTGTTCGGAATAAGAACTGTTTTCAACCTGCGTTTCATCTTTCATGATATCTACTGTTCCATTTTTGAATTGCAGCAACGCCAATGGTTTTATATAAAACGGCCCGAAAGCTCCTTTTGCATACAAGCCCGCTTCAATTCCCCATATGTTATCTCCTTTAATCACATCCGCAAACTGGTTTTTTATTTCCGATATTTTTACTGCGCCTGTGGTGTAACCACCGTAAATTCCGGCTGATAGTTGCTGACTTTCCGCTTTTGCAATGAAAAGAAAGAATAAGGGAACGATATATTTTATTTTCAATTTCATATTCATCATGATATAAACTTTACTTCTTTGTTATTTATTATCTCTCCAATGAAAATTGCATACCATCAAGATGAAAAAATCATTAAGTTTCCATGTATGCGCCTGAAACCACTGCAGGTAAGCTTTTTCAGTTGACAGCAAAATCGCTAAATTTGACAGTTTTTATCAAACTTTTGTTCAGGGCCGTTTAATAAAAAAGTGCAATAATTATTGAGCAATTAATTACTGAGGCACAGTTTTTTATAATAGTACGAGAAACTTAAAAACCGGACAAGTTGAATGCAGCCGATTCCAAGCCGCTAAATGTATTGTTAGTGGATGACGATGATGATGACAGCCTGATGTTTTCCGAAGCATTAAAGGATATTCCCTTTCCTGTTTCATTTCAACGGCTCAATGATGGCGAACAGTTTTTTCAATACCTGGCAAAGCAAGCCTGCCCCGATGTAATATTTCTCGATCTCAGCCTTCCGGGCATGACAGGCAAAGAAGTTTTAAAGGAGATTCGCACCGTTAAAAAGTTTATTGACCTGCCCGTAATCATTTATACAGGTTTTGATTTTCATCCTGACACCGATGATTTATATAACCTTGGCGCCAACCTTAACATTGTCAAGCCTACTAATTATAACGACCTTGTACAGGTGCTTACACGGGTGCTTTCGATTGACTGGAGGCATAATTTACCGGTTACAAAACGGGAAGATTTTGTGGTGAGGGCACGAGCCTGATGCGCTGCCGGAAAATAAATAGGCGCGGGTGATGGAGAAAAACTGCTCAACCTATTTGATTCATCCGGTTAAATGTTTGCTGCAGATCTGCCGGCCCTGCTTTAGTCATTGCTTCACTGAAACCAAACGTAAGCTGTGTTTTACCTTCTTTCAGCTGCTCAAAAATTGCCTCGATAAAATCGCGAACCGGGGGTGCATGGTCGTGCTTGCCTTTTCCGCCAAGGTCGGTGTTTAATGCCGGGGGGACAATTTCAATCACTTCTATGTTTTTTGGCTTTACCAGCTCGCGCAGGGATAGCGTGAACGAATGAAAAAAAGCTTTTGTGGCAGAGTAAACAGGTGTTTTTAACAACGGCACAAATGATAGCCCTGAAGTTACATTCATGATCGTATCCAGCGGCTGCAGGTTGATGAAAAGTGAAATCAAATGAACCTGCGCTGTTATGTTAATGGCTATTTCTTCCGATGCGCGTGCATAAAAATCGGGATCCCATACGGATGCCCATTGCTGAATGCCCGCGTTATTTACCAGCACATTCAAATCGCCATGCTCCTCTGATATCCATTTGAAAAGGTTTTCACGTTCCTTCTGTACCGTTAAATCACACTGCTTGGTTATAAGGGAGGGCAGCCGCTTTGCAGCATCTCTTAAAGCATCCATGCGCCTGCCGCAGATGATCACCGTATTGTTTTCCCTGGTAAACCTTTCGGCAAGAGCCAGCCCGATGCCCGATGCGCCACCGGAGATAAGTATTTTATTGCCTGATAAATTCATGTAGTTGCTTTACATGTAAAGGTAAAGCACAATGATGTAAAAAATGCAACAGGCACTTTATTCACAGAACAAGGCATCCCGGGTTTATCTTGTGAGCGCAGAAATAGAAGGGAAGTGCGTAGTGAAAAAGGCAGTTGTGGAAAGAATTCAGAAACAACTATTTTTTCCTTTAAATCACTGTTTTCCACCTATTAAACATTTCTTCTCCGGTCTCGGGAGCGACTTTAGCAGCATGCAGAGAGACTTTAGCAGTCTGCGCAATGACTTAATCAACCTGCGGTGCAACTTCACGAAGCCGGTGAGTAACTTCACGGAGCTGAAGTGTTACTTTGGCAAGCTGAAGAGCTGCCTCATGAAACCGAACTGACATTTTACTAATCTGTGGAATGACTTCAATGCTCTGAGCTGACACTTTGGTAAACTAAGGAGCGTCTTCAAACCGCTATGGAGCTGCTTATCGCGTCCAGGTTTGCACTTATGAAAGCTGTGCTCGTTCATGACATCGCCATGCTTTCGCTTAAGCCATCCATGGAATAACTTTTGCAGGACAATGTCATGCTTAACAGCCTCATGCTGCCGCTTTATTCATCCGTTATGAAACTTAAGGCTGATATGGTGGTGCTTTTGCATGCTCAAGTTTTAGTTATGCTTGCTGATTAATAATAAACCATTTCCATCCATTGGGCAAATGAATCTCAAAGTTTCATCATTTTTTAAATTTTCAATTAGCAATAATTAGTAAACATTAGTTACAAAAAGTTACCAAAAGGTATACAAAAGTTATCAATTATTGAGTAAAAAATAATGCTTTAGTATTAATTTATTGAGTTTGTGAATATTTTATTTCATTAATCTTTCTTTTTCAAAAAGGATTTTAATATTTTTGTTTTGCTGTTTAGAATTTACACCTAATAAACGGCTTTCTGTTCCCCACGGAAGAAACAACAGCCGGTGAAGGCTTATTTTTTTACCACGTATTAAAAAACACTGTTTATGAATAATAATGATGAGCTTACTGCCCGTGAAAAAGAGCTTTTAGAGCACATGCGCAACGGGTTAAGCCGGAAAATGGCAGCCGATCAATGCCGCATTTCAAAACGCACCGTTGATAGCCATTTAAAAACCATTTTTACAAAGCTTAAAGTGCATAACATAACCGAAGCATTAAAGGCAACTGATGGGAATAATAAAAAGGACGATGCCGCGAATAATAATTAATTCTTAAAGTTATTACGCTTTATACTTACGTATAAATACTTAAGCTTTTTCAGGTATTGACAAGTTCTGTTTGAGCATTTAATTTTGTTGCTCAAAATCATCTGCCTTGAAAGCGCTTATTCAGCTTATCCGTTTTATTTTATCCGTGTTTTTTGAAGCCGGAAACTTTCGCAAAGCGGCAAGTTCTCTTGGCATAGTTGAAATTTCCCAACTAATAAAATTATTATATTTTAAACTGCTTCTCCCGCTCTTGCCTGGAAGAAAAGCATAGCTGCCCTTTTTCCGCTCAGCAGCTAAACCCGACCTTATAGTACCAACTTTATATTTTTTATTAGAATATTAAAGTGTACTTTTAATAAAAATTAAAAACTTATGAAAAAAATTTTGATAATAGCTCTTTCAGCAATGCTATATAATACATCTTTTGCTCAAAACCTTGTGCCTAATTGGAGTTTTGAGGATACTGTGTCATGTCCTACTGCAATTACACAAATCAATAGAGCCTTAGGCTGGAGCAGTTACAGTCAAACTCCAGATTATTTCAATGTATGTAATGGAGGTCAAGTAGGAGTTCCTTTAAATGCTTTTGGATTTCAAAATGCGTTATCAGGAAATGCCTACGCTGGATTTGCAGCATTCCATGTGGGAAATTTAAGAGAATATATAGGGTCACAATTAATTCAGCCGCTTGATTCAGGATTTAAGTATTTTGCTTCTCTTTATGTAAGCCGCGCAACCTATAATACGCAGAATAAGGCTTCAAATAAAATTGGAATTAAGTTTTCCACAGTTTCATATTCTCAGGGTAATCCTCAGCCTACAGATAATTATGCTCAAATTTTTTCTGATTCAATCATTGAGGACACTTTGAATTGGGTTAAAATATCAGGTTCATTTATTGCTGATTCTGCATATCAATATGTAAGTATTGGTAATTTTTTTACTGATTCCTTAACCTCAGTTATTTCTTATGATACACTTAATGGAGTTGCCTATTATTTTCTTGAGTGTGTTTGTGTTTCTGTTGATTCTCTGGCTTGTAATAGTAATGTTGGAATTCCTGAAAATAATTTGCCTCTAAAACTTATTATTTTTCCTAATCCGGTCGCAAATTCAATTTATATTATTAATAAAACAAATGAAATAGTTGAGGCGGAAATATATGATTCAATGGGTCAGTTAATTTCAAAATACACTCTTAAAAAAATGCAAAATGAAATATCCATGTCAACCTGTACTAGAGGAATTTATATTTTAATCTTTAAACAAAAAAATAATATATTTCAAAAAAAAATAATTAAATATTAAACAATCTAAATCGTAAATAAGATGAAAAACATCTACAAAACAATTGTATTGCTGTACGCAATATTTTGTTATTTAAATCAGGCAAAAGGACAATCTTCTTCAACTGGAACTGCAACAATCTCAACTCCAAACTTTCCTAATACAGCCTCAGATTATCTTGGCTGGTCAACAACCTCCAATTCCACTCTTTCCGTTCCCGAACTCACCATCCAAAACGAAGATGCAATGCCAATCAGTTTTTATACCAATGCCGGAACTGGTTTTTCACTTGCCCACATGCGCATGTGGATATATGATGGCGGAGGGGGATCTAATAATGGATACATTGGAATAGGGGATTTTGCAGCAGCTTCTGCAACACCGCAAAATCTGCTGCATATACATAATCAAAATGCTGCAACATCATTTACTCAATGGACAAATACAACAACAAGTGCAGCTAATGTTAATGGATTGATTATTGGAATGAATGGTTCAGTAGCAGAAATAAATCAACAAGAAACAGCTAATTTGGAAGTATCAACAGGCGGATCACTGCGTATGACGGTGGCAGGTGGTTCGGGTAACGTTGGCATAGGAACGTCCCCGGGTGTAGCACGCCTCAGAGTTGATAACGATATAGATATCGGGACTACATACGAGATAGGAGGGCAGGTTGTAATGTCAGTAGCAGGCACTCAAAATCTTCTTTTAGGAGTAGCTGCAGGATTGTCGTTATCCGGCTCACCTGGATCAAATACGTTTGCAGGATATAATGCAGGAAATTCTGCTACATCAGCCAGGGATAACACGTTTGTAGGAAGTCATTCTGGAGAAACAAATGTTACAGGTGATTATAATACTTATTTAGGGAGCCTTTCCGGAAGTAACACTACAAGCGACAATAATACATTTCTGGGACACCATTGCGGTTTTAATGTAACAACTGGTCATGACAATACTTTCGTAGGTGCTCATGCAGGCTACGGATCTGTAACTGTTGGAACTGGAAGTTATAATACCTTTTGCGGTATCTACGCAGGAGATCATTTCACAACAGGTTATGAAAATTGTTTATATGGTTATTATGCTGGGCGGGCAATTACCACGGGCAGTGATAATGTAATTATTGGAATGTTAGCTTCACGTTTTATAGATGCAGGATCGAATAATGTTTTTGTCGGTAATCGGGCTGGTATAAATATCCATGACGGAAATGATAATACTTACTTGGGGGATCAGGCAACTAATATTTCAGGAACAGATTTATCAAATTCAGCAGCAATTGGTGCAAATACAGTAGTAAGAAATGATGACCAAATGATACTCGGCAATAATAGCATGAATGTAGGAATTGGTTTATCAAATGATGCATCTGGTCCTCAAAACAAATTGGAAATAAAAACAGGAGTATCCAGCACAAGCGGACTTACCTTTAGGAATCTTACCAGCGCTTCTACTACCGGAATTTCGCCATATGGAAAAGTTTTAACTGTTGATGGAAGTGGGACAGTAGTGCTTACTGATGATGTTGGCGGAGGGAATGTAACTTCTTGCGGAGGCAGTATTTCAAATTATATTCCAAAATTTACAAGCGCAACTAATCTTTGTAAATCTTCCATTTGGGAAGATAACTCGGGTGACTATAATGTTGGAATCGGTACTGCATCGCCAATATCAAAACTGCACACTGTAGCTGGGTACGGTCTCACTACATCAGTGAGTTATATAGGCAATTATCTGACTAATGTAATGCAATCAACAACTCCAAATATCAATAAAACGGGTTTAGCGGTTGAATCTACAGGAACATGGAGCGGCAGTGGAACAGCACATTATGGTGTGAATATAAATGCAGTAGGCGGAGATACCGTTGTAGGGTTAAAAGTAAATGTTTCAAATGCAAATTTATTATACAGTGCCACGTTTTCGGGAGGTCGAGTGGGTATTGGTACCACAGCTCCGAAAAATTTATTGCATGTCCATGATGGTTTAATTCAATTAACAAATGCTTCAACCGGATATAGTTCCAATACTATGGGTGCAACTATTGGTTGCACAAGCGGAACAAACGAGTTGGCAATATCACACTATCCAACCGCAGGCTGGATCAGCATTAAAACTGACGATGGAGGAGCAGGCCTTACTGAAAAGATAAGAGTAGCATGTACAGGACATACTTCAATAGGGAGCACTTCGGGATTAACTAATAATCAACTATATGTGGAAGGTAACGATGGTGGAGAAAGTAATGTTATTTACGCAAAACATACCAGTACTGGATCAAGCCCAAACCCTGAGGTAGCTGTGAGAGGAGAAGCAATCGGGTCTAGAAATTATTCATCAGTTGGCAATATTGGTGGCTATTTTGTCGGCCAGAATGTAACTGGAGGAAGTACTCTTAATTGTGGTGTTAAAGGAGAAGCTAGCGGTGCTACCGGTACTTATGACGTTGGACTTGGAGGATATTTCACTTGCAACAGTGGATATCATAGCTGGGGTGTATATGCTACAGCCTCAAATGGAACAACCACAAATTATGGAGTTTATGCTTCGGCAACTAGTGGCTCAACTGCAAATTATGGAGTTTATGGAGATGCAAATAGTAGTGCTGCTACTAATATTGGAGGAAAATTTACAACTTCAGGAGCAGCGACTCTTAATTATGGAATTCATGCTTCAGCGGGTAATACATGCACAGGCTGTCCCGGGGTTAGTTGTGCTTGTACAGATGCTGCTGGTTATTTTAGTGGCGTTGTATTTTCAACTGTAGGTTATAATGTTTCCGATGGTTTTTTGAAGGATAACGTTCAACCTGTTAATAATGCTACTTCAATCCTTGCACAGTTAAGCCCAAAAACTTATGATTTTAAAACTCAAGATTATCCTTCCATGCATTTGCCTGTGGGAAATCAATTTGGATTAATATCCGAAGATGTTGAACAAGTTTTACCTGAACTTGTAAGACGGTTTAGTGAACCTGAAGTAAGAGATAGTTTGGATAATATAATTTACCCCCAAATTGATTTTAAAGCGTTGAATTATACTGCTATTATTCCAATATTGATAGCTGGGTTTAAGGAACAACAGACTCAAATTCAAAATTTACAGGCTCAGTTAGACGGTTGCTGCACAGGTAATCGCAACAGCGGCTCAGCACCTGCAAGCGGCAGCATTGAACTGGAAAATGTAAACACACTTCAGCTTCTGCAAAATGATCCAAACCCATTCTCAGAAAGCACATTCATCAGATGGACATTGCCAGATCAATTCAGTAATGCAGTTATTTATTTCTATGACAATAATGGAAGCAGGATTAACACCTATGAAATAAAAACTCAAGGAAAAGGAGAATTGCAGATTTTCGGAAGCAAGCTGAGCAATGGTATTTATACATACAGCTTAATCGTAGATGGGAAAGTAATTGATACAAAAAAGATGGTGAAAAACTAAGCCGTTTTATTTACACTGAAAAAAGCCGCTGTGATTAGCGGCTTTTTTTATATAAATCTTATACTCAATTTGTCAGATAGAAAAATTACTTTCTCTTTAATTTCTGCCGAGCATCTCGAACAGATTGCCCCTTGCAATCACAAATCAATGCAATCTCATCATTACTTAAACCAAATCTATCTAATATTTCTACCTTGCGAATTAAATTAGCTTCTTTTTCTGTTGCCACGCAAAGATACCCAAGCATTAAAGGTATTTGCCTTGATTCAGGAAAGTCTTTGATTTTCATATTACTTTTTCTTTTTATTTTTCTTAGATAATGTTTTTTGAACAGCAACCGTACCTTCAGTACTATTACATATTAACGCCATCTCTTTGTTGTTGTACCCTAAACTATCTAATATGCGTACCTTTTCTGTAATGCTATTATAATCTTTAACTGCGAGAAAGCCTAGAACTAAATCTAGTTTTGAAATGCCTGAATATTTATTATCTATTTTTTTCATTTTTGAAGTTGTTTTATTAATTCTATAACTGTTTGTAAGTGTAAGTCATCAATCTCCTGCTTGCCTTCAACGAGATGAAACCAGGAGTGTGTTTTATCATTTGCATTATCCTTAAGAGCCTTCGCCTTTGCAGACAATCTTTCAACCACAGTTTTTTGAATGCCAAAATCATTTTTTTTGCTGTTTAAGCTATTAAGGATCACACTAAAATCTTTAAAACGACCTCTATTAGTGTCATAGTAAAGTTCTTTGTTTTCAACAGTTTTATCAGGATATTTCTTAATTAAAATATCAATAATAAAGTTCTCAACGATTTTTCTTGCAAGGATAAATACTGAAGTATAACATTTGTTGTTATAAGCTCGATTGATTTCCTTAAAATGTCCTTTAATAAAATGGTCGTTTGTTTCGTACTTTACAAATTCAAAGGTGCTTTCCTTTAGCTTAACCTTTTTCGCATCCAGCTTTGGAGAATTCTTTATTATCTCATGGTTGGGAATTGCAGCTTTTTCTTCTTTTGTCAGTTTTTGGTAAACTGAGATCCCATGTTGTTGCGCATAAATATGTGCGACCGAATTTAATGGTACTCCATGAAATTTGCTCGTACGCAATTTTGAAATGTCAATTCGAATGGCATTTTCATTCTTGCCAAGCTTTTTGATAAGTATTTGTAAAATTTCCTTACTGAGAGGCATCTATTGTTAAAGGTATTGAATTAGTTACCTTACCCATTTTTAAGCTTTGCTCTGACATTTGTTTCTGACATCCCTACAAGTTTGCCGACCTGTACATTAGAATATCCCAAGGATTTTAGAATTTTTATTTGCGATTTAATGTCTTTGCCCTGAATAGCAAACATGGCAATAAGAACATCCAGCTTTTTGCTTATTTCTTTTAATAAAACTTCGCTCATTTTTTTCTTATTTTGAAACCAGCTCTTATTTTTTTTCTAACATTACTGTCATCTTTACCCAATATGTTAGCGATTTTGTTTGATGAGTATCCCATTGCATGTAGAATTTGGATTTTTTCATCGTCAGGTTTATTGGCTGTTACGGTTACAGCAATTAATTTTTCGACATTCTTATTCAGAAGTATAAGAAGCTCTTTCTCTGATAAATTTTCCATTAATAATATTATTTTTTCTTTTTGGACATATAAACCGTTTGCCTCACAACAGATGATTTAATCCCTGTTAATTCAGAAATTTCTCCTGACTGAAACCCGGCTTTTAAAAGTATTTCAACCGTATCACTTTGGTTCATTCCCTTAGTAATCATAAGTACGAGAAGTTTGTTCATTCGTTTTAGTTCTTCTATTGCTTTATCTGACATTTTATTTTCTTTTAGATTTTTTTTTCATTCTATTTAATAAGACACTTACTGTGTTTGCAGACGTTCCGGTTAGCTCCGCTATTATTTTAGGCGGTATGCCAACATTATTAAGAAGGTTGATCTGCTCTTGCAAAGATTTTCCTACCAGCAGTCCAGCAGCAATTAACCGAATTAGTAAATCCAACTGTTCGGCAATGTCTTTTGATTTTATCATATTTTACTACTCTTAATAATTTTACGGATGCAAGAAAGTAATAATCAGGCAGAAAACAAATAGTTGTTAAGATTATTTTTTAACATTTTTAAACATATTCGCCTTTTTAAAACTATGAATATTTTACCCTGGCTTAAGTCAAGTCTTCAACTGGAGCGGTTGGCGCATCACTCTTTACCGCTGCAATGCCATTCTCCCGTCCTTGGATTGAATTGTAAGTTTCACTTACACCAATTGTCTCACCATTGCTAGCATGCAGGGTAAAATAATATTTTCCATCTACAGAATTTTTTCTGTTATATCTGATGTCAAATGGGGCATTCGCTTTTACGGAATTTATTCCAGCTAAGGCACCTTGTTTAGTGATATAAGCTTCACTATTTAAGATTCGTTCTCCGTTCCTGGCTTTCAGGTTAAAGTAGTATTGGTAATTGCTTCCCCGGAATAAAGTAAATTTTGGATTATTCATTTCTTATTTTTTCTATTTAATTGTTAACTTAATTTAAAAAAGCTCTCTGAGGCCTCGTGCCTTCAGAGAGCTTAGCTTAATTACTTAAGCATTTTTGCAATTACAGCAATAGTTAGTGCAATAAGGCATACCGCAACAACTGCGGTCAGAATTTCCGCAGTTTCATTTGTGGCAAACAATGTCACACCTCGTTGCGGCTGTACATTAATTAGTAAAGATTTATTCATAATAAATAAATTTGGTTAACCCCTTCTTCGTATGTGGGGCATCACGGGGTTATTTTTTCTTTACCGTTTCCCTTACGGTAGTGCTCTTATGCTTCTTGGCATATTGTTCTGTAACAAATTGCCCTGTTTTAGCACTTCTACTTATTTTGACTGTCTTTGACATATTAACCTCCTTTCCTCTTTAAATTGTTAAGATTAATTTGCTGGCTTAATCATTCTCCAAATTTGTGTGGTATACTTTTTTATCATTTATTTGCAAAACACAAAGCCCACAGACAGGACGAAAGTCCGGTTCAACACAGGCTATTGTTTACCGGAGCTCTTAGGTCGCACTTCGACTCCGGTTTTTAATTTTGTTTACAAATCTGTTAACAATATATTTTTTTCTCCACTTTTTTTCTTTTCTAAACTATCTATACTTGCACCATAATTACTTACCTTACTTAAGGTGCCACCTTTTATCTCGCAAAGGTGTGGAAAGATATAAAATTGCCCAAGTATTTTTTTTGCACATTGATGTGTATTTTTCAACAAAACACAGGTTAAAAAAATTTTGAAATATATTTTTGAAATAAAGAAAAAAATGCTTATGCATGAGAGGAGAGGCGATGTTAAATTTTTTCCATCATAAGCTTAAACCAATAAACAACAAAAAGACTAATTTATTTCACTCCTTCTCCTTCCCTCCCGATTTGCTAAATGCTCTTTCTTTAATAACTCTTCCCCATTTCAACAAATCATCCTTGCTTATCCATCCTTTTGTAAAAGCATAGATAAGTAATTCAGTGGCATTGTTTGTGTTTGTTTTCCGGAATATGGCCCTTTGGTGCTGATAAACGGCATCATCCGAACGATGCAGGATATCGGCAATTTCCTTCACTTCCTTGCCTTGCAGTAAAAGGTAATACACTGCTAATTCTTTTTCAGTGAATACGGCTTCCGGTTGTTCATCATTTGCATTTTCGCGCAGCATAAAAGCGCCAATCTCCCTGCCGATAAAAACCCGCTTCTGCATGGCTGTTTCAATGCATTCACCCAGTTCCCTGCGGTTGGTTTTCTTTAAAACATATCCTGCACAGTGTTTTTTATTTATATGGTGCAGGTGCTCCTGCTTAAAATGGTCAATGCATAAAATAATGCAGGCTTCAGGAAATTTATCTTTCACCAGTTGGGTAAAGGCAGACAGGTCAAGGCCCGGCAAATCCGCGGCCAGCAGCACAATTCCGTCAGGATGCATGGCAAGGTGCTCGGTCAGTTTATGGCTGTGCACGGCATCCAGCACGGGGTAGTTCTTGCGCAGCATTTCGCGCAACCCTGTGCGCATGACATCGCATTCATCGGCAATAATTATGGGAACAGTGGCTTTACCGGGCATAATAAGGATAAATAATCATCATGCAGTGCATTGTAAAAAGATGCCCTGCTTTGCTTCCTGTTTATCGCTTATTTCAGTTACCGGCCTGCAGGATAAACGCGAATATAGAAAATAAAATCAGGCAGGCAAGCCGTGTAAAACGGTAAAATAACCGGAAATTATTTATCGGAAAATTGGAAACCTTCTCGTCCGTTCCTCTCTGAAGGCAATTAAAAATTTGCCGGACAAATTACCGGACGGTTTTTCGCAACCGTAACTGTTTATCCATGTCTTCGTTTTTTCCTTCAGTAATTCAACGGAAATTACATCGTTCTTTGACCAGCGGAATTAAAAAAATATGCTGCCGTTAGCATTTGCAGTGTTGGCCTGTTCCTGTTTAACAAAACAGGCAAGAAGTTTACGCAGTATGTCCTTCTTCCAAAATAATAATCTGCCATATAAATTATATCAAAATGACAAAAACACAAAAGAGTATCCGTAACATGTACCAGGTTGTAATCAATATCTTAACATCGTTTGTTGCTTCCTGGACTACTTATCTTCCTTTCGCAACTGTAGTTACTGAATACAAGGATGACGTTAAAGAAATTGACGACACCGCTACAGCACAGGAATCCTTACTTCATGGTTATTATGTTAATAAGCGTGCAAAGAAAAGGGACATGGCTGAAAAGGGGAGTACCATTGCCAGGAAAGTTTCAGGTTTCGCTGCCGATACGGGCAATTATATTTTATTGAAAGCGATGAAAATATCGTTTTCAAAATTGTTTTACGCAGCCACCGCTACTTCAGCAAATTCTGCCCAGGCAATTTATGATGCAGCCTCGGGCATGACTCCTGCGGAAAGAACAACTTATAATATTTCTGCCACGGATTTGACTGATTTGCTGGATGCAATTACCGTCTTCCGTAATCTTCCATCTCCGCGCGAAGTGGTAGTCATCCGTAAGCAGCTTACTGCCGACCTTGCTGTAATGTTTAAAGATACCAGTCTCGTACTGAGTGACCGCATGGATAACCTGATGAGCAATTTCAAGCTGTCCGATCCGGAGTTTTACGAGCAGTATTTTAATGCAAGGCGCCTTGTGGAGGCTCACTTTCACACTACTGTAGAAGGTACTACCATTGATGAAACCACCGGGGCTGATCTTCCCAATGTACAGGTGCTCATTGTTTCCTCCACTGATAATTTCGAGGAAATGACGGACGTACAGGGAAAGTTTGCTCAGCAAATCACTCCTGAAATAAATTACAAAATCAAATTCATCCTGCCTGATTATGAAGAACAGGAATTTGATAATGTCAATTTAAACAGGGGTGTGCATAACAAGCTGGTAGTAAAAATGAAAAAGATTGTATAGCTGTAAGTATGCAAAATGTAAAAACCCTTCCATCACCGGAAGGGTTTTTTTATTGGCGGTATGGAATAACCACAGGTTTTAGATTTTTTCAACTTTACTCATCCTGCTTATCGGGCAGTATATTTTCTAACCTGGGAAAATATTTTTTTCTGACAGTGGACAAAATAAATCCAAGAATGAATGCCACTAAGGTACCGTAGAGCACTTCGCCTGTGCGCTCTAATGAAATGTGCATGGCATCCTGCCAGGTCACACTCTCGGAAATGGACGGGATCATAATAATGGCAACCGTTGATGGCGCCAGTTTCCAGCTTGAAGGATATTTTTTAAACGAAGTGCTCACCACTACGCTCACAGTAATGGCAGCCATAAGCGACCAGAAGTTTACACCGGCAATGTAAATAAAAAGTATCCCGGTTATGCATCCCATGGCAGTGTTTACAATGCGCGAAATGGTTGCCGTGCGCAGGCTGTCCAGGTCAGGATCGGTAACTACAATGACGGAAATCACGGCCCATATTTTCCTGCTGTCGTGCAGGTAATACAACGACCACCACACAATGGTGCAGCCGAGCACCATGCGGAACGGGTAGATAAGTGTTTTATTGCTGAATGAAAAAAATGACATGAGGTTCCCGGTGCAAATATCCTGAATAAATTTTTTTCAGGGTTTATTCTTTGAGCTCCTTTTCCTGGATGGCGGTTTCCACTTTTTCCTTTTTCAGATCAGTGCGCAGCAACCCGAATAAGCTGATGTATATATTGGCCGTCCATACAAGTGAAAAGCCGGAGATAAAATATCCTCTCCAGTCATTAAACAGTAATTTATAACCGGTCATAATCAAAACCAATATGGTCACATAATGGCTGAAACAATATTCGCAGGTGAATACATAGAAGAATTTTTTTCTCCATATGCTCCTGCTGTTTTTCAAACACCGTTGGCAATACTCACGGGGCTCACGAAAAATTTCCTCATGCGTTACTGTCCATGAAATGCAGGCAATGGGAAGTGCGAGAATAAGCAGCCAAAAAACCTGGAATGCGATAGTCATCCGGCTAATGTATGTAAAAATATGCCAGCCTGAATGAAGATGGTGAGCTTGATTTACTTGCTTTAGCTATTTAACTTCCTTCTTTCGGATCCCGGTTTTTGTCTTCTGTAGCAGTTCCCGGTTTTTTCTTCTTATACGGGCAATGCCTGCAATTGCTTTCGCAGCAATAGCCCCGCTTTAAATGGTAAGCTTCCGTAAAAACAATATATCCTTCCGGGGTTAAATAATAATCTTCCTTATCAAACTTATCCGTAAAGCTCATGTTGCAAAGTTCAATAATTCTCTATCAACATCTCCTCCATAGAGGCTTCTAAACCCTTACAAGCTCAATTTTCCATTTCTGCCACATTATTATGCAGCCCGGTTGCTTGCCATTCTTCTTTTATTAGCTTTGCGCCTCAATTATCAAAAATCACCTTATGCAAAAAACTCATTTTATTTCATTGCTCATTGCAGCAGCATTATTTATGGCATCCTGTAATTCCAAACAAAAGGAAGCCGCGCAGGAACCCGATGCCCTTGTATCACATATTGATTCCACCATAAAGCCGGGTGACGATTTTTTCATGTTTGCCAACAATGGCTGGTTTAAAAAGAACCCCATTCCTTCGAGCGAACAACAAAACGGGCTGTGGCAGCTTATCCAGGACACTATCAATGCACAAGTGCTTAATATTTGCCAGTCATCCGCAGCATTAACGGATGCAGCTAAAGGAAGCAATAAGCAAAAAATCGGTGATTTTTATTATAGCGGTATGGACAGTGTGACGCTTAATAAAAATAACATTACTGATCTGAAAGGCGATCTCGATATGATTGATGCTATTGCAGATTTAAATGGTATTGTTAAAGCCGCTTCGTATGTCCATTTGGTTTCAGGCGCACCGCTGTTTAATTTTTACGTGGGCCAGGATGATAAAATCAGCAGCAAGTATGCGGCATTTATCGCCCAGGGGGGCTTAAGCCTGCCCGACAGGAATTATTATTTCGATACCGATTCGCGTGCGATCATGATCCGCCAGAAATTTGTTGAGCATGTCACCAATATGTATAAGATTATGGGGTATGATGAGGCAAAAGCAAAACAGGCTGCCGGTAACCTGATGAAGCTGGAAACAGCCATTGCTAAAACTTCACGCAAGCGTGAAGATACCCGCGACCCTTTGAAGAATTATAATAAAATAACTTTTAAGCAACTGACGGAATCCACTCCAAATATAAACTGGAGTGTTTTTACAGAAGGTACAGGGCTTAAGAGCCTCGATACGGTGGTGGTTGGCCAGCCGGAATTCCTGGCTGCTTTGAATGGTTATTTGAAATCTTACTCGCTGGATGACTGGAAAAATTATTTGAAGTTCCATCTTATCCGCGGGCTTGCCCGTTATATGGATGACAAAACGTACATGGAATCGTTCAGCTTTTACTCTACTGTTTTGCGTGGTGTTCCCGAACCAAAACCGAGATGGAAACGTGTGGTTCAGCAAACAGATGGTTCGTTAGGTGAGCTGATAGGGCAGGTGTATGTAGACGAATATTTGCCAAAAGGCACTAAAGACAAACTGCAGGAAATCGGGAATGCAATTAAGAATGTGTATGCTGAAAGAATTAAACAGCTGGACTGGATGAGCGATGCCACAAAGGATAAAGCGCAGAAAAAATTAAGCACGATGATTTTCAAAGTCGGTTATCCTGATAAATGGAAAGACTTGAGTGCATTAACGGTTGACCGGAATTCGTATGTGCATAATGTGATGAATGCAAATAAGTGGGAATTTAATTACATGATATCAAAATACGGCAAGCCCGTTGACCGCACAGAATGGGATATGGAGCCGCAAACCTATAATGCTTACTACAATCCTTCAAACAACGAAATTGTAGTTCCCGGATGTAACATCCTTGTGCCCGGCTATGAAAGAAAGCTTGCAGATGATGCATTGCTGTACTCCATTATCGGTGGTTCCACTTTTGGTCATGAAATTACTCATGGTTTTGACGACCAGGGTAGCAAGTATGATGAATTTGGCAATCTTAATAATTGGTGGACTTCAGAAGATAGTTCTAAGTTTTATGCAAAAACAAAAATGATTGTGAAGCAATTCAGTGATTATATAGCCGTGGACAGCCTTCACATTAATGGCGAGTTAACGCAGGGCGAAAACATAGCTGACCTTGGAGGAATTATGATGGGATATGAAGCATTTAAGAAAACAGACCAGTATAAAAAGAACGAGATAATCGGTGGCTTAACTCCCGATCAGCGGTTTTTCCTCGGATATGCTTTGGCATGGATGATTAATACCCGGCCTGAAGCTATTGCAGACCAGGTGAGGAGCAACGAACATTCCCCGGCAAAATTCCGTGTTATAGGGCCTTTAACCGATATGCCTGAATTTTATGCAACATTTGGAATTAAAGAAGGTGAAGCTATGTACCGGCCAGATAGCCTTCGTGTAAAAATCTGGTAAGCACTTTGAGTTTTACCTTTGAACCTTTCGTTTTATTGCCTTAATTTTGTTATTTCAAATCCATTTTACCTAATTTTGGTAAATTAACTACGGAAGATCATGCATTATACTCTAGACAAGAACGAAAAATATGCTGTAATCAAGTTGCATGAGCAAAAGCTCAATACACTGATTTCTGCGGAGCTTAAATCAGAGCTGCTTATTATAAACAGCCAGGGATTTAACAATATAATTCTTGATTTAACGGATACTCAATTTTGCGACTCATCGGGCTTAAGTGCCATTTTGGTTGGAAACCGTGTTTGCCGTAATGCAAGTGGTGCATTTGTTATTACCGGCCTTTCAGAAGCTGTAAAAAAATTGATTTCTATTTCACAACTGGAACAGGTTTTAAATATAACGGCTACACTTCCTGAAGCCGTGGATACAATAATGATTGATGAAATAAAAAACTAATTATTAAATAAAACCATATCACATGAATAAAAATTTACTCACAATTCTCATTTGCTTATTTACATTTGTTGCTGCTCAGCAGGGCTTTTCTCAGTGTACACCTGTTCCTACTAACACAGCATTAATATCACCTGATACAATTGTAAATTTTGTTTCAGGGACGGTAGGCATTCCCTATCAGCAGGTAGTGTTGGTTCACCCGCCTTCGGATACAACTGCAACTGTTCCTCCATTTGGTGCAATAGCTGTACATATAAATCATATCCAGGTTGACAACGTCAGCAATCTTCCACCCGGTTTAACCTATGCTTGCAATCCTTCAACTTGTGATTTTCCGGGCGGTGTCAGTGGATGTATTCTTATTTCAGGAACACCAACAGTCGCAGGATTGTATCCATTACAAGTTTTTATTACTACGTATGGAACAATTTTCGGAGGAACTATTGCATTAAACCGTGCTGATACTATTGAATCTTATCGTATTCTTATCAATGTAAATACAGGTATTGATAACTATAGTGCGCTTCCAGGTTTCCAGTTAATGGATGTTAGTCCAAATCCTGTAAAAGAAAATCTCCGGGTTACATTGACTTCTTCGGAATCAGCTTCAGCCGAGCTTTCAATTTTTAATATTCTCGGAAAAGAAGTCTCTGTTAAAAAAGCATTGGTTTTAAAACAAGGAATAAATAATTTAAATTATGATACCCGAAGCCTGTATCCCGGTGTTTATATGTTTACAGTTAAAAACAAACAATTTAACATGACCGGGAAATTTGTCGTTTCCGGGAAATGAAGTTTGAAGTTACTGTTTTAGGCAGCAGCTCTGCAACACCCATTTACACAAGACATCCTACCGCTCAGGTACTGAACATACGAGAGCGGTTTTTTTTGATTGATTGCGGAGAAGGTACGCAACTGCAAATGATGCGCTACAAGATAAAAATGCAGCGCATCAGCCATATTTTTATCAGCCATCTTCATGGAGATCATTATTTAGGTTTGATGGGTTTGATTTCTACCATGCACCTCCAGGGCAGGACAAGTGAGCTGCATCTTTATGGTCAGCAGGAATTAATGGACATTATTGAATTACAGTTAAGACTGTCGAATACTATACTTCGATATAATCTTATATTTCATCCTGTCCGGCACTATGTAAGTACACTGATTCTTGAAGATGAGGACTTGCAGGTCAAGTCAATTGTTCTTAACCATCGCATTCCGTGCACGGGCTTTTTGTTCCGGGAAAAAGCAAAGCCGCGTAAGCTGCTCATGAATAAAATGCAGCAGTATAATATTCCATTTAATTTTTTTAATCGAATTAAAAATGGAGAAAACTACGAAGATGACAATGGAAATATCATCATGAATGAAGAGCTTACAATGCCTTCGCTTCCTCCACGTTCCTATGCTTTTTGCTCTGATACTATTTACGATGAAAGTATAATTAATGATGTGCGCGCAGTAGATATGCTTTATCATGAATCAACATTTTCACATGATATGCTGGATCGTGCCAGGGCAACGTTTCATACTACCAGCCTGCAGGCGGCAGAGCTTGCAAAAAAGGCAGAAGTCAAAAAATTAATTATCGGGCATTTTTCTGCCCGTTACAAAAATCTGTCTCCATTGCTCATGGAAGCCCGTACTGTTTTTCCAAATACCGAGCTGGCTCTTGAAGGATTGAAATATGCAGTGGAGTAGGAGTATTCAAAATTATTTCCATTAAAATAAAATTATGACTTCCAATTTTTTATTTAGCCTGAGCCACTTTTTTGGGCGGCAACTCTTTTTCTTTCTCCTCATCCTTTTTATCTTTACTAAATAATGTCTTAAAAAAACCCTTCTTTTCTTCTTTAGCGATTGATACTGATTGAATATTTATTTCGTAATCTATTGAGGGCAGTAAGGCCTGTATAAAAGCATTGCGTAATAAATCTAAAATGGCATACCAGGTATTAGTAGTCGTATTGTTAAAAGATCCTTCAAAAGGAATTTTAGTAGCAATTTGGTTCTCTTTGTGGTTTCGCAAAATATGACTGGCAGCTCCTACAATTCCTTCCCAGAGTTTTTGAAGAATATCATCATGCCTGTCCTCTTTGCCAAGCACTTTCAGGTCTTTAATTACCGGTTTAACATATCCTTTAAATTTTCCTTCTTTAGCCGCTATTTCAGTATATAGCCCAAAATCACCTTTACTAACATCAAATTTTCCATACGCTTTAAAGAAATCGTTGAGCTTGGGTAGATTTGTGTTCTTAACTTCAGCATTAAGATCAAAAGTAGATTGCTCGGCAAGAGGATCCAATTTCATATTAAAATCCATAGTGCCGCCATAAACCAATGCTGATGCAGTAACAGTAGCCGGCAAAAGAGCCGTATCACGAACGTTTTTCAAATTTTGTGCTAATACGTGTGCTTCATTCATTTGAATATTTACTACAGGATTTGTTGTTGAATCAATGTATTGTATAGTGCCGCGGAAAATTTCAAACCGGTTTACTTTTAATGGCATAAAGCTGCGAAGTAATTTTCGAAAATCGTTTGTATCTTTTGTTACTTGTGCCGGTTCAGCTTTATCTTTTGTAAATCTCAGCAGAGGAGCATCAAATATTAGTTCTCCCACAATTTTTCCGTGAAAAAGTGCTTTCCACTCAACAGACAGGTCAATTATCCGGGATGCAAAAAATGGAGTTTGCAAACCGGATACAGTATCCTTTTTATCGAGGTAAATATTATTTAGTTTGTATGCTCCCCTGTAAATAGCAAGGTCAATATCCTGCACATGTCCATAATACCCGGGCATAGTTGCAAGTGTTTTATTCGCATAATGAAGCACTACATAAGGTAATATTAAACGGATGACAATTAACGCAGCAATAGTTATTAAAATGAAGCGGCCTTTTCGGCTGTGATAAAATTTTTGAAGAAAAGATGGATCAGTATTCATTTATAAGTATAGGCTTAAAGACTATAGAAACATGCCAGAAATTTCTTTTCATTTGTTTGGATGTAGAAAATTATTCTCAATTGAAACTATTTACAGGAAAGAAACTCAGATGATTAATTAATTGCATTGTTATTAAGGCTATCCTTTCCCATTTCTTAAAACTTTGGAACAGTTTTTTTTACTCCGTAATAAATATTCCAATTAATGGCTCCATATAATAATTCAACAGATGCAAAGTTGACGGCAGGCACTCACCTTAGTTATTGGGCTGAAAGCCTCAGTGAGCCTATAAAGAAGAGTTCGCTTAATAAAGACATTAATACGGATGTAGTTATAGTTGGTGGTGGCATGGCTGGAGTCAGTATTGCCTATTGCCTGGTGCAACAAGGTAAAAAAGTGGTTCTTGTAGAGGATGGGTTTATTGGTAGCGGAGAAACCAGCCGCACTACAGCTCATTTGGTCACTGCACTTGATGACCGCTATTATCATTTAGAAAAAATTTTTGGAGAAAAGGATACAAAGCTTATTGCGAACAGTCACCGCTCTGCAATAGATTTTGTAGAGCAGGTTGTGAAAAATGAAAATATAGATTGTGATTTCGAAAGAGTAAACGGGTATCTTTTTTTGCATCCTTCCGATGATGAGAGCTCGCTTGATAAAGAACTGGAAGCCACCTTAAGAACCGGGTTGATGGTAATGGAATTAAAGCAAGTGCCAGGTATGCTTATGAGAGAAGGTAAATGTATTCGCTTTGCTCACCAGGCACAGTTTCATCCTTTAAAATACCTTGCAGGACTGTGCAAAGCGATTGAGGCAAAAGGAGGACACATATTCACAGAAACACATGCCAATGAAATTGATGCAAAGGGAATAAAAACCGATGATGGCTTTGCAGTTTCAGCCGAGCATATAGTAATTGCGACTAATACGCCTGTTAACAATAAGTATGTGATGCACCTAAAGCAAAATGCTTATCAGACTTATGTAATAGGTGCTCTCGTTAAAAAAAATGTTTTGCATAAAGCCCTTTGGTGGGATACTGGTGATCATGATACAAATGCAAAAATGCCTCCTTATCATTATGTACGCTTACAGAATTATAATGATGATTATGATTTATTGATCAGTGGAGGAGAAGACCACCCCACGGGGCTTGCCGATGCTGATTTGATTCCTGAAGAAAACCGTTATGCTATGCTTGAAGCGTGGACCAGGAGACACTTCCCTATAGAAAAGATAATATACAATTGGTCAGGTGAAGTAATGGAGCCATTAGATTCACTTGCTTATATTGGCCGTAATCCATGGGACAAAGACAACGTATATATCGTTACCGGAGATTCAGGCAATGGAATTACACATGGAGCAATTGCCGGAATTTTAATTACGGATTTAATAACAGGTAAAGAAAATAAGTGGGAAAAAATTTATTCTCCTTCACGACTGAAGTTGCGAGCTTCCGGCCCATTTTTTAAAGATTTTTTTGAAATGCTTTTATCATATATTCGTGAGAAACCGGATGATACCGAAGCAGTACTGATTTCATCCATTCAAAATGGTGAAGGTAAAATTGTAAAATTGCAAGGTGAAGAATGCGGAGTGTACAGAGATGAGGATGGGCAGCTTCACATTGTTTCTGCTGAATGTACCCACCTGAAATGCACTGTAAAATGGAATAACGATGAAAAGAGTTGGGATTGTCCTTGTCATGGTAGCCGGTTTACATATGAAGGCCACGTAATTCATGGTCCGGCAAATCAACCCTTACCGTCTTTTAGTGAGGTATTGAGTAGATAAGGGTAACGCCTTCAAATATTAGGACTTTTTTATATTTTTTCGGTTGCAGTCTTTTATATTTAACCAAATGCTCATGCCAAAACTGAAAAAAAATATTATAACTGTAATTGTTGTTACTAATTTCAGAGGGAAATCTTTTCCTGTTGCTTTAAGCAGCAGCAAATGAATATAAGAGCTTGTTTGATCATGATAACCGAGATGTTCTCTTACCTGGTAATGCCAATCCGTACAAAAACAATATCCCCATCCATACCAAATACCGAGAACAAACCATGAAAATGCGGTAATAGTAAGGAAAATAAGATTCCATTTCCTGGTTTTCTTGAGGACCCATCCGAAAATATTAAACAATACTATTAATGTATGGAAGAAAAAGAAAAAATAGTTGAGGAGACGATAGATCATAAATAATTGAAAAGATAATTCAAGTTATTATCAAAAGTAATTCAACACAAATTATTGCCAGGAAAGATAAAACCGAAAATATTTTGAAAAAATGCTACTTTTTTTGGACACTTGATCTTCGTTAACTTGAGCGTAAAAACGTGCCATAAAAATGGATGCTCAGCATATCATTAATTATTAATCACATGCGATTTTCTTACTTAAAATTTCATCGTTCTGTTCGTAAATTAGTATTGATAAAATAAGTTAAACAAATAATTAAGAAAATAATTAAGAATGGACATGAAAACAACAAAACTATTCAGCTTTAACATCCGGAATGGATTTATTGCTCTATCTCTCGTACTTTGTTTAGTTACTCTGATATTTAACGCTTGTAAAAAAGATGAGCCTTTGCAAATCTCTGATACTTCTTCTCAAGCAGGCTCAAATGAGCGTAATGCCCCGAATGAAATTGTCAACTATGAAATGATTGATATTAATCATGTGCCCGGGCATGGTCCCATGGTTGATTACCAGGTGCAGGTATTTTCTAATGGAACAATAGTATATATTGGAAGAAGCAATGTATCAGTTATCGGTAAAAAAATATTCAGTGTTGATTTACCTACAATCAATAATCTGAGAATGATGTTTATGAACATTTCTTTTTTTACAATCCGGGTTAACGATAATCCGATTCCTGATGCTCCAATAACTTACACGACATTCAGTAATGGTTCTAAACCACGAACAATAGTGGACTATGGTGATGGTACCCCGGAATCTGTATATAAAGTAAGAACTGCAGTAGAAGATATGCTGCACATCTCCCAATTTGTTTACGGCAAGGAATAAAGGAATAAGCTGATTAAGTTCTGCCAAGCTTGAGTGCCTGGGTGAATTTAACGAAATGAGTTTATTTACCCGGGTACTTTTTTTAACTTATTCAATGCTGGACCCTGTATTTTACTGTAGTATTTACAAAAATCTCGTAACCCGCATTCATTGCAATTAGGGTTACGGGCAGTACATATGTACCTGCCATGCAAAATGAGCCAATGATGAGCAATATGTATTTTATCTTCAGGAATGTTTTTGACCAATTGCCTTTCTGTTTCGAGCGGGGTTTTCGCATTGGTTGTTAACCCAAGTCTTGCTGCAACTCTGAAAACATGTGTATCCACAGCCATAGCAGCTTTATTGTAAACAACAGAAGCAATTACATTAGCTGTTTTTCGGCCGACACCAGGGAGTTTCTGAAGCTCATCCACATCAGAAGGAACCGTTCCATTAAAATCATGCACAAGCATTTTTGCCATCCCCGTTAAATGTTTTGCTTTATTATTAGGATAGCTGATGCTTTTAATATAAGGAAATACTTCCTGGGGTGTACTTTTAGCTAATAATTCTGCAGTAGGGAATGTTTTAAAAAATGCGGGAGTTGTCATATTCACTCTTTTATCCGTGCATTGAGCTGATAATATTACAGCAACCAATAATTCATATGGGCTTCCATAAGTTAATTCAGTCTCTGCATAGGGCATGTGATGACTGAAATAGTCAATGATTTTTTGATAGCGTTCCTTTTTAAGCATGCAGAATTGTAAGAATCTGTATTTCAAAAATAATTCCTACTACTCTTTTGAGAGAAGGCAGCGAATACAAGATGAACAGGGAGATTATCTAAGGTAAGTGCGAAGTTACCTTAGAATAATGCAAAATATTCGAAATAGATTTTCGTGTTGGTTTTTCCAACAAGTCATCAAGATAGCCGACAGCCGCTTTTAAATGTTCAAATTCCTCCTCAGTTTCAGGATCATAATCAATCGCTTGCTGAGTGAGTACCGAGTCGGTCATTTCTGTTTCATTGTAGAGGTAAAGCAGGAGGTCATTCGTTGTAGAGATTTTTCTCATAGGCACCATTTTGAATTTTAATCATGTTATATCATCTAATAACGTGGCTAATTTATATATATTGTGGGAATAAAAAAAATCCGGCAAATCCTGTGAGATTTGCCGGAAGTGAAAAACCTAACTAAACTCTATCTTTCCATCAATACTACATGCTTGTCCTCAATCAATTTTCTCATATTTATCAATGCATAGCGCATTCTTCCCAAAGCCGTATTGATACTTACATTCGTAATTTCTGCTATTTCCCGAAAGCTTAAGTCCCCATAATGCCTCATAATAACTACTTCCCGTTGCTCGAAAGGAAGATTTTCGACCAGTAAACGTATTTCTTCATGAATGCGTTCTTTTACCATGCGGTCTTCGACACTATCATCCATCAGTTTTAGATTATCAATTACACTGTACTCCTCCGTATCTCTTACCATCGGCATTCGATTGTTTTTACGGAAATAGTCAATTACAAGATTATGAGCTATTCGGGTAACCCATGGAAGGAATTTCCCTTCATCGTGGTAATGGCCGGCACGCAAAGTGTTAATGACTTTAATAAAAGTTTCCTGGAAAAGATCTTCAGCAAGTTCCCTGTTTTTTACAAGGAGGTAAATAGAAGTAAGAATTTTTTGCTGATGTCGGGTGACCAGTTTTTCAAGACTGGATTCGTTTCCTTTAATAAAGCTCAGGATAAGCTCATTGTCGGTAATAGCATCGTTTTGTTTCATGCAACCTCAAATTAATTAGTGTTAAGGATAATAAATACTGATTAATGTAGAGGTTTATTCGATGCTTTCTTTTAGATTTTTATTTGTTTATGAAATGATGAATTAGGTTATATAACGGAGGCTATTATTTATTGTTGTGTTGGTATGAAGATATTTTTTTCAAAAATACTGATTTTATCTATTTAATTTGGGTAATTCCCTGATAAACCTTGCAAGATTAGAGTTTCAGGAAGCAAGTATACGGGATATTAAATGAATTTTTGCTGATCTTTTTCAATAAATGGCTTATAAGGCATTTTTTACTAAAATTTGACAATACTCTGACATTGCTTTGATACTTTCGCACACTTATAATCACATTTTTAAAGATGCTCAAACACCTAACGTTCTTCCTTATAATAATATTGTTTATACCAGCATTTATATTTTCCGCCCAGGCTCAAAATGATTCGTTAAGTAAAAAAATACAGACTGTTCATTATGAAAATGAAAAACACTTAAAAAATGTTAAGCAATTAACTTTTGGAGGTGATAACGCTGAGGCTTATTTCAGCTTTGACAGTAAGAAAATAACATTTCAGGCTCATAATGAAATGTGGGGTGACCACTGCGACCAGATATATACAGCTGATCTTGATAATGCTGATCTTAAAAATAAAATTCCAAAACGAATAAGTACAGGCCTTGGCAGAACCACCTGTTCTTATTTTTTGCCGGGTAATAAAGAAATTTTATATGCTTCGACACACCTTGCAGGTAAAGACTGCCCGCCTGTGCCGCCTCGCAGATCCGATCATAAATACGTGTGGGCAATTTATAATTCCTTTGACATTTTTGTTGCAGATCTTGATGGAAACATTAAAAAACAATTAACTGATCAGCCCGGATATGATGCAGAGGCAACAGTATCTCCACTGGGTAATAGCATTGTTTTTACCAGTCTGCGTTCAGGTGATCCGGAGCTTTACACTATGAATTTAGATGGTTCCGGAGTAAAACAAATAACCAATGAATTAGGATATGACGGGGGCGCGTTCTTTTCACCGGATGGAAAAAAGCTGGTCTTTAGGGCATCCAGGCCAAAAACAGATGAAGATGTTAAAGTATATAAAGAATTGCTTGCGCAAGGTTTGGTAATGCCAACAGAAATGGAACTTTTTACTTGTAATTCGGATGGCAGCGATTTAAAACAGGTTACCCATCTCGGAGGCGCTAACTGGGCACCTTATTTTTCGCATGACGGCAAGAAAATTATTTTTTCAAGCAATTATTCCACAAATGGATTTCATTTCAATTTATTCATGATTAACCTTGATGGTACGGATTTAGAGCAAATAACCTTTGATTCCGTTTTTGATGCTTTTCCGATGTTTTCTTTCGATGGGAAAAAGTTAGTGTGGTCTTCCAACAGGAACAATAACGGCACTCATGATACCAACCTTTTTATTGCTGATTGGGTAGATTAAACCATTCAAGCGAAAGATCAAACCACAAATGAATCTAAAAAAATTAACCGGTTGAAAAGAATCGGAGTAATAGGGTTCTTTTTTTTCTTTTTAAAAGGATTTATTTGGATGGGAATAATCTTCGGGATTACCAAGTGTTTTAAATAAAACACGTTCTAGATTATTATAAGCTTTGCAGTGAATGTTCCATTGTTCGTTTGCAATGAAATAAAATAGATTCCGGGTTTTAAAAAGCCCACATAAATTTCTTTATTGTATAGTCCTTTTTGAACCTCTTTTTCTGAACTCCGGCTTATTGTTTTACCGAGAACATCTTTAATCAACACTGTAATTTCTGAAGATGCTCGCAAATAACAGTCAATATAAATTTTAGAGATGGCGGGATTTGGATTGATTCTGAAGTTAGTATTAGCGCTGAATGCTTCGGCAATGCCTGTGGTGCCTGCAAATTCAAATTCTGCATAGACAGGTAAATGATCGGAAGAGTAGTGGAGCGCATTCGCTACAGTTTGTGAAACTGCCGCATTGGGAATCCTGTTTATTGAATCATTGTAATGCAGGCCATCATTCCCAACCGGAGTCATGGAACCGGGAATATAAGTTACTCTTCCCGGTTGGGAAACTGCCGTTGAATAAAGTATCATATCAAAACGGTCATTCATTCCACCGGTTGCTCCGCCACCAAAACTTCTTGTGCGTGTTGACTGAGTATGATAATAACGATAACCATACTGATTCCATACTCCGGTCATGCTGTAAGGGTCAACAAAATTTCCATCGTCAGTTATATTATTCTGCAGCAATTTTACATATGCCGGCTCATAATCTCCATAAATGTTAAAATCTCCGCAAACTATAAAATCACTTCCGGTGTTTAAAGCATTAGTTATTTTTCGCAGACTGTCAACTTCGGTTGCCCTCATATTGTCATTCGGGAACCCGCTGGAAGCTTTCAAATGGCAAGAGTAAATACGGATAGTATCATTGGTTGCAAGATGCACCAGCTTAAATTCATTTATATCTCTGAGATCGGTTTGAATGGGAGTATTGCTTAAAAACTGAAAATCGGATGCACGATAGTAAATAGCATTATCGGTGTCATAACCATTAATGAAACTGCCCGAGCTATAAGTACCGAGACCTGTTGCATTCATTACCGAATTCAGAAATAGGGGAACGCTATTTGATCCGGAATTTTCCTGCGTAACAATTATATCAGGCTGTGCATATTGAATAACTGTTCTGTAATAGGGATTCCGTGTCGTTGTATCAGAAGTAAGATTTGTTTGTGAAGGATAATTTAAAAGATTCCAGGTCATTATTCGCACAGTATAAGGGCCCTGCGAATGAGCAGTTGATAATTGAATTAAAAAAAATAAAACGAGCTGAATATTTTTACGCACGAAATGGAAGGAATTTTCCTGCCAAAAATACAATGTATTTTATTGTGCAAAAATTTGCATCATTATGAGATTGTTATAGAACTAATTTTGCTAAACTTCAAACAGAATACTGCGCAAAAAATGCAGGCTGTTCATCTGCCGAAGAAAAATTTATACTCAGAATTCTTTGCAGTTTGGTTTTCAACTCCGAAAAGCGCGAGGGCTTTGAGAAAAAAACATTTGCGCCCAGCTCATGGGTAGCTTCTGCATCAGCAGGATTTTTTGAAGTTGTGAAAATTACAACAGGCACTTCGCGAAGGCGCTTATCCCTTTTCAATTTGCCAAGGCATTCGAAGCCATTCATCACTGGCATATTGAGATCTAAAAAAATAAGATCGGGCAATGCTTCTAAGCGTTTTAAATCTTTTAAAGCGTCTTTGCCATTTTCGGCAACGCGGCAGTTGATGGATTTGTCAATTTCTTTAAGTGCATCTAAAAATAGAAACTGATCATCTACGTCATCCTCTACGAGAAAGATATTTTTTAATAGGGTCATTTATTTTAATTGGGGTAACAAATATAATAAATTATTATTGTATAACAGAATGAAATTTGCATTAATTTTAAGTTAGTTTATTATTTCTATCACCTGAAGTACTAATGGGTTCTTTTTAACCCGCTATTTTAATAAACACCTCCTGTTGGTAATTTTTTTCTGAAGATTTTTATTTAGTCAATAACTTTGTGGAAAGTTTAAGGATGAAAAAAGGGGCACCTACAAAGGACTTCAAAAAGCTGCAGGAGCAGGCTGACTTGGCGCCTATGTTTGGCAACCAGCAGTTTTTTAACCCTTACGTATATTATTACAAGCTATATAACAAATTTCCTCACAGGCATTGGTGCAAGGATATCAACAAGCCTAAATTATTGAATATGCTTTCACGTCAGTTTGACCTGAAGGAATCAACCGTTTTTGAAACGCACATTCATTCTAAAAGCAATAAAAATCCGCTGCCCGGAGTGGGGGCGTATATTTTATCAAAGGAGCTGATGTTGTGTTTTCCTCCGTGGGAATTTGGTAATTCAAATGATGCACAGCTTTATTATTCCGATAAAGTTCCTAAAGCCTCCCTTCAAAAGGTTTTGGGCATTGTTAAGCAAAGTTATATGGTGAATGAGGTGGAGAAAAGGGAGGTACGGTTGTTAATGCAAAATGATGATAACCGTCTTGATTTTTGTGCCATGACGATGACCACTCCGCTGTATAACCTGGAGTTGCATTACAATGATGATTTGCTGCCGATGAACGAAGTCTTACTTAAGCGTCTCAATAAGCCGGATGATAAAGGGCTTATTATATTTTATGGTAAGTCGGGCACAGGTAAAACTTCTTACATCCGGTATTTGTCTTCGCAAATTTCGAAACCAAAGTTGTTTGTTCCTTCAAGCCTTACCAAAAAAATAGGAAGCCCTGAGTTTTTAAACCTGCTGAATGATTATCATAATTCAGTTTTGATTATAGAGGATGCCGATGCGCTGCTCAAGAAGCGCAGCAATGAGGACGATCACGTAATTACTAATCTTCTGAATCTTTCTGACGGCATGTTGTCAGACTTTTTTCACATCCAGATAATCTGCACTTTTAACAGCGACCTGTCGCAGGTGGAACCTGCGCTTCTCCGGAAGGGAAGATTAATTGCCCAGTATTATTTTAAAGAGCTTACGGTTGAGAAAACAAGAAGGTTGTGCAAAAGCTTAGGCTATAAATACATTCCGGACAAGGAAATGACGCTTGCCGATATTTTTCACATGGAGGAAAGAGAGTTTCAAACGCCTTTGGCGTTGCGCGGAGCCATCGGGTTTAAGTAGAATCGGTTCAAGAAAGAAAAAATCTCAATTAGCACGCCAAGTTGCAATGTACTTTCTCTAACCATGAAAACAGTTGTGTGATAATAAAACTTGCATTTTTTGTTATCATTCAAAACTTTTTTCAGTCTTTTACATAAAATGAAATTTAAGGCGGGCTTACTCTTTTTTGTTCTATCTCTCTTCGTACACAAAAACTTTGCTCAGGTAAATGTCCTTACTGCAGGATTCCAGGTAAAACCAATTTTCCCAAGCAAGTTTTTTGGTACGGGGCCTCAAACTTTGGACTCCAGTGGGGTTTCATTTACACTAAAACCTTCTTCGGGGCTTTGTTTTGGAATGATCATTCGGTATGGAATTACTCAGTCAGTTTCCATTGAATCAGGGATCAATTACGTGAAAAGAATTTATTCGTTGACGATTGAAGATTCTTTAATTTCATTTTCAGGCAATTCAAAATTCCGAATCATCGGTTATGAAATTCCGGTATCAGGATTAGTATTCATTCCGCTCAGCGAAAAAATATATATGGATGCATCTTTAGGTGCATCATTCGATTTTTTCCCTTCCGATGTTCAATCCTCTGATGATTATTTTAAACACATAGGTAAGCGTAACAATTGGATTTTTGTGAGTGTTCTTGCTAATTTAGGATGGGAGTATCGTACCGAGAAAAGCGGTTATTTTTATTTAGGGGCTTCCTATCACCGTCCTTTCAAGGATATTTATACTTCTACTGTGGGTTATTACCGAAATATGAATAATATCTATACGACAGGGCAACAATTCCTGCTTTCAGGAAACTATCTTACTTTTGATATACGGTACTTTTTTCATGAGGATCCTCTTAAAAAACAGTCAAAAAAGAAAACTTCCGTACAATAATATGGAATGTTGAAAGTTATGCATCTTTAGAGTAAAATCATTTTTATTAAGCATACATGCTGTTTATCAGGCCGGGTAATAAAAGCAAATTAGAGGACGAAGAAATTATAGCCCTATATAAAAAAACAGGGGATAATATTTATGTAGGGATTTTATTCGAGCGTTACTCACATCTGGCTTTCGGTGTTTGTTTTAAATACCTGAAAAATGAGGAAGACAGCAAGGACTCTGTACTTCAAATATTCGAAAATATTATTGATGACTTGAAACGGTTTAATATAAAATCATTTGGCCCGTGGCTGCACAGTGTTGCAAGAAATCATTGCCTGATGCAGTTGCGAAAGAAAAAACTGGTGTTTAATGACGAGCATGGGTTTCAGCAAGCAGAAGCTACCTTGCTCACCATTCCGAAAGAAATGGACTTCATGAACGAATCACTGTCCGAAGCTCATTTGAAACATATCGATGAAGCCATTGATTCATTGAACGATGATCAGAAAAAATGTATTCGTTTGTTTTACCTTCAGGAAAAAAGTTACCAGGAAGTGTCGGCTGATACCGGTTATTCGATGAATCAAGTAAAAAGCTTTATACAAAATGGTAAAAGAAATCTTAGAAATTATTTAATAAGAAATTATGCCGATGCCTGATCATAATAAAAATATATTTACCCAACGCCTCTGCCTTGCTAAAGAAGAGCTTATAAGTTATGCAAATGGTACTCTGCCGCAAAGGCAGGCACATTATGTGGAAAGCCATTTGCTGGATTGCGAACTCTGCTCGGATGCATTAGAGGGAATTATTCAACTCAGAGAGCCAGGCCATCTTATTGAAATCAGCAATGATTTAGTTCGAACGATGAATGAAAAAAAAATTATCAATGAAAATAAACCATATAAATGGTATTTGGCTGCAGCTATTGTAGCTGTTTTTCTTCTTTCGGGAATATATTTCAAGTTCATCTATAACGCTGACAGCTTAAAGCAAAACTATGCTGATCTTCCTGAAAAGAAATCGGAAGTGAAATCTGGAGCAACCTCTGCAAACATGATTATTGATGCTGCACCTAAATTACAGGAGGAAAAAAAATCAACAGGTACGTTTGAAACCACCATTCAACAGGTGGCAAAGTTGCAAAGAGAAAAGGTTAATAATGAACCGTCATTAAATTCAACAATTACTGTAAATCAAAAGACGGATAAACTAATGGTTGCAACAGACTCTGTTGCAGTAGCGGAACCGCAAGCAATTGGCAATAATGAGATTAAAGTAAATGAAAGTGCCGGAACTGCTAAACCAATGGTGGCCGAATCTCCTGCAGTGGAAAAACAAGTAACCACAACCGGGGATAATGCCGCCTATAAAGACAGAGCAGATGGAGCAGAGAGATATAAGAAAGAATCGGTGAATGGATTGATGGTATTAAAAAGTAAAAATGCCAGGGAGGATTCTAATGCTTTAATAACAGATGCACAAAAGAAAATAGAAGATCAAAATTATAAGGATGCGCTGAAGCAGTTAAAAATAGTTTTGCAAAATGAACCTTCGAATGTTGATGCACTTTACTATTCAGGTGTTACTTATTATAATACTGATGAGGAAACAAAGGCAATACAATATTTTGACAAAACGTTGGAAAATTCTGATAAGAAACATTATGAAGATGCCCGCTGGTACAAAGTGCTTACTTATGTAAAAATAAATGACAAAGAAAACGCGAGAAAAATTATTAACCGGATTATTGCAGAGAAAGGCCCTTATAAAAATAGGGCAGAGGACTTACTGGAAATGATGGGAGGAAATTAACCAGCCTTCAGCTTTGCTAATTCCTTTTTTAAAACCTTCAGGTATTCATTACAGGTCTTGTTGTAATCCTGAAATAATTGTGCAAGAGTTTCAGTCTTCATATGGGAACGAGTCAGGTCTTCGAGCTCCGTAATCGCTTCTGTAAGCTGTGGGATTTTTAAAATTTTAATCGAAGACTTCACTTTATGCGCATCCTGGAAGGCAGCTCCCCAATTCTTTTCATGAATATGTTTTTCTAATTCCTTATTGATTGCCGGCACCTGCTCCAGGAACATCTCTATCAAATTAGCAACATCATTCTTATTCCTGTTTAAAAGGGATAAAAGAGTTTCTATAATATTCTCCGGCTTGCTATCTGTTGCAGGAGTTCCATCCATTTTCACATGTTTCAGGATAACGGTAAGCAATTCCTGCGGGCTATAAGGTTTGGTAATATAATCATTCATGCCCAGGCTCATTGCTTTTTCCTTTTCCTGTGCCGAAGCATAAGCAGTAAGGGCAATAATTGGAATGCGGTTTTGAGGAGGTGATAATTGTGTACGGATGTGCTCTGAAAGCTCATAACCATTCATGCCCGGCATTTGCACATCCATTAAAATGGCATCATAATTTCTTTTCTTTAATTGTTCCAATGCTTCTTTGCCGTTACTTGCTATTTCCACATAAAAGCCCATTTTAGAAAGTAATTGTTTTGCAAGGAACTGGTTCACACGGTTATCTTCAACGAGCAAAATTGAGATCAATGAAAGGTCTTGCGGCTGGTATTCGCTCCTGCGAGGCACAGCAGTTTTCTTTACCGGCTTTTCCGGCACACGAAATTCCAGCTCAATTTTGAAAATAGTTCCTGAGCCAACCGTACTGTTAACGGAAATAGAACCTCCCTGCATTTCCACAAGATGCTTAACGATTGTTAATCCTAATCCTGTGCCGGATGTTGAATTTGCATCATCGAACTGCGTTTGTGTAAAGCTTTCAAATATTTTGGGAAGTCGTTCTTCGGATATTCCTATCCCTGTATCGCTGATTTTAAATAAAAGCTTGACATGATTTCCTCTTTCTTCAAGCGTTTGCATTTCAAGCCCAATGCTTCCATTTTCAGTAAACTTTACGGCATTGTTGAGGACATTCATTAGTATCTGGTTCAAACGTGCAGGATCACCGATTAAAAAATCAGGGGTATTTTCATCGTAAGATAATGAAAGTTGCAGCTTTTTTTCATCAGCTTTCACTTTGGTAAGCTGCAACACACTTGTAAGCAGTTCTTTTATTTTAAACTCTTCCTTATTGAAAGCAATTTTACCGGAATTGATTTTAGAGTAATCAAAAAGGTCATTAATCGTAATCAAAAGATTATTTGCCGACAGCCTGATCGTATTTATATACTCAAGCTGTTCAGGAGAAGGGCGGGTATCCGACATCAGGTTCACCATTCCTAAAATCCCGTTAAGAGGAGTGCGTATTTCGTGGCTGATATTTGAAAGGAACCGGTCTTTCAATTGGATTGATTTTTCAGCAATTTCTTTTTCTTTCTTGATTTCATCAAGGTCAAATTTCAGTTGTACTCCTAAAGTTTTTAAAGAAACCTGTTCATTGTTGATTTCTTTACAGATGTACATATACTTTTTAAAATGCTCCAGCGCTTCCTTGTAATTACCTGTCTTTTCATAAGTTTCAGAAAGAAACAAGTGAATAAAATTGGTCGGAAATTTCACTTGCAGACGCTCGGAAATTTGCAATGCTTCCTGCAGCGCTTCTATTGCTTTTTGAGGCTCATTTAACTCGATATATAACTTACCCAGCGACTTGAAAATATCAGCCTTAAGATAATCGTTGCCTGTGATTGTAACGTTCTCAATTGCTTTCTGAAAATAAGCCAGCGATTTATCATATTGCTGCAGCTTGGTATACAAGATAGCAATACTACCAAGGGGTTTAATCTTTAAATGCGGATCTCCGGATTCTTCTGCCAGTTCCAGCGCCTTTACAAGATAATTTTGCGCAATATCAAATTCATTCACCCAATTGTAGCAATTACCAATATAAAAATTTGTATTGGCAAGCTGCCTTTTATCCCCCAGTTTTTCAAAAAGTTTTAATGCCAGGAAATGATGGTCAATCGCTTTTCTGTATTCTGTATGATGCTTGTAAATCTCACCAATCTTATTATAAGCATTGGCCATGCCGCCCTTATCCTTTGCCTGCTTGTAGCTTGCAAGAACTTTTAATTGTGTGCTCAACGACTGTTCCGAATCGCCTACTTTAAAGTAAATATCGCTTATATCATCATAACAATTCCTGATTTCAGATTCATTATGAAGCTTTTCATAATTGGCTATAGCTTCCTGGTAGGAATTTAAAGAGTTCTTATAATCACCTTGTTGAAAATAAACATTTCCCAAAGCTTTAAGGCTATGAGCCATCCCGTCTGTAAATTTTGATTTGGCAGACAATGCTAGAGCCTTATTTAAAAACTCTAAAGCTTGTTGTTTATCCTGTTTAATTAAAAAGCGCGCATTGTCAATCAGTTGATTGATATCATCTTTATTGATCTCTGCTTTTTTCAGGGACACTTTTTAGAAGGTAGTATAAAAACGTTGGTTTAAGGCTCAAACTTACGGCAATTTTATGACATACACAACTGCTAATTAATATACCTTTGATTCTTAAATTGTTAATAACTAATTGGGTTTAAATAAGAAATTTCACCCACAAATTTCAAATAAATGGGTCTGTTCCTTTAGTTTAGATAAAGACTTTAAGTTATTTACTCTTACTACCTGATTAATAATACTGTTCCGTAGGCATTGCCATTTTGAAGTTTGCCCAACTCATCTATGGCGGTAAACTGAACCGAATAAGCATAAATGCCTGTTGGAGCTTTCTTGCCGTTTATCATTCCGTTCCAGCATGAAGACGCATTGGCAGAAGTGAAAACTGCATCACCCCAACGATTGAAAACCATAAAGTTGAATGTTTCGTAACTGTTTCCTGAAGGACAAAGCACGTCATTTAAGCCATCATCATTGGGTGTAAAGCAGGATGGCACATAAAATTTAGGTTCACATATTTCTTTTATCTTTATGGTAGCTGCTTTGGAACAACCATTTAAAAAATTCACATTGACTGTATAAGCCCCCGGTGTTCTCACAATAATATTTCGGGTAGTTTCCAATGTTGGCTGCCACAAATATTCCACACCTACTCCCGCGTTTAAGGTAATAAAATCATAATTGAAGGCACAATAAGTTGTGTCTTTTCCCAAATTAATGGGAGGGTTCGTAAGCAACGAAAGGTTGAAAGTATCTTTTGTTGCACAACCTCCATTGTCCACTTCCACCCAATATTGTTTTTCTTCAGAAGCAATAATGGTTGGCGTTGTTTCACCCGTTGACCATGAATAAGTGGAATTTAAGTTTGTAGCATCAAGTAATACCGAGCTGTTTTCACAGATAGTTGTATCTGCCTGTAAGTTTACAAGAGGCGGATCAATCACCTGTACAACAACTGAATCTTTATAAAATATTCCGTTCAGGATGTAAGTTGTATTTACAGATGGGCTCACAGTGATTGAGCCTGCATTTGAAAGCGGGATTGTCGGGTCAGCCCCCAGGGACCACCAAGTCGTAGTGTTTGTAACGGCAGTTAAAGTTGTTGAATTACCCGGGCATATAATCGTGTCGCCTTGTATGTTTACCTGCTCATTTATGAGCGTAACACTGATATCATCCACATAGTAATACGCAGTCTGGTAATTATTACAGGGATTCCCCGAATTAGGCAATGAAATTATTCCTGAAGAGGCATTGTCTTTAAAATTGCCGATGGTAATGTAATTCTCCCCACCGGCAGCTACAATATAGCCTGTGATTTTTGTCCAGTTTGCAGTATCTATAACGGCAGCAGAAGATTCCACCTGCGGAGGAAATCCCAGTGGCGCCCCATTGTACTGGACTATTGCTCCCACAGAAAGTGTAATTCCTAAGGTGCTCACGGCCATATCCGAATTTGACGACCTGCGAAACCAGGCTTCTGTTTTATAAATCTTTCCCGTCATTAGCGGAGCGGAAAGGGGGGCCGCAACATATTCACGGTCTTCGCTGATAAAATTGCTCGCAAGAATACCTGCATAACCGTTTCCGGAGTGCGGCATAGACTTACCGGCATAATTTACCGGAACGCTCAGGCTACCATCAGCGCATGAAACAGGTGAGGGCGTAAAACAAGTATTGAACAAATCAGGTGTGGCATCCAGTGGCTGCCAGGGCGAAGCAAGATAAATCTGACCGTCAGCCGATGGGCAGGTGGTAATGGTTTCAAAGCCTGCGTTGGGAACCAGGTTTTGGCTTTTAATAACATAACTGCCGATAAGCAGGACAAGGGTTAACAGCAGCCCTTTCGATTTCATTAAAGTTTATACGCAAAAGACTGGATTTGGTTGTAAAAATGATAGGGGCTTTTTAAAGGAATTTTTGAAGGCTAAAATCCATTGAAAATAAGGTGAAAAATAAGACTCATCAGAATGGTATTGCTAAAAGATTTCTATTCACCTCGAAACGGGCTAAACGGCAAATTAATTAATCAGGCGGCTTTTGTATCCGATAAAGAATAGTTGAGGATGTCATAAGATGTGACTTGATTCTAGAGCAGTTAGAGCCATTAAGCAGCCTATTTACTCAAATTCCCGCACTCTTTCAGTTAATGAATACAGTATCTATTCAAATCATCATCACTCGTTAGTAGTTGAACATATCTCCTGAATAGATGAACATCGTTCCTAAGTAGTTAAACATCACTGCTGAGTAGTTGAACACAGTAGTCAAGTAGTTGAACATTGCTCCTTATTAGATGAACATTATTGCTAAGTGGATGAACATCATTGCTGAGTAGTTGAACATCGCTGCTAAGTAGATGAACATAGTAACTAAGTGGTTAAACATCGTTTCTAAGTAGTTGAATATCGGAGCTAAGTATATGGACATCGGAGCTAAGTAGATGAACATTGTTTCTAAGTAGTTGAACAGAGTAGCTAAGTAGATGAACATTGTAGCTAGGTAGATGAACATCGCTCCTGAATAGTTGAATATCATTACTGAGTAGATCAACATCCCATCCGAATGCTTTAAAAAAGCAACTTTAAATACGGTAATCAACCAGAGTAGCGTTTGTTGTATAACACTATTTGTTTAAAATTATGGCATTTGTATCAAATTACCACTACAAAATAAAATGTAGTATTGCAGATTGAAAATTAAATATCATTTGATAATACTGATGTAAGCAATTTGTATTCTTATTCAGTTGAAATAACAGCTCATTCTTAATTTAAAATTGCATGATGAAAAACATAATTAAAACTGCGGTTTTTACTTTATTAATTCATGCAGCGAATGCCCAGGATAAACCCCTTTTGCCGATGTGTGTAATTTTAGACGGATCAGTCAACCTTACCTCGCTTGATCCGAATGAATATATATATTCTCCAAACGCTGGGCTCGGGTTTGGTGGCGGAGCTCTTTTCAGAACTGATGGAGACGTGTATCTTTTAGGAGGGTTTCAATATGTAAGCGCTAATCCGACTATTACAATCAACAGTGGTACGCAATCAGAAAAAGTAAACATGCAGCTTTTACAAATACCGCTTATGGGCGGAATTCAAATTTTTAAATCACAGGACAGTAAAAAATGCATGCACGGGCAGATGGGTGCATCGTTGTCTACCTTGCTTAATGTGTCTGAAAATAGCCTGGGAGTTGAGCAGGAAAATTTATGGAAAACCGGATTTACTTTCAAAGCAGGAATAGGTGCCGACTTGTGGATGTTTGTTGCTGATTTACATTATAATCTTTTACTGACGCATGTTTATGACTATTCCGGCTATGACAATAAATCAAGATTAGTGTGCTGGGAGTTTTCAATTGGTTATAAAATTGATATTGGTAAAAAAGAAAAGAAAGATCATACTGATTAAAATTAATTGCCTCAAAAAAGGCAATGATTATGAAAAATCACTTCACCAGGAACCCTGCAATTTTTTGAAGCATTTCTGATGTTGAAAAATGAATAAAGAGAATTGGAAGAAAGGGAAAGAGAAGCATTAATCCCATGCTTATAACATCACGAAGCGTGACAGGAAGCGGGCGAAGCTGCTGCAATACAGTATACATTCCTGAATAACTGTTAATCATATTCGGACTTACCGGGTTCTCCATTTTTATCTCTTCTATTGGTAAGTCATTTGTCCATTCATGTTCAAACTTGCGGCTTAATTTTGCCCCAAGATTGCCTAACTTCAAAAGTCCTTCATTCTTTGTCTTAAATAATTTAGGAATGAAAAAAAACAACGGAAAAGTTACCAGGAAAAGACAAATTACAATATATGCGGTTGCTTGTTTCTCAATGCTTCCGAAGGAGTCAGGATACTTTATTAGTTGTATAATTAGTTGACCTGAAAGTAAAGCACTGCCGGCAGCAAAAATTATATTAAAAGCTGATTGGGCAAGGAAGATTATTCCCAGGCCGCATGCCCGGTCGGCATGAGTGGGCAACAAGTCCAGCTTTGATATTGACAAACGAAAAAGCAACAGCACCCAAACAATATATCTCCAGATCCATCTTAGAAAAAAAAATTGAAAAACAGGTATCGAAAAATAAACAGCCCAATATCCTGCAAAACTTAGCACCTTGTTTCCTGCTTTACCAGAAGCCATCCATGATGTCCCTACATTAATCATACTGTACAAACTCTTCCGGAAAGGGCTTATCGTTATTCCAATCATAATCAGCAACAGAATAATTTCTGCCAGTGCAGAGCTGGTGATTTTTTTTGCTCTTCTGAATGCCGCAGTGAGAATCTTCTGTTGTTCCGGACTGCACATCATTTCGCCTGAAAAATATCTAGCAACGCTTTTCACGTTGTTATCAATATAAGGTTTTATGGATATAAGCAGCGGCAAAGCTACCAACAGGCGCATTTGCATGGCAATATCTTTAAAAAAAGGAATTTCAATTCCTCCATATAAAGTTCCTTCAAAGGCGCTAATGATTACCAGAGGCAACCATGTGAAACACAAAGCTGCAACCACCAGCTTTCCATAACTATCATAAAAGCCAATTTTCTTCAGCGAATCATTAAGAAGCCCCCCTTCATAAAGGGAAAAATCATTACTTACGTTTTGGTTTGTTTCCACGAAAGAAAAATTCAGTTAGCTTGTTTTTTTATGGCTAATTTATGCTTCCGTTCTCTGCTTCCCCTGAAGGTGCGAGTCATTCCCTCGACTAATGAAAGAAAATTAAAAAACATTATTTGATTTAATGAATTGATGAGGATTAAAATTAAATAATTTTTTTTATAGTGCTAATAATTTTCTTTTTCAAAAAGGCAAGGCAGACCAACCCGATGCCTGAAATAAGAACTGCTATTCCTATAATATTACTGATGTTTTCAGCGCCTTCATAAATATCCAGAATGCTTTTAATTCCTGAGATTAAAGCGCCTGCTCCGAGAAGAGCAATGAGCCACCACAGCGACCATTGTTTTCTCCCGCTCCAGCTTCCCGATAGCAATATAAAACCTATTATTACTGAAAAAATACCGAATATTATGGTGATGGCTTTGATAGTAACTACTATTTTTGAAATCATCAGGATGCCTATAATCAAAATAGCAATGCTTCCAAACAGCGAATAGTTATCGCGCTCTTCTTTTGCATTGGTAAGATAAGCAATCACGCCAACCAGGCCGGTAATAATTACCATTACACCAAGCCATAATGCCACCGAAGTCAATACTGCACCGGGGTTATTAAAAATGATAACACTTAACCCGATCATTAAAATTCCCTGGATGAGTACTACCCACCAATTGCGAAAAAGAGTTGATAGCTTCATATTCTTTTTTTTTAATTTTTAAAAATCAAAGATTGCACAAAAATATTTTTACCTGACAATTTTTACACGACTAATATCATAATTTTTCATTAAAATTATCAATATTGCTCAGGCTTAAAATAACCAAAAGCCCTTTAAAAAAATCTGTAAGTAATGGCACTTACGTACACGACAAATGTAAATATAATCTCAATGATGAACCAAAGATAATATTAATAAATTCTTTAAATACTCTTTAATTATTATAAATTCATAATTTAAAATAAAATTCAAGAAAATGATCAAATAAAAAAATTGCTGAGGATTTTATAAATGCATTAAGAATTATTAGCTTTGCACACTCAAATAAAATATATCTAACAATTAAAAAGAGCAATATGAAAAAAATTTTAGTTTTAGCATTAGCAGCTGTTATTACATCAGGCGTTTATGCACAATCAAACAAAGAAGACGTTGATTTAATCCAGGCCATGTATGGCAAAGCAAAAAAAGAACTTGTGATTGAATACATGAAGTTCAGCGCTACAGAAGGCACAGCTTTTTGGCCGGTTTATGATGCTTTTGAAAGCGAGCGCAAAGTATTGGGACGTGAACGCATTAAGATTATCTCTGAGTATGCCGACAATTATTCCAAGCTTGATGACGTCAAAGCAGCCGACCTTGGTAAAAAAGCGATAGACAATAATGTGGCTTTGGAAAAACTCAATCAAAAGTATTTCCCGAAATTCAGCACTGCGGTTGGTGCACTTAAAGCGGCAAAATACATGCAGCTTGAATTATACATGCAAACTGCTGTTCGTGCTGAAGTGCAGGATCAGATTCCCTTTATAGATGAACTTGATAAAACAAAAAAGGACGTTAAGTAATTTTGAATTAATAATAAATGTAAAAGGCCGGTATTTTTACCGGCCTTTTACTTTCTCCGTATCGGCTCTTAATTAACGTTTTTTTAAAATAAACTGAACTGTAAATAATAGTAGATTATTTATCATCCTTTTTATCTTTATCTTTCTTTTGACTTGCAGCTTTTCCAATGGGAATCCCAACCGTCAAGTAAAAAACTCTATTAAATTGGTCAGGTGTAGAATTATCTTCCGTGATATCTATAAGGCCGAAATAATATTGCGCACCAATGTTCATCCCATAGCCTTTCATCAGACGGTAACCGATGCCAAGTGCCAGCCCGGCATCAAGCAGGTGATATTGATCCTTTATATCTATTTCATATTTTAAGTCGTCATCATCAAGTATTGATTTTTTAAACTCATCAAAACATTTGCTGCGCAACCCTAGCTGGATGCCGGATTTTACGTAAAAGTTGTTCTTAAACGTATATTTCATCATAAACGGAACATTAAAATAGCGAAGTTTTCTTGTAACATTACCGCCAATAAAAGCAGTATCAAGCTCAGCATTATTTAATAAATACACCGGCAATTCATCAGCTCCCATCGGGGATTTTACTATAACGCCTGTATTAAACATCCAGTTTGGATTTTTAGTTTTGATGTCAAAATAAAAACCAAGATTAAATCCATTAAGCCCTTTCGAACCTTCCAGCCCTTCAATGGTAGAAAGGTTATAGCCTCCGTCCAGTCCGAATTCAATCTTGCCGGAATTCAGCTTGTCTCCAAGTAAAAGCGAAATTATAACCTGTGAGCTTGCTGACATATAGAAAAACAGCAATCCGAAAAAGAATAAAAGTTTCTTCATTCAATTCGCTTGCCGGTTACAAGCCAAAACGGTACTGAAGTCCGCCAATAAACTGTTGCCGGCTACCGAGGAAACCATATTCGAGGCGCAACTGCCAGTGCTTGCTGTATTGAAATTGCGTGCCTACCACAAAGTTCCACATATCCTTTACCCGTTTGTCAAGTGAATACTGAACGGTGGAATTAGAAATGGTATTTAATGCCTCATCAGTTGCACTTAGCACATTGCCGGCAGTAGTCAGCGCCTTGTTAGCTGCTTCGTATTTGGCTTTATTAACTGGATTGTTTTGCTCCAAAGGAGTAAGCCCGTTCCACCAGGCATCCACCTGCTGTTGCGAATCACTTACCTTTTGCTCTGCTGCATCAATTTTCGAAGTTTCGGTTCCGTCATCATTTATCAATCCGCTTAATGCCAGCGAACCGCTTGTTTCACTCGAGTATTTAACCCTGAAACCACCCACCCAGATTGCAATAGTCCGTTCCGGTTTTTTGAATTTAAAAGTTTTTCCCAACCTCGGCCCAAAAATGTAAGTAAATACCGGTTTGTCCAGGGCGTCAACATCTGTCCAGGCCATGTTCATGTCCAGTGCCATGAAACCTCCGCCAATACCAATCGTTGGAGTTAATCCGAATCCCACAGTTCTACCGGTAAAGTTGGCTTTTGTGGAATAGGAATATATTTCCTTGCTGGTTCCGGTACTGTCAGGAATCCATATCCCAAAATCAACAGTAGTGGAAGGTTTGGCATAAGCGAAAATACCATACACATTTAAAAAAGGAAACAGCCAGATATCAGGCCGTACGTTCACTACACTTGCTTCCGAAATAGCATTGTTGAAACGGATAATTTCATCCAGGTTATGCATGGGCTTGTTATTAAATCCCACGCTAAGGTTATCTATAACCAATTCTGATTTCTGCCAGACATATTGGGTGCTTATGCCGGCTGAATAAGGAAGGTCAAAACCTTTCTGGGTTGCCTTCTTTCCCCAAATTGGCAGGCTGTAAGGATATTCTGAATTTTTCAGGCTGTCAATTTCAGCAGCATTTTTTTTACCAACAACTTTATTGGAATAGTTCTGAGCCAAACTCTGTCCAGTAGAAAGGACACAAACAAGTAATAAAAGTTTTGAATTTTTCATTTGGTAATTTTAGATTAGCCTGTTGAATTCAATATTTTAATTAATAAATCTATTTTTTGTCAAAAATACTAGATTTATTAAATACTGCAATTTGCATTGCTTGTGGATCTAATTGCAAGTTTATCCTGTTTGAATAATAAAAAAAATGATATAGGATATTTATTTATATGATTCTAATCATGAAACAGAGTCCGTTTAAAAGAAATCAAAATCCAAACCCGATGTTAAGACTTGTACGGACTTTTGAATCCTGATCGCAATGCATTACTGTAAATTCCAGTGGACCAATTGCAGATTCATATCCGAAAGTTAATCCATAGCCCGTCAGCATATTATTTTTTACCGTGATATTACCGGATCCCGCACTTTCAAAATCATATAATGCAGCATTGAAACGACCGGTAAGAAATGCTTTTTTTGATAATTTATACTGTAACCCAATCTGCGCTGAAGCAATGCTTCCTGTTTTGACCTGTGATTCATTCAAGCCGGCAAAAGGCACCTGGTTGCGGATTAATTCATTGATTCCCCCTACTAAAAAGTTATTGGCTATGTAAGGGTTTTTGTCAACTATATAAGCAAGGCCGATATTCTGGCTCCAGGAAAATTTCGGACTCAGCTCTGAATGATGAGTTGCATTGATAAAAATTCTGAAATAAGCATCATAGTTAAAGTCAACAGAATCGCTGACTACGGTTGAATCATTATAAGTATATTCAAATTCCGGGCTCTGGCCGTAAACATAACCAACTTCTGATTTTACGTTCCATCCTTTAGTGGGAAAATATTTGTGATTGAGATTATTTAACGTATAGGAAACATAAGAATACCAGTAATTGTTGTGGCCGTTGTAAATCAGCTCGGGGGTTTCTTTTGTTTTGATCCTGGAATTAACATATTGCTGCCCGATGCCGAAATACGAAAACCGGTTGACATTGCGCTGCAGCTGAAAATCATAAGCGCTGTAAATGCTTCGCAAGGTCTGGTACAGGCTGAAATCAACATAAACAGGATAATCAACAGCTTCGAGATAATAATCAAAAACAGCTCTTGCTGTCCGCTTTTTGGTAATGTATTTAAAATATTCACCATAAATACGCGGGTTTTCACTTATGGCAACACTTGCGAGCGCACGAGACTCTTTTAAAAATAAATCGCGTGATGTCATATTTAACTTTAAAGAAAGCTTTGTGTAGTCATTGTAGTTAAGACCAACTTTTACAGCCGTCAGCGGATTTTCTTCAACCCGAAAATGCATTTCGGTACCTCCTTTGCCGTCAGGCAAAAAATCATACCTGACTATTTTATAATAACGCGAACCATATACTTTGCGGATGGCTTCGCTCATTTCTTTATATGAATACGCATTGTTATCTTTCAGATTCAGCAGACCAAAAAAGAATTTGTCAGTTGTATTCTTTAATCCGTCAACGGTATATTTGCTGATGTTGATTGCTGCGTTTTTTGGTAAACGGTCTTTCACGAAATTGCTCTTACCATAAATAGCATCGAGTGAATCGGCTAACTTTTTAAAGTAAGGATAATATAACCTGCCTGTTTCCTTACCGCAATCAATAATGGAATCACCAAAGGCAAAGTCCCCGGTGGCATATCCTTTCAGCTCCGGCATAATATAAAGATTGCATTGCGCTTTGTGCCTTTCGAAAGTAGATGCATCCTTAAAAAAGCAAATCTGCAAAAGAATGTCAAGCGCTGATTCGAGCTTTTCTACCTTTTCCAGGGGAGAGCTTAAATTAACACCTATTACGTAATCAGCGCCCATTTGCTTTGCATCCAGAACAGGAAAATTATTTACAACGCCTCCGTCAACCAGTAATTTATCATCATACTTAATGGGTGTAAACACCGATGGAATGGCCATGCTGGCGCGAATAGCGGTTACTATGTTTCCATGATCCATTGCAACTGCATTACCTGTTGCCAGGTCAGTTCCTATGCATTTAAACGGGATAGACAGCTTTGAAAAATCGGTGATGTTATAAACAGGTTCAAACATTTCTGACATCTTTAACCACAGTTCCTGCCCTTCAATAATTCCTTTTCCAATACTAAATTTTCCATTCACATAGGGAATTTCAATTATATATTTTTCATATTCATTTTTCTCTTCTATGCTGATGGCATTCAACTGTGGTGAAGTGGAGAACAACAGCCCCCAGTCAATGGAGCGGGAAACCTGCTCAATGCTGTCGCCTGAATACCCGGCAGCATACATGGCTCCCATGATGCTCCCCATGCTGGTTCCCGTTATATAATCAATTTTTAGCCCGGCACTGTCAATGGCCTGCAATATCCCAATATGCGCCAATCCTTTTGCGCCACCGCCACTAAGGGTTAACCCTATCTTGGGGCGCGATGAATTTGGCTGAGCAGAAACAAACTCAATAACAAATAAGGATAAAAAGAAAAAAGAAATTATGAGAATTAAATTATGTTTCATATTTTTTGAGAATAAGATCAGACAGCTAATATGAAATCAAATGCCGGGCAGTTTCAGCAATTTATCATTTATGTGAGTCTTATTCCGAATAATAACATGTGAAGTACATAAGATTAATAGAAGATTTCTTATTGTGCATTAATTCGCTAAATGATTTGTCTACATTTGGGAAATATTAATTAAATAAACACACAATTTAAAGAGTTATTTTGGTTTTGCAAGTATAATAAAGAATAGTTCGATTAATCCATTGTCTTGCACAATTGTTTTAATATCTTTTTGTTGTTTAGAAGATTGATCTCCTTGTTAACTATTGTTAAAATGAAAAATTTTATTTACCTGCTTTGTTTTGGTGCACTGATTACCGGAACGTTTTCCTGCAAGCAGGTAAAACCTAAACCGCCTGCGGAATCTACTTTAGATACGCTACTGGAACCGCCATTGTCAGTAATGTATGTTCCGGTTCAGTACAGGGTATCTGGTTTTGAAGAACTCATTAATAATAAAATTCAGGGCACATTCCTCAACAAGTGGATGAATTTAAATGAAAAAGGGGACAGCCTGCACCTTGAGGTGTCGAAGATGAGAAAAATTACACTGAAACGTGATAACCGGACATTATTTATTGTTGTTCCTTTAAGAATTTCAGGAAAAGTAAGGGCAAAGATTGCCGGTGTAAAAATTAAAAACGAAACCCCGGTTGAAGCAGAAATTAATGTACGCCTTGCTACTACTTTGCATTTTGATTCAATGTGGAATCTTATTGCCGAATCTAAATTGCAAAAAATTGATTGGGTGAAAGAACCTAAATTAAAAGTAGGTTTTGTGAAATTGAATTTGCGAGGCCAAATTGAAAAAGTGCTTACAAGCAAAGAGTCAATGGTGATTGACAAAGCAGATGGAGCTATAAGGCAATTACTCAATACACGAAAAGTGGCTTCGGACATATGGCGCGATATTCAGAAACCCATTCGCATCAATAAAAAAGGCGTGCAGGTGTGGCTCAATGCCTATGGTGTGGATTTAAGCGGACAACTTCAAGAAACAGATCCTGACCTGATCAGTTTGATGTTTGAATTGAAAACGTTTACCCGGATTTATTTTGAGGATGATTCAATTCCCCCGCCCAATGCTGTGCTGCCGCAATTCAAACGAATTGATGTTGTCAACGACAACTTAAATATTTATGTTCACTCGCTCATCCGGTTTGATATGCTGAACAGTTTTCTTAATCGTGAATTGGCTGATAAGCCGCTCTCGGCAAAAGGCTTTTCAACAACTATTAAAAAAGTACGTGTGTATGGTACACCAACCGGTATAGCTGTTGAATTAAAAGTAAAGGGTGATGTTGATGGTACGCTGTATGTAAAAGGAACTCCTGCATTTGATTCAATTACCAATAAATTCAGCTTACAGGGTTTCGACTTTGATATCAGTTCAGAAAGTTCCCTGCTCAATTCTGCGGATTGGATGCTGCATTCAAAAGTTCTTGACCTGGTCGCTGAAAAACTTAGTCTCGATGTTACACCTCTTGTTGCTCAACTTCCAAAAATAATTTTCCAGGCGATTGAAAAAGGAAAAACAGGGCAGAAGATTGATCTCAATATAGACACACTGACTTTAAGCCCGCAGGTAATTATTACGACAAAGAATAATATGCAATTGCTCGTGTTGGCAAAAGGCCGTGCCACAGTTGTTTTGAATGAAAAACTCTTTAATAAAAACGATAAAAAAGTTTCAATCCGTTAAATACAATAACAGGAACGTCCCGTACATATTCCATTAATTTTAGTTTTCTTTGATTGCGAGGCTATTATTTTCCATTTGTATTGCAAAATAAAATACCTTTAGCCCCCGGTTTAAATAACCCAATTCCCGAAAACGGAACCTCTGCGAAAGCAAAATACTCTGAACATTAATATTGAATTATAATTATCCTTTAAAATAATCTGTAAAAAAACACCTATGAACAAAATAAATTACAAAAAAGAAAGTCAACGAATACCCGGACGAGCGTATAAGCATTTATTAATTCTTATTGCAATAGTCACAGCTGTTTATCCCGCTAAGGCTATCGTGGGCAGTTACACGTTTTCCCAATCTACCGCAACCTATACGCCTATTACCGGAACAACTTTTGTCAGTGGAAACTGGGATGATGATACCATTACGGTTGCCTTGCCGTTTTCATTCTTATATAATAACATTGCTCACAACCAGGTTTCGATCAGCTCCAACGGATTTGTTTCAATGGATCCTCTTCCAGATATCTATAATGTGTGCGGCCTTCAGGCCAGCCCTCTTAATACGATAGCGGGCTATGGCACCGATTTACAGTCGTCAACCGTTAGCTCTAACATTCAGTACGGAACAATAGGCACAGCACCTAACAGGCAATTTGTTGTTCAGTATTCCGATTGTGATCATTACACTACCGGTGCGCATACCAATCATTGGAATTTCCAGATCATTCTGAACGAAACCAGCAATACCATCCAGGTGGTTTGGGGAACATTAATTGAAGCAAGAACAATGGGGCCAAATACTTGTTCCGATATTGTTACTGAATCAGGTAATGTAGGCTTATTGGGAAACCTGATTGCTGATTTTAACATTAGAAAAATTACAAACGGCACGGATACCTGGACAACCTCGGTAGCCGGTGCAGCAATAACAGATGTGTGCAATATGTCTCCTTCTAATTTTCCGGCTGTAGGCTTAACTTATACATGGACTCCGGCACCGTTAGTAGCAATGACTTACTCATCAAGCACAACGGCATTTATTAATGACGGGCAATCAGTAGGACGAAACTCATCCGCTAATCAAATATTTCAGGTGCAGGTGGTAACCAGCGGCTCTTTATCGCCTCTTAGCCTTACCGGTTTAACACTGTCTACAGCCGGCTGCACGGATGCATTCTCCGACCTGGCAAATTCAAAAGTATATTTTACGGGGATCAGCAATAGCTTCAGTGCTGCCAATCAATTTGGCTCCACTATCGCAAATCCGAATGGGACTTACACGGTTAATGGCAATGTTGTTTTAGAAGAAGGAATAAATTATTTCTGGATTACTTATGACATTACCGGTTTTGCCGGAATAGGCGATACTTTATCAGGATGCTGCACGCAAATAGCAGGGAGTGGAACAATAGGTTCACAAGTGCCGTCCATTACATGCCCATCAGGTTACCAGACAATTGAAGAAATCGGGTTCTGGACCCCGATACTTACAGCTGCACCGGATACTAACGGTGGGGTAATGCTCTTGCTGAGCGATGGAACAGTCATGTGCAAGACAGCTTCAGGTGGAAGTGATGGTATCGGGAACAAATGGAATAAACTTACTCCTGATATTCACGGAAGCTATGTAAACGGAACATGGACTTCATTAACGCCTATGCATGATACGCGCCTTTATTTTTCATCCCAAGTACTTAAAGACGGTCGTGTATATGTTGCCGGTGGCGAATATGGCACCGGGACCGGGACAGGCGAAACGTATAACCCGCTTACCAATACCTGGACATTGACACCATCAACAGGGCATGATTATGTGGATGCAAATTCTGAAATATTGGAAGATGGCCGTGTACTGCAGGCTTGCGAATGGGATAACATAACATTTATCTACAACCCGGTTATCAATACTTATATACCCGGGCCTACTCCCCTCGGAACGGTTGATGAATCTGTCTGGGTAAAGCTGCCTGATAACAGTGTTTTGTTTGTGGATATGGGAACAACAAATTCCGAGCGCTATATTCCTTCGCTCAACCAGTGGATTGCTGATGCGAATGTGCCTGTTCAATTATATGACCCTTTTGGGGATGAAACAGGTGCCGCTTTCCTTTTACCTGATGGAAGAGCTTTTTTCATAGGTGATCTCTCACACACCGCTTATTATACGCCTTCAGGCAATAACAGCCCCGGCACCTGGACAGCAGGGCCTGATATTCCAAATGCACAGGGGCCGCCCGATGCAGCTGCAGCTATGATGGTGGATGGCAAAATTCTTTGTGCTGTTTCTCCTGTTCCCACCAGCAGTAATCACTTTCCATCACCAACCGCCTTTTATGAATTTAATTACCTAACGAATTCTTTTACGCACATTAGTGCACCCTTTGGTGGCGCATCGGAAGAGATTCCCTGTTATATTACCAACATGCTCGACCTGCCTGACGGATCTGTTCTTTATTCAGAACAGGGGTCACCGCAATACTTTGTTTATACTCCTGGAGGACAGCCATTGGCAAGTGGGAAGCCTACTATCAGCGGCATCACGCAAAACGGGTGTGATTTGTTTACTATCTCAGGTACATTATTCAACGGTATTTCGGAAGGCGCTGCTTATGGCGATGACTGGCAGATGGCTACCAATTATCCTGTCATAAGGCTCAGTTCAGGAGGCAACGTATATTATGCACGAACCACCAATTGGAACAGTACGGGAGTGCAAAGAGGAAACGCTCCTGATTCAACTCAATTTACACTTCCTGCAGGGCTGCCTGCCGGAACTTACTGGTTGGTCGTTACTGCCAATGGCATTGCTTCTGACTCCATATCTTTTACTACTCCGACAATTCCCGTTGTAAGCTTTAGCGGCTTACCTGATTCTGTTTGTGTAACCAGCGGAAGCAGTACGCTTACAGGAAGCCCCGCAGGCGGAATATTTTCAGGTTCAGGAATAACGGGAAATGTTTTTAATCCCGCAAGTGCCGCTCTTGGAAACAATACAATTACTTTCCAGCACAGTGGGATCCGAAGCTTGGAATTCACGTGACTTGAAGTCGCGGCC
>JADMIO010603933.1_pt1 | contig 68416 bp, 55 predicted proteins | sample 8958161 | NCBI WGS metagenome assembly JADMIO01 (sample SAMN16585339, study PRJNA669376) | soil metagenome | isolation source: Crop rotation soil | place: USA: Cullars Rotation, Alabama | collected 2011 | reverse complement strand
CGCGACAACTTGTCCACGTGGAATTCTAAGCTTAGGATCCCAATGTGCTGGAAAGGATCGCGGTCGAGAAGGCGGCGCTGATGCAAGCGCTCAGTACCGGCGAAAAGAAGGCCCTCTACATTCTGAACATCATCTTTGAAGTGGAGGCGCGCAAGAACCAGCAACAGGAAACGCTGTTCGTTGTCGACGACATAGCTGACTCTTTCGACTATCGGAACAAATACGCGATCATTCAATATCTTCGCGAGATCGCAGACGAGGCGCATTTCTATCAGATCCTTCTGACGCACAATTTCGATTTCTTCCGAACTGTGTGCACGCGCTTCGTGGGCTACGCGGGATGCCTGATGGCGTCGAAGACCGCCACGGGCATTTCCTTGCGGCAAGCGTCGGGCGTCCAGAACGTGTTCGTTAAGGACTGGAAGAAGAACTTCTTCAGCGACGCCAAGAAGCGAATCGCGTCGATCCCGTTCATGCGCAATCTCATCGAATACACGAAGGGTGACGCAGACAAGGACTACCTGGCGCTAACCGCGCTTCTGCACTGGAAGTCTGAGACGGCGACTCTATCTCACGGGGACCTTGACGCCATCTACCACCGCCTATTCAACGGCAAGAAGGTAGGCCCCAAATGGAAACAGCCGACCGAATTGGTTGTGAACTCGATTGGCGCGGAAGTCGCGACCTGTCACGTGGCCGATGACGCCGTGAATTTCGAGAACAAGATCGTGCTCTCGATCGCGATTCGACTGGCCGCAGAACAGTTCATGATCAAGGAACTGAACGACCCCGCGTTCGTGGCTTCAATTGATGCCAACCAAACTCACAAGCTGTTTGACCGTTTCAGGACGACGCTCGCCGACAGGACTGAAGTGATCGAGACGCTGCAGCGCGTCATCATCATGACACCCGAAAATCTTCACCTGAACTCATTCATGTACGAGCCAATTCTGGACATGTCAGACGAGCATCTTCGCAAGCTCCACACCGACATCGTAGCGTTGGGCAATTTGGGCACGGTTTGATTGTCGAAGCGATGAGCGGTCAGTCAGTATCTACCCGGCCCGGCCCGTAGACGATCTGCACGCGTGTCACGTTTGACCCGTCCTCTGTCGTCGTCTTGACCAACTTGACTCCGGGCGGTACTTCTCCCGTTTCCTGAATGTGTCGAGTCAGGCGGTCCTCGTCAACTGTGAGGGCATTCAGCAGCGTCGGGTGCTTTTCTGCGTTTTTAAGGACAAAGGCGACCAAGCCTTTCATGTCCGCGACCTGTTGGTGGCCAGCCGCGTCTGTGGTGCAGAAGGACAGCAGTCGCTCCACGATCTCGACCGGAAGTTCATCGCCGGGCTTGCTCATTGCGACACTCTAGCAAAAAGCTCGAAAGTGCATCGCCTCTTGTTGACTCGAGGCCTGCACAAGGTCACCAGCCATGGCCCCACTGCTCAATCATGAGCCGTTTGATGCGTTCCACATCTTCGGAGCGCTTGAGCTCTCGATACGGAGTCTCGCGTGCCTGACGGGCGTGTCCGTCCGGCGGCCACAGCATATTCGTACGGTGCAACTCACTTTTCGACGCTTAGACTACAGGGGGCGCGTTGCAGAGATCGTCAATGGTGCTGCTGAGTGGCGGTGACTTGAAGTCGGCCTACGACTATCATGCGCTTTTCGTCTCTCTCTATATCGGTCGAATCACTCGGACTCGCGCGTCGCAGCTCGATCACGATTCCTACCGGCCGCGATTCGGCGCCGTAGAGTGAGGATCTCCTGAGCGCAGAACAACCGACCGGACTCCAGAACGGTCGGGCAACTGCTCTCGATCTTGTTAACGATTGAGACGGCGATTGCTGCGACTCGCCACGCCTCGTCGTCGTCATCCTCCAAAGCGTGAAAGGCCGTTAAAGTCGTACTATTCACGATTTCAACGAGCTCGTCTTCTGTAAAGTGAGGCGTCACCAAGAGTCTCCTTGTCGACTCCGCGGACCGTGGCTGTCGCAAACACGCCGCCTATAGCGAGCAATACACTTGAGTCATCGCGTCGTCGAACCGGTCGTAGCCTGCTCGGGGGGCCGAAAAGTGATCCGCGGATGCCGAAAGCCCGGTCATCTCGTCGACGCGAAACAACTTCCAGCCTGTCGCCTCGCCGGACCTGCTGACGCCGGACACCTGATACGCACGAAGCAGATCGTGGCCAGACTTGCCCTGCCCGTAGCAATGGGGCTCGGCCTCACGTTCGCCACCGTCGTAGTAGAACCTGAGTAAGCGGCGCTCGCGAATGGCATCACAGATAGCTCTATGCATACTTTGCCCTACAACCACGCTCCACGGGGGGTTGCCCTAGATCGTCAAATGCTTGGCCTGCTTCCGGTCGCGAGGCCACACGCCGTCACCAGCTATGGCCCCATTGCTCAATCATCAGCCGCCGGATGCGTTCCACATCTTCGGAGCGCCTGAGCTTTCGATACAAGATACGGAGTCTCGTGTACGTGGCTGGCGTGTCAGTGCCAGCGGCCACGGCGTATTCGTACAATGCGATCGCATCATTAACTCGCCCGGCCTTCTCAAGGACGCGGCCTTCGACGTTGACCCGGAGAGCTTCTCGCTCGGAGAGTGGCATCTGCGGTAGCCCTGTGCTATCTCCGCTGGACAGCGCGTTCGAGATCTGTAGCTCGGACGACGCCACCGTCGGTGTCTTTGTAAGATGCTTTACCGCCCCCGACCATCGCATCTGGACTGAGATAGTCACCGGGACGACAGGTCAACACGATCGTCTGAAACGCGCGCGCCTTCTCGACCAGGATCGCCCGAAACCAGTCCATCCTGATGTGGTCACTCTGAACGAGTTGGTCGTCCAAGACCAGTGTCGTCCCGAGATACTCAGCCAACGCGATCCGATATAAGGTCGAAAGCTGTTCACGCGTCCCAACTGACAGGCGGTCGGTTGCTCGGACTGCGCCGCCCACGAGAACGCCTTCGGTTCCAAGCTGCGCTGTAAGGCGCACGCCGCCGTACCGTTTCTGCGTCAACTCCTCAAACGTGCCCGCAATCGCCGGCGCGAGCGCTTGCCCAAGATTGCTGGCTTGAGCGGCGTCGGCCTCCCTCATTTGTTCCAATAGCAGCAGCCACGCGTCGTACTCGGCTTCGAGATCTCGCTCGTAGCGCTCCGCGAACCCGTACGCCTCCTCGGCGTCGCGCAGTCGTTCGCGTGCTATGGCGCCTCCTACCTGTTCGAGCGCGCCCTGCGCTTTGTGAATCTCGCTCACCACTCGATCGAGATCCCCCCGTGCCGCTTCAACGGCGTGACGCGCTTGCACCACATCAGTTTCCGACACCAGTTCGTCAGGCACGGGCAGGCCGGCGTGAAGATTTGATGCCTCACGGCTCTTGAGCTCCGCCTTCTCAAAATCTCGGGCCGCGCGCTGCTCCCGCAGCGTGCCGAGCCGGCCGCCTTCTGCCGCATGCTCCCTCAAAACGGTCGTTCGCTTGGTTTCGGCCGCTTCAAGCTGCTTAAGGGTCTGGGCAACAGATCCACGCGCTGCGGTAACAGCAGCTTCGAAGCGAGCCGCCTGTTCAGCAACGGTTCGCTCGAATGCCGCTTGCTCGGCTGCGATGGCCGCCCGTTCGTGAGACGCCGCAGCAACCGCCATCTCTGACGCCGTCATCTCACTGGCCAACCCGTTGGTGAATCGAGCCAACGCCTCATCTCGGGCAACGATTGCGGCGTCCAACGATTCTTTTGACGTACGGCTTCTTTCCTCAGCGAGCGTTAAGTCCGTTCTAGCACTGGTCGCTGCAATCCGAGCTCTCTCCTTGGACATCGAGGTCTCTTGCTTACGGCGCCTCAATTCGGCCGCTGCGTCGCTTCCGAGCGCCGCAACCTCGGGCATTAACGAGACAGGCGAGACATCTCCGAGCGCCGCGCGCGCCGCTACCCGACGGCTCGAAGCCGCAGCCAGGTTGTCGCCAGAGTCCGCTAACGAAGCGAGCTGCGCCCGGAGTCCTTCCAAGCCGCCGTCTTGCAGCTTGAGCTCGGCATCGAGAGCTCGCGCCTCCTCAAGCTTCGCGGACAGACCATCCAGATCAGTGACGCCCGCGGCCGCGAAGTGCGGCGCGACTTCCTCTTCCCAGCGTTTCTCGAAATCACGTACGACCTCTTGCGCATCCCGCCTACCACCACGAACCTGGATGTAAGCCACATCGGCGATTCCGATGTCGATCGCAGAATTCGCTTCGACACTGACCACGTTGCTGGGCCTCATGACGCCCTGCGAAGTGCCGTCTGTTTGGACTTGCACTTCGAGGGCTCGCAGAGGAGACAGAGTTACTACTAGGCCGACGTTCAGCGCCCCTCGGGCGCTGGCCATGTCGTTCTCGAGCCGACGCATCAGAGACAGGTGGGCTGTCGTCGGAACATTCATAACGGCTCGGCGTGCCGTCAGTTCATCCCGTTCCCGGCTCGCATCCTCGATCCGGCTCTGAAGCAGCGCTGCTTCGTCCATCCTTGCTTGGGCTATCGACAACTGACCTTCGGCCGTAGTCAACTCGACGGCGCCTTCCAACAGCTCCAAATGTCGTAGTGACTCGCCTGCCGCATCTTCGTTCGCGGCGGCTTCAGCGTAACGTCCACGACATGCTTCCGCCGATGCGCTCTGCTTCTGATGGTCGGTGGTGGCCGCTGCGGCTAGGTCGACTAGCCTCTGCGCGGCTAAGGCGACATCGATTCGGCGCTGTGCCTCCCCTGCGAGCTGCTCGGCCGCGACGCGACGCAACTCGAGTGCCTGCCGTGCAACCGTCTCGTTGGAAGACCCGCCCGAACCGTCGGGGTTCGCGGCGTTCTCCGACTCCTCCAAGACCTTCTTCGCGTCGTCGACCAGATGTTGTGCTTCCTTGAGCGAACGCTCGGCGCCGTCGACGTCAACCGCAAGCCCCTCAAGCCTCCGCTCGGCAGCGTTGATCTCCCGATCCATCCTCCGGATCTCTTCGACCTCTTCCTCAGCAGCGTGGGCATCCCTAGCTGCTGCTGCAAGAGCAGCGGCTTGGGCTGCGTCACGTTCGACAGCTGTCGCTCGCTTGACGGCCAGCGCCAGCCGTTCGTCGCGTTGATCTCGCCTCGTCGCGAGTTCCCTCAGCAGCTCCTCGACTCCCGCCGAATCCTCGACGCTCTTCTGCAGTCGCTCCTTCTCTTCCCGTGCCGCCCTTAGCCGGTCAGCTGCTTCCTTGAAGACGCTGCCCTTGGCTGTCTTTCTGGCACCCTTCTCGGTGTACGCCTGATCGCGTCTTGCCTGTGTAGCCCTCAGCAAAGTGACAAACAACGGATCTTGAGCGACCGCTTGCAAGGCCGCCGCGATTCGCTCCTTTCCGGTTCCGCTGGGATCGTTGCTCAGGCTTTCCGAAAGAACGGCCGTGACGTCCGCCTGAGTGGACAGAAGCACAGTTGCCAGGAAACTTGACGGCAGGCCTTTGCTGCCGCCAGATCCTCCTGGTTCAGGGATACCCCATCGCAGAATCTCTCGGAGCGCGCCGTCCACTCTGCGCGCGCGTTCGACCTCGTCGAAATCTTTGCCGTTCTTCGACTCCTCTAGCGTCGCTGCGCCTCCCCTACGAAATTCCTTTCTGACTCTCCAGATGCGCTGAGACTCAGATTCAAAAGTCAGCTCGACAACTGGACTTTGACCACCGGACCAAGGGATGTAATCGTCGATGTGCGTAGAAGTGTGAGGCAGAAGTAGTGCCATGCGGATGGCGTCCGCCAAGGTAGACTTCCCCAAGTCGTTCGGACCGTATAAGACGTTCAGCCCCGGTCCGAGTTCGATGTCAGCCTCGCGAACCGCCGCGAGATCGGTAACGCGAAGCCGTCGTAACTTCATCGACCTCGTCCCGAGAATGCCTCCGAATTCTGCAGAAGCTTGAAAAGGTGCCCTAGAGCTCGGGTGGCTCGCAGCTTCTCGCTCTCGTCATCAGATTCTTCGGCCATGCGATCGAGCCGAGCGATCGTGTCCTGGATGACCGGCGACAGGTCCTCGGGAAAGATGCCGTCAGAGCCGGGCTGTAGTCGCAAGTCGCTCTTGTCAACCAGAAGGATTCCGGCACGACCATGAGTAGCATCTGTGCCTTGTAGTTCGCGAAGAATCCGTTCCACCTCGTTCTCCTCGGACAGAGTGACGGACATGTCCAGATGCACTCTAACGACATGGCGATCCAAGTCCCGCGTGGTCAAGAGAGAGCGCAACTGGCTCATGTCGCGGCACTTTACGTCGAGCCATCGCCAGAACCCGACACGTTCGGACTCCACTCTCGGCCGGATCCCATGTCGGAAGAGAGCAACTACAGCGACGTGACCGGCGCCGGGCTCGTCGAAATTGGTAGGCTCCGGCGCCCCGGGGTACACCGTCGGCACCGACAAATCCTCAGTGACGTCTCGAAAAGAATGCGTATCTCCAATCGCAAGGTAATCCAATCCCCGCTGCATGCCTGCGTCCCGGCAAATCGGAAAGTTCGTCTGATAGCCATCCATATCGAACGTACAACCGTGCACGCACCCGATTCGGATACGACTATCACCGGACTCTCGGGCCGGTAGCGCCAGCGCCAAATCGCGCTCTCCAGCCTTCGATCGGCACGGGCTCGCGTATACGACAACGTCTGGCGTGAGGTCGAATGAGAAATCGTCACGATCGACTACGTGGACCCACTCCGGCAGACGAGCGCGAAACTGGTGCGTTGGAGCCCACACCGATTCGGATGTCAGCGGGTCGTGGTTACCGGGAACAAGAAACGTGGGCACGTGTGGGCCAGGGTGCTCGCAGAATGTCTTAGCCAAACCCTCCCAGAAGTCTTCAGAAGGGCTCGAATCGTCGAAAAGGTCCCCGGCACACAGCACCGCACTGACACCATTGCGACGCCCCACATCCATAATGCGCGCGATGACATCCATTCGGGCGCGCGAGAGCTTCTTCTGCGCTTCGTCCGGGAAGGACGGAAATCGCCGTCCGAGGTGCCAGTCGGCCGTGTGCAGGATCTTCAGCACGATGTCAGAGGCTGGCCGACCCTGATCCGGAACGCCACTTGAAAGAGTCTGGTCACTCTTGGCGTTCCGTATCGGAGTTCGTGATATGCGTTTCGCCATTTCAGGTAGACCTCGTCCTCTCGCCCCACAAGCGCCTGGATTCTGCGCTCGAGCATCTCGTCCTTCTCGGCTAGTCGCAGAATCTCCGCTTCGATGCGTTCGCGAGCGCTGGAACCAACCACCTCGTCACGTCGATCGCGCGCAGATCGCAGCTTGTCGGATAGGCTTGCGCGTTCACGCCGGCACACTAAGACCTTGTCCTCAACAAACCGTTCCAGCTGACCGATCGCCTGTTCGAAGTGCGCCTGCTCCTTCTTTTCGACTTCCCGCTGGTCGACAAAAGCTGCTTCGTCGACGGCATCATCGATAGTCGCCCTATCTGCGCCCGCTGGCAATTCAGGCCCGTCTGTCGCCGGCAGTTGTGCAATTCGCGTGGCCAGCCCTGGATCCACCGGCCGGTCTCCGACGACGGCTGCCGCTACGATGCGCTGGACAGGCTCGAATCCGGCGTAGTCGACGAGAGAAATCGCCAAGACACCCGTCAGCCCGTTAATAGCGGCCGACTCTAACGTCGTCTCGTCAGCGACGAATTCTACGGATCCGCCAGACCATGCCCTTGCATCGGCGATTGCCGCCAGAACAAGGGGATGCAAGCGATTGAGCGGCTGGGCATCGGCAAGGCCACGCGAATCACCCGTGGCAAAGCGACGCACTTCACCGACTTCTTCTGGAAGGACGGATTCTCTCGAGATGTCGAACAGCATCCGACCGTCGGATTCCCTTCGTTCGTAGCGGATGCCGCGCGAGCGCAAGTACCCTTCCACCAGATCGGCAATTTCCCGATCCATCTTCATGAGACTAGCGGGAAGGTCCTCACGGAGGCGCCTGAAGACCTTTCGTACATCCTCGTCAAATCGCGATTCGATGATTTGGGATGTGCGCTCGTACTCTCTTTCGAACGCCTCGCGCTTTGCTCCGATCTTGTCTCTCAGCGCCGCGATCTCGCGAGTGACTTCGTCAAGAGTGCGGGACCGGCTATAGATCTTTCGGAGATCATTTTCGAATTCGATGGATACGGCGGACACAGCCGTTTCGGGGGCGTCGGTCCGCGGTTCGTGCAGAACATGATCCGACGCATCCAGAACCCTTCCGAACAGATCGAGCTTCTGGCTCAAGATCTCGAACGTCAGATGGTGAGCCTCGTTGTCCCGCGCGATGAAATTGACGACCGTCACGTCTCGCTGTTGGCTGTATCGATGACAGCGCCCAATGCGCTGTTCGATTCGCTGCGGGTTCCACGGCAGGTCGTAGTTGATGATCGTCTCGCAAAACTGGAGATTGAGTCCCTTCGCGCCTGCTTCAGTACAGACAAGAACCCTTGAGCGAGTCCGGAACTCATGGACGAGCGCAAGCCTCACCGCGACCTCACGAGTTGGTCGAGTACCTGGCGGCAGATTCCGCCCCTCTTCTTCCGCCCAACGAGCGTGAGCCTCTTTGGCTCGTCCGTGATCGTTGGTTCCTCGGAAGAGAGTGACCTCGTGGTCGCCCAGCCCCATGTCCAGCAGCAGTCTCCTTAGGTACTCCTGCGTCGTAATAGACTCGGTGAACACCACCGCCTTACCGCTACCGCTACCGTCGCGCCCGCGTTCAAGAACGACACGGATGGCTTCCTGGAACGATCGAGCCTTGGCATCATGAGGAAGTGCCTCTGCACGTGCGACAAAATCCTCGACGAGGGATAGCTCCTCTGCTACGCCGCGGCTGTCGATTACGGGCACATCTTCTTCAGTATCGGCATCGATTGCTTCCTCGTCCTCTAGATCCCGGAGATCCTCGGAAGGAACCGAAATCCCGTGCCCCGCGGCGAGACGGCGAAGTCGTGAGGCGACATTTTTGAGACTGGCAGCCAGCGCTGGAATTGACGACGCCATCCGGCGATGGAATCCGATCAGCAGAAGCCGACGCTGGTTACCTGCGAAGGCAAAGAGCGAAGGCTGCAGGAGATACGCGGTCACGTCGTCATACAGAGACCGCTCCTCGCTACTCATTTCGTACTCGTACAGGCGGCACCGGCGTTGCGTGAAGGGCCGATCCAGGAACTCTTGCGCCTGGCGACGCAGCGTTCTCTGGAGGACGAGACCTAGCCGCCGCTGCAGCTCGTGCTCCTGACCTGGCACCAACGTCCGGTCGTCGTCAGCACAGAACACCTCCCGGAAGGTGGTGATGTCTCCAAGCAAAGTGCCTGTAGGCTCGACGTACTGAACGAGCCCCCACAACTCTGCCAGAGAGTTTTGCATGGGGGTCGCGGTGAGCAGAAGTACAGGCGACGTGCGAAGAAGGCCGCGAACGCGGTGCGCCATTAGCGCATCGTCTGACGTCTCGTCGTATGTGCCGTCCCGTCCGTAGCGCTTATGAAGGCCGGCGAAAATTTCGTGCGCTTCGTCGATTACGACTAGGTCGAAAGGCGCACAGGCGGCCAACGGTTCCGCACCACGCTCGCTGCCAGCGAACTCACGGCCGACAAGGTAAACACCCGGAGCGACGAAGTTCGCCCGACCTTCTTTAGCGTCGATGCCGAATAAGTTTAGGAGCTCGTTCTGCCATTGGCCGATTAGCGACTTTGGCACGATCAGGAGGATGCGTTGCGCTCCTTCAGCACGGCTCTGGGCAATCACTAAGCCGGCTTCGATCGTCTTGCCCAAGCCCACTTCGTCGGCCAGGATGCACCCGCCCTCCCGAAGACGCCGTAGAGCGAAGATCACGGCGTCGATCTGGTGCGGATTCGGATCAATCCTCGCTTGGCGTTGGGAGGCCGCATAGCGCTCGCGGTCGTCGGATCGACGCACTCGGACGAGATCCTCGGCGATCATTCGCAGATTGAACTGGTGCGGAGCCATGCGCCGAGCTAGTTAGTGTTGCCCAGAACAGTCGTCATTGGCGGCCCTAGGAAAAGATTGCGCCACTGCGAGCGCGTGTTGTCGAGTGCGCTCTGTATGCGTTGTTGCCAACCCGCCCCGGTCCGTCAAACGACACGTAAGTCAGCAAAGCGAACAATGACTGGGGTGCGCCGTGGATCCGAGACCGTGCGATATCCACACTGACAAAACGTGCATAGCTCAGTTTATGGACGCTCGAAGACAGCCCAGGTCATACGTCCAATTTTCGCCCCCGGCCTCACCCAGCTGACCAACAGCCACTCGCTTAAGTCGATGGACTCCGCTGGCGGCTGCTAGTCGTCAAAGAACAACTCTTCGAGCGCCCTTCGACTTACCTGCCACAGCTCCATGGGGTTGCCGTCTATTTCGAGCCGGCATGCGCCAGTCTCGTCAAGCCTTGGCATCGCGACGAACAAGGGATGGAATTCATCGCCAGGCATGCGAGTGGTCACCGTGATGGACCTCCTGTCGCGGGTCAAGATCACGGCACGCACAAAAACCGCTTGGTCCGTCTCGCGCGTAACGCTCACATTTAAGCTCGTTGCCGGATGCCTGAACCTGTAAATGCTCCGCGCATCAACTTTGCGAATCGCCGACACGTCTGATTCGATGATCTGCGCGAGCGACTCGAACAGCGCGTCCACGGAACACGCCGCTCGTGCCGCAACCCAATCGAGCTCCTTGGGGATTTCCATGGTTCACTCCTCGAGCGGTGACGGCACCTGACCCAGCCCAGAGTCACGACAGTGGACCGAATCTGGCATGCGAGCCTTTCGCTGCCTAGGCAGACTGATCGTCGCTCTCGGCCGCGCCATGATCCTCAGGAGTCGCGGTCAGGCCAGCAAGAGCGGCCGCAGCCTCGATCCGCCCTTTGATCTGGTCGGTCAGTCGCCGAACCTTGAGGGTGTTCGCCGCAATGTGCCGGATCGCCGCTTGCCACTCAGCGTGGCTGACGCGCACGCGAAAACCAAGCTTTGCCGACAGATGCTGAGCGAGCTCTGTTAGCGGAACTTCGTCCACTTCACGGGCGCCAATCGGACGACAGTCCACCCAAGGCTGGTCGGGCGTGCGAAAGACGACTGTCTCGACGAGACGTCGCGTTCCCTCATCTCGCGACTCGACCTGTTTCGTCTTCTCCAGGGCCGACAGGGCACGGTTGATAGCTTGCCGAAGGTTCTTGCCAGCACGCTGCGTGCGCGGACAACCATCGCGGTAGAGACGATAGATGGAGGCTTTGGTCAAGGGGCCGTCCGTGCGGACGATGTCTAGGACTGCCACCTTAATGCTAGTGGCGTCACCGGTGCGCGGGTCCGGGTAGTCCCTGCCCGCATATCCCGTGAACGGTCCGTCGCGATCCTCTGTGACCGGTGTCGTCGCGAGCGGTTCGGCGTCGTCCTCACCAGCGTAGGTGCTCTCCGCTGTGCCCTCCTCGGTCGACCCGGTCGGAACGGCATGAGACGTGGCGTAAGTGGCAACAGCCTCTCGGACCTCATTCAAGGGCTCCGGCCTCGGGGTCACTACGGGTCCTTCACGCGGGGCAGCTGGCCGCGTTCGACCATCTCCCGGCTCTATGCCCAAATCCTCACACGCGTCCATGACGTCGGCAATGGCGCGCTCACGGTCGGCGTAAAACATGCTCTCGCGCACGCGCACGAAGGTCCATTTCGCCCGTTCGAGCTGCCGCTGACGCGCGATATCGGCATCGTACTGCTCCGCGCCGTACCAGGCTTCGCCGTCGCACTCAACGGCAAGACGAAGGCCTTCGTCACCTTCGACAACGAGGTCGATGAATTTCCCTGAGACCTGCACTTGCGCAGACACTGTGAATCCGCGCGCGACAAGGGCTAGCGCGACGTCCACTTCGAACCAGCTGTCGAAGGGCGGCGGAGCTTTCTGGACACCGCGATCGGCCCGCGTCGCCTGCCGCTGCAATTCCGGGATGTCGAGCGAGGCCCCGTGAATGCGCTGATCCGGAGGCTCCTTGAAAAACTCGAGGACACGCCGGCGTAGACAGAGGGGCCCGAGCTCGTCTTCCTGGAGGCTATGGAACAACCAAGCTTGGTCCCTTGCCCTGCTCATCGCGACGTTAAACCGCTGCTGATACATGGTCGCGGTCAGCGATTGCTGCTGTGTGTTGGACGCCGCGACCATGCTGATGAACATCACGTCCCGCTCGTCACCCTGGAACACGTAGGGATTGCCGCAGCGGAGTCGGCGTTCCCGGAACACGCCCGGGCCAAGCCGCTCCAAAAGCAGCTGCTCGATCCTGGCGGCCTGAGTGTCCCCCTGCAGGCACATCACGCCGAAGTCAGTCTCCTCGTAGGCCGGGTCCTCATGGCAGGCCGCGATTGCGTCCACGACCGCCTGGGCCTCGACATCGTTCACGTCGCCACGTCTGAGCCCGTGGGGCAAATAGGTGCGCTTCAGCGGCTCGAGGCGCCCAGGACCCACCTGGCGCAGAGGAATAAGCGGGTTCGCCGAATACCACTGTTCATTGCTGAACCGAATAATCTCCGGCACGCAGCGAAAGTGTTCGCGAAGAGGCACACCAGCGGAGAAGTACCTTCGGGCATGGTCGAAGAGGCTCGAGCTGAGCGTGAACTGTGAACGGTACTCAAGGTCCTTGAGAAACGCGCCGCCCAGTGCGTCGATCTCGCCTTCGGCTACTCCCACGATCGTGGGCGAGATCTGCTTGTCATCGCCAACGACGATGACCTTCTTCGCGAGATAAAAGAGCACCAGCGAATCGAGCCAGCACTGGGAGGCTTCATCGACGATGGCGACGTCGAAGAGTCCGGGGACAGGGCGCACCGTTTCGTATAGCCGACTAAGTGAGACAACCCAGGCAGGAATGGAGTCGAGGCATCCTCCAAGTAGCCGCTGGGCCTCGGCACGCTTTCGGAACACCGACAACCCCGTCGCTGGGATCTTCGCGACCGCCTGCGCCCATGCTACGAGCGAAGCACGGCGCCGATCTTCAATGCGCTCGAGCGCGCGCGCCCAGGCCTTCTTGGCCGTCAGCGCCGCCAGCGTCTCTTGGCAACGCTGCCGCTCGTCGCGAGCGGCGCGGTGCGTGGCTTCGATGTTGTCACGGGACAAAACGAGGTCAAGCCAAGTCCGAGCGCAGCGGTGTCGCCACGCCTGCTCGAACTGTTGGAGCGCAGTCTGCCAGGAGTTCCGGCCCTCGTCTGCCTTGATGGCATCCGCCAGTTTCGGCGCGGATGCTTGCACGTCAGCCAGGAACTCCTGGTAACCACGGTACTGCGTGCGAATCGCTGCTTCATCGGCCAGTTCGTCGAAAGCGCCGGATAGTGCCTCGGCATCCTCGCCCAGAAGTCCATCGACCAGAGCGGGAATGGCGGGAACAATACCAATGCCTGGGCGTCCAATGACGTCTCGCACGTGGAGCACCATCTGGTCACGACGCGCGCGCGCGGTCGCCAACGTCAGTTCTGCGAGACTCCGCCGGATCGCGCGGACGAGGTCAGGGGTCGAGGTGCCGCCTGACAGGCCATAGTCCAGCCACTTTCCAAGGTCGTCCGAGAGCGGGGGGCGTTGGCTGCACAAACGGAGGAAGCCGTTGAGCAGACCCAAGCGATGTCGAAGAAACGACGCCTGAAGCTTCACAACTTTCGCGCGGGGCGCCGGCCACTGGGCCCAGACGTCCCAGGCCTCATCCAACAACGCCCAGCCGTCTAACGCCCATCGCGCGCGCTGCACTTCGTCCGTGGTCAGCACTGGCGCGCCCTGGACGGTTACGGCCTGCTCGATCCACTCGCACGCCTGGACGACTGCGGGCTTCAATACGCCGAGCGTTCGTCGCTTTCCCCCGGAGGCGTAGTGGTCCGCGAGGCGCCTGACATCGCGGCGGGCCTCTGCGACGGTTCGTCCGGAGACGTCTACCTTCACCGTGCGCTCTAGGATGGCGTCAGTCAATGCTTTGAACGTTCGTTCGGCCTCATCCCGAAGCGCGACCCAGTTCGCCACCGACCGTAGCAACGTCTTGCGTACTTCCGAAGTCCAGGACCGATCGTCATCGACAACTTCGCTCTCGAGTTCTGACAGCCTAGCGAGCCACTGCTCTGCGAAAAGGAGCGACTCCTTGGTCGCTGGCGGAGTCGGCGCTGTCGCGCCTAGGTCTTTCGCGGGGAGAGCCGCCTTCGCCTGATCGATCTCCGCAAGCACTTCTCGCGCCTCATCGCGGGTGACTGGCGGATTGACGTAACGACGCGCCAGCCGTGCGCGCAGCGTCTCATCGAGTGCCGCGTGGTACTCGGCCAACCGGTTCCACCCGGCTCCGTACCGTGGACATGCGATCTCGTGCGGTATCTGGTCCGTGATCCATCCCAGTGCCTCGCGTTCGGCGCTCAGGCTGCGGGCGATCGCCGCGCGAGTGCCCTCGTAGCCAGGCACCGGCGCAACCGCATGGGTTTCTGCTGCGCGGGCCTGATGAACCGTTCGCTCTAGGCTCGTCAGCCGTGTCTCGGCCGCAGTCAGCTCCGTCTCGAGCTCGCCAATCTGGCGTGCATGCTGCTCCGAACTGAAGTCCTGGTGTCTGCCCAGAATCGTCTCGACACTCCGCCGCAGCTCTCTGTCGCTGCCGCGGCTGTCACCGAGCAAGCTCACGCAAAGTTGCCGCAGTTCCTGCGGCATCTTGTCGCGCAGGACTTCGAGCGCCTGGGCGGTCTGGGCCGTGACGAGCACCCGTTGGCCGGTCGCCAAGTAATGGGAGATCAGATTGGCGATCGTGTGGCTCTTGCCGGTTCCGGGCGGCCCCTGGACCACGACACCTGGAGATGACGGCGCGAGCTCCACGATCCGGCTCTGCTCGTCATTGCTCGGGAGCGGGAAGAAGACGCGCCCGCTGTGCGTAGGATTCCCGCCCCTGCTCACAGTCCCGCCGCCTTCCCAGGCTTCCGTCTGCTCCATCATCTTGCGCCAGCAAAGCGGCATCGTCCCAAGCGGCACCCTCGGGTTGTCGCCAGACGTGTCGTCTTCAATGCGTTTCAGCAGCTCGTCGAGTGAGCGAGTGCTCCTGGGGCGGACGACGAGGGCAGGAGCGAACGACACGCGCAGCTGTCCCGAAGAAACATCTGAAGGCGCAAGATCGTCCGCGTACTCGCTGACGGCGTGAAGCGGCGTTATTAGGCGTGTGATTATCGTCTTGACTGCCTCCCGATCATGAACGGCCGGCCCGAGCTCAAGCATGCTGTCACGCAGTGCCTCGGCTTGCGGTTCCAGTCGCGCCCGCTCTGGGGCTGGAAGGAAATCCGTCTCTATACGAAGCGTTACGAAGTCAGGGGCAGGGCCGACGCTGATAGTGCCCGTCCTATCGTCGAGCGCCAGTTCTGCAGCGAATGCAACGAGGTGCCGGTGCAGCCGTAGGCCTGCGTCAACACGCGAATCGAGCAGTCCTGCCCCCACGAACACGTCGAACGCATCGGCGCGCCCTTGCATCTCCTGGTAGGCCGAGAACAGGGTCTGGTAAATCGGCTTGACCGTCCGCGCGATGGCCGCTTTCGCCGCCCATGGCTTCCATGCCCGATCCACGTAGATATCCCAAGCGGTGCGGACGTCTTCGCTCGGCGGGAACTGCCGGATTTCACCGTCTGCCTGGCGTTGCGGCCCCAAATCGTTGAGGGCTGGCGCCGAGTTGAGACCGTCCAGGTCTACTTCGGCGAGCCAGGGCTGACAAATGTCCGGCACGGGTGGGCGAGAGGGCTCTGCCACGCGCTTGACGACCAGCCACCGCATGTCGTCCAACGGCCAGTTCTCGGTCAAAAGAGGCGACCGGATCTCGTCGAGCAAAGTGGGCAGGCGCGAGAACCAAATAACCGGACTGTATTTGTTGACCTCTGTGACCGGCTTGGTCTTGACCGCAACGGCAGCCCGCAGGAATTTGACGAACCTCGGCGTCCGGGTAGCTTCTGTCAGATCGACGTTGTGCGAATCCGTCATGCGTCCGGTTCACTCTCTCGTGGTGGCGTGACGATAGCTCAGGCGTGGCATTCGACGGATGATAGGGTAAACGTCGGTCGTTGGAGCACTGTTCGAAGGCTGTGCACTTTCGTGAACTCGTGCATGCCAGTGGAGTTGAACGGTGCGCCGGCCCCTTCCCACACAACGACCACCTACTAGGGCCGTGAAGGTATCCTCCGTGGCGGCCGAATCAGCCCCATCTGCGAGCACCTCAGACCAGTCATCGGGCGCGCTCCCACGCCGAACCGGCGCGGGCCACTCCGAGATGAGCGGCCGTTCACTTTGGACCGCCATCGATAGAGGCTAGCCATCACCGCGCGCAGGCGGAGTCAAGGACGGCGCAGCCGCCGAGCGAACGCGAGGGCATCCTTGACGCCGCCGAGCACGGTGACAGAGTAGGCGTCGATGGGGGATCCGTGTCGAGACGTGATCCAACTTGTGGTCACGCAACGAGCAAGGGGGGAGCGACGCCTCGACCACACTGGGGTCACTCAAAGGTGCCAAGAGGGGCGTCGCTACCCCCTTGCTCGTGACCCAACGGATCCATAAACGGCCACACCGGTACGGCAATGAAGGCCTCTGAGGGGCCGACACAAGGGCCAGCAACGCCGAATGACTCGTCGGCCCCCGCGAAGCGTCTTCAGCTCGGCCTTATAGACAGGGCGCAGGCTGATCACGCCCGGGCTCGCCAACGAAATGTAGCGAACGCCGCAGAACGCGACGTGCGACTCGGGATAGATCTCATGACACCGGCCGCCAGCGCCGGCGCGAGATCACATCGTGAGCATCCAGCCATCACTGCCCTTGCTGCTGACCGTCGCCGAAGCGGCAGCTCTCCTTCGCACAAGCCGGAAGGCCGCCTACGCCATGATCGAACGCGGCTCGATGCCAGGCGTCACGCGCATCGGCAGACGCGTTCTGGTGCGCAGCGCCGACCTGTTAGACTTCCTCAACCACAACTCCACGCCGTCGCCACAGGAGCACCGGCGATGAGCGTGACAGTCAGACCTTTTCGGAGCGGCGGCTGGGAGGTGGACATCACCTTCCGACTGCCCAACGGACAGAAGCATCGAGAACGTAGCAGAGCTCCAGTCAGCTCCAGGACTGGTGCATTGCGATGGGGCCAGGATCGCGAGCGGCATCTGCTGCTTCATGGCCCCGAGAAGCCACGAAAGGAGGTCCCCACACTTGAAGCGTTCGTGCCGCGGTTCATCGACGACTACGCGATCGCGAATCGTCAGAAGCCGAGTGGAATCGCAGCCAAGCGAACGATCCTGAATCTGCACCTGGTCGGAACGATGGGCGCCAAAAAGCTGGACGCGATCACAACCGACGACGTGCAGAAGTTGAAGCACCGGCTGCGCGAGCATGCGCCCAAGACAGTGAACAACGTGTTGACGGTCTTGAGCGTGCTCTTGAAGAAGGCCGTGGAGTGGGACGTGATTGAACGCGTGCCGTGCACGATCCGACTCGTGAAGGCGCCGAAGCCCTCGATGGGATTCTACGACTTCGGCGACTACGAGCGGCTGCTCGACGTCGCGAAGGGCTTCGGTCCGACAGCACATCTCGTCGTGCTGCTCGGGGGCGAAGCGGGTCTTCGGTGCGGCGAGATGATCGGATTGGAGTGGGGCGATGTGGATCTGGTGAAACGCCAGATGTGCATCCAGCGCTCCGAGTGGCGCGGACACGTCACGGTGCCAAAGGGCGGACGCTTGCGATACGTGCCGATGACCGCACGGCTCGCAACGGCGCTACAAGGTCACCGCCATCTGAAGAGCAAGCGAGTGCTTTGCTTGGAGGATGGCTCCCCACTCACGCAGGACGTCGTCGGTGAGTACGTGCGTAAGGCAGGTCGCAACGCCAACCTTCCGGCGAGCGGCGCGCATCGACTGCGTCACACGTTCTGCTCGCACCTGGCAATGCGCGGTGCACCGGCACGAGCGATCCAGGAGCTGGCCGGACATCAGGATCTGATGACGACGCAGCGGTACATGCACCTGAGTCCCGCGGCGCTCGAAGGTGCGATCAGATTGTTGGAGCGTGGAGATATTTTGGAGACGGGAGCACAGCGATCGGCTAAATCGCTGTCGTAGAAACACATAAGTGGCGGGGTGGACGGGACTCGAACCCGCGGCCTCCGGCGTGACAGGCCGGCGTTCTAACCAACTGAACTACCACCCCAATGGGTAGGCCGAACTACGTAGTCCGCCTTCGCGCCATTGGCGCTACGGCGCGACAGCCTTCGTCTGGCTTGCCGAGCCGAAGCTCACGCTTCGGCGTTTGCTTGCGTGAGCGAAGGCTGGTGGGCGGTACAGGACTCGAACCTGTGACAGCCGGCGTGTAAAGCCGGAGCTCTACCAACTGAGCTAACCGCCCGGCCTCGCCGGCCGCGCCGCAGCGCGACCACGCAAACACCGAATTATAGAAGGATCCGCACGCGCAGGGCAAGGAGCCCGAACCCGGCCAGCACGCCGAGAACGGCACGATATTCCTTGTTTCGCACGGCGCGCTCCAGACTGAAACGCCTCGCGACGCCGTCGTTTTCGGCGCGCGCGTAGCGGTCGTAGGCGTCGCCGAACGTCCGCCGCAGGAACGCCTCCTCCGAGCGAATCGCCGCCGAAATCGTCGTGCCGAGATACAACACGGCCAGCGCGCCAAGGAGGTAGCTCCTGGCCGCGATCACGATCCCGAGCGCCAGGATGCTCGAGCCGACGTAGAGCGGATGCCGCGTCCAGCGATACGGACCCGAGGTGGTCACTTCCCTGCTCTTCTCGAGGTGACCAGCCGCCCACACCCGGATGCCCTCGCCGATCACGGCCACGGCGAGCCCCGTGTACCACGAGCTCCACGTGGGCCGCGCCAGGACGAGCGCGGCAATCGCGGTCAGGCCGCCCAGCGCCACACGGCGGCGCGCCAGGAACCCGATGACGTCAGCCATGCGTCTCGACGCGCTTCACGACGGCAGCCACGACCTCGTCGATCGAAATCTCGTCGATGCACGGCGCTCCGCGCGTGCACTCGCGCTGATACAGGCACTGGCAGCGATCGGTGCGCGCCACCACGACGTCGTTGGCGCTCCACGGCCCGTTGCGGTCCGCATACGTCGGACCAAAGAGCGCCACGAGCGGTGTGCCGACGGCGCCGGCAATGTGCAGCGGACCCGTGTCCCCTGAGACCACAATCCGCGCCGCCTTCGCAATGCCAAACAGGTCCACGATCGACGTGTGCGGCGCCAGCACCGCGGCACCGCCGGACGCCTCCACGACCGCCGCGGCCTGCGGCTGCTCCTTCGGTCCCCACAGCACCAGCGAGGGCCATCCGAACCGCTCGCGAATGGCGGCGGCGACACGACCGTAGCGATCGGGCGGCCAGCGCTTGTTGGGCCACGCCGCGCCCGGGTTGATCAGCGCGAACGGAACGCCACCGAAACGCGTTTCGACTTCCTCCACCGCCGCCGTGCGCGGGACGTTCAACGGAAACGTCGGCTCCCCTGTCTCGATGCCCAGCGCCGCCACGAGTTCGAGGTTCTTGAACACGACATGGCGCGCGCGGATGGTTTCGGGCGCGTCGGAATAGAACGCGCGCGCGGCCTGCTCCCGCAGGTGCGCCTGCGGGAATCCCACGGCGCGCGCGGCACCGGCGAAGCGCGTGATCGTGGCCGACTTGATGAGCCCCTGGAAGTCGATCGCCACCTTGTACTTCCGGCGGCGCAGCTCGCTCATCGTCGCAAACAGGCGGATCATGCCGGCGCGCGGATCGATCGGCACGGCGTGATTGACCGCCGTGACCATCTCGATCAGCTCCACGTACCGCGGGTCCACGGCCCAATCGATGATGGCGCTCGGCAGCGCCGCGCGCAGCGCCGCCGCGGCGGGGATCGCATGGATGATGTCCCCGAGCGACCCCAGGCGTACGATGAGAAAGCGCGGCGCCGCGCTCACGTGCGTGAGCCGGTCACGCGCGCGAGCAGGTCGCGCGTGGAGTGGTCCTTGGGATCGCCCACGATGGCGGTGCGGCCGCCGTACGCCTTGACGATGGCGCGCTCCGGCACGCTCTCCACGGTGTAGTCGGTGCCCTTGCAGTGCACGTCCGGCCGCAGCGCCTCGAGCAGCGGGCCGACGGTGAGCTCGGGAAAGATCACCGCGTAGTCCACGCAGCGCAGCGCCGCTACCAGCTCCGCGCGCGCCTCGGCCGGCAGCACGGGCCGGCCCTCACCCTTGAGCGCGCGCACCGACGCGTCGTCGTTGATCGCCACGACCAGCACGTCGCCTTCCTGCGCCGCCCCTTCCAGGTATCGCACGTGTCCGACGTGCAGCAGGTCGAAGACGCCGTTGGCGAACGAGATCGTGCGCCCCGCGGCGCGTTCCGCCGAGACGCGCGGAATCAAGTCGGCGCGGGACAGCACTTCACCCACGGCGAACCGCCGCAGTGAGTTCCGCGGCGCTCACGGTGGCCGTGCCGCGCTTCATTACCACCAGGCCGCCGGCGTAGTTGGCCAGGCGCGCGGCCAGCTCGAAGGTGGCGCCCGCGCCGAGCGCCAGCGCCATCGTCGCCATCACGGTGTCGCCGGCCCCGGTCACGTCGGCAATCTCGTCGGAACCGTAGATCGGGATGTGCAGCGTGGGCGCGCCCTTCACGAAGAGCGCCATGCCGCGGCTGCCGCGCGTGATGAGCACGGCGCGCATACGCGTGCGCTCGAGCAGTTCACGACCCGCCTTCTCGAGCACCTTCAGGTTGTCGTTGATGCGGACGCCGAGCGCCTGCTCCACTTCCGACTCGTTTGGCGTGCAGGCCGTGAGACCGCGATACTCGAGCAGCCGGTGCCGCGTGTCGATGAGCACGGGAATCGACGACGATGCGCCGATCGCCGCGCGCAGACGGCGCACGAGCGCGGGCGTCACCAGCCCCGAGCCGTAGTCGGAGACCAGCACGGCGTCCGCGCCCGCGCACGCGGCCGCCGCCTGCCGCTCGAAGGCGGCGCGCGCGCGGTCGTCGAAGCCGTTGGCCACGCCGCGATCGATGCGGACCACCTGCTGCTTGGCGGAATGGATCCCGCCGGCGAGGATGCGCGTCTTCACCGGCGTTGGCCGGCCGGCAGCCCGGACCACGCGGCGCTGGTCGACGCGTTTGTGCAAGGCACGCAGCAGCCGCTGCCCCGGCTCGTCGCGCCCGACGACAGCCGCCAGGGTGGCCCGGCCGCCAAGCGACGCCACATTGTTCGCGGCGTTGCCGGCACCGCCCGGGACGACCTCGGTGGAGTCGTACTCCAGGATCAGGACAGGCGCCTCGCGAGACACGCGCGCCACGCGTCCGTATACGAATTCATCCGCCACGACGTCGCCGACGACGGCGACGGACCGGCCCCTCAGCGCGCCGACAAGGGCGAGGAGCTGCGCAGAATCCACCCAACGGCCTCCATCAGGTTGTTGAGAATAGCATCGGGTTCGCGCAGGCCGGGCGGCGCGTCGCTGCCCCCCGAGCTGTGCCCCGATCGCACGAGCACCGACCGCACGCCGGCGGCGTGCCCGCTCGCCACATCGATCGGCCGGTCGCCCACCATGAACGACCGCAACAGGTCGAGCCCCAGATCAGTGGTGGCCTGCTCGATCATGCCGGGCCCCGGCTTGCGGCAGCGGCACACCATGCGGTACTCGGGCAGCGGCGCGTCGGGGTGATGCGGACAGTAGTAGTAGCGATCGACTCGAGCCCCCGACTTCGTCAGGTGCCGATCGAACGCGTCGTGCACGCTCTGCAGGAACGGGAGATCGATGATCCCGCGGCCGATCGCGGACTGATTGGTCACCACGACCACCGCGAAGCCAGCCCGATTGAGCAGCCGGATCGCGTCGGAGGTCCAGGGAAAGATCTCGATCAGCTCGAGGCGATCGATGAAGCCGCGCTCCTCGCTCAGCGTGCCGTCGCGGTCGAGGAACACGGCCGGGCGGCCGCTCATGCCGGCTGCCTCATGGCGTCAGCCACGGCGGCCTGCACCCGCGCGGGATCGAGGCCGGTCATGCACCGGTGATCGATGGGACACTCCCGAAGCATACAGGGACGGCAGAACACGTCGTGGATGAGGAGGGTCGCCGGCCGCGACGCGCGGGCCAGCGGCGCGGTCTCCTTGTCCCGCGTCGGTCCGAACAGCGCCACGACCCGCGCGCCGAGAGCCGCCGCCAGGTGCATCGCGCCGGAGTCGTTCGACACGCAGGTGCCCGCCAGCGCGAGCACGCCGGCCAAGGCACGCAACGTCGTCGCACCGGCGACGTCGATGACGTTCGCTCGCGCGTCGTTCGCGGCCAGCGCCTGCACTTCGTTCGTGGCCGCGGCGTCCACGGGCGCACCGACCAGCACGCAGGTGGCGCCGTGGCCGGTGACGAGGGCCGACACGAGCGCCGCGTAGCGTTCGGGCGGCCAGCGCTTGGCGTGACCGTAGGCCGCGCCAGGGGCCAGCGCGACGAGCGCTCGCGAGCCGTCCCATCCGCGCGCCGTCAGCAACGTGCGGGCAGCCGCGAGGTCGTCCGCCGACGCCGTCAACACCGGTTCGAGCGGCCCCGCGGGCGCGCCCAGCGTGTGCGTGAGGTGCTGATAGTAGGCGGCCTGGTGGCGGCTGCCGCGCGGCTTCGGCACGGCACGCGTGAGCAGCGGCGAGCGGAAGTCGGCGGCGTAGCCCCAGCGTTCGGGCACGCCGGCACTTCGGACGACCCATGCCGACGCCATCGAGTTCGGCAGCAGCACCGCCGCGTCGAACGCGGCGTCGCGCAGCGCGGACGCGTCGGCACGCAGGCCGGCGCGATCGAACACCTTGCCCTTCCACCGCAGCGTCACGACGGCGTCCACGCCCGGCGCGAGCTCGAACATCGGCGCCACGCTGCCGCGCGCGGCGACGGCGAGATGCGCGGATGGAAAGCGGCGCCGCAGGTCGGCGACGGCCGGCAGCGCCATCACGGCATCGCCCAGCCAGTTGGGCGACAGCACGACCAGGCGCGAGGGGTCAGCCATCGGCATCGTGGCTGCGGGCCTTCAGCCCCGCATCGTCGAGCTCGGGCTCATCGCCCGCGAGGGCAGGGTCGCGCTCGCGCCACCGCCGGTGCATCCACAGCCACAGCTCGGGATGCCGCCGCACGTACATCTCGAGCACGTCGGTGCAGCGCTGCGTGAACTCCAGCACGGGATCGGCTGCATCCGACGACGGCGGCTCCACGGGGTGCTCGTAGATGAAACGGTAGCGGCCCCCGGGGAGCGGCAGCGCGAACACCGGAATCACCACAGCGCCCGTCCGCAGCGCCAGCGCCGCCGGCGCCGACGTCGTGGCCGCGGGCCGGCCGAAGTAGTCCACGTAGACCGCTTCCGGCGTGTGGAGATGCTGGTCGATCAGGATCGCGACGCCGTTGTTGGCGCTGAGCTCGCGCAGGACGCGGCGCAGCACGCCCTGGCGATACAGCACGCGGTTGCCGGTCATCGTCCGCAGCCGTTCGAGCCAGTCGTGCAGCCGCGGGTTGTCGAGCGGCCGCGCCATCACGGCGATCGTCTGGGAATGAAACGGATGCGCGATGGCCTGCATCTCCCAGTAGCCGAAGTGCCCGGTGATGAAGAACACGCCTTTGCCCTTGGCGTGCGCCGCCTGAATGCGCTCGAGCCCTTCCACCTCCATCAGCGCCGACATCTGCTCGCGCGACAGCGTGCCGAACTTGAGCAGCTCGAAGATGAGTCCACCGAAGTGGGCGAACATCGTCTTGGCGAGGGCGCGGCATTCGGCGGCCGAGCGCGACGGAAACGCGTAGGCCAGGTTCTCCAGCGCGATGCGGCGGTGGAAGCCATCCACCCAGAAGATGAACCGGCCGAACCCGTGGCCGACCGCACGCACCGCGGACATCGGCAGCAGCGAGACGCAGGCCGTGACGGCGCGCACGAGCGCCGCTTCCACGGGGAACCGGGCGGCGTCGAGCCGTGCCGAGGCCATCAGCGTGCCTGCGCCTCGGCCAGGCGCGCCAGGAACCAGTCCTTGAACTCGCGGGCCGGCTCGATGGCGGCACGCATCGGGACGTAGGTCCAGGCGATGTCGTGCGGCAACGCCAGCGACGTGAGCCGCACCGCGTCCTTTTCGGTGGTGATGACGCCGCCGGCGCCCAGCGTCTGCACGGCGTCGTGAATCGTCTCCACGTCCTTGCGCGTGAACCAATGGTGATCGCGGAAGACCATCGGCTGCGCAATCTGCCAGTCGAGCGCCTCGACCGTCGTGAAGAAGCGCTCCGGGCGCGCGATGCCGGCCACCGCGACCAGCCGCCGGCTGGTGCCGAAGGCGCCCTCGGGCACCGGATCGCCAAAGGGGCGCACGAGGCGCGGGGTGGCGAACTCCTGACCGAGACTGAACACGGGGCCGCCGCCCAGCATGGCACCCACCGCCGCGGCTTCGGCAAAGGAGCCCGGGACCACGATGGCGTCGGCCGCGGCCGCGGCGCTGAGCGGCTCGCGCAACCGCCCACGCGGCAGCAGCTCGTCGCGCACGTCGTCCGGGCGCACCAGCAGCAGATCGATGTCGCGTTCGAGCTCGAGGTGCTGGAAGCCGTCGTCGAGCAGGACGACGGTGGCACCGAAGCGGCGGTACGCGAGCATGCCAGCGAGGTAGCGATCCGCGCAGACGAGCACCGGCACGCCAGGCAGCGTGCGCGCCAGGAGCTGCGGCTCGTCGCCCGAGCGTTCCACGGGCTCGAACACCAGACGGCCATCGCTCACCACGAGGACACCGTCCACGTTCTGGCGGCGGGCGTAGCCGCGGCTCAGGACCACCGGCCGGGCGCCGTTGGCAAGCAGGAGCTTGGCGAGCGACGCGACGGTGGGTGTCTTGCCGCTGCCCCCGACGGATAGATTGCCGACGCTGACGACGGGCACCGGCAGGCGCCGGCGCGCCTGCGGCCTGCGGGCAAACCACGCCCGACGCGCCCGGGCGATCTGGCCGTAGGCCGTGCTGAGGAGATTCAATGCACCACGCGGAACGGCCGCACGACGGCCGACCGTGGCGAGTCGGGCGGCAGCACCTGAGCGATGGCGGCCATCGTCTTGTCCTTCGCGCCGCGGTTGGCGAGCACCAGCGCGCGGGCGGCGGCGCCGAGCCGCGCGCGCCGCACCGGGTCCGCCATCAGGCTCAGTACCGTGTCCTCGAGCTCGCGCTCGCTCTGCACCTTGATGGCCGCGCCGTTGGCCAGGAACGTGTCGGCAATCTCCTGGAAGTTATGCATGTAGGGGCCGAACATGATGGCCTTGCCGTGCGCAGCCGGCTCCAGGATGTTGTGGCCGCCCGCGGGCACGAGGCTGCCGCCGACGAACGCCGCCGTCGCGATCTGATAGAGCTGCGCCAGCTCGCCGATGGTGTCGAGCACCACCGCGTCGGCCTTCGGCTCGGAATCGATCGGCAGTTCAGTGCGCCGCACCGTGGCCAGCCCCTCGTGGCGGCACAGCCGCTCCACTTCCGCAAACCGATCGGGGTGGCGGGCCGCGATGATCAGCAGCGCGCCGTGCCCGCCCGGCGTGGTGCGCAGCCGGTTGAACGCACGGATGACCGGCTCTTCTTCGCCCCGCAGCGTGCTACCCGCCACGAGCACCGGCCGGTTGAGCGCGACGCGGAAGAAGCGCAGCACGCGCTCGGGGCCGCGCTTGGGAATCGGCGCGCTCTGCAGCGCGTCGAACTTCAGGCTGCCCGTGATGACGATCTTCGCGGGATCGACGCCGAGCGCCGTGAGCCGGCGCGCCGCCTCCTCGCCCTGCACGCAGAAGCGGCTCACGTCCGCGAGCACGCGGCGGAACCACGGGCCCACCAGACGGTAGCGGCCGAACGACCGCTGCGAGATGCGCCCGTTGACGACCATCGTGGCGATCCCCCGCTTGCGGCACTCGCGCAGCAGGTTCGGCCAGATCTCCGTCTCGACCATGAGGAACAGCCGCGGCCGCACCACGCGCAGCGTCCGCCGCACCGTGATCGCCCAATCGAACGGGAGATAGAAGGTGCCGTCCACGTCCGGCACGCTCTGGCGCGCGAGCTGCTGCCCCGAGAGCGTGGTGGTGGAGAGGAACAGGCGCAGGTGCGGGTAGCGCTTCCGGAGCTCGGCCAGGACCGGCCGGGCCGCCAGCACCTCGCCCACTGAAACGGCGTGCACCCAGATGGAGTCCTCGCCGTCGAGATTGAACGACACCGGCAGATATCCGAGCCGCTGCCGGAAGCTGCCGACGTACTTGTTGTGCCTGATCGCCTGGTAGAGAAAGTACGGCGTGCAGGCCACCAGCACGAGCAGCGTGAGGACGCTATAGAGGAAATACACTGGCAGGAGTCCACGCCTATTCTACAATCGGGTTTTGGGCTGATTCACGAGGTTCCGCACAGGGGGAGAGAGGCAAATGGCAGTGAAGGTCGGGATCAACGGGTTCGGGCGCATTGGCCGCAACATCATGCGCGCCGCGATGAAGCACAAGGACATCGACTTCGTGGCCGTGAACGATCTGACCAACGCCGCCACCCTGGCCCACCTGCTGAAATACGACTCGGTCATCGGCAACCTCGACGCCGACGTGAAGGCGAGCGGCGAGGGCATCTCCGTCAACGGCGACGAGTTCAAGGTGCTGGCGATCAAGGATCCCGCGCAGCTGCCGTGGAAGGACCTGGGCGTGGACGTGGTGTTCGAGTCCACCGGGCTCTTCACGGACCGCGACAGTGCCGCGAAGCACCTGGCGGCGGGCGCGAAGAGGGTCATCATCACGGCGCCGGCCAAGAAGCCGGACGTGACCGTCGTGCTCGGCGTGAACGAAGGCACCTACGACCCGGCCAAGCACCAGATCATCTCGAACGCGTCCTGCACGACGAACTGCCTGGCGCCGCTCGCAAAGGTGCTCCACGAGTCGTTCGGCATCAAGAAGGGGTGGATGACCACCGTCCATTCCTACACCAACGACCAGCAGCTGCTCGACCTGCCGCACAAGGATCTGCGGCGGGCGCGCGCCGCGGCGCTGTCGATGATTCCGACGACGACGGGCGCGGCCTCGGCCATGGGTGAAGTGATGCCGGCGCTCAAGGGGCGGCTCGACGGCTTTTCGATGCGCGTGCCCACGCCGAACGTCTCGGTGGTCGATCTCAGCGCCGTGCTCGAGAAGCCGACGACGGGCGAAGAGGTGAACAATGCCCTGCGCGCCGCCGCCAACGGCCCGCTCAAGGGCATCCTTGCGATGTCGGACGAGCCGCTCGTCTCGATCGATTTCAAGGGCAACCCCAACTCCTCGATCGTGGACACCGCCTACACGAAGGTGATGGACGGCGACTTCGTGAAGGTCGTGTCGTGGTACGACAACGAGTGGGGCTACTCGAACCGCTGCGTGGACCTGCTCCAGCTGCTGGTGAAGAAGGGCCTCTAGTGGCGAAGAGGACCATCAGAGATCTGGCGCTGGCCGGGCGCCGGGTCTTCATCCGCGTCGACTTCAACGTGCCCATCAAGGGCGGCGTGATTGGGGACGACACGCGGATCCGCGAGTCGCTGCCAACCATCCAGCACGCGCTCGACGCCGGCGCGTCGCGCGTGATCCTGGCCTCGCACTTCGGCCGCCCGAAGGGCAAGCCGAATCCGGACATGAGCCTCGCGCCGGTGGCCAAGCGCCTCAGCGAGCTGCTCAAACGTCCCGTGACGTTCGCGCCCGACTGCGTGGGGGACGCGGCCGAGAAGGCCGTGAAAGAAGCGCCAGAAGGCGGCGTGGTCCTGCTCGAAAACCTGCGGTTCCACCCGGAAGAAGAAAAGAACGACGCGGGCTTCGCGCAGAAGCTGTGCCGCCTGTGCGACGTCTACGTCAACGATGCCTTTGGCGCGGCCCATCGCGCGCATGCGTCGGTGGAAGCGCTGGTGAAGCTGGTGCCCGCCTCGGGCGCCGGGCTCCTGATGGAAAAGGAGCTGAAATACCTCGGCCAGGCGCTCGAGCACCCGGGCCGCCCGTTCGTGGCCATCCTGGGCGGCGCCAAGGTGTCGGACAAGATCGAGGTGATCGAGAACCTCATCCCGCGTGTGGATCGGCTGATCATCGGTGGGGCCATGGCGTACACGTTCTTCAAGGCGATGAACAAGCCGGTGGGCAAGTCGCTGGTCGAGGACGACAAGCTCGATTCCGCCCGCGACATCATGACTCGCGCGCAGCAGCGCAACCTGCCGCTGCTGCTGCCGCTCGATCACGTCGTGGCGCCGAAGCTCGAAGCCGGCGCGCCGTCCGAAGTGCTGCTCGTGGACGACGGCGCGATTGGCGATCGCATGGGGCTCGACATCGGCCCCAAGACCGCGGCCGCATACGCCGACGCGATCAAGGACGCCCACACGGTAGTGTGGAACGGCCCGATGGGCGTATTCGAGATCGACGCGTTTGCGCAGGGCACGATCGCCGTGGCGCAGGCCGTCGCGGCCGTGAAAGGCACGACCATCATCGGCGGCGGCGACTCGATCGCGGCGGTCAAGAAGGCGGGCGTGGCCGACAAAATCACGCACATCTCGACGGGCGGCGGTGCGTCGCTCGAGTGGCTCGGCGGCCGCACGCTGCCGGGCGTAGCGGTGCTGCCCGAAGCGTAGCTGCAGGCCGTTCGTAGCTGCAGGCCTATCAGGCCTGCCGTTTGTAGCTGCAGGCCTCTTAGGCCTGCCCGGGAGATCCGATGCGCACACCCATCATCGCCGGCAACTGGAAGATGTACAAGACGGTGGCCGACACCGTGAAGTACGTCAAAGAGTTCCGCGTGATGGCGAAGGACATCGCCGACGTGGAGATCGTGATCGCGCCGCCGTTCACCGCGCTGCACGCCGCGGCCGAGGCCGCCCGCAACAGCAACGTGATCGTGGCCGCGCAGGATCTCTACTGGGAGCGCGAGGGCGCGTTCACCGGCGAAGTGAGCGCGCAGATGATTCGCGAGGCGGGCGCCGAATTCGTGATCATCGGCCACTCCGAACGGCGCACGCTCTTCGGCGAAACGGACACCGCGGTCAATCAAAAGACGGTGGCCGCGTTCGGCGCCGGGCTCACGCCGATCGTCTGCATCGGCGAAACGCTGGATCAGCGGGACCGCAACGAAACGCTGGCCGTGCTGGATCGCCAAATCAAGCAGGGGCTCGAGGGGCTCACCGGCGAGCAACTCACCCAGCTCGTGATCGCCTACGAGCCCGTGTGGGCGATCGGCACCGGCCGCACCGCCACGCCCGCGCAGGCCGGCGAGGCCCACACCCACATCCGCGGCCGGCTCCGCCAGTGGTTCGGGGCCGAGGCCGCCGAGATGTGCCACGTGATCTACGGCGGCAGCGTGAAGCCCGAAAACGCCAAGGATCTCGTGGGTCAGGCGGACGTGGACGGGGCCCTGGTCGGGGGCGCCAGCCTGGATATCCGGGCGTTTTTCGACATCATCTCGAAAAGCCGGCCGGCGACGGTATAATTGCGGTTTGCGTTCGTAGCCGCGGGCCGGTCAGGCCCGCCCAGACAACACATGGTCTACTACCTGGTCGTCACGCTTTACGTCATTACCTGCCTGGTGCTCGTGCTCGTGATCCTGCTGCAGCAGGGCAAGGGCGGCGACATCGCCAACGCCTTCGGCGGCGGCGCGAGCCAGGCGGCCTTCGGGGCCCGCAGCGGCGCCACCGTGCTGTCGCGCGCGACCACCGTGGGAGCCATCATCTTCGTGGTGGGCGCCATCATGCTCGGCATCCTGGGCCAGCGCGGTCCCGGCTCGGTGCTGTCTGGCCGCGGCGGTCCGGCGCCGACGCCGCCACCCGCGGGCGCGACGCTGCCCACGAATCCGGCGGCACCCGCTCCCACCGGCAGCGCTCCCGCACCGACTCCCGCAGCGCCACAGAAGTAGGGGCCGCCTTTTAGGCGGCCCTCTAGGTTGGCCGGGCAGTCTTTAGACTGCCCTTTCCTTTTGTACGTAGCTGCAGACCTTCAGGTCCGCCCGAGTCTCTTCGCCATCGTCGTCAGCAGCTTAGGCCTGACGTCCGGCCGCGTCCACGGGCACACCGCGATACAGATTCCGCACGACGCCGATTCGGCGAAGTACGGGATGCACTTGTCGAAGTCCACGTACCAGCGCTCCACACCGCGCACCATCTGCTTGTGGTCGGCGATGGCATCGGGCGGACACTCGCGCGTGCAGATCTGGCAGGACTGGCAGAATTCGTCGGCGCCGAAGCGATCGGGCGCGGTGGCCACGAGCGGCATGTCGGTGCTGACGCCGGCGAGACGCACGCCCGATCCGAACTGACGGCTGATCAGCGAGCCGTGCTTGCCAAGCTCCCCCAGCCCTGACGCGATGGCCGGCGGGATGAGCAGCAGTGCGTCGGCCATTGGCCCGGGAAACGCGCTGGCGTTGTAGCCCTGCGAGCGGATCCAGTTAGCCAGCGCGTACGAGGCGCGCGTTCCGCGCGCGTACTGCTCGCCGACGTCGGTGACGCCGACGCCGTTCGTCTCGTCGGACGGCACTTCTTTCAACCGCTCGTAGTTGTGCGCGATGGCGAGCACGATCACCCACGGGTCGTCGAGCGTGTAGCCCTCGAACACGTAGAGCGGATCCATCGGGGTAATGCCCACCTGATCCGCCTCGTGCGAGAGCGCGAAGGCCGTCAAATCAGCGCTGAGTTGCTCCGCAGGTGCCTCATTGCGCGTGCCGCTGACCGGGATCAGCTCGGGACGGTTGTACGCAGCCTGGAATGCTGGCCCGGCGCCCGGGCACTTGCGTGAGCTCGTGCGCGCGGCGATCTGCAGTTCGCCGTAGGGGTGCTTGTCCGGCGGGTGCCAGAAGAACGGCGACGGCCGCCGCGGCTCGGTTTCGCCCAAGCCGTTGGTTGGATTGCCCGAGACCGTGAGGAGCGCCAGCGTCTCGGGTTTCGGACGGTATTGCCCCCGTTTGGGGCGCCGCGGATTGGCGGGATCTGACATGGGCTCTGGATCGCGTCGGTTCCCCTCAGTATAGGGGCGGCCCGGCCGGTGTCGTATAGTCCGCGTCATCATGCGAGCGAAGCGAACAGCGGCAGGTGTAATAGCGATATGCCTGGGAGTCGCGTCGGGTGCGACGGCCCATCACGGCATCATCAACTTCGACCTCAATCGCGAAATCCAGATTACGGGCACGGTCACGCTGTTGCGGCTCGTCAACCCGCACTCCTGGCTGCATCTCGATGTGGTCGACGCCAACGGCACCGTGACCAAGTGGCGCTGCGAACTGCGAGGCGCCTCCGTGCTCCGCCGCTCCGGCTGGTCCGCTGACATGTTCGCCGCGGGCACCAAGGTCACGATCACCGGCGCACCCGATCGCTTCACCCCCAACACCTGCTATCTGGCAACCGCCGTGTTCTCGGACGGCCGACGGGTGGATCGCTACGGACAGCTCCGGGCGGCGGCGCCGGCGGCCGGCGATTCCTCCGCGCTGCCACCGCGGCCCGCGCGGCGTCCCGACGGGCGGCCCAATCTCGAGGGCGATTGGGCGGCCGAACAGCGCATGCTGACCGACCCGCGCGGCATCAGTGGTGCCTTCGTGCCGTTGAGCGTCGCGAAGAAGGTGGAGCCGGGTTCAGTACCAGCCGGGATGCAGGCGTTTCCCGGCGCGAAGGGGACGGCGGCCTCCCTCGCCGAGAATCCAGTCGACACCTTCTGGAATCGTCCGAGCGCCTTTCCGCTGACCCCCGCTGGCCAGCAGGCCATCGCGAGCTTCGACGGCGGCTCCACCGACAATCCACGCCTGCGCTGCGAACCCACCAACATCCTCTTCGACTGGTCGTTCGAGGCCGATGTGAACCGGATCACGCAGGCGGACGATCGCATCACGCTGCTCTACGGATCCATGAACCTCGAACGCACCATTCACCTTGGCGTCACCGAGCATCCGAAGGACGTGGAGCCGACGCGCGCCGGTCATTCGATCGGCCGCTGGGAGGGGGACGTGCTGGTCGTTGAAACGATCGGGTTCGAACCCGGCATCCTGTCGGCCGACGCCCGCATCCCGCACAGCAACCAGCTGCGCGTCACGGAGCGCTTTACGCTCGATCCAGACAAGGGGACGATCGCCCGCATCTACGTCGCGGAGGATCCGCTGTATCTGCAGAAGCCGTTCACCGGCGCCGACACGGTGCAGGTGGCCGACGTGCCGTATCAGCGGACCGATTGCGACGACCAGTCCTACAAGACCACGAAGACGGAGGACGCCAGCGCGCCAGTGGATGGCGCCACACCGCGGTGGCTTGTCTGGGGCGGCGCGTTCGTCGCGGTCGGCATCGCCGTTTTGGCGCTGATGCGCCTGCGAGGGCGGCCAGGCGCGGCCTGACCTCGTCGGTTGGTCGCGGGCCTTTCTTGGCCCTATAATTGGGGTTCGGCCTTGGGCAAGCGGCGCACGCCGTAAGCGGTCCATGGCTCCCCACGCGGAAGTGGCGGAATTGGCAGACGCACCAGCTTGAGGGGCTGGCGGTAGCAATACCGTGAAGGTTCGAGTCCTTTCTTCCGCACCAAATCTACGCTGACGCTCGCTTTGGTGCGTCAGAACGGTCCTCAGTCACGCGGCGCAAGCCGTCGGCTTGCGCCAGCGGGTGCGAGTCCTTTCTTCCGCGGACCTCCACACATCAGAATCTGGCATCGTCCCTGCGAACCAGTCGGCATGGACGAAAGACGCGTAGCGTACGTCCCAAGACCAAGCGGCTGAGTTCGAACGCTACCTGAAGTCGGACCGAGCGTCCCCTTATAATCGCGACCGCCATCTGTGGGCCTCCCATCAGGCACCCGCCTCGGCCCTTACGAAGTCGCTGCCCAGATCGGCGCGGGTGGGATGGGCGAGGTTTATCGCGCCCACGACGCGACACTCGATCGCGACGTCGCCCTGAAAATCCTGCCTGATGCGTTCACGGCCGACGTCGACCGCGTCGCGCGATTCCGCCGAGAAGCGCAGGTGCTCGCGTCACTCAACCATCCGAACATTGCGGCGATCTACGGCTTCGTGGATTCCGGCAAAACCCAGGCGCTCGTCTTGGAACTCGTCGAGGGACCAACTCTCGCGGATCGGATCGCGAAAGGCCCCATCCCTCTGAATGACACGTTACGAATCGCAACACAGATCGCCGAGGCACTCGAGGCCGCACACGAGAAGGGGATCATTCATCGCGATCTGAAGCCGGCGAACGTCAAGATCCGCGACGACGGCGCGGTGAAGGTCCTCGATTTCGGCTTGGCGAAAGCGCTGGAGCCGGCGTCGGCCGTCAGCCCCGCCCCAGCCACCGCACCGACGACTACCACACCTGTGCAAATGACGGCCGCGGGCGTCATTCGTGGAACGGCCCCGTACATGTCGCCCGAACAAGTAGGGGGCCGCCGGACCGATCGGCGTACCGACATCTGGGCGTTCGGCTGCATCGTGTTCGAAATGCTCACCGGCCGCCGCGCTTTCGCGGGTAACAACGTCACGGAAGTGTTCGAATCAGTGTTGACGCGCGAACCGGACTGGAAGTCGTTGCCGCAAGGTCTTTCATCTGTCGTTGAGACGTGTCTCAAGCTGTGTCTCAAGAAAGACCCTCGACAACGCTTCGACAGCGCGCAGGACATGCGCCTGGCACTCGAGGGCGCCTTTGACGCAGCCGTCACGTATACCGTGCTCATGCCGCCGGACAGGCCACGAAAGCTGCCCATCGCGGCGGCCGCGGTCGTCGGAGCCCTTCTTGCCGCCGGAACCGCCGCGACCCTGTGGCCCAAGCCGACCGAGATTCGCGGCTCGTTCTCATTGACGGTGCTGCCTCCACCAGGCGCGGGCAGTTACAGCGCCTTGACGCTGTCGCCGGACGGGCGATACCTGGCATTGCGTGCCTTCGACGCTGAAAACAAGACTGCCCGGCTGTGGTTGCGGCCGCTCGATTCGCCTTCCTGGCAGGTCCTGCCCGAGACCGAAGGGGCCGACAGCGTCGCCTGGGCTCCAGATAGCAGGTTCCTGGCGTTTGTCGCCGACAACAAGCTCAGAAAGATCGACGTGCTCGGTGGCCCACCGCAGACGATCGCGGAGAAGGCTACTCGGTGGGGGGCCTCGTGGAGTTCTCAGGGCACGCTCGTCTTCAACGCGAACGGCAATGGACCGCTGAGCCGAGTGTCAATGGCTGGTGGCACAGCGAGCGCGGCGACTGCGCTGGAGTTGGGAGAAGTGCGCCATCAGATGCCCTTCTTCCTGCCCGATGGCACGCACTTCCTGTACGGAAGTTTCCCCTCGAGCATCTACGTTGGGTCCCTGGGCTCCGGCGAGCGCAAGCTGTTGCTGAAAGACGTCGGCTTGCGCTCGGCGTACTCGCGGGGACATCTCTTCTTCGAGCGCGCGGGAACTCTCATGGCCCAGCAGTTCGATCCTGCGCGCATCGAGCTGGTCGGCGATCCGCAGGCGATAGCTGCGATTCGTGAGGGCGACGCGTTTGATGTCTCGAAGAACGGGGTCCTCGCATTCAGGTCGGGGGAGAAGCAACGCTCGCAGCTTCAATGGCTGGATCGGACCGGTAAGTCGCTCGGGGTTGTCGGGGGCGCAGCGAACTACTACACCGTCGAGCTGTCGCCAGACGACCGACGGGCGGCCGGCAGTATGCTCCGCGACAGCGATCGAAGTTCTTTGATCGGTGACGTGTGGATTTTCGATCTCGCGGGTAAGGACACAACGCGCTTGACGTTCGAGCCCTTGCGCACTGTCGGTCGGTCAGTCTGGTCGCCCGATGGTAGACGCATCGTTTTCATGCGAAGAGGCAGCAAAGGCTCTTTCGATCTTTTCCAGAAGTCGTCCGATGGCACGGGCGATGAAGTGGCCGTGCTCGAAGATTCTGTGAACAAGTATCCGTTGAGCTGGTCCAGAGACGGGCGGTTCTTGCTGTATATGGCGGTCCCCGGAACGCCAACTACGGGAAGCGATTTGTGGGTCTTGCCGTTCTTTGGCGACCGGAAGCCGTTCCCCTTCTTGGAGACCCGATTCAGTGAAGTCGCTGGCCAGGTGTCTCCTGATGGACGATGGGTCGCCTACTACTCGAACATTTCGGGGGACAAGGAAGTCCACGTGGCGTCGTTTCCAGACGCCCGTGTCAAGCGGCAGATCTCATCGGGGGGTCGTGGTGGATGGCCCCGTTGGCGAGGCGATGGCAAGGAAATCTATTGGCTGACCCTGAATGAATTGGTCGCAGCGACCGTCAACGGCGCAGGCGATCAGTTCGAGGTCTCCTCTATCAAGACGCTCTTCAAGGTCAATCCTTCCGGCGACGGTGACAGCCCGTTCGCAGTCTCGGCCGATGGACAGCGATTTCTGATCATCAGCGCAGCCGATGAGGATTCCTCCACAATCAGCCTCGTGACCGATGTCGAGTCTCGAATCCACTAAGGTTGGGTGTAGGATGCCGTCAGGTCGCCCAAACCGGAGCAATCTCATGAATATCCGTCATCTCGTGTCGTCCGTGAGCCTCGGCCTCCTGGCCGTGGGCTCTCTCACGTTGGCGGCCGGCCTGCAGCCGGTTTACGCGGCAGGCGTGGACCTCTCGAAGTTCAGGCGCATCGAGCCGCAGTACATCGCGGCGCTGGGAGACGCCGGGGCCAAGTCCGGAAGCGGCGCGGAGTCGTGGGGCCTCTGGAGCCAGGACCCGGGCCCGCGCGGTTGCAAGCTGGATCGCTACCCTGAATTGAAGGCGACCGGCGTGGCGCCGGCACAGTGGAAATTCGACGAGAAGGACTGGTGGCTGGAGGAACACGGCTTGATCATGGAGAAGCCGACCTTTCCGCTGCCTGCGGGAAGGTACCTCGTCACGGGCGACCGCTCGGTCACAACCGTGCTGACAATCCACCCCAAGGACAAGGACGGCACTCAGCGGTGGGAACTCGCCGACGGCGCGACCCTCTACGACGTCACCCATCTCGGATGCCGCTCCGCACGCTACACGCCGATGGCGTCGCACGACTCGTGCTCGCCCGAAAACGCGCGGAAGACCGGTTATCCGATCCTTCCAGGGATGACCATGCCGGACGTGAAGGGCTGCCGCAAGCAGGACTACACGGTTCTCATCGTCATCGGGCTGCCCGCCACTCGCTGAGTGGCGGCGCAGGGAGCGTCCTTTACCCGCGACGCCGGGACATGCCAATCCCTTTGGCCGTCCCCTTCAGCGAGTCCTTCGACGACGGCTGCAGCTCGTTGAACGTCTTGCCCAGCACGATGTCGACGTTCGCGGACAGCTCGCCGAGCGTCGAACCGGGCAGCGCTTTGAAGTCCACGAGGATGGTCTGCAGCGCCTTCGGATCGAGATTCCTCACCACGGTGTCGCCCACGTTCGTGGGATCGCCTTTGACCAGGAACTGTGACGTGAAGATGCGCCGCCCGTTCTGGCTCACCGCGACGTGGATGTGCGGGGCGCGGTGCATGCCCATCAGCGTGTATTCAACCGGCTTGATGGTGCGGAAGTAGTACTGCCCCTTGGCATCGCTGAGAAAGCTGCCGTAGCCCTGGAAGTTCGCGTCGTACGGCTTGCTCGCCTGTCGCCCACCGGTGTGCACGTAGGAACCGTTCGCGTCGGTCTGCCAGATCTCGACGAAGGCATTGCGAACGGGCAGTCCCGACGACGTGAAGACGTGCCCCGTCAGGTGCGTGATCACGCCGACCGCCGGCGTCAGGCCGTCGTTGAGAATCAGTAGATCGTTGTCGGTATCGAGCGGAAGCCTGTCGGGATAGAACGGACCTTCCGTCGTCTCGGCCGTCTCCAGCAGCTTCTGCGCGAATGCGCCCCGCGGCACAAGCGCCGCGAGACTCGCCAGGGACAGGGTGCTCAGGAACTGGCGGCGATCGGCTTGAGATGAATTTGACGGCATGGTTCCTCTCCCGGGACTATAACTCCGGCAGACCTGAAAGCAGGACTGTCCTCGAGAAGGGAGCCCGGAATGTTCGTGGGTACAGTGAGAGCGCTTCCGGCCGCGGTCGCGCTCGCGGCGGCACTGGGGATGGCGGCCACCCTGGCCGGGCAAACCGGTGCAAGCGCGCCAAAGAGCGAGACCGAATGGCGGTTCTTCGGCGGCGACGCCGGTGCGACGCGGTATTCGCCCGCGAATCAGATCACAGCCGCCAACGTCAAAGATCTCCGCGTGGCCTGGCGCTGGTCGGCGCGCAACTTCGGGCCGCGACCGGCGCCCGCGATGCAGGTCAGTCCGCTGATCGTCAACGGCGTGATGTATACGACGGCGGGGATCAATCGCGACGTCGTGGCACTCGATGCCGCCACCGGTCAGTTGCTGTGGCACTGGCGCCCGACCGGCGAGTTGCTGCGATGGTTCGACATCATCGATTCGCTCGCGAGAAGCTCCGGCCGCGGCGTCACCTACTGGACGGACGGCGCGGGCGACGAGCGGATCTTCGTCGTCATGAACAGCTACATGCTGGTCGCGCTCGACGCGAAGACCGGGCGACAGGTAACGAGCTTCGGCAAGGACGGCGTCGTCGATCTGGCGGCGAACCTGCGCTGGAACGAGCGGCCCGGGCTACCTCGTGAGGGCCGCGTGGCCAACACCTCACCGCCCGCGATTGTGGGCAACGTTCTGGTGGCGTCGATCTCGATGCACACGGGCTCGACGCCGAATCTCCCCGGCGCCTCCATCAACGAACAGTGGCCGATGAACATCCCGGGCGACGTGGTGGGCTACGACACCAGGACGGGCAAGATGCTGTGGCGCTTCAACATCATTCCCAAGGCAGGGGAAGAGGGCGCCGAGACATGGCTCAAAGCGGATCCCAATGTCTGGGACGTCCCACACGGCTTGAACGCCTGGGTGAAGGAGCATCCCGAGCTCCTCGAACGTTCGAACCAATACACCGGCAACGCGGGCTTCTGGGCTCCGGTCACGGCGGATCCGGAGTTGGGGCTGTTCTACATCGCGACGGAGTCGCCGACGAGCGATTACTACGGCGGCTATCGCCCTGGCAGCAATCTCTATGCGAACTCGGTGCTGGCGCTCAATGCGAAGACCGGCAAACGCGCCTGGCACTTCCAGATGACCCATCACGACATCTGGGACTTCGACCCGCCCACCGCGCCGATGCTCGCGGACATCACGGTGGAGGGCCGCCCGGTCAAGGCGGTCGCGCAGCTCACCAAGCAGGGATTCGTCTTCGTGTTGGATCGCGCCACGGGCAAGCCGGTGTGGCCGATCGAAGAACGGCCGGTGCCGAAGTCCGATGTGCCGGGCGAGTGGACGTCGCCCACACAGCCGTTCCCCACCAAGCCGGTCGCTGTCGCGACGCAAGGGGTGACCGAGAACGACCTCGTGGATTTCACGCCCGAGATCAAGGCCGAGGCGATTCGCGTCGCGCGTCAGTTTCGTCTCGGCGGTCTCTATGCGCCGTCGTCGCTGCCGAATGCGGCGGATGGCACCAAGGGCACGCTGACTGCACCGTCCGCGGTGGGCGGCGTCAACTGGCCGGGCGGGGCGGTCGATCCGGTCGACGACGTGCTCTACGTCACGAGTCAGAACAGCTTGTTTCGCGCGGTGGTTGTCGAAGGGTCGCCGAAGACGGGCGTCTTGTATCACGACGCCCGCGGCCAGGCGCAAGACGCGTCAACGACGGTGTTCGGCCTTCCGCTCCTCAAGCCTCCCTATGGGCATGTCGTCGCCGTCGATCTGAAGACCGGTGAGCGCCTGTGGGATGTGCCGCACGGCAACACACCGGAAGCCATCACGAAGAACCCGAAACTGCAGGGCGTGACGATTCCAAATACTGGAGCGAACACGAGAGGCACTGGGCTTCTCGTCACCAGCACGCTGTTGTTCGGAGGCGAGGGGGGCCAGGCGCCGGTGCTTCGCGCCTGGGACAAGAAGACTGGTGCTGTCGTCGCGGAGATTCAGTTGCCGGGGCCGACTACTGGATTTCCCGTCACGTACACAAAGGCGGGACGGCAGTACCTTGCCGTGGCGGTACGTGTGGCCGACGCCGTGGAAGTCGTGGCGCTTGCACTTCCGCCGGCGACGGCCCCATCCAGACGCTAGCTACCGGGCGCGCCCTCTCCGGCGCGCCCGCACGAGCGCCAACCCAGTCAGAGACAAGGCGAGCAGGGACGGTTCCGGCACGGTTGACTCTCGTTCGGCAGTGATCGTCGTGAAGGTCTGGTAGTCAGCACCTGGGTAGTCCGCAACACAACGCCCACCGAAGCAGATGTCGTTGACTCCCGAGATCCAGAACCCGTCCGCCAACCCTGTCGTGATGGCCGAGATGATTCCGCTCGCCGGCGACAAGTCGAGAAACGTGTCGCTCGTCGTGTCGAAGGCGAATTCGTTCCAGTCAAACGGCCCGCCCGTGACGAATGCCAGATCGTAGGTGGATCCGCTCCACAGCGTGATCGAAAAGGCATCGAGATCGCCGTAGCCCAGGAGCGAGCCATCAAGGGCGGAGTCGTAGGTAAAGCTACCCACTGTGGGTGTTGCCGTATTGATTTCGAAGTTGACGACGATTGGAGAAGCCTCGGCGACCGAGAACGCCATGGCGCTGATGACGAACGAAAGTGCTACTCGCTTTAGAACCGCAATCATGACGTCCTCCCGCTACGTGAAAGTCCTGTGAAGCTTCCTGGAGGCAGACAAAACGCATCCAATCCAGAGACGACCGCCCTCTGGTTCAGCAATTTCCTGACGTCCCGCCCGACCGCTGTCGGCTGCAAGCAAAACCTCAGCCGCGCGGAATAGTCCGCCTGAAGGAAGCGCGTAGAATCCACGCATGGTCCGAACACTGGTCCTGACGATCGCTACTCTGGCCAGCACCGCCCAGGCGCTGCTGGCAGGTCCGCTGCAGGACGATCTGAAAGCCCGCCGCGCCCGAACGATGGAGCGGCTGACGCCACAGACGATGGCCATCGTCTGGAGCGCACCCGAGCGCGTGTACTCCGCCGATGTGAACTACGAATACCGCCAGGACAGCAACCTGCTGTACCTGACCGCCATCGATCAGCCCGGCACCATTCTGGTCCTGATGCCCGGCAACAAGACCCAGCGCGAAGTGTTGTTCATCGCCGAACCGAACGCACGGCGCGAGCACTGGAATGGCCACCTCCTCACAAAAGAAGAGGCCACGGCCGCCAGCGGCGTCGCCACGGTGTATTACACAGGCGAGTTCGACTCGTTCATCGGGTCGATGTTCGGACGGAGGGTCTACGGGGATTCGAAGCTGGCCGACACGAAGGAGTTCGAAACGTTCTTCGCCGCCGTCTCGGCTGGGCGAGCGTCACTCGGGCTCCCGCTCGGCGAACCACCGCGGCCGTCCGACCCGCTCCCTCTCGCCTATGAATTCGCGAACCGCGCGCGCGAGCGCTACTTCACGATGACCGTGCGCGACACGTTCGATCTGCTGGCGAATCTACGCCAGGTCAAATCGCCGTACGAACAGTCGGTGCTGCAGCAGAGCGCCGACATCTCGAGCGAGGCGCACATCGCCGGCATGCGAACGGCAAAGCCCGGCAAGTTCGAATACGAAGTGGAAGCGGCGATCGAGCACGCGTTCCTCGCCCGGGGCGCGTCGGGGTGGGGATATCCCTCAATCGTGGGCTCCGGACCGAACGCCACGATCCTGCACTACCAGGCGTCGCGCCGCCAGATGCAGGACGGGGAGCTGCTTCTGGTCGATGCGGCCGCCAGCTTCCAGGGCTACACCGTCGACATCACTCGCACGTATCCCGTGAACGGGAAGTTCACCCAGGCGCAGAAGGACATCTACCGCGTCATCCTGGCGGCCCAGGAGGCCGGGATCAAGGCGGCCCGGGCCGGCAGCACGGCAGCGGACATCACCAAGGCCACCGCCGAAGTGGCGAAGACGGGGCTTCTTGAACTTGGCCTCATCACGGACAAAGCCAGCGATCAGTATCGCGTCTGGTACACGCACGGTGTGATGCATTGGATTGGCGTGGACGTGCACGATGCCGGCGATTACGAGCGAAAGCTGGAGCCCGGCATGGCGTTCGTCGTCGAGCCCGGCATCTACGTGCGGCCGCAGGCTCTCGACAACCTCCCCGACACGCCCGAGAACCGCGCCTTCAAGGCCGCGATCGCTCCCGCCGTCGCGAGATACAAAGACATCGGCGTACGAATCGAGGACTCGTTCCTGCTGACCGACACCGGGCTGAAGGATCTGTCAGCCAAGGTGCCGAAGTCCATCGAAGAAGTGGAGCGCTTGCTGGCGGCTCCGGGCAACCGCTGACAGCTATTTGTTCGCGCTCTTGACGCGCGTGACGAACTGGTCGACGTACTCCAGTACGTTCTTGGTGACGGTCTCGCCGTTCTGGGCGGGCGCACCGCCGGCGAGGCCACCCTTGTGCAGCAGCTCGACCTGCAGTTCCACCGGCGCCGACGTGTGCGCCAGCGGCGCCGCGGCGTGTGAGTAGAGCGTCACGTCGTAGCGCGTCACGCACAATCCCGCCGACGCCACGACCGCATTGACGTTCACGTACAAATAGGTTTCGTCGTCGGTGTCGCGCAAGACGCGGAAGCCCGCGTCGGTGAGGCGCCTGGAGACAGCGGTCTCGAGTGCGTCGGACTTCAAGCCGCACTTGGCCGCGTCGGCCTCGATGCCCTCGATCACGAGTCCGAGCCTGGCCAGCCCTTTGAGCGGCGCATCGGGGCGCTGATCGATCGCGGCTGTCGGCGGTGCGTTCGCTGGTGCCGGCGCGTTCGCTGGCGGCGGCGCGCTCGCTGGTGGCCGCGCTCCGGCAGGAGGCAGCACGCCCGGCGGCAACACCAGCCGTGGAACTGGTGCGGATGACTGACTGCCGGCGGGTTGGCTCGGCGGCGCGGGATCGTAGACGCGGCGCACCCTGTCCCCTCCGCCTCGACCCACCAGTTCGACGTCGACGATCAGTTGACGGGGACTCTGATTGACCGCGTAGGTGTAGCGCACGACGCGGCCGGTCTGGGCGGTGTAGCCGATCGTCAGCCGATCCCCTTCCCACATGACGTTGGTCGCGGCGGTGATCGGCCCGATGGTCACGCTCTCGTCGCGCCGTCCGGGCTGCATCGTGCGGGGCGCCCCGGGGTCTGGCGTAATCGTGACGTTCGCCGGCGTGACCACGATGGTGAGGCCCTCCGGCGGCACGCGGACTTCGTCGGTCAGGAAGCGCCTGCGGCGCGCGTCTTCTTCCGATTCCGGCAGGATCAGCCGACCTCTCGGCCCATCGGGTGAAGGGCTTCCCCCTCCACCCCGCGGGTCCGAGGCGTTCTCGAACGTGGCGCTGAAGCCGATCTCCTCGGGGAACTGGCTCGACGCGCGATTGAGCGTCCACGAGCCCGTGAGGTCTATCGGACTTTGGGCGACGACGCGCTCCGAGCCCACGGGCGCGAGGATCAGGAGGAGGACAAACGGCACAGCTGCTGCTGACGCCTTCATCCGTTCAGTGTAGTGGGACGGCCCTCACCGTCGCAGCAACGCGCGAATCTCGGCTGCAGTCTCCGGGCTGACGACTTCGGCAGCGCCGCCACGCCCTCCGGCTCCGCGACCTGCCGCAGGTGGTCCGGCAGCCCGGATGTCGAGCAGATCGATCGGCTTCCTGCCGTTGGCATCGACGAGATCTGGCGTGGCCCCCTTCTCCAGCAGGTACCGAACCAGGTTCGTCCGGCCCGCCTGCACCGCTCCGTGGAGAGCCGACATCCCCTCTTTGCTTGGCGGCGGATTGTAGGAGACCCGCCTCGAGTAGGACCTCGTGCCGGTGACCTGAGCATTCACATCGGCGCCGTGTTGAATCATCAGATCCAGAAGCGCGGGGTTGGGCGCACTGCCGCCCCCACCAGCGGCCGGCGTCACGCCTGCCGCCACGAGGAACGGCGTGAAACCCATGCCGTTGATGTTCGGGTTGGCGCCTTTGGCGAGCAGGGCTCGAATGACTTCGACATCCCCGCCCTCGGTGGCGCGATACAACGCCGTGCACCCCGTGCCCAATTGCCGATCGGCAAAGCGTCCGCTGTTGCCGCCGCGACTGGGGCGATGCATGTTCAACTCGGCATTCACGTCGACGTCCGCGGCCAGCAGCCGGTTGATGATGGCCATGTGAGAACCAGCCGCGCCCTTCAGGGCTTCCTTTCTATCGATGACAATCCAGAGCGCCGTACGTCCCCACCAATCCGCGACATGCGGGTTCGCGCCGCGATCCAACAGCAAGGAGGCCACGTCGTTGTGGTCGTTGTCGAGGCTGATCATCAGCGGCGTGACGCCTTCCGGCGTCGGCACGTTCACATCAGCACCGGCCCCGATCAGCGCCGCCACGCAGTCTGAACAGCCGTTGCGAGCGGCGTACAACAGGGCGGTCAATCCGCCGACGGGACGATACTGACCGCGAGGCTCCGAGGACAGCTGGTTCGGCCAGTCCGTATACAGAGCGCGAGCTTTGACATTGGCGCCCTTCGACAGCAGGAGCTTTGTCATCTCGACCGCGTGTTTCGACGCGGTGACCGCCCACATCAACGGCGTCTGTTGTTGAAACTGCTCTACTGCATTCACGTTGGCGCCGGCTGTGACCAGCATCTCGACGACGGGCAGCTCCCCCGTCTTGATCGCCAGCATCAATGGCGTCTGGCCGCTCTCGTCCGCCCGATCGACTCCAGCGCCGGCAGCCAGCAGCATCTTCACCATGCGGGCGTCGGCCAGCTTGACCGCTTCGGCAAGCGGCGTGGCGCCGAACTCATTGACGACGTCTACGGTCGCCTTCCTCGCGATCAACGCGTCGATCAGCTCGTAGTCCACCTTGTAGACCGCCCAATGGATTGGGCAGGTACCGTCTGGCTGCGCGGCGTTCACATCCGCCCCGGTGCGGATCCTGTCGAGCGCCGCCTTGCGGCTTCCGGCTTGAATGAGATCGGCGAGGGAGCTTCTGGACTGACCAGGAGCCGGCGCAACGGCCACAAGCAGGCAGAAGCAGGCGAGCGCGAAACGCCTAGACAACATTCGGACCCAGCTTGTCGTGGTGCGCCCACAAGCCCTTGGCCGCGTCATACAGGAATTTGTCGGGATCCTTCCACGTGCGCGCGAGCCCCTTCAGAACGCCACGCTCCAGCATGTCCTTCGGGCCGTCGCCTTCCCGAACTCGATCGAACAGGCGCGTCCGCACCTCTTCCATCATGTCCCGCTCCGCCTTGAACTCCGCCTTCGACAGGACGGGCCCGTATGCCGGCACGATCCGCGTTTGCTCGTTCGCGAGCGTCAGGAGGAGATCCATGGCATCGACGCGGCCGCCGATCCACGCGCCGGTCACGTAGTCGAGCGCCGGATCGCGCAGCGGCGACGCCACGTCGCCCACCGCGAGAACGTTCGCACTCCTGAAGTGGACGTAGATGTCACCGTTCGTGTGGGCCAGGGTCAGGGAGCCGTAGTCGATCTGCTCGCCTCCCGCTTTCAGCGAACCGGTGGTGAGAAACGTCTCGGTAGGACGGGCAGCTTTCGGGCGGGCTCTTTCGTAGCGATCGTCAGCCTGCACCCAGTGGTCGGCCGACATCCACTCCAGCGCGCGCTTGTGGGCAACGATCTTCGTCCCCGTCGGGAACACGTGGTTGTTGCCGGTCTGATCGACGTGATGGTGCGTATTGAAGAGTGTGTTGACCTTGGCGTTCGCGCCCAGCGACGCCATGACCGTGTCGAACGACTTCGGCGCGCCCCCGTCCACCAGCACGAAGCCTTCACCGGTGGAGAACGCAAGAACGTTGGCTCCACCGCCATCCAGCACCACCACTTGCTGTTGCGCACGGAGCACACCAGAGGACGCCCACGCGGCGAACACGCCAAGCGCGCCCTTCAACACGTCCCGGCGATTCAACGGCACCGCCATCATCTTCAGAGGTCCGCAATTGTGCCCGTGCTGTCGCCAAACCTGTCGCGTTCGACGCCCACCTTCTGAAGCAGCGTCAGGTGGAGATTCGCGATCGGCGTGCGTTCGGGCAGGACGATGTGCCGGCCGCCGAGCTTCAACTTGCCGTTGCCGCCGCCGACCACGATGTTCGGCTCCGGGTAGTTGTCGTGCCGATCGCTGTTGCTCATGTTCGATCCGTACATGAACATCGCGTGATCGAGCAGCGATCCCTGACCGTCTGGCGTCTCCGCCATCTTCTTGATGAAGCCCGCAAACTGCTCGAGGTGCCACGTCTGGATCTTGGCCAGCTTCTCGATCCTGGCCAGATCGTTGGCGTGGTGTGAGACGGGATGGAAGGAATCCGGAACACCGATGTGGTTGTAGGTCCGGTTCGTCCCTTCCGCGGCCATGATGTAGGACGCCACGCGCGTCAGGTCCGCCTGATACGCCAGCGCGACCAGGTCGAACATCAACTTCACCTGCTCGGCGAAGGCGTCCAGCTCCCCCACCGGAGCCTCGGGAATCGTGAACGCGGACAGATCTTTCGCCGCCGCCTTCTGGGTTCGGCGCTCGACCTCGCGAACGCTCTCGAGATATCCGTCGAGCACGGCCCTGTCCCCGTTTCCGAGGCTGCCCTTCAGGCTCTGTGTACCCTCGAGGATCAGATCGAGCAGGCTGTTCGTGCGGGTGTTGATGGTCGCGCGCTCCTGCGGCGTGTCGCCCTCACCGAACAGCTGGAGGAAGACCTTCCGCGGATTCGGCTCCATCGGCAGCGGGGATTCCGCATCGCGGAACGACAGCGTGGAGTAGTAGCCGCCGCCGCCAGCCGCCGACTGCACGGTGGTTTCTGCCGCTACTTCGAGCGAGGGCAGAGGCGTCTCCTGTCCGATGATCTTCGCGATCACCTGATCGAGCGTCGTGGCCATGTGCGCGCGTGGCGCGCCGGTATCCGGACGGGTCGCGCTGAGCCATGTGGCGGGCGTGAACGAATGCACCGAACCCGCGGTGGCGGCGTTCTGCAGGTTCCCGAACGACGACACGTATTTCTTGTACGGCTCCAGCGACGCAAGGATGGGACTGAGCTTGAAAGTGGCACCGGAGCCGGACGGCGTCCACTTGTCCAACGACGGACCGTGCGACGTATTCCCCATGATCGCGCCGTGGGGAATATAGAAGAACCCGGTCCGCAGCTTCGGAACCGCCGCGGTTTGAGCGAGCGCCGTGCCGGCCGGCACCATCGCGTCCAGGAACGGCAGCGCCAACGAAACGCCGGCGGCCTTCAGGACGGCTCTGCGAGGAAGATGCTTCTTCGTGATGAACATGGTTCGCGCCCTTACTTCGCGGTGTCCACACCCTGTCTGCGGAACGCGTTACTGTTGACGATTCCCACGACGAGCGACGACAGCGTGTAGTTGTCTTTCGCAGCCGACCGGACGATGCCGCGAACCTGCGGCATGTCGAAATACTCCAGCCGTCGATTGACGGCGTACATCAGCAGTCGCTCCGTCACGGTTCGCGCGAACATGTCCGGACGCGCGGTCAGTTGCGCGCGGAGGTCCACCACACCGTTGATCGCGACTCCCGTCGGCAACACCGTGCTGGCATCGATCGGAGCGTCAGCCTCGCTGTCTTTCGTCCGCCATCGCCCGATCGCGTCGAAGTTCTCCAACGCCAGGCCGGTCGGATCGATCACGCCATGACACATCCGGCACGACGCCTTGTCGCGATGCTGCTCCAGCCTCGCGCGAACGGTCTTGGGCTGCTCGCCGGCCTTCTGCGAGAGGTCGGTCGCGGTATCGGGCGGGGGCGGCGTCGGCGGCGTGCCCATCAGCTTCTCGAGCACCCACGCTCCGCGCAAGACCGGAGACGTGCGGTCGCCATACGACGTCCGCAGCTGCACCGCGGCCTTGCCCAGCAGGCCGAAACGCGTCTTGTCGGTCAGCGTGATCCTGCGGAACTGCGGGCCGGCGACTCCGGCGATGCCGTAGTGACTCGCGAGACGGTCGTTCAGGAATGTGTAGTCGGCCGTCAGGAGCTCCACCACGCTTCGATCGTCGGAGAAGACACTGCCGATGAAGGCTTGCGCTTCCGTCGAAAAATCGCGCCGCAGCTGCTCGTTGAACCCGCGGAACAGATTCGGGTCGGGGACCACCTGGTCCAGCGTGGTGAGATTCAGCCACTTCATCGCGAAACTGGTCACCAGGCTGGAGGCTCGTGAATCAGCGAGCATGCGCCTCGCCTGTTTTTCCATCACCCCGGGGCGGCTCAAGCCATTCGATGAGGCGAGCGTCAGCAGTTCATCGTCCGGACCGGTGTTCCAGAGGAAGAAGGAGAGCCTCGAGGCGAGCTCCAGATCGGTCAGAGCGAACTCTGTGTTGGCCCTGACATCCTTGGGCCCGCGGATGCTGCGATAGAGAAACTGCGGGCTGACCAGCACGGCGGCCACGGCCTGCTCGATTCCCTGGTCGAAGGTTCCGCCGTTCCGGCGTTCCGCTTCATAGAACGGCATGAGCCGGTTCACATCCTCCGTGGTGACCGGACGCCGGAATGCGCGGCGCGCCAGGTGCTCCGTGATCTGTCGAGCGCAGGCCGGCTCGCCCGTCGCTTTGGGATCGCACACGAAGATCAGGGAGCGGCTGGGCGTCATCGACACGCCGGTCGGGTTGAACGGTCCGGCCACCGCGACGCCGTCGAGCAGGTGAGGCCTGCGATCGGTGGGCGCCGCGCCGCCGGTCAATCCGCCGTAGGGTTGCAGCCGTGCGAGGTTTTCGCTCGTCTCCACCTGGGGGCGATCGACGAAGGCGACGACGACGTCGTGCACGCCGGCTTTCACCTGGACGGGAATCTTCGAGAAACGGTCCATGACCTGTGACCGTCCGGTTCCCGCCGTGCGATCGACGAGAGACAGATCCGCCGCTCCACCGATGGACTTGCGAAACACGGTTCGGCCATCGATCAGGATGACCACCGTGTGTTCGCGCTCGAGCGCATTGCTGTACGGGCCCACCGCCAGGTTCGTGAGAGTGATTTGATATTCGCCGTCGGCCGGGAAGCTGTGTTTGAACTTGACACCGCCCCACGTGCCCAGAGGCGGGGGATCGTCTGGATTCTGGTTGGCGTCCACCGGGTACTTCACGCTCGACACGCGAGGATTGGGGTTGCCTACCGCCAGCTGCGCGACACGCCGCGCCGCGGTCACGTACTGATCGAGGAAGGCTGGCGAGACGCTCAAGGCATCCGCGATGTTGTCGAAGCCTTCCACCTGGATGTCCTGCGGCAGCACGTCCTTCGCGTTCACGTCCACGCCCACCAGCGCCTTCACCGACGCGGCGTATTCGGTGCGATTCAGGCGCTGGATCGGCAGATAGCCGGCCTTCGGGCCTTTGGCGGTGGTGTCGAGCGTGTTCTCCATCCAGGCGACGAACGACTCGACATCCTTCCGCGGCGGCTGCGGACTGCCCGGAGGCGGCATCTGACTGCCGCGCAGCTTGCGCAGCGCCTTCTCCCAGATCTCAGCGTTGTCCGCCGCGGTCTGAAGGTTCAATCCTTCCAACGCGAGACCACCCATCGTCGCGCGCGTACTGTGGCAGGTGACGCAGTACTCCGTCACCATCTCCTGATGTTGATTCGCGGCGGTCTGCCCGGCGGCGCGTGTCTCCAGCCCCGCTGGCGAGGCCATGAGAACGAGAAGCGCGCTCAACGGAACGAAAGGCTTCATAGACCGGGCCTTTCTTATCACGAAACGAAGGCGTTGACGGCCGCCGCCCCCGTTCACCGCCGGATATGTTAGAGCGAACCCAGAAATGCAGCGAGTTCCGCCTGCTCCTGTCGAGTCAACCCTATGTCGAAGCGGCGTTCGTAGAATGTCACGGCCTCCTCCAGCGTCCGCGCCGAGCCGTTGTGGAAGTAGGGTGCGCGCCCGGCCAGTCCGCGCAGGATGGGGCCCTTGAATTTGCCCACGTCGTTCCACCTGCCGGTTACCATCGCGCGGCCGGGATCGGTCGTGCGCACGGTATCGCCAGTGGCCAGGTTCCGCAACCTGTAGACCGGGAGGTATGGCGCGATGTCCGGGTCGCTGATGCCGATGTTCAGCGGTGCCTTCACGGAGTGATTGCCGACGTTCGGCGTGTCGTGGCAGACCGTGCACGTGCCCTCGAAGGAGGCAGGCAGCGTGACGCCGGTGGAAAATGTCTCGCCGTTCAGCCCGGCCACGTCGCTTATGGTGAAGCGCTTTTCATTGAACAGCCGTTCGCCTCGCGCGATGTCGCGGCGCGCGTTGTCGATGGTACCTGCGGCCTGGTGCGGCAAGCCGCCCCAGGCGCCGAAGAGTCGGAATACGGTCGGATCGAATGCCGCGCCGGTGGGGTTGAATCCAACGGGGTCGTTGATGCCGACGAAGAACGCCTGTCCCGACAGCCGTCGCGATCCACCCAGCGCACCGCGCGCGCCAAGGTTGCCGGCACGCCAGTCCAGCGCCTGTGCCGTAAAGAGACCGAGCTCGAAGTCTACGATGCGTGTGGCTTCGTCCGGCGTAATGTCGCCGGCAGCAGCCGCATGGCCCCTGGTGGCTCCGTTGGCCTGGTGTAGCAGATCCTCTCGCATGCTCGTGGCCGGAGAGGATTCGCGGCCGTCCCACATCACGGCAGTCAGAAAACGCAGGTTGGTCGTGGGCAACGGCCTCCGGTATGCCGAGATGTCGTTGGTACCCGGTTCGCAGTGGTAGGGATCTTCCACCTGGTCGATGGCGAAGTCGGCATTCGCTGGCACGTCGAGACCGACGCGAATCACGGCGCGCGCGAGCAACAGGCTGTACGCCGCGCGCCGCGCGCCCCTATTTGTGGGCATCGCGCCTTCGCAATTCGAACCATCGTTGGTCCTGAAGATAGGGTCGGTCCCGCCTGATCGTCTGAAGCGCTCGCGGACGCCTTCCGGCGTGATCGACCAAGCTTCCGCCGGCTGATGGCAGGTGACACATCGGCGCCCGTTGGTGCCCAGATCCTGAAAGAACGGATTGTCCAGGTCTAGCCTCCCGTTGACGTTTCGCGTCTGCAGCAGGCCGTGGTTGTTGACGAACACCAGCGGTTCCGGCTCGACCCCCGTCGCTCTGGCGGCAGGGGTGCCCGGCGCCGTCAGCACCCCAACGGCGCAGGACGCGATGATGGCGGTACGAACGTTGATGAATTTCGACATGGCTTCCCCCTGCGCAGTGGCGTCGAGAACCCCTCACGGGCGGCTACTAGACTCAACGCGTTGATCGGGGGCGCCGAACGGAGCGTCATAGGCCAGGGGGAAGGACAATCGCGTGCGCGATGTGTGTGGATATAATCCTGGCTGGCGCACGCCCCGGCCCTACCCCTGGGCTTGGAAGGTAGGGCCTTCTGCCCTGTTTCAATCGAGGAAAGATTGATGAAATCTGCATGGCTCGTCGCGGCGACGGTCGTCATCCCGAGCGCGGTGCTGCTCGCGCAGCAAAACTCCACAGCACCACAGCCGCGGGCCAATGCGCTCTCTGCCGTAGGGCCCGCGCAGCCGAAGTTTGGCCGACCCGTGCCGCGCCCTGACGGCATGCTGCCCAAGGTCCCGGACGGCTTCACCGTCTCGGTGTACGCCGAGCTGCAAGCGCCGCGCATGATGGTGTTCGCGCCGAACGGTGACCTGTTCGTCAGTTCACCGACCGCCAACAGCATTACCGTGCTCCGCGACGCGAACAACGACGGGCGGATTGCGGAGAGCGAGAAGAGCGTGTTTGCCGAGGGCGCGCCGCCGCCCGGACGTGCTGGTGGTGGCGGGCGGCGTGGTGGCGGCCCCCCGGCGCCTCCGCCGGTTGCCGCGCCTGCCGCGGTGAACCCGTTGATCAACGGTCCGCTGCTCGGGACCAGCGCGCCGGCGTGCGCGGCGCCGCCGGCCGACTTCGTCAACAAGGGCGCCGGCCAGATCGCCGCACCATTCGGTCTCGCGTTCAACAACGGCTACCTGTACGTCGGCAACACCGCCTCGCTGGTGCGCCTCAAGTACGCGGCCGGCGACCTCAAGGCGACGGGGGAACCGGAAAAGCTGATGGACCTGCCGAATGGCGGTCACTCGACGCGCAACGTGATCTTCAACCGCGCCGGCACGAAGATGTACGTCGCGGTCGGTTCGCAGTCGAACAACAACGCCGGCGAGGACTGCCGTCGCGCCGCGATTCTCGAGTTCAATCCGGACGGCTCGGGCTACCGGGTGTTTGCCTCGGGGATCCGCAATCCGGTCGGCCTCGCGTTGCAGCCGGGCAGCGACACCCTCTGGACGGCGATGAACGAGCGCGACAACCTCGGCGACGACCTGGTGCCCGACTACGCCACGTCCGTGAAGGACGGCGGCTTCTACGGCTGGCCGTACTCGTACATCGGCAAGAATCCCGACCCGCGCTACCAGGGTGCGTTTCCCGAGCTCGTCAACCGCGCCATCGTTCCGGACGTCCTGCTGCCGGCACACGCGGCAGCGCTTGGCCTCACGTTCTATGACGGCACTCAGTTTCCGCAGCGCTATCGCAACGGCGTGTTCGTCGCCCTCCACGGCTCGTGGAACCGCTCGGTGGCCGCGGGTTACAAGGTGGTGTTCGTCCCGATGGCCAATGGCCGCCCGGGTCCAATGGAAGACTTCGTGAGCAACATGCTGGTGAGCAACGGCGAGAACGGCGCCGCGATCGAAGCGTGGGGCCGCCCGGTGGGGGTGACGGTCGCACGCGACGGCTCGCTGCTGGTGTCGGACGACGGTTCGAACGTGATCTGGAAGGTCAGCGCGAGGAAGTAGCCGTCCTACTTCAACTCGTCGAAGACGACCTGCACGTTCTGCAGCAGCCGCACCGGCGTCGGCGTGGCATAGCCCGCGTACTTCGCCGGAATCTTCCAGGCTTTCGCCACCTCGTCCGGCGACTTGCCGGCTGCCTTTCCCGCACGCACGTCGTTGGCGAAGTCACGATTGAACTGCGCGTATTCTCGGAGATCCGCCACCGTCATCGTGCTGCTGTGCCCGGTGATGATGGCGTCGATGTTCTTGATCGTGTCGGCGGCCTTCGTCAGCGTGTCGGCGATGGCGAGACCGCTGCCGCCGTTGACGGCATCCAGGCCCGGGATGTTCTTGCCCGAGAAGATGTCGCCGGCGTGCATGGCGCGCAGCGCCGGAAACACCACCCACGCGTCGCCGTTGGTGTGGCCCCGGCCGAAGTAGTACAGCTCGATGCGGTCGGCGCCGGTCCCGATCGTCATCCGATCCTTGAAGGTCTTCTTCGGCATGCCGCGGCCGTTGTTGGCCTTGAAGATGTTCGGGGGCTGACCGTTCGGCGCGGTCTGCGTCGACGCCCGCATCTCCTGCATGTTGGCTGCGGTGTTTGCCTGCACGATGACGTCGACGGTCGCCGGAAACTCGACGTTCCCACTCACGTGGTCGCCGTGCGTGTGGGTATTGATGATGGTCGTGATGGGCTTCGGCGTCAGTTCCTTGATCCTGTCGAGGATCGGCTGGCCCCATCCGGGATTCTTGGTATCCACGACCACCACGCCCGACGTGCCGACGAAGACCGCCGTGTTGCCGCCCCCGCCCTTCAGCACGAACAGGTTGTCGCGGAGCTTCTCGACGTCGACGACCTTGGGCGCGGCCGCAGCGGGCTGCTGCCACGCGGTGAGCGCCACCGACAGAGCGCCGGCGGTCAGTAACGCGGCGAGCACGATGATCCTCTTCATTCAGCCTCCACGAGCTCCAGCAGCAGGCCATTCAGGTCGCGCACAAAGGCCCTGGTCGTACCGTCGATGGACACGGGACGCGTGACGACGGTCACTCCAGCGGACTCGAGGCGCGCGACGAGCGCCGCCACGCTGTCGACCCAGAACGACACGGCCACCATGCCCGGATCCTGCAGGCGACCGTCCAGGCGAGCGCGCTCGATGTTCCGGTAGTCGTACATCCGCCAAGTGTTTACGCCGCCCGGTGGCCGAACGCCGGCGCTCAGGCTGCCCGTCGCGCCCGGGGTTCCCTGGAGCGCCAGCACGGCCGGCGACAGCGGGCGCGGAACGCCGGCCGGCTCGAAGCCGAGATGCGTGCGATAGAACTCGACCGAGGCCGCCGCATCGCCCACGATGAATGTCGCCCAGCCGCCGACGATGTTCGACGCGGGGAGCACCGCGGGCGAAATCGCCGGCGTGTCTTGCAGCACGAGCTCCAGCGGATATCCGTCGGGGTCGCGCATGATGACCGACGTGTTGACGGCCGCGGGGCCCTCTGGCTTCATCGGCGCGCCGCCGTCGGTGTAGACACGAGCCACGCGATCGCGGACGCGCGCGAACGCCGCGTCGATGTCGCGCACGCGCACGACGAGCTTCACGCTTCCCGGATCCTGAAGGCGCTGGCGAATGGGAGAGGCGGCCACGCCGGAAAACTGCACGAGCGTCAGCCGGACGTCGGAACCGGGAATCGAGAAGGTGGCGGCCCGGATCGTCGCGCCTGGAGCTCCGAACGCAGCGCCGAGTCGCGTCGAGGCGCCCGTCGGAAAGCCCGCCGACGGCTCCGGCGTGAGCCCGACGGCGTCCCGATAGAACGCCGCGGATCGCTCCAGATCGGCCACGGAATGCACGACGGCGTTGGGCCGCAGGATTCGGCCCGCCGTCTGCGCGCCGGCCGGTACCGCCAGCGCCAGCGACGCCAGACACCAGATCAGGAGGCGCATGGTCCTCCTCACGTCATTTCGCCGGTTCACCGTCTCCGGCGCCACCCATGGTCAGGAGTTTGCCCGCGGCCGTCGTTCCGCTGATGAACATGCCGCCGTTCTTGCCGTCCTTCATGGGGCGATACGAGACCGTGATCGTGTCGCCGATATGCAAGGTCGTTCGGGTCCAGCCACGGCGAGCGAGAAAGTTCGGACTCATGCCTTCGAACGCGTAGGTATCGGTCCCGCCCTTGTCGTTGGCGACGTCGATCCAGATCCAGATATGCGGGTTCGTCCAGTCCACTTGCTTCACAGCGCCCGTGATCGTCTTCTGGTTCGCCATATCGAAAGCGGCGAACGAGTGATGCGCTGCAGCCGGCACGACCGCCGCGACGAACATCACGAGCGCGGGGATTGGAAGCAGGGCAGACAGTCTCATCTATGTCCTCGCTATTTCTTGTTCGTGCCAGGCAGGGTCACGTCGATTCCCGCCTTGCCGCTCGGATCGACGGAGTTCCGATTGTTCTCTTCGCAGACGTATTCGGAAATCGTCCAATTACGATGACGCCGCAACGTTGCGGTCGTCGTGTACGGCGTGGTCAGAGCATCCGGATCAGAGATGGTCGTCTCGATGCTCATCGTGTCCGGATCGGTCAGCCGGAAGCGTTCGACGATCTTCATCTTGTCGCCGTGCGGAACTCCCCGCGCGTGCTGCACATGATCGTTGAAGCCGATGGTCTCAGCCACGAGCGTGTCGCCTTCCCAGCGCCCGATCGAGGTGCCGAAGAACTTGGGGTCTGGATCGTCGGGAAGCGAGCGGCCGTCGGTATAGATGTGGCGAACCTGCGTGTATGCCTCGATGACGATGGTGACTTTGCCGGGAGTCAGTAGAAACTCCATCGGATACGGCTGGCCCATGATGCCCGGCATGGCCGGAGGAAGGCAGTTGGCCGTGGCGCTGTCCTCGGGTTGAGGCGCGCGAGCAGCGGCCGCCCTCATCGCCTCGTATTTGGGTGTCAACGACGGTCCGCCTCGCCCTCGGGCTCCAGCGCCCGGCGCCGCTCCGCGCGCGGGGGCGGTGCCGCGTCCGCCACCGCCACCGCCACCGCGTTCCCACACGCCGCTGAAGTCGGGCAGCTTGGAAAGCGCACTCCAATCGGCGGCCGTGGGCGCTTTGTACACCGGCTGCTGCGCAAAGGCCGGCGCGCCCAGCGCCGCCGCCAACAGAGCGGCGCATGCGATGGGGTTGGCGATCTTCTGGTTGTCCATGCGGACGCAGTATACCCGCCGCATCCCTATCTTTTCTGTTGCGTCTCCGCTTCGCGGACGCTCTTTGCGAATGACGTTTCGGCGTTTGCAACCATCGCCTTGAACGCCTCGGCGTCCAGGCACGTGACGCACAGCGGATTGACGGGGAGCGCGGGGTTCAACGGACGGCCGAGATTTTGCCGGTGATTGTGAAGGAAGAGGTCTGGAGGCTTGAGCGTCTTCATCCTGTCCAGTGTCATCTTCGTGTCTTCGATGACCTTGGGATGCCTGGGATTGCCAATCAGTTGAACCCCCGCGTTGGGAATTTCACCGCCGCGGAACGCGACCGAATAGTTCTTCCCACCCTCCGACACGGTGGTCATCCAGACGGTGGCCCCCTGCGTGTGCCCCGGCACCCAGAGCGCGCGCAAGGTCATGCCGCCCAGGGAAATCGAGTCCCCGTCCTTGATGACGCGATCGACGTGGACCGCCACCATGCCGCTGAATCCCCCAGCAGAGTTGTCCTGGCCGGCTTCGAGCGCCGCGGCATCGCCGCCGAGAGCGATGACCTGTGCTCCGGTGAGCTTTTTCATCGCCGCGTGTCCCTGGACGTGATCGAAATGCGCATGGCTCGAGATGAGCATCTTGATGTCCTTGACGTCGAACCCCAGCTTCTTGACGTTCGACACGATGACGTCGTGCATCTCGCTGGTGCCCGTGTCGTGGAGGATGTGGCCCTGCGGAGTCGTGATCAGATAGGAGCCATACTCGCCGCCCACCCAATAGATGTTGCCGATGATGCGGAACCCTTCCGGCGGGCGCGCCTGATTCTGCGCCTGAAGCCCCGCAGCGCCGAGGAGTGCCACAAGCCCGATCGCTGCACCGAGCAGCATCAACACCCTGAGCTGACGCATCAGACCCCCTGAACGAAACAGCCCGTTCCGGAGTCCGGAACGGGCGGTTGGCTGCTCGCGGACCAGGGCGGTCTGAAGACCGCCCTCTCCGAGATCAGTGTCGAAGCTGATTCGTGATGTCGCTGTTTTCGTACACCTCGCAATGAGCGCGTTCCGCGATGATGGCGGCGTCGCCACCCGCGGGACGCAGGATTCGCGTCGGCATCACCCAGGGCTCCACGAACGAGTCCGGGTCTTCGATGGTGATGTCGTAGTAGAGCTCATTGCCCTTGCGCGTGAATCTCTCCACGATGTGCATGTTTTCGGAGTGGAAGAGGCCACCGCGTCCCAACCACGTCGAGTCGACGAAATTGATCGAGTCGAGCACCAGCGTGTCGCCTTCCCAGTTCCCCACGGTGTATCCGTAGTAGGTCGCCTCGATCTTCTTCGGATCATGCTTGCGGCCGTCGGTGGCAATCACGCGGTATTCCCGGTTGCCGCCGCCGTAGTCGCTCGTCGTGTAGAGCATGGTGATGTCGTTCGGCGTCTGGTAGATGCGGCGGGGCGTGAGCGACCGCGGCAGCCCCATCGGCTGGCACGTCATGATCGGGTCGTACTTGTTCGTCCACTGATCGAGTTCCTGCACCTTGTCCCAGAACTCGGGTTTGTAAATGGGACGGCCGTAGATCCCGAACCGTGAGGGCGAGATCCACTCGTAGTCCACCCAGAAGTTGTCCTGCGCGACCTTGCAGTCTGTCTGCGTCGGGCCGCAGCGGCGGGCGCCACCGCCTGTAATCGGATTGAAGGCGCCGCCCCACACACCGGTCAGGTCCGGCTTCCCATTGGCCAGCCGCGGCGTGACGGCAGCAGCAGCCTGCGGATTCGCGGGCGCGGTTGGCAGAGTCCAGTTGGGAGGCTGATGCGTGGGCTTGATCGCCGCCTTGATGCTGGCAGGCACGGGCATCACGACATACATCTGCCCCGTCTCCGTCAGCGTCGTCATGATGTCGCGGACCACGGTGCCGTTCTTTTTTTCCGTCATCCGGCCGGCGTACAGCGCCTCGGCCGGGTTGAGCGGATTGTTCCAATCCTTGTAGCCGCTATACGTGAACTCGTACGTGTTCGCGCCGTTCTTGACGACGACGCTCTCGGGCATCCACTTCGCGTCGAGCGTGGTGGTCGCCGTGGCCGTGGGCACGCCCGGGATCGGGTACGTCAACACCGGCTTGTTGTTGACCCAATTGACGGTCGTTTTCCCGATCGTCATCACATCGGCCGCCAGCCGCTGGGGCCTGGGCGTCATCGGAGGCGCCTCCGGCGACGTCCCGGCGAAAGCCGCCTTGAACGCACCCTGCGGGCCCGACCACAGGCGAATCATTCGATCCTCGACGGTCGCCGCCATCGGTGTGGCCTTGCCTTTGCCCGGAACGAGCTCGGCGCCCTGAATGTCTTCGTTCCATGCATAGGCGCCGCTCAGAACTTCGACGGTGTTGCAGCTCTGGCCGTTGGGCCGAGTGCCGGTGATCCGGATTCGCTCACCCGACGTCTGGTAGCTGATGTCGCTCCGGTACATCGTCACGTTGCACGGCTGCCCGCCTATTTGCATCGTGCCCTTGCCCTGGTAGTCGAGCGTCATGAGCAGGTCGTATTCCTCACTGCTCCGCAGCATGCCCGTGTACCAGCCCCAGTTGAACATGACGGCTTTCAGGTCCCTCGCGCCCGGCGCTGCCGTGTACGGCGGAGCCCCGCGTCCGCGTCCACGCCCCTGCCCCTCGGCGGCCGGAGCCTGCCCCGCTGGCCCCGGTCCAGCGCCAGCCGGCGCCTGCGCCCCCGCGATGTCCGGAACTCCGATCGTCAGTGCGGCCGCGAATGCGGCGCTCGTCCAAATGAGGTTTCTTCGGAAAGTCATGCTCATCCCCCTGACAGACGCGCCGATTGTAGCTGCGATCAGCCTTTTACGACGTACCCTCGCTTGATCAGCGCGTCGCGCACCCGATCGCGCAGGTCACCCTGGATTTCGACTCCGTCGTCGAGCACCGCCCCGCCGGTGCCGCAGGCGCGTTTCAGCTCCCGGCCCAGTTCCTGCAGAAAGTCGGGGTTCCGCGGCAGGCCGTAGACCACCGTCACCGTCTTCCCTCCGCGCCCCTTCTTCTCCATTCGGAGTTTGGCGACCACGCGCTCCGGGACGCTCTCGGCCACCGCGCGCCGGCTGCTGCACTGGCAGTTCCGCTGAGGCCAGCCGCACACGGAGCACTTGCCGCCGGTGTCGGTGGAGTAGATCAGGCGCGCGTTGCCCTTCTGGGTCACGGGATCATGATCTCAGACCAGCTCGATGAACCGGACGTCGATCCGGCCGTCCGCGACCTCCAGAATGGCCACGCTCGGCTTCAGGTTGAACCGGGCTGGACCAGCCGCGCCTGGATTGACCACCACTCGTCCATCGGGCGCCCGGAACAGCACGGCCCGGTGCGTGTGACCAAACACGAGAATGTCGCCTCCATAGCGCGCCAGCAGCGCCTCTGGCGTGGGGCTGCCGAGTTCGTCGCCGTGACTCACGCGCAGGGTGAGGCCGCCCACCGGCAGCGTTCGCGCACGCGGCAGCGCCGGGTCATCCCGGTCGTCGACGTTCCCTGAAACGGCCTCCACGGGCGCAATCGCCGCCAACGCGCGCAACACGGCGCGGTCGCCGACGTCCCCCGCGTGCACGATGCGCTCGACGCCCGCGAACACGTCCACCAGTTCCGGCCTGACGCGCCCGTGCGTATCCGAGACGAGTCCGATCACCGTTGGCATCGGGGCCGCGGCGCGCGCTCGCTAGCGCGGCTCCACCAGACTGGCCGCCACCACGATCAGCTCCACCGGTTCTACCGGCTTGGACAAGTGGTGCTGAAAGCCGGCGGCGACTGCCCGAACACGGTCCTCCGCTCGCGCGTATGCCGTCAAGGCGATCGCCGGGGTTCGTCCCCCGTTCTCCGGCGGCAGTGCCCGCACGCGGCGAATCAGCGCGTACCCGTCCTCGCCGGGCATGCCGATATCGCTGACGAGCACGTCGGGACGCTCCGCCTGCAGGGCCGCCAGGGCCTCGGCGGTGGACGATGCCGTGATCACCACGGCATCGCGCTCCTCGAAGAGCCGCCGCAGGAGCGCCCGTGCGTCCGGCTCGTCGTCGACGATCAGCACCCGGACCCCGGCAATTTGCGGCCAGCTGTCCAGCGCCATCGCGACGGGTTCGGCCGTCGGGTGCCGGCGAGTCGAGACCGGCTCGGATTCCGGGTGGACGACGGTCAGCGGCAGCGCGGCGATGAACGTCGCGCCCTTGCTCTTGCCCGGACTCTTGGCGCGGATCGTCCCGCCGTGCAGTTCGACGAGCTGCTTGACGATCGCCAGCCCCAGCCCCAGACCACCGTGCCGGCGCGTCGTGGACGCGTCCGCCTGACGGAAGCGATCGAAGATGTGCGGCAGGAACGCGGGATCGATCCCCTCACCGGTATCGATGACGCTCACCTCGAGATGCGAATTGATGCGCTCGAGCAGCACCTGGACGCGGCCGCCCTTGCCCGTGAACTTGATCGCGTTGCTCAGCAGATTCCAGAACACCTGCTGCAGGCGGTTCGGGTCACCGCTCACCGGTCCTGCTTGCGGGTCGAGCACCAGTTGCAGGCGTATGTCCTTCGCACGGGCGGCGGGCTCGACGGTTTCCGTCGCGGTGCGGATGACCTCCGCGAGGTCGATTCGCTGGACGTCGAGGCGCAGCTTGCCGCTGATGATGCGGCTCATGTCGAGCAGGTCCTCGATCATCTGAGCCTGCATGCGCGCGTTCCGCTCGATGATCTCGAGACCTTGCGCGACGCCGTCGGCGGCGGCCCGGCCTGAGCGGAGCACGGTGGCCCATCCGAGAATTGCGTTCAGCGGTGTGCGAATCTCGTGGCTGAGCGTCGCGAGGAACTCGTCCTTCATCCGGCCCGCCCGCTCGCTTTCGACGCGAGCGGCCTGCTCGCTCTGGAGCACGTGCTCGCGCTCTTCGATCAGCAGCCGCATCGCGTGAATGTCCGTGCAGGTGCCGAACCAACGCTCGATCTCGCCGCGATCGTTGCGAACGGGCAGCGCCCGGCCGAGCACCCAGCGATACTCGCCGCTGTGATGCCGCAGCCGGTACTCAATCTCGTAGTAATCCCCGGTGTCGAGGCTGTGCCGCCACCTCGCCCGTGCCCGCGCCCGATCGTCGGGGTGGAACATGTCGTTCCAGCCTTCTCCGTCGGTCGATCCCTCTGGCGCGCCGGTGAACTCGTACCATCGCTGGTTGTACCACTCGTGATAGCCGTCTGGACGGGTCACCCAGATCATGTGGGCCATCGTGTCGGCCATCTGCCGCCACTGCTGCTCGCTCGCCCGCAGCGCGATCGCGGCGCGACGCTGATCGGTGACGTCCTGGAACAGCACGGCCACCTGTTTACGGCTCGGGGGTTCCACACGGAAGGCGGACAGTTCCAAATGCCGTCCAGTGGCGACGAGCTCGCGCTCGAACCGGATCGGCTCGCCGGTCACGAGGACGCCCCGGTACAGCGCCACCCATCCGTCGGCTTCGTGCGGCACCATCTCGCGCACCTTCTGCCCGACGACGTTCGAAATCCCGGCGTGACGCTCATACGCCGGGTTGGCCTCGACGTGCACGTAGTCCGACAGGGGACCGTGCGGTCCGTCGAAGAATTCGATGATGCAGAACCCCTCGTCGATGGTGTCGAACAGCGCGCGGTACCGCGTCTCGTTCTCGCGCAGCGCCGCGTCGGCATGCCGGCGCGCCGTCACGTCCCGCATCACCGCGATCAGTTGACTGTGGGTGCCATCCTCCACTCGCGCCACGAAGATGCTCAGCACGAGGCCAGGCCGCGTCGTCTCCCGCTCGACCCGCATGGCCTCGCCCGTGGCGAGCACGCGGTCGAGGTCGTCGTACCACGCCTCCGACTCGTCCGGGAACGTGTCGCGGCTGCTTCGCCCGGCCAGGTCGTCCACGCCGAACATGTCCCGCATCGCGCGGTTGACGGCGAGGTAGCGAAAATCGCGCCGCCCGTCCGGCCGCGTGGGGAGCTTCTCCAGGAAGCACACGGCCTCGTCGAGCGCCTCGAACAGCGCCCCGTACTTTACGTCGACGACTCGAGCCACACTATCGATGATCTTAGTCCGGCCCTACGGCAGCAGCTCTTCGAAGAACTCGTTGACCATGCGCCGGCTGGGGTCGACCTTCTTCAGCCAGTCCGCGAGCTGCGTCCAGCGCTCGCCGTAGGCTGAGATCACGTGCGCCTTCCGCACGAAGGGGCTCTGGTTCAGGAGCGGGATGCCGCCGCGCTCGTGCGCCCACTCGTTGAAGGCCTTCAGGAAATCGGCCCACGCCTGCTGCTCTTTCTCGCCCGGCGCGTGAATGGGATCGAGCGAGATGATGTCGCCGTCCCACGTGTACGACAGCAGCGAGCTGCGGTCCTTGTGGATGAAGTACGACCCGAGCGGCATGTTGCAGCGGAAGCCGTGCTGCTCGTAGTAGGCGTCGGCCCACTTCACGTAGTCCTGCAGGTTCTTCACGAATGCGGCGCGCGGAAACGCCCAGAAAGTAAAGGCATACCGGGCCGAGCGCTTGGTCTTCGAGTAGTCGACGGTCTTGTCGGGCGGGTTGAGCGTGAAGCCGCCGCCGGCGCTCAGCAGACGATAGAAGCCGATCTCGATGTCGGCCAGGCGGTCCTCGCGGCGCTCGCGCTTGTCGCCGCTCAGATGTTCGCGCAGCCCGCGCCCGACGAAGGCGCCGAGAAAGTTCCAGCCGAAGCGCCGCGCGTTGCCCAGCCACTCGTGCTTCAGCTCGGTGGCGGCGTTGCGAGTCTGAATCACCATGTCGTCGTCGATGGTCCACATGACCATGGTCTGATTCGACGCGATGGCCTTGGCGATGATCTCGTCGGTCAGCTCCTCCACCTTGTGGACGTGGTAGTCGAACTTGACGATCTCGAGCGGCTTGATCGTGAAGGTCACCTCGTAGACGACGCCGGCGAGCCCGTAGCTGGCGCGGATGAACGGCAGCTTCTCGGGGTTCTTGCTGGTGGACGCTTCCTCGAGCGTTCCCGACGGACTGACCCACTTGATCGAGGTGATGTAGGAATTGAGCTGACCGAGCTCCACGCCGTCCAGTGCGTCCTTCGTCTGGCAGCACGCGGCCGAGCCAAGCGTCAGGTTGCCGATCTCGATGTTGAGCAGGAACTGCAGCTTCTTCTTGCGAAGCTCTCGCGAGGCTTCCACGAGCTGCAGCCCGGCCTGCGCCGTGAGCGTCATCGCCTGCTCGTCGATCTTGACGATCGCCTTCAGGCCGGACATGTCGATGATGGTGCCGGTGGACGCGGCGCACGGCGTCAGCGAGTGGTTGCTCCCCATCGCGCGGACGGGGGCGGGATACTTGTTCGTGTCGCGCAGAATCTGCTGGAGCTCCTCGACGCTCTTCGGCTTCACAAGTACCTGCGGAGTCGTGACGATGGCGCCGTCGTAGTTGGTGATGCTGCTGCTCATGCGCGGCATTATCGCTGCTTCAGCCGCTACAGATGTGATGCATCGCAGCCGACTCAGCCGCGATTGACGAGCGGTGCGTCGCGACAGTAGCCTTCGAGTCCCCACTCGGCGTGGTTGTTCGACTCCGTGTTCACAAAGGAGGCGGGACATGATCTCCACGAGGACGCTGACCTGTTTCGGCGCGGCGGTTCTTCTCGCAACACTGACACCGTTGGGAACACACGGCCTGGCAGCGGCGCCCACCGCGACGTTGCTGGTCACGGGCCTGGCGAGCGGGTCCGGGAGCACGGTCGGCCCCGGCGGCGCATTGTTCGTGACTGAGGGCGCGGCAGGCAGGATCTCGCGCGTCGATCCGAAGACCGGGCAGGTCACGACGTTCGCCAGCGGCCTGCCGCCCTTCATCGTAGGCATTGGCGGGGCCATGGACGTCGCATTCATCGGCTCGAAGGCCTACGTTCTCGTCACGCTCGTCGGTCCCGACGTCGGCGGCAGCGACGTCGTCGGCATCTACCGTATAGACGGTCCCAACAGCTTCACCGTCATCGCCGACATCGGCGCCTTCTCCCTCGCCCATCCACCAGCAACCCCCTTCTTCGTTCCGACTGGAGTCCAGTACGCATTGGAAACCTACCGTGGCGGGTTCCTGGTCACCGATGGACACCACAACCGCGTGTTGCACGTCACACGCGATGGCGAGGTCAGTGAGCTGATCACGTTCGGCAACATCGTCCCGACCGGCCTTGCGACAGCGGGAAACAAGATCTACATGGCCGAAGCGGGTCCCGTTCCACACCTGCCTGAGAACGGTAAGGTCGTGATGTTCCACCCCGCTTTATCCGCGGCGACGCCGGTCGCCTCGGGCGCGCGGCTCCTCGTGGATGTGGAGTTCGGTCGCGGTCGCACGCTGTACGCGCTCTCGCAGGGATTCTTCGTTCCAGGCCACCCCGAGGGTTCACCGGCCGAGCCCGACACCGGCTCGCTCGTGGAGGTCAACAACGACGGCACGTTCACCGAAGTGTACGGGCCGCTGGACCGGCCGACCTCGCTCGAATTCATCGGCAACACCGCGTACGTGGTCACGCTCGCGGGCGAGATCTGGAAGATCGACAACGTCGGAGGACCGCCGTTCGGCAGGTCGCGCTGACGCGAGCTAGGCGCTGAGTCTCGACGGCGCGTGCAACCGGGCGCTCGCGGCTTCAGCCTCGTAGCCGCGAGCCAGGTGATACAGCGCGCGGTCGAAAAACTCTCCGACCTGGTAATTGAGCTCCTGGATGCTGTGGAGCTCGAGCGGCAGCAGTTCGTCGGGCATCATGCGGTCGCCGGCGAAGTCCACCAGTCCGTGGTCGCGGATGTAGCTTCGGAGGTGCCGCTTGGTGAGCAGCAGCGCATAGACGATCTCGCTGACCGGGACGTCCTCCTGAAAGCGCCGGCGCCCCATCTCCTCGTACTCGACGCGAACCGCGTTCTCGTCGGGGTCGCCGATCCACTTGCCGAGATTCGAGTAGAGAGCGCCGATGCGTGACTCGACGTTGGGGAGGCTCAGCCGGCGAAACGACGGCGTTCTCTCGTTCGTCCGTAGATCCCTGATCACTTCGTTGGTCAGAGAGCCTGCGTGAGCCTGGATGAGTTGGAGCAGCCTGGCACCGAGCATGGAACCCTCCTGGCGCTGGCGAATACGAGAGCGATGTTACCCGCCTTCGAGCGCAGGCACGATGTCGATCTCGTCGCCGGTCCCCACGGGGGTTCCAATCTCCGCGGAGCCGAGCTGGCGGTCGTTCAGGAACACCACCATGACGGCGTTGAGCGCGCCGTCCTTCCCCCAGACGAGCGGCGTCAGGTCGGGATGCCGGTCGGTGAGCGCGTGGAGCGACGACTCGACCGTCGCACCTTGCACCTCAACGGAGTTGACGCCGCCGATACGCTCGGCCAGGAGGTTGGTGAAGCGGATTCGGGGCATCAGGCTTTCGCAATCTGGTCGATTTCCGGATCGAACACCGCCCAGACCCGATCGCTGAGCTGCGAGAAGAACTCGCGGGTGACGAACGGGGGCACGACCAGATTGGGATTGGGCCGGTCGAACACTTCCGACGGCAGCGTGTAGTCCGATCGATCGTAGCCCTGCTTTCGCTCGAGCCACAACGCGCGCATGAACGAACGCCGCACGGCCGCCAGCAGCTCGGCAGTGGTCACTTCGAAGCCGACCTCGTGCTTCAACGCCTCGACGGCGTGGTCGCCGGTGACGCCGGCGAACTTGCACACGCCGATCAGGTCGTCGCGCACGAAATACAGGCCACGCGTGGTGATCAGCGAGGCCCAGTAGTCGAGCGAGGTGTTGCCCTCGAGCGCCACCGCCATGTAGGTGGCCATCGACATGTGTCCGCCCGCGATCGCCCACGGGTAGCCAGGGTTGGTGTCGGGCAGGTAGGCGGGAAATTCCAGCCCCTTGCAGTGCATGGCGTACCCGGTCTCCCCGAGCGATTCCGACAGCCGCTTCACGCCGCGGCCCACCTCGGGAAACCGCCCGTTGGCCGCGCCCTCGACGAGCTCGCGCGCCTTGTCGAAGTCTCCGAAGGTGGCGCCGTTCAGGATCGGCGCGTCCGGATGCCGCGCGTTGTAGTCCATCACGTACGAGATCGTCGTGCCGACCGAGATGTTGTCCATCCCCAGCCGGTCAACCAGGGCGATGAGCGTGGCCGCCTTGCGCGGGTCGTGCATCCCGAGGTTCGTCGACAGCAGGTTCACCGGCTCGTAGTCGAACTTCGCCAGGAAGGCACCGCGCGTCCCGTCGGCGTTCTTCTCGTACACGTTCTTGTGGCAGTTGATGCCGCAGCGGAAGCACGACTCCGCCTTGACGAAGAAGTCCGGCTGGACGTTGTCGCGGAACATCAGCTCCGGCTTGCCGTCGCCAGCGGGCCGGAAGTTGTTCTGGGGGACGAAGTGGAACTTCTCGAGCGGCTCGTAGTTCGACCAGGTGCCGCCGAGCCCGCCTTTGTCCTTCTCGCGGAACTTGCGCGATCCAGGGCCGCTCGTCACCGCCTTGTTGATGTCGCGGATCTCCGGCTTCAGCTTCGCGATCTTGTCCGGGGCCTGCGCGACAATCGCCAGCACGCGCTTGTAGCCCATGACGGCGCCCATCCCGCCCCGGCCCGCCCATCGGCACTTGTCGTCGCCCGACCGGAGCTGGTTTTCGGTGCTGAGCGCCACCGACGCCATGTAGCAATCCTCGTAGCGCTCGCCGGCGGGGCCGATCGCCGCGAAGTGCGCATCAGCGTAGCGCTCGCGCAGCCACATGATCTTCTCGTGGCATGTGAGCCCGAGCAGATCGCCGGCGGGCTCGAATCCGATCTGAGGACCTTGCTCGGTGTGCCGGATCACCAGGTAGACCGGCGCGTCGGCCCGGCCTTCCAGAATCACCTCGTCGAGCCCGGTCCATCTGAGCTTCGGGCCGAACTTGCAGCTCCCGGCCGACCACATCGCGGCGGGCAGCCCTTTGTTGGAGACCTTGAGCGGGCTGTAGGCCGAGAAGTACGTCCGGAGCCCGGTCGTGACGTTCGACGCCGTCAGCGCGCCGGTGTTGATGATGAGGGGATTCTCCGGCGTGAAGGCGTGCGTGATGCTCCGCTCCGCCAGGATCTGGAACGATCGCCCGAATCCTCCCAGCACGTCTTCGAGGTTGCGGCACGGCACATCCTCGATGCGGACGTGCCGCGATGCCAGGTCGACCGTCGCACGCGCGTAGGCGACTGCGCCGGGCTCGCTACGTGAGCCATTGAACGAGGTGCGCACCAGGACAATTTATCACTCTGTGGTGCGCGGGGAGCCGCGGCCCAAGCCGCTAGAACGGGTAGCCCGTGAGCCTCCGCGTCTTCGGCTTCCAGTCGGGCAGGTCCGCGTACTCGGCCCTGCTGAGTGGCATCTCCACCTTTGGCAGGCTCTCCCGGTCGAGCACCTTGTCCTCCGGGATCACTTGATTGATGGAGAGCAGATAGGCGGTGAGCGCGTAGACCTCGTCGGCCGTCAGCGTGCCCTCGCGGTTCATCGGCATCGCGCGGTTGATGTAATCCCACACGATCGTCGCGAATGGCGCGCGAACCGGCAGCACTCGCCCCCGCTGCCACGTGTCGGTCTCCGGCCCCATCTTGCTTTTCAAGATGGGAGCCGTGCCGCCGAATCCACCTGCCCCATGACACGCCTGACACTTCGTCCGATAGGTCTGCTCGCCCTCTTTCGCGCTCCCGCGCCCCGGCGGGAGCTCGTCCCCAGTTGGACTGATGGAGATGTCCCAGGCGCGCAATTGCTCCGGGCTCGGCGTGCGTCCAATGCCGAACGTGGGCCCCTGCGCCAGCGCGGTGGCACCCATGAGCACTACCACCGCCAATGGCAACGCCTTACACGTTGTAGCCATTGGTGACGCTCCCGTCGCTGGCGATGTGCCACGACATGATGGTGTTGTTCAGGCCCGGGACGCTGAACGACTTGTCGACCGGTTTGTTGAAGTGCTTGGCGACCTGGGCAACCGACGGCTGCACCGAACCGAGTTCGTCCGTGCAGCGCGACATGATGACGGTCTCGGTGCCGTCCCAGTTCCACGGAAGGCCGAACCGCGTGAACGCCATCCGTTGTGGCGTGCCTTTGATCTCCGCGACCTTCCAGCTCTTGCCGTTGTCGGTCGACACCTCGACCTTGCGGATGGCGCCGCCGCCGGACCATGCCAGCCCGCTGATCTCGTAGAAGCCGCGGCCGCGCAGCTGTTGGCTGCCGGAGGGGTACGTGATCACCGACTTCGGGCCAATCTGGTAGGCCAATGCCGCCTCGTGGTGTTCCTGATCGAGGTGGCCGTAGTCGTTGTAGTTCATGTAGTACCGGTCCACCAGCTTGATCCGCCGTATCCACTTGGTGTGGAAGATGCCTTCGAAGCCGGGGACCATCAGTCGCAGCGGAAACCCGTTCTGCGGCCGCACGGCCTCGCCGTTCATGCCGTAGGCCAGGATGCAATCGTCCATGGCCTTCGCGATCGGCATGCTCGACGCGCCCTTGACCTCCTCCGTACCTTCAGCCACGAACCACTTCGCCGTGCCCTTCACGCCGCACTCCTTGAGCAACGTGGACAGGAGCACGCCAGTCCATTCGGCGCAGCTGGCCATCCCGTGCGACTCCTGCACGGTCTTGGCATTGGCCGTATGCCGGTTCCCCGCGCACTCGATGAAATGCAGGCGCGTCACGGACGGCAGGCGCTTCAAGTCCTCCATGGTGAACGTCAGCGGACGGTCCACCAGGCCGTGGATCATCAGCGAGTGTTCACGGGGATCGATCTCCGGGAGGAACGAGCCGCGCGTCGTCGCGTAGTAGTGGAGCGACGACGGCGTAATCACCCCCACCTGGTCCTGAAGTGGCGAGGCGACGTGGAACGTCAGCCCGAAATTGTCTGGCGTCGGTCGGCCTCCGTGCGGAATGCGCACCGAGGTGACGAATTTGGAACGAGCGCCGTAGCGGATCTCATCGTTGTTGTCCCTGTGCATCGGCGGGGACGACGAAGCCGGGGAAGCCGGGCTCTGGGCTGCGGCGGGTGCGACGGCTCCGACGGTCAAGCCGCTCGCCAATGCGGCGCCGCCCTTCAGGAATTCGCGTCGTGCAGGACGTTTCGAGGCCATCGGTCTCTCCTTGGATGAGCCGAGGAATGCGCTTCAGCGGCCGAAGTATACGCCCATACAATTCGGGGGCGCTCACGACCGCCTGTTCGACCGGAACATCGACCGGCCCCCAGGCTGGCGGACTGGCGGGCGCTCTAGAGCGATGCGCGATCGAGGTTGCTCAGCAAGAACGAGTCGATTACAACAGGGTCGGCTGTGTAGTGAACACCACACCGCTCGACGACGTCGCACCACCCGGGCCATGCGTCCCTCGCCGCTTGATCGCACACGGCCAGCATCGGCGCGCGGTAAACCTCGCTAGCAAGCTCCATCTCGGCGATAGTGCCACCGGTTCCTGGCAACGCAATGACACAACGAGCCACCGCCACGTTGACGTGATTGCGGGACGCCGGACCTCGGGGATCCCCACCAGGCAAACGGGTGGTGATGACTATCTGAGGCGTAAGACCGTTTCCAGGTTTGCCCTGCGGCAGCACCCCCACCGCTAATCCGCGGGGGGCAGTCTTCAAGAACCCTTCGGTCGCCGACTGCATCTTTCCAGCACAGTGGGATCCGAAGCTTGGAATTCACGTGACTTGAAGTCGCGGC
>JADMIO010690240.1_pt1 | contig 68420 bp, 57 predicted proteins | sample 8958161 | NCBI WGS metagenome assembly JADMIO01 (sample SAMN16585339, study PRJNA669376) | soil metagenome | isolation source: Crop rotation soil | place: USA: Cullars Rotation, Alabama | collected 2011 | reverse complement strand
CGCGACAACTTGTCCACGTGGAATTCTAAGCTTAGGATCCCAATGTGCTGGAAAGTTCTTACAACCGTCTCTTTGCTTCAGAAAGAGCCGATTTTATGTCCGAAACGTCGCTGTTAAACGGTAACGCCTGTGTGTTTGGCCTTCAGTGGGGTGACGAAGGCAAGGGCAAGATCGTCGACTACATGGCCGAGCAGGCCGATGTCATCGCGCGCTATTGCGGCGGGGCGAATGCCGGGCACAGCGTCGTCATCAATGGGCAGAAACACTCTACGCACCTTTTGCCCGTCGGCATCTTCCGCGAGCACACGATCAACGTCATCGGCAACGGCGTGGTGCTCGATCCGGAGAAGCTGTTTGATGAAATTGACGTGAACACCAAGAAGGGCTTTGCCATTACGCCGGCGAGCCTGAAGATCAGCTACAAGGCACACGTGGTGATGCCCTGGCACAAGCAGGAAGATGCGGCCCGTGAAACTGCCGCCGGCGCTGGTGGAATCGGTACCACCAAACGCGGCATCGGCCCGACTTATGCCGACAAGATGCACCGCACGACCGCCATCCGCGTGGCCGATCTCACGCGCATCGAAGTTTTCGGCGATCGCATTCGCAAGATCGTCGCTGATAAAAACAAAGTATTCTCCGCGCTCTACGGCGAAGCCCCGCTCGATGCCGACGCCATCGTCAAACAATATGCCGAGTACGGCCGCCGGATCGCACCGTTTGTCGATGACACCGGCCACATGCTCATCCAGGCCTGGAAGCAGGGGAAGAAGATCCTGTTCGAAGGCGCCAACGCGGCGCTTCTCGATGTCGATCACGGCACCTATCCCTACGTCACCAGCAGCAACTGCTCGACGCTCGGCTTGTTCACTGGCTCCGGCGTGCCGCCGCAGACGGTGAAGAATTACATCGGCATCATGAAGGCCTACACCACCCGCGTCGGCGGCGGGCCGTTCCCCACCGAACAGGAAAACGAGACCGGCCATTACATCCGCGAACGCGGCAACGAATACGGCACGACCACCCGCCGCCCACGCCGCATCGGCTGGTTTGACGCGATGGTCGTCAAATACGCATCCGATCTCAGCGGCACCACCACGATCGCCGTCATGCTGCTGGATGTGCTCAGTGGTTTAGACGAGATCAAGATCTGCACCGGCTACATGCTCCGCGGCGCCAAGATGGACTACTTCCGCGCCGACATGGACACACTCGCCGAAGTCCAACCGATCTACGAAACGCTCCCCGGCTGGAAAGCCGAGCTCAGCGCGTGCAAGACGTTCAACGATCTGCCGCCGGAGGCGAAGAACTACGTCGCCCGCCTGGAACAGCTCATCGGCGTGCCGATCAGCATGGTCAGCGTCGGCCCGGATCGCACGGCGACGTTGATGCGGTAAATGCAGGTTGGAACCGCAGATGAACGCGGATAAACGCGGATAAGAAAATGTAAAGAAGACGCCGTGGCACGGGAATCCTGCCCGTGATTGCGTATTGCATCTGCGTTCATCCGCGTTCATCTGCGGTTACATTCATCTCCCATGCTCACCGAACTCGAATACGCCAACATCGACGGCCAATCGCTGAAGATCGAAGTGCGCTCGCCGGAGATCAAAACGGACAAGCCTTCGCCCGCCGTGGTCGTAATTTTCGGCGGCGGGTGGATGAGCAGCACGAAGGATCGGGAGTCGTATTACTATGATGCACTCGTCGCGGCGGGGCTCACCGTCTTCTCTCCCGAGTATCGATTCGCATCCGAGAAAGCGCGTTGGCCTGCTTGTCTGAACGACGTGCGGGCGGCGGTGAAGTGGGTGGTCGCGCACGCGAAGGAATACGGCTCCGACGGCACGCGCATCGGCATCTCCGGCTACAGTGCCGGTGGTCAGCTCGCAGCGCACGCGGCGATGGTCGATCCGATCCCGCAGATCGCCGCCGTCGCGCTGATCTCCACGCCCACCGATTTCGTCTACGACAACTTCCGCCGCGGCGGCGAACCGGGGCCGTCGGCGAAGGCGCTGTTCGGGAAGGAGAAGTTCGATGAGGAATTGCTGGAGATTTACTGGCGTCTCTCGCCGATCAATTACGTCCGCCCGGGCCTGCCGCCGTTTTATCTGGTCAATGGAACCGCCGACAAAACCGTCCCGCACGCGCTCTCCGAGCACATGCACCAGCGCCTCAGCGACGTCGGCATCAAGAGCGATCTCTACTCCATCAAAGACGCTCCGCACCGCATCAGCGACTGGCCACAGTTCGACGACAAATGGGCGGAACGATTGGCGGGGTGGTTTGTGCGGACGCTGGGGGCGTAATCATTTCGCGCCGCCGGGATGAGGGCATCCCCGATCATCTGAAATGAGTCTCCGGCTCTGACTATGATTGCTCAGGAGCGAACGATGCCGAAGTCTGAACCCAAATCCACCACCAAACTCTGCGCCAACTGCGGCGAGCCCATCGCACCCGCTCGTCTTGAGGCCATGCCCAGCACGACGCTCTGCATCAACTGTGCCCGTAAGTTCCCGATCAAGGTCGATACGAGCCGCATCGAGATCGCCGAGGCGAGCAAGATCAATCGGAATGGGTTTGCGCCGAGCGATTAGTTTTGTTGGTTAGCCGCAGATGAACGCAGATGAACGCAGATCAATCGTTTTTGAGTTGCGGCTCAAAACCGCGCGAATTGTCTTCATGCTTGATTTTCACTAAATGGCGAAGCTGCGAACACAACAGCAGAAATGCCGGCAGGCAAAGAAGCCAGGCTGGGATGTATCGCGCGGTGGACGCGAATGCAGGGCCTACCCGATATAGCTTGCGCTCGGCAGCAACATAAAAGATGTCGCCACGCGTCATGTAATCATACCATTGGAATCCCATCGACTTCTGCTCACTGCCCGATTGATCCGTCATGTGGTAGTCAGTGAAGATTATCTCCTGCGCCGTCTCAAACTGCTTCGACATCGACCACTCGAACCAGTCATAATCGTGCGGAAAGCTGGGCGGCTTTGAGGCTGGATTTGTGCTGTATGAGTAGCCGACTCGTCCTTCTGCGATAGTCAGGTACGCATATTCCGGCGGCGAGGCACGCGAAACCAGCGTGAAGCAAAACCGCCCCGGCAGACTAATCAGCCCAAGTGCCGCTGGCAGCACGATTATCGCAAGGAGAATCCATCTAACGGCGCGCATTGTAGGGTTCAGCTTATCAAGACGATTCTCACGCCGCGAGCGATTTGTCCTGATACATCGCTCCACCAAACTGCACGTACGCGCTCCGCGGCGCGCAGAGCGGGCCAGGTTTGGCGGTGGGGTTGTACCAGCGGGCGCAGACCCAGACTTGCGTGCCCGGGGCGACCGACAGCGGGAAGAGGATTCGGACCTTGGTCTTGGTGGTATTGAACTCGAACTTCCAGTCGGCAGGGTTGTTCGACGGTTCGTTCCCCACCCATGTAAAGATGGAAGCGCCCGCCACGCCGATCGGGCGTCCGCGCCGTAGAGTGCCGCTCGCGTAGAGCTTGAACTCCAGCATGTGTCCGTCGGTGCGGATAATTTGGATGCGGGGCGCTTCATCTGGCACGGGTAGGGCGGGGGCGTTGATGATGCGCACGGTCAAGCCGAGCGTGATCTTCTGCCCATCGCTCACGCGGCGATTGCCCTGGATCATGCGGGAAAACGATCGCGCCAGTGCGACGAGTTCCTTCATCGCGGTGTTCTTGGCAGTGACATTCGCTGATGTCCGCGTGATCGGTTGGATGGCTCGTGTGTAGGCTTCCTCGAAGGCATCGTGGGCGGCACTGTAGTCATCGGCATCCTGCTGCGACAGACCGTAATCCTGCGGAGCCGCCGTGATATGGCCGCGAAACGAACGGGACCAGTACAGCAGATCAAATTCCTTGCTCGGAAGAAAATCGCGCCGGCCAGCCATATATGCTCCTTGTCAGCATCGGGAACCCGTCATCCGCACGCGAAATCGCATAGTGCAACGGGTTTCACTATTCAGTACATCGACATCTCGCCTCCACGGCTTAACAACACGGCACCACCGGAAGGTTATGCGGACCCACACCGCCTCGCCGCGCGATCGCGGCGTGGTGTGGCGGTTTCACAGCGCGGCTGTGTGAAGTCCGCGCATGCGGTCGAGACCTCACGATTGACGTCCGAGAATGCACGGTATGTTGGGGTGATACCTCCAAGATGCACCGAGCATCCACACTGCCGCGATGTGGAGTCTCGGCGATCGTCGGCGAAGCCGTCGCAGCAGCGCGCTGGTCATGCGCAAGCGAGCGGCATCGCACCTGATAGGGCACCGAGAATCATCACACCCGCTGGTTTTTCTTCCGCACGGCCTCGAAGCAGATATCGCAGATGGGCGTGACGCCGGCGAAGGCGATCGAGACCTCATTCCACCCGCGGTGTTCGTTGCGGACGCGGTTGCATTCGTCGCACCAGGCGCTGCGGTCGGGGGCGCTCTCATCCGGTCCGTGCATCGGCTCCGGCTCGATGAAGCCGAGGCCTTCGCCATTGACCAGGTGCTTGCAGACGAGCGTGGGCCAGCGTTTGCCGTGGATGGGGCACACGAAGTTGCGGCCATCGACGATGCGTTCGCTCTGCTCGTCAAACCATTTGACGAAGCTCGTGGCCGTTTCGACGAACGCGCTGCGTGAGATATCCAAGCCCAGTCCGACCGATTCCGGAAACGTGCGGCAGAGGATGCGCATGGGTTTATTCGGGGGGCAGAGGATGAAGGCCTTGCAGTCGTCGAACATCTCGTCCCAGCCGGTGAGGAAATCAAACTTGCTGTAACGGAGCATCTCTTCATGAAGCTGCTCGGCCGGCTTGTCGTCAGCGACTTCGACATCGCCATGCATGCCGTAGATCGCGCCGTCTAGGATGTTCCATGCATCAAGATCGGATAGACCATTGAGCGATTCGTCCCAGAGCGATTCGACTGAATTTGCTATGATTTTGCGGAATCCATTGGCCGCGCCTGCCATGCCGCAGTGTGGATCATTCAAATCGCCTAGCATCACGCCACGACACCAGACGCACAGATGTCCCCAGACTTGAGAGGTAATCGCATCGACACCGGCTTCGATGGCGAAGTCGGCGCGGTCGCCGAAGAGTATGGTTTCGTTGCTTTGTTCCATGTTGTTACCGCGGTACTTACCGGCTCCCTCGGTCGCGAGCTGTTTTTACTCACCGAACAGCGTCTCCAGGCCGTGCCCAATTGTTAGTGCCATTTCTTTGGGACATTTCCCGTGCACGTTTTTCCGTGTCGCGTCGGCACCGTGGGCCAGGAAAAGCTTAATGATCGCAAAATCGTCGCGACTATTCATGATCGCAGTCCAGAGCGGGCCATTGCCGTGGCGGTCCACGAGGTTGGGATTCGCATGCTCATGGACCAGCAGTTGGACGATCTCAGCATGTCTTCCCTGAGCCGCAAAATGCAAAGGCGTCCATCCATTGTCGTCCTGTGCGTTGGGGCTGGCGCCGGACGTGAGTTGAGCCCGCACCATTGCGATATCGCCATTGCCCGCGGCATAGTGTAGCGGAATTCGGCCGTACTCATCGACGCCGGGCCGAGGCTTTCGCTTGGGTTGCTTTCCCGCCATGTTTCGTTCCCTGTTCAGAGCAAATCAATCGCGCTCACCGCGGCACCGGCCCATTCCCGCGATCGCGGCAGAGCTCGCCGGCAGGATTCAGCTCGTCCACGGCTTTAAGTTCTTCTGCTGAGAGCTTGATGTTGAGCGCAGCCATGTTGTCCGTGAGTTGTTCGATGGTGCGGGGACCGATGATGGGGCAGGTGACGCCGGGGATGTGGAGGCACCAGGCGATGGCGAATTGGCTGCTGGTGATGCCGCGCTTATCGGCGAGCTTGTCGACGGCTTCCATCACCGGCCATTGGCTGGCGGGGAAGTCGGTCTTGTTCTGGGCCTTGTACCAGGTGCCGTCGGGGATGTGGCGGCCGCCGCGCGTGTAAGTCCCGGCCAATCGCCCGCGGGCGAGTGGAGCCCAGCAGATGGTGGCGATCTCGTACTTACGACAGAAGGGGAGCACCTCCGCCTCGATGCGCCGATCAATGATGTTGAACTGCGGCTGCTCGATATCAAACCGCGCGATGCCGAGTTCTTTGGCGATGAAGTGCGCCTCCGCCAACTGCCACGCCGCAAAGACGCTCGATGCCAGATAGAGCACCTTGCCCTGACGCACCAGATCATCGAGTGCGCGGAGCGTCTGGTCGATGGGCGTATCATTGTCAGGGCGGTGGATGTGGTAGATATCGATGCGATCGGTCTTGAGGCGCTTTAGCGATTGCTCCACTTCGCGCACGATGTGCCAGCGATGGTTGCCGGCATCATTGATGCGGGGTGAGCGGCGGCCGTGCACTTTGGTGGAGAGGACGATCTGGTCGCGCGTGGATTTCTGTTTCATCCAGTCGCCGATGATCTCTTCGGAGCGGCCGTCGTTGTAGACGTTGGCGGTATCGACAAAGTTGCCGCCGAGCTCCATGTAAAGATCGAGCATGCGCGACGCCTCGCCGGCGTTGGTGCGCCCGCCGAAGTTCATCGTGCCCAGACAAAGCGGTGTCACCTTCACACCCGTGCGGCCCAAGATTCGATATTCCATGTTTTCCTGCTCCTGTTGGTGAAATGGTAGTCCCGGAGGAATCGCGTCGCCAGCGAAGCGCGCGGTGCATCAGTGGCCGATCTATTCCGCTGGGTTAAGATACGTCCCACATGTCGGAGGGTATGGGTATGGCTGAATCAATCTTTCCGGAATCATCCGGCGAATCTTCAACACACGAGATAAGGGCCACGCTCTCGCCGCGCGTCTTCCAGCGCTCGGCGAAGGATTACACCGTCTGGTACGCATTGGGCGGGTCGGTGTTCATCCTGTTTGCGGTGGTGGGGTTTATCGGTGCGATCGTGAAAGACACCAGCCCGATCCAGCTTCAGTTGATGACAACGCTGCCACTGCTGGTGGGTGCGGGGTTCATCGGGAAGGCACTGTCGAGCCGTGATCCGCTGCTGTCGGTGATGCTGGATGATCATGCTGTTACCATCACCAAGCAGAGCGGGCAGCAGGTGTTTCCGTGGGAGCAGATCGCCTGGAACACGGAGAGCGTGCAGCCGATGACCAGCACGAAGCAATGCACGCTTTACGGCACCGACGGAAAAGTGCTGGTGAAGATTCCGGCGGCCGTGGAAGGGTTTGGCGAGCTGATCGCGCTGATCAATGCCCGCATCAAAGGGCAGCCGCACGCGCAGGCGGATGTGGTGCGCACGAAGCGGCTGCGGAAGCAGGGGATATTCCTGCTGGCGACGGGTGCGGGGTTCCTGGTGCTGCTGAGTTTGCTGATGGGGGTCGAGATCCACGACACCCGCTTGGCCAAGCAACTCGCCAAGGAAGGCGTCGACGGCACGGCCACTATCGTACGGAAGTTTTACGCACCGGACGGCCGCACGACGCGAATCGAATACCGCGTGGATGCCAAGCGCCCTGACGGATCGCAGCCCGATCTGGTGAATGCGGAGTTTGATCCGATTTTCTGGGAATCGATTGCCGAGAATGCCAAGCTTCCGGTGACGTATGTGCCGAGCGATCCCGACAATAGCCGGGCCATGTTCGGCCAGCGCGACGGCGGGCCTAACCTGGGGCCCATGGAGAAATACATCGTCTTTATCGGCGGCGGAATCATGTCGCTGCTCATGCTTGGGGCGGGCGTGATGAACCTGAAGGGGATCGATGTCGTCGTCGATAGCCAAACCAAGAAAATCCGGATCGCGCGGAGCGTGCAGAACTAGATTCCTCGCGAGTACACATGCAGAAACTCGTTCAAATCATCTTCTTGAGTGCTCTTGCCACGTTAACCGGCTGCTCGAATGCACCAGAGACCAATTATCCGGAGCGATGGTGGACGCCGGTGCCGAAAGAAGGCGCGCCGGCATGGGAAATCCTTCCGCAGGAGGCCGGGCCTGGTGAAGTCATTCTCTCGAAGCGCAATGATCTGGGCATTCTCTCCAACTTCGCTGCCACGCCGTTTGACTTTCACGGCGTGAATTATGCGTCCGTGGAAGGATTCTGGCAGATGATGAAGTATCCGGAAGGGCCGGACGACCCGCGTTCGGTAGCGAATCTTCACTGGACTTACTCGCGCGACCAGGTCGCGCATTTGACGGGATTTGAAGCCAAACGCGCCGGCGATCTTGCGTCGGCCAACATGAAAACGCTCGGCATAGATTGGGTAACGTTTGAAAACCAGCGGATGCCGTACCGGTCGCCTGCGCGTGGCGAGCATTACCGATTGATCGTCGAAGCCATGCGCGCAAAGCTGCGTCAAAATCCACAGGTGCGCGAGACGCTGCTGGCGACTGGTGATCTCGTCCTCAAGCCGGATCATCATCAAAGTGCGAGCGATCCGGACGAATGGCGTTATTTCGAGATATGGATGCAGCTTCGATCAGAGCTTCAGCGTAGGATATTTCGCTGAATCGACGCGCGCTGATAAACAACTCGCTCGCGAACCGGTATCCTACGCGCCATGGCCGAAACCGATTACGCGTCGTTGCAGGAATGGATTCAGAGCGAGTCAGTCCCGTTTTCACTCGCATCAAACGAATCGTTGAACAACGCCGTTGACCGCATCGTCGAGCCGCTGGCCGGCATCGAAATTCTCGGCCTCGGCGAGCCGACGCACGGGGTGGAGGCGTTTCTGATTCTGCGCAATCGCATCTTCCAGCGACTCGTCGAGGAGCACGGCTACTCCGCCATCGCGATCGAGAGTAGCTTCCCGCGCGGGACGATCGCCGATGATTACATCAACGGAAGTGGGGCGGATCCGGAAGTCGTCTTGAAGACGGGCTTCAGCCACGGCTTCGGTAAGTCGCCGGCCAATCGGGAGCTAATCGAATGGGTGCGGGCATACAACGCAAGTAAGAAGCACTCGCCCAAGCTCACCTTCTACGGCTTTGACGCGCCCACCGAGATGATGAACAGCGACAGCCCGCGCAGGCAGCTCCAGTTCGTGCTCGACTATTTGGAAAAGATTGACGGCGCATCCGTACAGGAGCGGCGGCAGCGAATCGAGTCATTGCTCGGCGACGATGCCCCCTGGGAAAACATGGAGGCGAACTATGAGCCGGCCAAATCGGTCGGGCTTTCCGATAACGCAATCGCCTTGCGCCATGAGGCGGCGGAGCTGATCAAGCTGTTTGAATCGCGATACGAAGAGTTCACGGATAAAACGGACGTGCGCGCCTTCATTCTTGCTCAACTGCATGCGATCGGCGCCCAGAAGCTGCTCGAATATCACGCGGCGGTGGCGACGCCTTCGGAGAATCGACTCGCCGCGCTGCTTGGGCTGCGCGATCAGATGATGGCGACTAATCTGGAATATATCTCCCAACGCGAGCGCGGCCGGGGGAAAGTATTCGTCCATGCCCACAACAGCCACCTCCAGCGCGGCAAGGCCGTGTGGCAGTGGGGCCCGAACCTGCTGGAATGGTGGGCGGCCGGATCGCATGTGGCGGCGCTGTTTGAAGAGCGGTATTTCATCATCGGCGCCGGCGTCGGTACCGCTGATTCACTGTCGCTCACCGCTCCGGAGCCGGGCACGATCGAGCAGTTGATGTGCGCTGCGCCGGGGCCAGTTCGATTTGTGCCCACGCATTATGGGGAACGCCTGCCACATGAGCAGATGGCCCATCTGCCGGTGCGGCAGAACAAAGATCCACGCTATTTCCCGTTCACGCATGACAGCCTGAGGCAGTTTGATGCGCTGGTGGTGCTGGATAACGCGGAGATGAAGTAGCGCGCCGTCTCGGTCAACGACTACTTGCGCCACCATTTGAAGAGCCCGAAGAGCAGTTCAATGATCGCTTCGATGCCGTCGACGCTCGTGTCGCTGCTCGGGCCGGTGTAGCCGGTGTATTGGGGAGGACTCATCGCGCGATCGCGTTCAAGGGAGATGCGCTGTTCTTTGAGCTGCTGGATCTGCTGCTGTCGTGCTCTGTTGACGCCGCCGGCCCGGATGAACTCGACGACGTTGCGGAGTTCATCGCGGTCGAGCCAGATGCCGTGCTGTTTGCAGACGTCGATCACCACGCCGGATGAGCCGGCGTAGTTGACGCGGTTCATGCGTTCGCCGCACTTGGGGCAGGGGAGATATTTGACGGTCTGCTTTATCTCCACCGGCGCGGGCAAGCGCAGGCCGGTCGCGGCCGCCTGGAGTTCGCGGTCGTTGCAAATGCGGTCGAATGATTCAACGCTCACCCAATACCCGCCGCAACTTAAGCATTCATCGAATGACATCCCGGCCACTTCCGCGGCAGTCAGGGTCTTGTGGCATCTTGGGCAATCAAGCTTTGCGCCCGGATCGCGCTTCACCGTCTCCGCCGCGCCGCCGCAGTGTGGGCAGAACTTGCTGCCGAGGAACATCATTCCGAAACATCGTTTGCAGGCGACGGTCTTCAGGATGGCCTGGCAATAACGACACTTTGTCGCATCCAGCGTGGCGGCAGCGCCGCAGGAAGGGCAGTGAACGTTCCCCGCATTCATGAACCCGGATTATACACGATTACATGGTGTTGCCGTCATATTTGCCGGTCGCATATTCCGGCCCGTTCGGTATCATTCAATGGCCGTCTTTACAGCCGCGTGCTAAGGGAACCAGTTACGCGGCTGATTGAAAGCTTCGTTCATGGCGATTCTTGTAGCGATTCATCACCAGACGACGTACATGTACGATCGCCTGGTGAATCTTGGGCCACAGATCATCCGTTTACGTCCGGCCCCTCATAGTCGTACGCCGGTGCGTTCGTACAGCCTGCGTATCGAGCCGGAAAAATACTTCATCAACTGGCAGCAGGACCCGCAGAGCAATTACCTTGCTCGCGTCGTCATTCCGGATAAGACCACCAAATTCAGCGTGACGGTGGATCTGGTGGCCGACATGACGGTCATCAACCCGTTCGATTTCTTCCTCGAGCCGGCTGCCGAGAATTTTCCGTTTGAGTATGAGGCGTGGCTCAGTAAGGAACTGGCGCCCTTCCTGCAGACGTTGCCGATGACGCCGAAGCTGCAGAAGTGGCTGTCGAGCGTACCGCGCACGAAGATGCAGACGACCAATTTCCTGGTCGCTCTCAATCAACGATTGCAGCAGGAGACGGCCTACGCCATCCGCATGGAGCCGGGCGTACAGACGCCGGAGGAGACGCTCACGCTCAAGTGTGGCTCCTGTCGCGACAGCGCCTGGCTGCTTTGCCAGATCTTGAGAAACCTGGGAATCGCCTCACGCTTCTGCAGCGGCTATCTGATCCAGCTTAAGCCTGACGAAAAGTCGCTTGATGGTCCTTCCGGCGCGACCGTTGATTTCACAGATTTGCACGCCTGGACGGAGGCCTACCTGCCCGGCGCCGGCTGGATCGGCCTCGATCCCACCAGCGGCCTGCTCACCGGTGAAGGGCATATTCCCGTGGCGGCCACGCCTGATCCGCTGAGCGCGGCGCCTATTTCGGGTGCCGTGGACGACTGCAAAGTGGAATTCGCGCACGAGATGAAGGTCACGCGCATCCACGAAGACCCGCGCGTGACCAAGCCGTACACCGACGAGCAATGGTCGCGCATCGAGTCGCTTGGGCATGAGGTGGATAAGAAGCTGAAGGATGCCGATGTCCGGCTGACCATGGGTGGCGAACCGACGTTTGTCAGCATCGACGACATGGACGGCGCCGAGTGGAACACCGACGCCGTCGGCCCGCGCAAACGGGAGCGATCCGAGACGCTGATCAAACGCCTGCACAAGACTTTCGCCCCCGGCGGCCTGCTGTTTTACGGTCAGGGGAAGTGGTATCCCGGCGAATCCCTTCCGCGATGGGCGCTGGCTTGCTATTGGCGCAAGGATGGCGCGCCGATCTGGCACAATCCCGCGCTGATCGCCGACAACGTCACCCCGACAAAGTTCGGCGTGGCCGAAGCGGAACTTTTTGCGACCACGCTTGCCGAGAATCTCGAGATTGACGGCGGCTTTGTCATTCCGGCGTTTGAGGACGCGGGCTTCTATCTGCATAAGGAATCGAAGCTGCCGATCAATGTTGCGCCGGATGATCCGAAGCTGGAAGATAAGGAAGAGCGCGCCCGGATCAGCGAGGTCTTCACGCGCGGGCTGTCCAATCCGCGCGGGTTTGTGCTGCCGATCCAGCGGAGCACGCTCAAAGACGGGCCGACCTGGCAGAGCGGGTTGTGGATGCTGCGCAGCCAGTATCTCACGCTGATCCCCGGCGATTCGCCGATCGGATTGCGGTTGCCGTTGCCTTCGTTGCCGTGGGTGTCGCAGTCGGATTATCCGTTCCTGATTGATCTGGACCCGATGAGCCCGCGCAATGCTTTGCCGGCGCCGCGAGTTCCGCTGGTGCGAAGACAGCGCTCTTTTCCTCGCCCGGGCGAGCGGCAGAGTGTGAATCAGCAGGTTTTGAGATCCGAATCACAGCGCGAGCAGGATCGCATTCCTCTACCCGGCCAGTCTGCGGCGTGGGTGGTGCGAACGGCGTTGACAGTCGAGCCGCGGCAGGGCCGGATCCATGTGTTTATGCCGCCGTTGCAGGCGATTGAGGATTATCTTGATCTGGTCCACCACATTGAATTAACGGCCGCCGAGCTGGCGATGCCGATCGTGCTCGAAGGCACGCCGCCGCCGGCCGATCCGCGCGTCAACGTGATCAAGGTCACGCCCGATCCCGGCGTCATCGAGGTGAACACGCAGCCGGCATCGAGCTGGGACGAGCTGGTCGATATCACCAACAAGCTCTACGAAGATGCTCGCCAGACCCGGCTTGGAACTGAAAAGTTCATGCTCGATGGCAAGCACACCGGCACGGGCGGCGGCAACCATATCGTGGTCGGCGCGGCCAATCCGATCGATTCTCCGTTTCTGCGGCGCCCTGATTTGCTGCGGTCGCTGCTGGGGTACTGGCTGAATCATCCGTCGCTGTCGTATCTATTCTCCGGCACCTTCATCGGCCCGACCTCGCAGTCGCCGCGTGTGGATGAAGCGCGGAATGACAGCGTCTATGAGCTGGAAATCGCGTTTGCCGAGCTCGATCGTTGCGTGCGCACGCAATCCGGCACGCCGCCATGGCTGGTGGATCGGCTGTTCCGAAATCTGCTGACGGATACCACCGGCAACACACATCGCGCTGAGTTTTGCATCGATAAGCTCTACGCGCCCGAAAGCGCCACGGGGCGGCTGGGCCTGGTCGAGTTCCGAGGATTTGAGATGCCGCCGCACCCGCGGATGAGTCTGATGCAACAGTTGCTGCTGCGCGGCCTGATCCTATGGTTCTGGAAATCGCCATACACGGCGCGGCTGACCCGCTGGGGAACCCAGCTTCATGATCGCTGGATGCTGCCTTATTTCATCGAGCGCGATTTTGACGACATCTGTTCTGACCTGAATCGTGCCGGCATTCCGATCGAGCGGTCGTGGTTTGCCCCGCATGTGGAGTTCCGCTTTCCGACGGCCGGCCGAGTGCAGGTGGGGGATATTCAGATCGAACTGACAGCCGCCATCGAGCCATGGCTCACGCTCGGCGAGGTGCCCGGGATCGGCGGTACCGTACGCGAGGTGGATTCGTCGCTGGAACGATTGCAGCTAAAGGTGACCGGAATCACCGGCGATCGGTTTGTCGTCACCTGCAATGGCCGGCGTGTTCCGCTGCAACTCACGGGAACGCACGGGTTGCAAGTCGCCGGTGTGCGCTTCCGTGCGTGGCAGCCGCCGCATTGTTTGCACCCGACGATCGGCGTTGATACGCCGTTGGTATTTGATCTGGTTGATACCTGGAACGGTCGCAGCCTCGGCGGTTGCACGTATCACGTCGCTCATCCGGGCGGGCGCAACTACGAAACGCTGCCGGTCAACGCGATGGAGGCCGAAGCGCGGCGCATCGCGCGATTCTTCGCCTGGGGCCACACGCCCGGGCCGATGTGGGTGCCGCCGCTGGAAGTCAACCCGGAATACCCGCACACGCTGGATATGCGTTGGAACCGGCCATGAGTATATTTCCGTAAGTCGCAACAATGGGGTGTGCGCCGTGGGGGCATCTTCTATGATCGGGTCATGGTAGTGGGATCAACGCAATCTTCGACCATGAAGTGGCCGTATAGCGCCATCGCGGGTCATTACGACGAGATGCTGGCTCCGTCGGGGGAGATACGTCCGCATTGGCAAACCTTTCTGGATCGGGCAGGGCAGCTCGGCATCGATGAGTTCAACAAGCGCTGGAACATCGGCCAGCAGATGATCCAGGAAAACGGCGTCGCCTACACCATCTACGGCGACAACGCCGAGGCGGACCGGCCTTGGCAGCTTGATCCGGTCCCGATCATTATCTCGGCCGAAGAATGGCGCAAGATCGAGGCCGCCACCATTCAGCGCGCCACGCTGATGAACCAGATCGTCGCCGATCTCTATGGCCCGCAAACGCTGCTGAAGCGCCGGCTCCTGCCGCCTGCGGTGATCTTTGCCCAGCCCGCTTTACTGCGGCCATTGCTGAACGTGCCGGTCCCCGGCAATGTTTACAACCATCTGCATGCGATAGATCTTGCCCGATCACCCAACGGCCAATGGTGGGTTATCGGCGACCGCACACAGGCGCCCAGCGGCATGGGGTATGCACTGGAGAATCGATCCGTTCTGCTGCGAACGCTTCCCGACATCATCGAACAATGCAAAGTATCGCGCCTGGCGGCATTTTTCGGGCATCTCAATAACACATTGCTTTCGCTGGCCCCGATGAACCGCGACAACCCGCGCGTCATCCTCCTGACGCCGGGCGCCTACAACGAAACGTATTTCGAACACGCGTATCTCGCGCAGTTTCTTGGATATACGCTCGCCGAGGGCCGCGATCTAACCGTTCGCGATGCGCGGGTTTATCTCAAAACGCTCAACGGCCTTCTCCCGGTGGATGTCATTCTTCGTCGAACGGACGATCTCTTCTGCGATCCGTTGGAATTGCGCGAGGATTCCGTCCTGGGCATCCCTGGACTGCTCCAGGCGGTTCGCGCTGGAACGGTTGCGGTCGCCAATGCGTTGGGAAGCGGGCTTGCGCAGGCACCGGCGATCCTGCCCTATCTGCCGGGCGTGTGCCGGGCGATGTTGGGTGAAGAATTGAAACTGCCGACCATCGCCACCTGGTGGTGCGGCGAAGCCGGGCCGATGCAGCAGGTGATCGATAATCTTCACCGGCTGGTGATTAAATCGTCACTACCGGGCGGGGGCGAGCCGGTGTTCGGTTCGACACTTGATGCCGCCCAGCGTGCTCAGTTGGCCGACAAGATTCGTGCCTCGCCTCGCAACTGGATCGCGCAGGAGCAAGTCGATCTGTCGACCGCTCCGTGCTGGTCGGGGACCGACTTGGTGCCGCGACACGCGATGCTCCGCGTGTTTGTGGCGGCAAATGCGGACGGTAGCTATGTGGCCATGCCGGGCGGGCTGGCGCGCGTCGGGGCGTCTCGCGCTTCCATGGTCGTGTCGATGCAGCGGGGCGGCGGATCGAAGGATACTTGGATTCTCACCGACGAACCGATCAATTACGCCAACCCGCTTCCCCCGCCGGGCGCGCCGGTTGAAATCACCCGCGCCGGCCAGGTGCTACCGTCGCGCGTGGCGGATGACATGTTCTGGCTCGGCCGCTATGTCGAGCGGCTGGAGTTCGGATCGCGAATCGCGCTGCTGATCGCGCGTAAAGCCGTTTCTGATCCGAGCAGCATTTCCCCATTGATGAAGCTTTGGACGCGAAAGCCCGATGCGACAATCGACGCATCCGCGCTCGAAACGCGCTTCGTCGATCCGCTGTTTAGTCGAACGGGCCAGTTGAGCTGGGGTCGCAGCGTGCGGGCGGATATTGATCGAGTTGATCGCATCGCGTCCAATCTGCGCGACCGGCTCCCGGACGACGCCTGGCGTGCGATCGCGTCGCTCGATGAGCAATTCGTCAAGCCGCACATCGGTCAATCGCTTCTGCTGCACAAGACGGCCGACGTGCTCGATCGGGCGAAGATCCTGGTCGCCGCGTTCATCGGCCAGACGTCCGACGCCATGTCGCGTGACAAAGGCTGGGCATTCCTCGACGTAGGCCGCCGTGTGGAGCGCTCGCTGCATGTCGCGGAACTCATCCGCTGGGCATTTATCGATCATGAAGGCGAGCACGACCGGCTGGATGAAGCACTCGAAATTACCAGTAGCAAACGCACTTACCGAAGCCGATATCTGACGACATTGCAGCGCGCCCCCGTGCTCGATCTGCTCATGCTCGATGAAACGAATCCGCAGTCGCTGGCATTTCAGCTTGTGCGAGCGCTCTTTCATGTCGAATCGTTCCCGATTGATCCGCAGACTCAATTGTTTGGCGACGACCGGCGAATCCTCCTGAAACTGCTTACCCGGGCGCGACTGCTCGAAGTGACAACCCTGTTTGAAGATGAGACGCCCGATCCGCTGCACACGCTGGCAGCGATGCTTGCCGAGCTGAAGTCGGAGATGCCGCGGTTTTCAGACGTGCTATCGCGCCTGTATCTGAGCCATGCCCGCATCACACAACAATCCGGGAGGACGGCGCAGTGAAATTTCGCGTTCGACATCTCACAACCTATCGCTACTCCGGCGAGTTCGCGAGTTGCCACAATCAGGTTCACCTCACGCCGCGTGATACCGAGCGACAGACTTGCCTGCATTCGGGGCTTGTCGTGAATCCGTCTCCTGAGGTATTTGATCGGCACGAGGATTCGTTCGGCAATCAGGTCGATTCCTTTTCCATTCACGCGCCCGGAGACGAGTTGCGAATCGAGGCGGTATCTGAAGTGGATGTTTTTGGCGTGGATGCCGTCAAGGGTGGTGCCGAGCCGTGGGAGGAAGTGCGCGACCTGCTGATGAGCCGCGAAGCGCCGCTGGACCCGCTGCCGTTTATCTTTGAGTCGTCCTATGTCGAACTGTCGGACCCGCTGGCAGAGTACGCGAAGGTGAGCTTTACGCCGGGGCGTCCGATTCATGACTCGGCGCGCGATCTGACGCGGCGGATCTTCTCTGAGTTCACTTTTGATTCCAAATCGACGGACGTCGGCACGCATGTCACCGAAGTGCTCCAGCGAAAACGCGGCGTTTGCCAGGACTTTGCTCACCTGATGATCGGTTGCGTTCGCGCGCTGGGACTGTCATCCCGGTACATCAGCGGATATCTGCAGACGACGGCGGATCCCAGCAAGCCGCGGCTGGTGGGGGCTGACGTCTCGCATGCCTGGTGCTCAATCTGGAGTCCGTCGGCCGGCTGGATGGAATTTGATCCGACCAATGACCTGGCGCCCTGCAACCGCCACATCACCGTTGCCTATGGTCGTGACTACGGTGACATCAGCCCCGTGCGCGGAATCGTGCTCGGTGGCGGGGGGCATCATGTGGACGTTTCGGTTGATGTCGAATCGCTAAAAGAGGCGTGATCCGACGCTATCGGGTGAAATCGCCCCAAGTCATCTGCACGGCCGTCAGCCCGACGATGACGGCAGTTTCAGCCCGAAGAATCCGGCCGCCGAGAACCCATGGCCGCACTTTGCCTGCCAGTTTGGTTCGCTCGGCGTCAGAGAATCCGCCCTCAGGGCCAACGAATAAAACGATGCGTCGCGGAGAGACAGCGGGAACCGGAGCAGGGTCGCTACGGTCATCAAGCATTACGCTGACGTCAGCATCGGTGAATGCAGATGACGTGAGGAATGAGTCCAACGATATCGGCGGCAGCACTTCCGGCAGTGAACCACGCCGGCACTGTTTCGCGGCGCGAACCACCTGTCCCGGCCAGGCATTCGCCCGCTCGTGTTCCAGGCCATCCGGCGGCACGGAGTGGTCAGTGAGGAGCGGAACGATGCGCGTCACGCCTAGTTCGGTCGCCTTCTGCACCACAAAGATCATGCGCTGCCGCGCGAGCACCGAGCATGCTAGGGTGATTTCGACAGTTGGCTCCGGCGAGCGTTCCATGCGCTCGTAGGGAATCGCCAAACCGCCGTTTTCATTTAGTTCCTTGAGACTAGCCCTGAAGTAGTAGCCCGACCCGTCACGGATGGTGAACGCTTCCTTCACGTTGACGTCACGGCGTTTCAGACGACTAATCAATTCCCGCTCGATCCGGAACGGCTCTTGCAGCGTCAGGCGCAATGCCGTCTCCATCGGCTCGTCGCCGGGCGCGTCGTAACGGCCCCTCGGAATGGGGCGCGGAACCTTGGGTCCTGTACCTTTGTCTGGCTGACCAGATCGATGGTCTTGCCGGCGACGCCTGTTATTCGGGTTGGGTCTGGACATCGCCACTGGTCTCCAATCGGCAGAATAGGTCAACGTGCGCTGCAAAGCTTCGTACCTTCTATGGGACTAAAGTCCCATTGTCGATGCGAATGGAGAAATTTAGACTCCAATTGCGGAATCCTAGACAAGAGTCGAGGGTCGTACGCGGAAGTCCTTTATCGACACACTCCCGGCGAGGAAACGGTGATGACGCGGTGTCGTCCACTCTGTACTGTCGTAGCCCTGCTATCCAGTGCACTCGTCGATGCACAGCACGCGTTCGCGGGGCCGCCTGAAGACGTCGAGCAGGTTATCACCGAATCAGAGGCCAAGCCGCAAGCGGCGCTCGCGAGCACCGATCAATCAGTCTATCGCGCAATACAGCAGACGAAGAAGGAACTCAGCGATAAATACGGTCTCCATTTCGCAATCGAAGACACGCTAATCTATCAGGCCGCCAGCGGAGGCGTCGATCCGAACGATGCGATGGTCAACTCGGTGGGCCTATTCATCACATGGAAGCTCTATCGCTCTGAAAACGGGAAGGAGTTCGCCGGGTTTGGTTTCCAGGCCGAGCAGCGTGGCGACCCGCTGGACGGACATTTCACCGAGATGCGCGACAGCCTCGGCACGCTCTGGTCGCCGAATGATTCGACCTCCGATGACTACGCCAAGATTAACCAGCTCTGGTGGGGCCAGAAGATTGCCGACGGCAAGCTCGGTCTGCAGATCGGGAAAATCGATCCCGGATCGATCATTAACGCCAATCGATTCGCCGGTTCGGGCAACACCCAATTCTTTGGCCAACCGTTCGCCACAAACCCGGCAAGATCGTTTCCAGATAATGGCCTGGGCGTTCAGCTTCGAGCCGAGCCGACCGACTGGCTCTATCTGCATTGCCTCATGTCCGATAGCGACGCAGTCAGTACCTATTCCCCGTTTAAGACAATCAACGGCCACTGGTTTTATGCCGGGGAGATCGGGCTTAAGCCGACGATCGAAGGACTTGGGCAGGGTATTTACCGTCTGATGGTCTACCAGCGCGATTTGGAAGATGCCAACGAGTTTGGCTGGGCCTTGAGCTGTGACCAAAACATTACCGAAAGCTATGGCCTCTTTCTGCGGTATGGCGATAACGACGGCGGAATTAACTCCATCGATCGGATTCTCTCGACGGGAATATCATGTCTGTCACCGTTCGGCCGCAATAGCGATCAGGCTGGCATTGGCGTCTCGTACACACACCCCGCCAGCAGCGAACTGCGTGATGAATATTCTTCCGATGTCTACTATCGAATGCAGGTGACTGAAGGCTTTGAGCTGTCCGCCGATGCGCAACTCATTCTTGACCCATCCAACAGCGACAATGACGCTGAAGCGGTATTTGGCGTGCGTGCACGGGTTCTGTATTGATCTTTTTTCGGAGCGGGGTGATTTCATGAGTGTTGTCGCTGAGATGCACGAACGTGCCCAAGGAGCCCGTAAGATGAGTTCGATATATCCCAGGAGAGCGATGATGGTGATGTTTCTCATCGCATTGGGGCTCCTCATCGCGCCGGCAGCCAACGCGCAGCCTGCGGCAACCCAGCCCACGAGTAGCTACGACAAATCGTCGCTGACGAAGGAACAACTCGAGCAACTCCTTGCGCCAATCGCCCTCTATCCGGATTCGCTGCTGACGCAGATGCTCATGGCCACGACATATCCCCTTGAGATTGTGCAGGCGGATCGCTGGTTGAAGGCAAACAAAGATCTCAAGGGTGATGCGCTGGCGAAGGAATTGGAGAAACAGGATTGGGATGCATCTGTCAAATCGCTGATCAATTTCCCTGATCAGCTTTCGATGATGAATGACAAGCTGGAGCTGACGCTGAAGATCGGAAACGCCTTCCTCGCCCAACAGGCCGATGTGCTGAACACGGTTCAGGTGCTTCGGAACCGGGCGCAGGCGGAGGGGAACCTGAAGAGTAATGATCAGCAGAAGGTCACAGTGCAGTCGCCGCCAACTACGACTACTGCCAACAACACAACGGTCGTCAACGTGAATAACGGCGAAGGCGCGCCCGCCGCTCCGGCGACTATCATTCAGGCGCCGCCGCAGATCATCACGATCGAGTCTTCCAACCCGGACGTCATCTACGTTCCTTCATATAACCCGGTCTATGTCTACGGAGGCTGGCCATATCCGTCGTATCCACCTTATTACTACCATCCGCCGGGGTATTACTACGGGTCAAATCTGGTTTCATTTGGAGTGGGCGTGGCGGTCGGCGCCGCGTGGGGATACGCTTGGGGCCACTGCAACTGGGGCGGAAACGATATCGATATCGACGTAAATCAGAATTTCAATCGCAATACCAACATTAATCGCGACGCCGCCCGGCAGAACATGCAAAATCGTCAAACCGGCCGGCAGGACGCGCGTGCGAACGGGCAAGGAAGAGCCCAATCGTGGCAACACGATCCCGCGCACCGCAAAGGTGCGGCATATCGTGATCAGAAGACGACCGATCGGTTCGCCGGGGCCAACTCATCCTCCCGGGCATCGCAGGCGCGCGAACAATACCGTGGCCGCGCGGATGCGGGTCGGCAGGAACTGGCGCGCGGTGGTGCGGATCAAGCCCGGGCCGGCGCAAATCGCTCCGGTGCCGGCAGCGCAGCTCAGAATCGCAGTCCCGGCAGCAGCGGAGCCAGCCGCAGCGGCTCGTCAGGATCCGTTCGAACACCGCCGGCCGCCGCCAACCGTGGAACCTCCGGCACGCGCGGCGGAACGTTCAGCGGCGTCAGTGGCGGCAGCAGCGGCGCTCGTGTGGAATCGCAACGGGGTCGGAGCAGTGGCGGAAGCCGATCCGCTCCAAACCGCAGTGGCGGAGGCGGAGCGCGAGGTGGCGGCGGTGGTCGAGGCGGAGGTGGGGGACGCCGTTGATCAATGCCCTCCGTACCGCTCATGACCTCACCGGAGCAAAAATTATGAATCGCCTAACTGCCGCCCGTGTCACGGGCATTTCCTTCGGAATCTTCACGATGATCATCGTCGCGCTAAGCTGCACTGGCACTAAGCCAGCGGCAGAACCGACCGCTGAAAGCGTCGTCACGCAGCTCAGCTTCAACTCCCCCGACGAGGCCATGCAGTCGCTTGTTGCCGCCATGCGCGCTCGCGACACTGCCAAGCTCGATGAGATCTTTGGGCCCGACAGCGAAGACCTTCTTTTCTCCGGCGATCCCGTCGATGACCAGCTTACCTTCGACCGATTCCTTGACGCCTACGACCAGAAACATCAACTGGTACCTAATGACCAAGGCGGCATGAGTATCTTCGTAGGCACCGACGACTGGCCCATGCCGATCCCCATCGTGAAAGACGACTCAGGCAAAGGCTGGCAATTTGACACTGCCAACGGAAAGGACGAAGTCATCACCCGTCGCATCGGGCGAAATGAACTGTTTGTGATCGAAGTCTGCAAAGCGGTCGGCGACGCTGAGCGCGAGTATGCACAGCAAAATCCAACCAATGAAGCGATTCCAGTGTACGCCCGCAAGTTCATCAGCGATCCGGGAAAGAAGAACGGATTGTATTGGCCAACCGAAGCCAACGAACCGCTCAGTCCGCTGGGCGCATCGGTCGCCGCGGCGCAAGGCGAGGGATATTTCACTGACCCCAACTCGAGCACCGGGCCGCGGCCGTATCACGGCTATCTATATCGAATCGTGACTGCCCAGGGCGCGAGTGCCCCAGGTGGCGCTATGGACTACGTTATTAACGACAAACTCATTGGCGGCTATGCCGTTGTCGCGTGGCCGGTCAACTATGGAAGCTCCGGCATCATGACGTTCATCACCAATTACAACGGCGACGTGTATCAAAAAGATCTCGGCGACGATACGGATAAGCTGGCTCGCGCGTTAACCGAATACAATCCCGATTCGAGCTGGAAAAAAGCCGAATGACATGTCCGCCGTCGATATCTCGAGGCTAATTGACAGGTTTAAGCGAGCCATCCGGCTTCGCTTCATCGTTGAGTTCAAGTCGCAGATAATCGTAAACAACGCCAGTGGTGAGATCGCCGGCCGGCACGGTGAGCGTCATCGTATTCTCGCCGGGCTTGAGTAGTGATGCATCAAACGTCTGCGTGTACTGTCGCCAGACGCCTTTGTTGGTGTTGTAGCGAAGGGCGTTGGTGGAGATCGTCTGAATAGTGCCGACGCTCTTTCCGTTTACGCCCACTTCCAGCCCGCCGCCACCATCTGAGCCGGCCAGCGCAACGCGGAGCGCTGCCTGTCCCTGCGAAGGTTTTTCCATGTCGAACTTAATTGTCCAAGTGGTCGCGCGACCCTTTCCATAAACGCGCCAGGGGCCGGCTTCATTGGTCTGCGGATAGTCCTTCAACGATTCTTCTTTCACCCAGCCGAAGCGCTGGTTGGCTGGGTCTTTGGCGTTGGGATTAAGCCAGGCGTGGTTCTCGCTGTGCGGCACCTGCTCAAAGAACCAGTCTTTGCGGTAATCGCTCTTGCCGATGGTGTAGGTGATGTCGTTGGGGAAGAGCAGCGAGTATCGCATGCACCAGCCCCAGAGCCAGTAGTTGGCGCCGTCTCCTTTCAGGAACTTGTCGGCATATCGCGTGGGGAAGCCGATTTCCCAGAGTTGCTTGCCGTACCGAACGGGCTTCCAGTCGAGCTTGCCGAGATCGAGATTCTTGCCGGCCTCGACTTTGATATCAGTCTGCGCGTATTCGCCGAGCACGCCGTCGGCGAACGCGTGCATTGTGTAGGTGCCGGGGCGAACATTGGTGATATCAAACTTGCCGTCTTCGGTGCCGTCGGTCCAGAACTGGTAATAATTTCCGTCGTGTTCCCAGGTGACCAGATCGCCGTTCCCGGATCGCCGCGCGAAGGCGCTGCCGTTGCCGGTGTAATCAGGATGGGAAAGCCCGACAGTGAGATGAGGCAATTTCGTCGAGGCGGCCTGCGGATCTTTGAGGACCAATTGCCCGGTGACATTGGCGCGCTGATCCTTGTGCGGATAGTCGACGCCGTTCACCCATTCGAATGGCCACGCGGCTTTCACCGGCTTGGCTCTGGCGATCGCGTCGTCAAAGAGTGCGGTAGCGTTATCGTGCCAGGTTGGCGGGATCGTGGGGTTGCCTTCGGTGGCTTTGAGCGTGTCGAGTTCTTCCTTGGAAGGGTCTTTCGGATTCTCGAGTGCATTGAGATAGACGAAGATCGGCCCGACGACTTTCTTCCAGTCCTCTCCTGCGGGCACCGCACAACACGCGCCGCCGGCGTAATGGCCGGAGGTCCAGTAGTCGAGCAGAGTGGCGCCTAGGTGGCAGACCAGATCGAGCTTCGCCGCGCCGCCGCCGATGTATTCGGTGCTGGGGTTGATGAAGTAGACGCCGATGTGATCCTTCGTGCTCGACCAGCCGTAGGCCGGCAGCTTGTACATCTCGGCACAGTAGCTGTATTTGTGCTCGACCGAGTTCTTATAGATGCCCTCGCTCAGGATTCGCTGTTCCTTGGCGTGGACGACGACGCCTGTTTCCGTATCTTTCCCGCTCGCCATCAGCATATTGCGGTCGGCATCGACCGAGAGCCAATCAAACGTGGGTTTCATCTGGAGGATGAATCGGTTTTCGCCAAATCCTGCCGCCGGGTAGGTGGCGGGGTGGGTGTACTCGGCATAGGTGTAAAAGCCACTGACGCCTCGCTCGAGCGTGTAGCGGATTTCGATATCCATCTTGCCATCGACGCCTTTGATCGCGATCTCGCCGCGCTCGCCGCCGTTTTTGGTCGGGTCGATGGTAATCGCTTGCGTAACCTTGCCGCCGGGTGTCGATTCCCAAATGCCCCCGGGGCCCATGATCTCGATGCCGTGATAGATCAGCGATGTCACATGCGTATTTTTCTTGCTGACAAACGCCTTGATGATGCCGTTATCCATTGTCCAGCCGGCGTCACTCTCGGTGATGGTGACTGGTGCTTTGACCTGCGTCTTCTCAACAGTCGGTGCGGCGGCACAATCCAAAGAAAATGCCAAAACAATCACAGCCGGTATGACTGCAAAAAGGCTAAACAGGCGGAGCGATGCAATGGCTTTCATGAGGTATTCCCATCCAGACGAATTGCCGCCGCCACTTGCGTACCCGATTGGACGCGTGGCGGCATCTACTGACCTGCTGCTTATACCGAATGAACGTCAGAAACGTTGAGTAGGTCGATGTAGGATGACGTTTCGCTGAATCTCATTCCAATTTCATCAAGTCGGGGTGACAAGACACCCGTCGAACTCTGAGTTGATTCGCGGGCGTGAGTCGCGCCGATCGATTCGACGCCAAACCGCCCGAAGGGAAGTACCGCATGATCCCGCAGGCGTTTCTCCGCGCCAGGGCAAATCGCGTCCGATAAACCCATATCATTCAAGCAACCTGGCTGATTCATATGTTCGACAGATATTCACAACTCGATGCGTCAAGCGGTCGCACTTCCGGGCCGATAGGAATATCGGGTTGAGATATGATGAATATACGGAATGCGCATATTGACCGGGCTGGCGGGTTTTCTACAAACCTGATTGCGCCCGACAAATTAAACACGACGGCAATCGACGCCATTCCGACGTCGGGTTTGATCCCATACGCAAGGGCAAAGTTTGCGATCGAATGGGCTGCATCCCTTTTTCTGATGATCGTGCTAACGCCGCTAATTTTTAGCTTGGGCGTGCTTGTGAAGCTTTCCTCCCCGGGGCCGATGTTCTACTCGCAAATACGTTGTGGGCGACTCGGCCGCGAGTTTCGAATCTACAAGCTTCGCACCATGACTCACCAGTGCGAAATGACGACTGGCCCGGTCTGGTCAACAGCAAATGATCCGCGTGTGACCAGGGTCGGGCGCTGGTTGCGAGATACGCATCTGGATGAGTTACCGCAACTCTGGAACGTGATCCGCGGTGATATGGCACTGATCGGACCGCGTCCCGAGCGGCCCGAGATCGCGACCCGGATCGAGAAATCCATGCCCGATTTCCGGAAGCGACTTCTGGTACGCCCCGGCATCACAGGGTTGGCCCAGATGCGGATGCCCGCGGATACGGATCTGCATGCGGTTCGCAGGAAACTCGCGCATGATGTTCACTATATTCGCAATTTTGGATTGGCGATCGATGCGTGCGTCTGCCTATCGACAGTCTTCTACTTCATTGGTGCGGCTGCCAAGGCAGTGTCAAAGAGCGTTATCCAGCGATATACGCCGCCGGATTTGAATCAGTCGAAATCAATCATGAGCGGTTCGGTCCCGCCGTCTTCGGGGCGAAGCGCGAGCACATTCTATTCGTTCGGCTCAGGGATTGACGAAGCTGACGAGCCTGGCCTCTCCATCGCCGCATGAACGAATTGACGAATCATGTCCCTAATTGCGCCAGCATCGAACTTCCACTCTGACGGCCCGTTGGTGCTATCGAGAATGAAGTCTCGCGCCGCGGCGCTGGCTGATCACACCGGTTTTGTGCTATTGCTGCTGACTGTCAGCGTACTGCTGATCCGTCCCGCTGACCTGCTTCCGGTGCTCGGCGGCGCACCTTTCTACGAGATTCTGGTTATCGCGTGCATTTTTGTCTCCCTCCCGCGACTGGCCGAGCAATTGACTCTGCGATCATTGCAGGGAAATAGCATAACGACGCTTGTGTTATTGTTGATCCCGTCAGTTATGTTCTCTCATTTGGCCGCGCTGAATACGTACGACGCACGGCTTGGCGGCGCGGAAGTCGGCAAGGCATTTGTCTTCTTTCTGCTGGTCGTCGGACTCGTGGATTCCCCGAAAAAGCTCCGTTTGCTTCTCCTTGTCGTCGTCGCATGCATTTTTGTTGAAGCGCTACTGGCGGTCCTTCAATATAAGGGCGCTTTGCATTTAGCTGCGCTGGAGAGCGTGACGCAAGCGGATATTGATCCTGATACGAATGAATCTGTCTTGCTCGTCCGGATTTGTGGCATCGGCGTATTCAATGATCCGAACGACTTTTCATTGATTATTGTCGTCGCAATGGTGATGTGCGTTTACGGGATGGGCGAGCTCCAATCGCGATGGGCACGGCTGCTGCTGCTCGGGCCGATGGCATTATTCGGCTACGCATTGATGCTGACGCATTCGCGAGGGGGAATCCTTGCGTCAATCGCGGCGCTGGTGGTATTTCTTCTGGCGCGCTTTGGATGGCGCAATACGCTTCCGCTGGCATGCGTGCTTATTCCGGTGTTAATTATCCCATTTTCCGGGCGTCAAACGCAGGTTGACCTGGACAATCCGGAAGACACGTTTCAGACGCGTCTGGACCTATGGAGCAAGTCGATAGATGCGTTTCGCTCGGCCCCGGTCTTTGGGATCGGTCAGGGGAAACTGCTCGATCTCATTGGGCACGTTTCCCACAATTCATACCTACACGCGTTTGCCGAAATGGGCTTTCTTGGCGGCGCGGTATTTGTCGGAGCGTTCTATCTAACTTTGCGTGGATTGTCGGTCGTCAAACCATGCGAACCCAGCCTCCGGCGGCTACGGCCGTATCTGTTGGCATTGGTTGCGAGTTATGCCGTGGGACTGCTGTCCTTATCTCGCTGCTACACCGTCCCCACGCAACTAATCCTTTCGCTCGGGACCGCTTATCTTGTTATCGCCGCACGAAATGGCAGCCCGGCGATTCCGAAGTTTGACGGCGTATGCATTCGCCGCGTTGCGATCGCGGGTGTTGTCGTATTGGTAGGCAGCTACGTCTTCATGCGATTGATGCTGGAACGGGGGGGCCTGTGAGCGATCCACGCATCTCGGTCATCATCCCGGCGTTCAATTGCGCACGGTGGGTTTGTCAGGCGATCGACAGCGTATTGAACCAGTCGATACCACCTCATGAGATTATCGTCGTCGACGACGGGTCGACCGACGATACCGCAAAAGCGCTCGCGGGTTACGGGGATAGAATCAAACTCATCTTCCAACCCAACCAGGGCGTCGCTGCTGCCAGGAATACTGGATTGCGCGTAACTGAAGGGGAGTTCATCGCGTTTTTGGATGCGGACGATATTTGGCACCCGAAAAAGCTGGAATTGCAGCTTCGCACACTGATTGCTAATCCGTCTATTGGCCTGCTGGGCACAGGAATGTTCGTTTGGCCAATACCCGATATGCCCGACGTCACGCTCGATAGACTCTCATCCGTCAAGCCGATTGGCCGCGATGAACTGGCGGTGAAGAACTACCTTGCAACATCGTCGTTGATGATTCGCCGAGAGGTTGTGCGGAAAATTGGGGAGTTTGATGTCTCACTATGCGGGCCTGAGGATCACGACTATTGGCTGCGCGCCGCGGAGTTCGCTGGTGTTGCAATTTTGCAGGTGCAATTGACGGGCTACCGTTCGGTGGCAGGCAGTCTTAGTAAGCGTGCTGTCACGATGGAAGCAGGGATGCAGCGCATTCTGGCGAAACTGGATAGCCGAGATTTCTGGCGGGGGAACCTGTGGCTTCGTCGCCGTGCATACGGCTACGCGAACTATTCCTGTGCCTATCTTTACGGCGCTTCCGGCAAGCAATGGACATCGATTTGCCGCTTGTTCAGTTCGGTGGCTTGGTATCCGCTTCCGTATCGACGCAGCGAGGTCAGCGTCTCGTTCGGACGTACGCGGCGTTTCGGGGTGTGCTTGCTCCGACTGGTCGGCGCGGTCCGCCCGGATTCGGGGATTTGAGATTTGAGAGCAATGCAATCATCGCCAATTCAATCTTTGCAGTCCGTCCGAACGACACTGATCGGGGCGGCATGCTTGTCTTTGCAGCCGCTCGTTTTGAACGCGCTGAGCGTTCCGGCGATGGCGTATTTGATCCATCAGCTCGGATCGGCAGGGTACGGGCAATGGATGGTCGCGACATCACTGATGTCGGTCTGCGCGATCCTGACCAATCTGGGACTCCGCGGCGCATTTGTTCGTGGCTTGGCAGCAGATCCGTCATCGGCGCCGTCACAATTGGCGGAGCAACTTGGCCTGCGGTTTCTGCTAACGATGCTGGCCGCAATGGTGGCAATGGCAATCTGTCGTACGCTGAGATATCCGCCGGCCATTTTCTGGTGTACCGCGATCGGTGGCTTAGGTCTGATTGCGACGACATTCGCCGCGACCCTCGCCGATCTCTTGCAGGCGATGCACAAAATCAAGACCGTCGCTGCCGTGAACTTTGCCTCTGGAATCACGCTCACGATCGCATCAGTGGTGGTTGCTTACATCGGCGCAAACCCCATCGCGATTGCCACGGCCTATTTGGCGGGACCGGCCGTTTCGGCCGGATTGCTTGCTTGGATTGTCAACCGGAATAGCTGTCCGATTTCATTCCGGTGGAATATGACGAGATTTGTGCGTCTGCTTGCCGGCTCGCGGTTTTTCGCCGCGCAACAGTTTCTCGCCGTCGGGAGTGCGCAGGCTGAGGCGTTGATCCTTCCGCAATTGGTCGGGATCAATCAGTTCGGAGTCTTCACCGCCGGCACGCTTCTTGCGAATCGTCTGACCGCAATTCCAGACGGACTCTGCACAGCCGCTTACCCGGTGATGGCGCGGGCATACGCTGCCGGTGAATCCCGCCGGAGTGTAGCGGTGGTTTTTTGGTTTGTTGTGATTGCCGCGACTGGCGGGATCGCATTGGCGGGTAGCGGTATGCTGGCCGCGGGAATCATCGGTCGAATACTGTTGCCGACGCATCCTGAGCTTCTCGCGACCGTGGTCCGCATTACGATCTGGTCGTTACCGCTTATGGCGGTGGAATCAGTGATGGGCTACGCACTGAACGCGGCCGGCAAGGACGCAGCCCAGGCGAAGGCATCTGTCCCGGCGGCGATAATTAGCGTCGTGATATCGATCCTGCTCGTCACAACACTTGGTGTTATCGGAGCATGTTGGTCGATGCTGCTCCGCCCTGCGGTGCGGGCGGCATTCCTTACGCCGCTCTTCTTCCGCACATTCCGTCGCATCTCCGATGCGGATGAAATAATCATCCTTCATCGCGCGCAACTGCCGATACGGAAGGCGGGTTAAAAGTTTGATCTTTCAAGCAACAACATCACCTGCGTCCTCCCCGGCATCTGCTCCACGGGCCGTCCAATCGGCAAAGCCGACTCGCCGCCGGGGTCTGGCGATCGCGTGTTGGAGCTATCTGCTTACTGTCGTGGCATTCTGGGTGTTCATTCGGCAAACGGGTGATCGCTCATGGATCGGCACGTTCGTCCTGCTTCTGCCACGATGGCCATTGCTTGTTCCATTCGTTCTACTCGGGCCGCTGGTTTTGTTGGCGAAAAACTGGTGGTTCCGGAGCGTTGTTGCCGTTGCAGTCATCCTGGTGATTGCCCCATTGATGGGTTTCCGCATTGCGATGCCCAATTCAGCTCCAGATCGTGGCGATTTGCGCTTTCTCACGTTCAATGTTCACCGCCAGCACGTGGATGCGGACCGTCTGGTCGAATATATCGCGGCGGCTAACCCGGATGTGATCGCGATTCAGGACTGGTCGTCGGCCAATAGTGAAAAACTGTTCGCCGGCGGCATGTGGCATGTTCAGTGCGAAGGGGAATTGCTCGTCGCCAGCCGGTATCCGATCGGGAGGGTTACGCCGATCGATTTCGCGGATGATTCTAAAGCCCCCAAGGCCGAGCGCGGAGCGGCGGCGTGCTTCGAACTGTTGACGCCCACCGGACCAATTAATCTCATCAATGTTCACCTTGCGTCACCTCATTCCGGTTTGATCGCAGTGCTTGAGGACAAAGGCTATACACTGGGGGAAAACGTCGAACGCCGCTGGCGCGAATCTGAGGCGTTGCGCGACTTTGTCGATCGCGCGCCCGAGCCTTTAATCCTTGCCGGGGATTTCAACACCACTGACGACAGCCCGATTTTTAAGGAACACTGGGGTGATTTCACCGACGCATTCGTCGAGCGGGGGTCTGGTTTTGGTTACACCTATATCAATGACCACACGCAAATGCGGATCGATCATATTCTTGCCGGTCAGTCGTTCCAGCCTGTTCGGTGCTGGATCGGACCCGAGGCCGGGTCTCCGCACCGGCCACTGGTCGGGGATTTTGTGTTCCGATAACTGATTCATTTCACCCGATCCATATAATGGCAAGCCATTTGCCCTCAGCGGCCGATACCTCAATGTCGGTATGGGCACGCGATGACATATTCGTTTCTGCTGGTGAACTTCAATATGTGGGGCTTGGTCGAGCGCTGTATCGGCGAGATCATCGCACGCGCGGAGTCGGACGGGAATTTTGAAATCATCGTCGCCGACAACAGCACGGACGCCCGCTTTGCCGCACCCGATCATGTCGTTCGATCGGAGCCGCGTTTACGCATTGTCAAAATTGCGGAAAACAAGGGCTGGGTCGATGCCTTAAACCGCATTCTGCCGACAGCTTCGGGGCAGTATGTAGTGATCATGCACCCGGACGTGACGTTAGATGAGTCCTGCCTAGGTCACCTTCAGCATTTTCTGGAACAGAACCCGCGCGCGGGCGTCGTTTCTCCCGATCTTGTCTATCCGGACGGCAAGCCGAATACGATTCGGCTGAAATTTCCCCAAATTTCGGTCGAAATTCGGCGTTTAGCGAATATCGTCGGCCACATCTTGCTGAAAAAACGGCCCTTCCGCGATGAAGTGCTATGGGATCATAAGTCTGACGTTCAAGCCGACATGGTAATGAGTGTGATGATGATGTTTCGGCGGGAGACGCTGCGGCAGATCGGCGAGATCGATTCGCGAATATGGACGTATTACGCCAATGACTGGCTCTGCGGACGAGCGAGACAACTCGGGTGGACCTGCCATTATTTGGCGGCCGCCCGCGCAGTACATTGGGAACGCCATTCGCCAACAGAACTCTATAGCAATTCCGTCAACTCGACCTACAAGCGCGATCCGGTTCCCGTTTCCGATCGCATGTGTCGCGACCGGTTCATGTTTCTGCGCACGTTTTACTCTCTGCCGGCGCGACTGGCATTTCGAGTGTTGACGACGATGGAATATCTCATCCACCTGTTGGCGCAACTGAAACCCGGGCGAGGGCATCGGGTAGAAACGATCCATAAATATGCTGCCACGATCAAAGCGGCCTGGGAATAGAGGAATGTGATGCAAACGGGAAGAGGTGGCTGATGTCCGACCCGATTCGGGTGGCCCATGTTGCTCTCCAACTAGAGACCGGCGGCATGGAGCGATTACTGGCCGAGTATGCGCGGCACGCGGATCGTCGGCGTGTGTCTCTTCACTTTGTCGCGCTCACAAAGCGCGGCCGGGTTGCGGATGATATCGCATCCTGCGGCTGGCCGGTGACATCGCTGGACGCGCGGCCAGGATTGCGCCCGTCAGTCGTTTTTCGCCTGGCAAGATTCTTTCGCGATGAGCAGATCGATATCGTTCACACCCACAATACGAAGCCTCTCCTTTATGCTGGCCCGGCAGCGCGCCTTGCACGCGTGGGTGCCGTCATCCACACGCGCCACGGGCAGCGGCACGGGGCGACGAAGCGCCAGAATATGATATTTCGGCTGGCAAGCCGATGCGCGGACCGGATGGTTTGCGTTTCTGAAGACGGTACTCGCCTCTGTGTAAATGAAGGAATTGATCCGAGAATTCTTCGTACGGTTTCTAACGGAATCGACCCGCAGCGATTCAGCTTCAATGGTCTGGCCGCAGACGGCCCGGCGGTCTATGTCGGGCGGCTGAGCTCAGAAAAGGACGTTGCGACACTGCTCAATGCCGTCGCGATCGTCGTTAAGAAAAGTCGGTCGTTCCGATTACAAATCGCCGGTGCGGGGGCATGCCTGACGGAACTCACGGGGTTAGCCGAGTCACTGCGGATCGGGGATAAAGTCACATTCATCGGCGAAGTACGCGATGTGCCGGCGCTATTGCGCGGGGCGTCAATGTTTATCCTGCCATCGCTGACCGAAGGAGTGCCACTAACTGTGCTCGAAGCGATGGCATGCGGCTTGCCGGTCGTAGCGACGCGCGTCGGGGGAACGACCGAAGCGGTCGTGGACGGAGAGACTGGATTGCTAGTCCCGGCCGCAAATCCCGAGCAGCTTGCCGGTGCGATTTTGCAGGTCCAAGACAATACTGCTGCCGCCCGGCTCATGGGTATTGCCGGCCGCGCGCGGGTGGAGAGTCACTTTGACGTGCGCACCATGGTGGCCAACTACGAATCGCTTTACTCAGAAGTCCTGCGGGACAGGCAAAAGATAGCGGCATAGACAATGAATCGTTTCGTTTACAGGCACATTCTCCTTCCTGCGTTTGAGACCGTGCTCAAGCGTCGTAAGACGTTTTCGTATTGGTCTGAGCTTGAACGAACGCAATGGCTGCCGCGCCCCCAAGTCGAGCAACTGCAGTTTTCCGCGTTACAACGGCTGATAGCGCATGCATATCAGAACTGTCCTTATTACCGTCAGACATGGGAATTGCAGGGGCTGCACCCGCGGAAGCTTCAAAATCCATCTGACATCACGCGCTGGCCCGTGATTGATCGCGAAACGATTCGTCAACATCGAAGTCGGATGCGTACCGCCATTCCGCAGATGCGCTTGATTGCGAAATCCACCGGCGGCTCAAGCGGTGTGCCGCTCCAGTTTGATCTGGATCTCAACAGCAATGACCGGCGAACGGCTGCGTGGCACCGTGGATATGCGTGGGCGAATGCTGCCCCTGGCACAAGGCAGTTGTATCTCTGGGGGGCACCGACCAGCGAATTGCCGATGCGGGCAAAGATCAAAGATCGCCTTTATCAAAAGCTGCATCGCCGCCGTGTCGTGAGTTGCTTCGACGCTGATAACGACCTTGCCACTCGATTCGCAAGCGAATTGGATCGCTATCGACCTGACGCAATCGTGGCGTATACAAACCCGATCTACGAAGTGGCCCGTCGTTTGAACGAAGCAGGACATCAGCTTTCATATCGGCCTCAATCGGTTGTTGTCGGCGCGGAAAAACTGCATTCATTCCAGCGGGAGCTGATTGAACGAGTATTCTGCGCGCCCGTTTTTGAGACGTACGGATCGCGCGAATTCATGCTGATCGGCGGGGAATGTGAGCGTCATAGTGGATTGCATGTGACGGCCGAGCATCTGCTCGTCGAGGTGTTGGACGACGACGGCCGACCCGCTCGTGACGGGGCTGAGGGGAATATCGTGATCACTGATCTATTCAACTACGGGATGCCGTTTATCCGCTACGCCAATGGCGACCGGGCGATCGCCGGTTGGGGCGCATGTGAATGCGGGCGCGGGCTGCCGCTATTGAAAAAAGTGGTTGGTCGACGTTTGGATTTGCTGCAGGGCTCCGGTGGGCGATCGATTCCCGGCGAGTTCTTTCCACATCTGGTCAAAGACTTTCCCGCCGTCTCGCGTTTTCAGGTGATTCAGGAAGAGCCGCACCGCGTGCGATTTGCGATGGTGGCGAATGGGCTGAATGAACAAGACCGGTCGACGCTCGAGCGACTGGTGCAGAGTGCGATGGGCGACGACGTACGCGTTCATTTTGAGCCGGTGTCTGCCATTCCGTTGACACCCGCCGGCAAGCTGCAGGTAGTGATTAATCGAATTCCGCTTAAGAAGGCTGGCTGATGCGTATACTGGCGCTAACCAATCTATACCCGAATCCGTACCAGCCTAACCGCGCGACATTCAATCGCCAGCAGTTTCGCGCGTTAGCCTTGGAGCACGACGTGCAAATCATCGCGCCGATCGCCTGGACAGGTGAGTGGGCGGAGCGCCGGCGGAACAAGCACGCGCGCCTTTCCGCTGATCGCAGACGGCTTTGCGATGGGATGGTCATTCATCATCCGTGCTACGCGTTCACCCCAAAAATTCTGCGCGGCTGGTATGGACGATTCCTCGTTCAAAGCATTCGCGGATGCTTTCGCCGCGCCGTAAGCGAGTTTCATCCCGATATTGTGCTTGGCTGCTGGGCCTATCCCGACGGTTGGGCAGCGGTGCAACTGGCGCGGGAGGCCGGTCTGCCCGTGGCCATCAAGGTGCATGGATCCGATTTGTTGACGATCGAAGGTCAGTTGGCAAAACAGGCGCGTACGAGCGAGGCGCTTTCGGCCGCGGACGCGGTAATCGCTGTGAGTAAACATCTAGGTGCCCGGGCGGTGGAGATGGGCGCGGATGCAGGCCGTGTTCATGTGGTTTACAACGGCATCGACAAAAGCGTATTTCGAACAGGATCGCGCGACGAATCCAGGAAACGGCTGGGGCTCAGTTCGTCCGATCCATTGATCCTCTTCGTCGGAAATCTGGTTTCGGTAAAAGGTTTGGATGTCCTCGTTGATGCCCTGGCGTCGCTGACAAAGCGCGGCCTGCGGTTTGAATGTGCGCTCGCGGGAGATGGGCCATTGAGGCCGCAGTTGCAGCAACGGATCGATTCGCTCGGCTTGAGCGCACGAGTGCGGCTTGTCGGCCCGCGACCATTGGAAGAGTTGCCATTCTGGTATCAGTCGGCAAGCCTCGTGGTACTTCCGAGCCGGTCTGAAGGAGTGCCCAACGTATTGCTAGAAGCGGCGGCCTGCGGGACGCCGTTCGTCGCCAGCCGGGTCGGAGGTATTCCGGAGATCGCACCTGCCGATGCGCTGGTTCCGCCAGGTGACTCCGCGGCGCTCGCCGAACGAATCGAGGCGTTTCTCAGTCCAACTGCAACCCTTGCCGGCCGCCAAGCCTTCCAAACCGGTACGTGGCATGATTCGGCCGGTGAGTTGGCGGGCGTTCTTCGTAAAGTGGTGGCTGAGCACGCGACACGAACCAAGATCGCGGGATAAGTCGGATGTCTTCGGGGCAATTCATCCTCTTGATCACATGCGGAATTGTCGCGGCGGCCATTCTATTGGTCTGGTGGGGGATACGACGGCGTAATCTCCAATACTGGATTGGTGGATATCTATTTGGGTCTGGACGACGGCAATCAACGCGCGATCCAAGCGCGCCGATCCATGTTTTATTGTGTATCGCAGACCATTTTGAGCCAGCCTGGGGAACTGCCTCGCTTGATGTTGCAGACCAGCGTGTCGCAACGTGGCTGGTGAAATACCCGGAGTTGTTTGGTGAGTTTAGAGATAGTGACGGGTTTGCGCCGCGTCATACGTTTTTCTATCCGATCGATCAATACAAGCCATTGCATGTCGATGCGTTGGCAAGTCTCTGTCGCGAAGGATTTGGCGAAGTAGAGATTCATCTCCATCACGATCACGACACCGCCGAGAACATGGACCGCACGCTGCGCCGGTTCACGCATCTTTTCTCCGAGTATCACAGTCTGCTGGGTCGCTCGAAAGATGGCCGTCCGATGTATGGCTTTGTACACGGAAATTGGGCGTTGGATAATTCGCGGCCTGACGGGCGCTGGTGTGGGGTTAAGAACGAACTCGACGTTCTTCGGCGGACTGGATGCTATGCCGATTTCACACTTCCATCGGCGCCCGATGCAACACAAACGCGAAAGATCAATAGTATCTATTATGCGGTCCAAAGCCGGCGAGGAAAATCGCACAATACCGGCATCGACGTTGGAACCGCTGTTCCGGCACTTGATGCATTGATGCTGATTCAGGGTCCGCTACGACTCAATTGGTCAGCCCGGCGACTGATGCCGCGCATTGAAAATGGCTGTATCCAGCGAGGTCAGGCCCCGTCCATGGCGCGATTGGATCAATGGATCAAGGCCAATGTGCATATCCGGTCGCGTCCTGACTGGGTTTTCGTCAAGCTTCATACCCACGGCGCCCCTGAGGAGAATCAGCGAATTCTGCTCGGTGACGCCATGGTGGAGTTTCATCAATCGTTGGCCGAACGTGCCAGAAGAGATGATCGATTTCGCTTCCACTATGTTACCGCCCGCGAGATGTACAACCTCGCCAAGGCCGCCGAATCGGGTTGGGATGGTCCGGTAACCACTGCCAGAGATTTTCTGATCGCTCCGCCATCGTCCAAATAACTCTTTTTCACATCTATTCGCGCGCATTTGTCGGAATATCCAGCAAAGCCGTCATTTTTTAACCGATGAGCAATTTAGGCATCTGTGTTCATCGCACGGATCGGAACTCGGCAAGTCGCGGTTCCAGGCCTCTAGCGATTTGGCAGGACCTCTGTTTTGAAAGCGACAAGTAACATCCCCAACTCTCCCGTCGATGCAACGTCGACGCCGGCCGCGCCAGGCACGGCTGTAGTTGAGAGTCGCTACATAAAAAATGAAAAGTTTGATTTCTGGCGCAATGCCCATCGGGCGTTGCGCGGGCGCTATCGCTTTGCGATCGGCCTCGCAGTTGTTTGCGCGATTGCAGGGGCGGCAATCGGTTCCAGATTTGGCCAGCGAATCTATTCGTCAACCGGCTTGGTGCGAATTGCTTCTGTCCGTCCGCAGGTGCTGCGTGCGACAGATCAAAATACCCCGATGGCAATGTTCGATGGATTTATTCAGGCACAGCGCGATGTGATGATCAGTCGCGAGATGATACAGTCGGCGACGCAGGAGGAGACTTGGAAGCGGGCCAAGCGCAGTGGTCAGGCTCCCACTGACGAGCAGTTCGCGGCCGCGCTAAAGGTCGAAACGCGTCCGCGGAGCGATCACCTGAAAATCACGTTTACGGACAAAGATCCCGCCATCGCCGCCGCGGCCGTGCAATCCATCATAGCGGCCTACCAGCAAACGTATGTGAACGAGCAGGATCGAGTTGAAGCACAGCGTGTGGATGAGCTCAAGAGCCGCCAGGCGGGCCTTGCGGCCGAATTGAAGAAACTGGAAGAAGGGGTTGGCCCGGACGCGGATGGCCACACGGCTGACGAACTGGAACCAGTTTACAACGCCGCCGCCGACCGCGCGAAGAAGCTTCGTGCCGCCCTGGCGGATGTTCAGTGCGCGATCGCCGGCGTGCCCGATCTGAACAATCGCCCGCCGCCCCCAGAGCGGCTCCCGTATGAAAACGTCGCCGACGAATTGCTGCATTCCTACGTCGAAGCCCAGGCCCGGTGCGAGAGTGATCTTGAAGCCGCTGCCAATTTTGGATACGGAAAGTCCCATCCGACTATGATCCGGCTCGAAGCTGCTGTTGCCGAAAGTCGGCAACGGGTGCAGAAGTATGTCCAGGAATACGAAATATGGCGGTCGAATCGTGCTTCCGGTCCTTCGCCAGTATCGCTTGCAGACCGCGAAGCCAATCTCCGCCGATTGGCCGAAGCGACCGAAGAGGAAATGAAGCAGATCGCCGCACGCCGCGCCCAGCTGACGGTTTTTGAAGCAAAATCTGCGGCGATTCGCGAGAGCTTGAAGGAGACCGAAGGGCGTTTGGACGCGCTGATCACCGAAGCCTCTCTCGGAAGTCGGCTGACGGTCATCAGCAACGGCAACAAGCCGATGACCGCCTCGACCGACAATCGCGCGAAAGTCGCGGCAGTCGGTGCGATCCTCGGATCAGGCATTCCCCTTGGACTACTGATCCTGCAAGGAAGCATCCGGCGTAAATACCAGTACTGCGACGAAGTCGCGGAAGACCTGCTCACACGGGTGCCGTTCATGGCGGTACTGCCGGATGTCTCGGCAAGCTCCATGCTCGGCTCGGCGGCGTCCCGTTGCGTCAACGATCTTCGGGTGCGATTGCAGCCGCGGAATCCGGATGAAAGCCGGGTCTATCTGATGACCAGCACTTCGCCCGGCGAAGGCACGACAAGCTTGACGCTCAGCCTGGCGCTCTCCTGCGCCGCGGCCGGCTTCCGGACGCTGGTGATCGACTGCAATCTGATCTCTCGAGGAGTCACTCTTGGATTCGACGCCGGATCGTCGGCTGGAATGATCGAAGCGTTGGCGGGTGAAGAGCAGCAGGTGCGGCGCGTTCATGCCGGACCCTCCGTGTTACCGACCGGACAGGCGCGTACTCAAGATGTATTCAAACTTGCTCCAGCGACACTTCGTGGAGTGCTTGCCGATCTCCGCGAACGTTTTGACATGATTCTGATCGACGGCGAACCGATCCTCACCGGAAATACTTCGTCGGTCATTGCACCGCAGGTTGATGGCGTTTTCCTATTGATTGCACGCGGTCAGGAGCAGGCACTGCTCAACGGCGCGATGGCGCAGATCGAAGCCCTGGGTGCGGAACTGTCGGGCGTGGTGTTCAATCGCGCGGCCGACAGCGACTTCCCCGCGGTGGTGCGTGAACAGACAACGGCGGAGAGTGATCGCGAACGGCAGTTGCCATCACGGTTGACCCGATTCGGTTCACTCGTCAACAAGATGCTCGTCTCCTTATCACTCTCCCGGGAAACCGATTTAGATCTTATACCGCTCCCGGCGAGACCAGCATGGCCAGAGAACCCGGCGGAAGCGGCTTGAGGGCGACAGCTATGGAGAATGCAATGCAGTTCAATCGCGCGACCCAATACGATCCGCAATCCAGTGCATTGCAGGGTCGCGACATGCTGTGCTTCAGCCACGATTGGAACGGCGATCCGCTGTCAAAGACCCACTTGATGCGCCTGCTGGCTCGAAACAATCGCGTGCTCTGGGTGAACTCGATCGGATATCGCGCCCCGACGGCATCGCGGCGCGACGTTTCCCGTGCCGTCAAAAAAATCCTTGCCGCCGCCGCGCCGATTCAGGAACCCGAGCCGAACATCCATGTCATTAGCCCGCTGATCATTCCCGCTTTTGGCCGACCATGGGTGACGGCGTTTAACCGATGGTTTCTGCGCGTTCAGGTACGTCGCGCGATGCGTAAACTGGGCTTCGATCGCCCGATCAATTGGGTCTTTAATCCCGCCGCGTCAGTGATTGCTGGAACCCTGGGCGAAGAGGAGCTGATCTACTATTGCGTCGACGAGTACACTGCATTTTCCGGAGTCTCCGGCGATGCCCTGGCGCAATTGGAACGAGAATTGCTCGCCAAGGCCGGACTCGTCATTGCCTCGTCCGAGCGACTTTATCAATCCAAGCGTCAGCATAATCCCCGCACGTTTTTGGTTCGTCACGGTGTGGACTGGTCTCATTTTCGCGGCGCGCTGGATTCGCGAGTAGAGATTCCCGCGGAACTGAAGCAACTGCGCGGCCCGATCATCGGATACTTCGGACTGATCGCCGACGACTGGGTCGATATCGATCTTGTCGCTCATGTCGCGAAGCGTTTTCCGCAGGCTTCGATCGCGATGCTGGGCAAAATCACCATGGATGTCTCGCCACTTAAGCGATTTCTGAACGTCCATTTTCTGGGTCGACAACCGTACAAGAGCTTGCCCGCGTTTTGCCGAGGATTTGATGTGGCGATGATCCCGTTTCCGATTAACGAAGCCACGCTTAACGCAAACCCGCTCAAAGCCCGCGAATATCTTGCCGCAGGGCTCCCGGTAATCTCGACGGCGATCCCTGAAGTCGAGGTGCTCGGTTGCTGCCGCATCGGGCGAACGCCGGACGAATTCGTCCGACAAATCGAAGAAGCATTAGCGAATCCGGGCCCGTCGGTCGCTCGAAGCGACGCGATTCGGTTCGAGAGTTGGGAGGCACGGCTGGCCGAGATCGCCGGGCACATCTCCGCGATATCTACAAAATCGGGTTTTCAGGAAAATGATTCGGCCGGAGCGCGATTGGCTGCGTGAAGAATAGATCGAAGATGAAATCGTTATTCGGCACAATTCTTTACGACCTGCGATGCAAAGCGCTCTGGTGCTATGAGTCGGACCGCTGGTCGGCCGTATTGAAAGTACTTGTCACCGACGGCACGGCCGCGATGATTTACTACCGGCTGATGCAGTGGTCGCGGCGGTTTCGTCTTACGCCACTGGAGATGATTTTCAACAAGCTCAATGCGGTTTTCTGCAACTGCATCATCGGACGCGGTGCGGTCTTCGGAGAAGGCTTTGTCCTTGTCCATTCGACCGGTGTGGTCATTAATAGCGACGTCCGGGGTGGCACAGGCGTGTTTATCGAGCATCAGGTGACCATTGGCGCTGAACAGCGGCGGTCCCCCGTTCTCGGCAACAATATTTTCATCGGCGCCGGCGCGAAAATTATTGGTGGGATCACGATCTGCGACGGCGTTCGGGTCGGCGCCAACGCTGTCGTGTTGCACGACGTGCCGGCGTACTACACGGCAGTGGGAATTCCCGCAAGGATGATCCCACCTTCACGACAGGATACATTAGCTGCGTAGGAGACGCCATGAATATGATCGAGCTAATTCTCTCGGTATGTTTCTGGTGTTCGGTAGCCGGCATCCTCTATGCGTACATCGGCTATCCAGCCGCGATCTGGATACTATCCCGGCTGTTTGGGAAAGCGCACAATCCTCCGGCGATAACCGCTCAAGGGCTGCCGCGCGTGACGCTTCTGATTGCGGCTTATAATGAAGAGACGGTCATTGAGCGACGTATCCAAAATGCGCTGTCGTTGAATTACCCCAGCGACCGCTTTGAAATCGTCATTGCTTCCGACGGCAGCGGCGACGCAACCGCCAGCATCTGCCGCCGATATTCAGACAGGGTGCGCCTTTTCGATTTTCCTGAAAGACGAGGCAAAGCTGCGGTGCTCAATGCAGCTATCGAGCAGTTGGATACCGACATCATCGTTTTCTCCGACGCTAACACTTCAATGGACGCAGCGGCGCTGCGTCATCTGGTGCGATGGTTTTCCGATCCAAGTATTGGTGTCGTCTGCGGCCGTCTTGTTTTGACCGATCCGGAAACAGGCCGCAATGCTGACAGCCTCTATTGGCGCTACGAGACGTTCCTCAAACGGTGTGAATCGCGGTTGAATGGCCTACTGGGTGCCAACGGCGCTATCTATGCCCTCCGCCGTAGTCAGTTTGTTCCGCTTCCGATGGGTACGCTGGTGGATGATTTCGTAGGTCCTCTGCTGGTAAAAATGCGAAGCGGTTGTCGCATCATTTACGATACCGAAGCAGCAGCATTCGAAGAAACCGCTCACGATTTATCAGGCGAATATCGACGCCGGGCCCGAATTGGCACCGGGGGATTCCAGGCGATCAAATATTTGTGGCTGCTTCTTCATCCCCGTTTTGGTTGGACTGCGTTTACGTTCTGGTCGCACAAGGTTTTGCGCTGGATTTGCCCATTCTTCATGATCTCCGGCTTTTTTTCGGCAGTTCTTTTGTCGGATAAGGATCTTTATTTCAGCCTGCTACTGCTTCAGGTCATTTTCTATGTAGTCTGTGCCTTTGGAGCGGGCTTGAAATCGAGAAATTCTACCGCCCGTTTGCTCCGGGTTCTGGCGATGTTTGTGGGTATGAACTTCGCGATATTGATCGGCTTTGTCCGCTGGTTAAGTCAGACTCAATCGGGGTTATGGAAAAGCACCGACCGCCGTTCAACAGGCGGTGAAGCAGTATGCATTGATGCCGTCTAGCCGCACACAAGGCGATGATGACACCGTGTTTCACTTCAAAACCAATTGGCCACCGTGAGTCACGGTGGCCAAAGCGGCTAAAAAATCGGGGTGACAGGATTCGAACCTGCGACCTCAACACCCCCAGCGTTGCGCTCTAAACCAAACTGAGCTACACCCCGGTCGCGAACCAAGCATCATAAGCGAACTCGGAATGGTGTCAAAATCTCCCATTAGCCACTGCTTTTTCGTGCGGAACGAACGGTTCGGCCGGTTTGATGTCCAATGATGATGATTTCACAACTTCCTTGCCGAAAGTCGAATGATGTTCTAGTTTTGTGGCGCGCGTGCTCGGTTATAGAAAGGTTTTATGCCACTGCTTTCCAATATTATGACTTTGGCGAAGAATCCTGGCATGATCCCGCCATTTGCCGCTTGGGTCATGGCCAAAGCGAAAGGGGCGGCCGGTGGGCCGGTTGTTAATTCTGCCCATGGTGTGAAATTCGGGGAGTGGCTTACTTTTAGCGAGTTTTGGGATCAGCGCATTTGTGTGCCCCCGGAAGAGTGCGAGCTGCTGTCTTACTGCCGGAAGGTTGCGCCAACACCGGCGCTGGCGATTGATGTCGGCGGCAATGTTGGCCTGTTTTCGCTAACCATGGCTGCGCTGGGGTACGAGAAAATTCACGCATTTGAACCTGTTCCTTTCAATTACGAGCGCCTGGAAAAAAATCTTGCCCGCAATGAGCGATATCAACACGCCGTGAAGTTGATGAAATGCGCGGCAGGCGAAGCGGTCGGCACGATCAGCTTTCTCGTAAACAGCATCAGCCCAGGTCTGTGCCGGATTGGAGACGCCAGTAAGGCCGGACCAAACGAAAAGTGCGTGGTGGTGCCTGTGACGACGCTAGACCTCTATTGCCAGGAACAGGGAATCGACCGAGTCGATTTTTTGAAGATCGATGTGGAAGGACATGAACGCACGGTGTTGCGCGGCGCCAGTCGCATGCTCAAGGAGCACCGGATCCGATTCATGTACATGGAATCGCACCATTCGGCTTTCGAGGCCGCTGGATATACAGCCGCCGATCTCTACGAATTTCTCACGTCTTTCGCCTATATCCCGGTTGAAGTTGAAGACGGAAAACCGGGCAAGGAAATTCCACGTCAGACCTATGTTACGGTCAGCCCGGGCGGAACCAGCAATATCCTGTGGACGTTCAAAGCCTGATCAACTAAACGATCTTGATCGTTAAAGACGAGACTTCGCGATCTATTTCTTCATCACCTGGAAATGGCCCTGTTCGCAGAGGACGACGAACCGCTCGACGGCGGATTTAAGGTCTTCCCAGCGTTGGCGGATGACGTCGGCCTCTTTCAGGTCGACAGAATGGTCTTCCGCGCTGTCGGTGAGGCTATCGAGCAACTCAGAGAAATCGCGGACGACCCGACGGGTTTCGCGGTAAAACTCCTGGTCTACGTTCGAGTTTTTGTCGATCTTCGGATTCGGTAGGAAGAAGCCGTCGGCCTCGTTGCAGAGCCAGCGGATCAGCCGGACATCCTTGGTGAGCTGGTACATCTCGCGAACGCGATCGAGGGGGTTTTTGGCGCCGCTTTGATCGGGATCGCCGTCTTCCGCAGGGGGTTCACACCACTTGTATATCAGTGCCGCGCTGACCTTCAGATCGGCGGCGACCGCTTTCACGCCGGGTTCATCGACGGCCTGGCGGATGATCTCGTACGATTTCATGGTCATCTGATTGTAATCGAAGAAAGCTTGCCCGCCGAATCAAAATCGCGATGCTGTCAAACTCTCTGCAACTTTCAGGAGCTTTCTGTGCGTATTCGCAATGGTCTGATCTCATCTGTTTTTCTCGTCGCCGCGGCTTTCGGGCAGGCTACCCAGCCCGCCACCACGCCTGCGACCAATCCCGCCGATGCCGCCGCCGTAAAGGACGCATTGACGCAATTCAATGCGGCCGTCGCCGCCGGTGATACGATCACGATCGGCAAATACATTGACGCATCGACGGATTTGCAGAAAAAGGCCCTCGCGCAGATGACCAAGCTCACCGCCGCCGGGCATGCTCTGTATGACGAGACGGCCAAGCACTTTGGCGCGGACAAGCTGGAGGCCGACCATGTGAGCAAGGAATCGTTCCCGGCCGGCTTCCCGCAATTGCCGGTCGACCAGCTCCAGGTGAAGACCAGTGGCGATGCGGCCGTTTTCACCACCGATGACGGCACGCCGCTGCCGCTGACCATGAATAAGAAGGACGGCGTCTGGAAGTTTGACGGCTCGATGATGCAGGTCACCGGCGAAAAGGATCTGGCCGAGCGCGAAGCGATCATCAACGCCGCATCAGAACAGATCGAGCAGACCCGCGCCGATGTCTCGGCCGGTCACTTCCGATCTCCCGATGAAGTGGTGGTGCTGCTGCAGCACCGCGTGAACAAGGTGATCGAAGCCGAGAAAATGAAGCAGGCTGCCGCCGATGCGGCAACTGCGCCGGCGGCAACGCCGACGGGTCCGGTTGGTCCGGTCGCTCCGTAAAACTGTCATGGCACAAACGAAGCAGCAAATCCAGGCGCATCTGGCGGGTGCGGGCGCGCAGCCGCGCCATAAGTTCGGCCAGAACTTCATGATCGACCAGAACCTGGTCCGCCTGATTGCCGATGCCGCGTCGATCACCTCTGAAGACACGCTGATCGAAGTCGGCCCTGGCACAGGAACACTCACGGAAGAACTTCTCTCGCGCGGCGCTCGCGTGGTGGCGGTTGAGATCGATCGCGATCTGGCCGCACATCTTCGCGGACTATTTGAGGGCAATGCAGAGTTCGTGCTGATCGAAGGGGACGCCCTGGCGACCAAGCATTCGATTAATGCCGAATTGCTGGCCAATCTCGATCAGGCCGGAGATCGCTCGCACGTCAAATTGGTGGCAAATCTCCCGTACAACATTGCGTCGCCGCTGGTGATCGAATTGCTGCTTGCAGGCGTCTCGACGCTCGTGTTCACGGTGCAGAAGGAAGTGGCGGATCGTTTGAAAGGGCGGGCGGATTCGGATGATTACGGCCCGCTGACGGTGATGGCGCAGATGCTGGGCGAGGTGGAAGTGCTTCGAACCTTGCCGCCTCAGGCATTTTGGCCGGCGCCGAAGATCGAATCGTCGCTCGTGCGGATCACACTGAAGAACCAATTGGGCGAGTCGGCCCGCGCGTTTGGGTTCTTCGTGCAGAAGCTCTTTTCATTTCGCCGTAAGACGCTGCGTAAGGCGCTGGAGATGATGGATCTGAAAGCCCCGGAATCGCTTGTCGAGGCGGGGATTGATCTGACTAAGCGTGCCGAATGCTTCACGCCGCAGCAGATTCGGCAGATTTTTGAATCGTGTTCTGCTCGATCGTCATCGCCCGAATAAACGCGCCGCCGGCGATCAACGTCATCACGGTCGTTCCCACGTAGAGCCGCATCGAGTGGCCGTGCAGGCGCTTGAACTCGTCTGAGCCGCTGTTTCCTTCAAGCCGCAATCGATTCAAAGGCGGGGCGATCAGCTTGTATTGCGCGATCGCGAGCAAGGCGGCCACCATCAGGCACGCCAGGAGTGCCTGCTTGGGCTTGGTACAGGCGTATAGTCGCCACACGATTGTGCTGACGAGCGATACCGCGGCCATGACGAGTTGAAATCGCTCAAAGATATGAAACATCATCGGTGCCGCCAGCATCGCGATCGGCCGATCGGTCTTGAACATGAAGGAGACCGACATAAACAGCGTGACCAGTCCGCCGAGCCATAGGGCGATGCAGAGTGCGATTATGTAGGGGACAATTCTTCGCATGGGCCAATCAGATTACTCGAACTCGGCGGCCGAGACGACCGCCGTTGCGGCCATAGTCCGTAAAGTGCGATAGCGAGCGCCATCAGCAGGGCCCAGGCGATGCCAGGCTGCGAACCATCCACGAACGCGTAGAGGAATTGATCGAACCGCAGATTTGGCGTCGCGCCGATCGGTGGCACGGTGCCGCGATTGAGAAGCGTGTGAACCGTCGGCAAGAAACCGAGAAAAATGATCACCAGCCCCATGAGCGACCACGCCCGCCCGGCCGCAAGGAATACGCCGCAGCAGGCGGCTCCGAAGAACAGATATCGCTCGTGCACCTGGAGGGGAATCGCGTAGAAGACCACCCACGGCAAGATCAAGCCAATCACCACGCGCGGATCACGGCGAAAATAGTTCGTGGCGGCAGAGATCGTGGAGATCAGGCAGAGCGCGCCGAAGAGCACCAGCAGGAATGTGCGAAGCGAGATCGGCCCGCCGATTACCACTGTGGTATCGCCGCCGGTGAGCCAGTCGGGCATGTTTTGCAGTGTCAGAAATGCTGGCAAAGTGAGCACGACGGCTTCCAGGTCGCCGCGATCGAAGCCATATTGGCCTACGAGCAGCGCCGGCAGATTCGACACGGGGCCGAGATACATCTGCGCGTGATGCCACATGCCCACCGTAAATCCATATTTCAGCCAATAGTCGGTGCCATTAAAAAACAGCATGCCACTGGCCATGCCAATGACCAGCGCCAGCGCGATCAACCACGGATAGAAGCGACGCCGCACGATCAACGGGATCGCGATCGCGCAGATGAATAGGCCCACGGTGAGCCAGATCGCGCCGGCGCTGTAGTGTCGCTGCCAAAGCTCGAATCCGCGCGTGGCCACAGCCGGGTCGTATGCCGAAAACTCCCACGGGATGCCGACAATCAAAATCGCCAGTGCGGCCGCGAGCGGGAGCTTAAGCGCACCGCGCCAATCACCAATCAACAGCGCCCACAGCGGTAGCGTCCACGCGACCATCAGGAGTTGGCCCTTGAATAGTGCACCGACACCGACCAAAGCACCGGCGATCATCCACCGGCGTTTGAACATGCAGAGCAGGGCGCCAAGGAAAAAAGGCATCGGCCAGATATCCCACTGCGGCCACATGTGGGCGTTGCAGATGATGACGGGGTTAAACCATGTGATCAGCCCCGCGATGATCCCGTACCACACGCCCGTCCAAGCGGTCGGCGCGGCCGCACTCCATCGGCGGATGTATGTCACCAGCATCCCGGCCAGGAACGCGGTCGCGAGTTCCATGGCGGTGTTGAACATCAGCAGCGGTCGATGATATTCGCGCGTGGGCTGACGCCGGACGAGTGGATCATCGGGAAATCGCTTCTCAAGCCCACCGGTCCAGAGCGTCATCACGCCGAGGCGCAGCGGGCCGTAGTCGAGCGTGTTTTCGCCGGGTTGCGGGTCGCCGAGGTGTTCGTAGAGGGAGAAAAAGCCTTCGTTATTCGCACGCATGCCCCACCGAAAGCCGTTGTTGATATCGCCGGTGAAACGAATGTAATCGGTCTGGTCCCACGCCTGATCGCGCACCCAGAGTCCGGCGGCCGTTGCACTAAGCACGATGGCGACGGCAAGCAGCGAACGCCAGCCGTGCCGGAAGCACAATCGCAGGATCGATCTCACGGAAATAACCCCTTCAGTCGGACCGCATCCACAACGCGGCCGATCGCGATTGTATACGCGGCCGTGCGGTAATCGCAATCTGATTCGTCCGCCTTGGCGTTCACCGCATCAAACGCACGATCCATCACGCGCTGCAATTCACTGCGCACGCGAGCAAGATCCCAGAAATAGTTGTCTAGACCCTGCACCCACTCGAAATAGCTCACGGTGACGCCGCCGGCATTGGAAAGAATATCGGGGAGAATCGTGACGCCTTGCTCGCGCAAAATCGCGTCGGCCTCGGGGGTCGTCGGCCCATTCGCGCCTTCCACCACGATCTTCGCCTGCACGTGCGGCGCAATACCCGCATCGAGCGTGTTTTCACGAGCAGCCGGGATCAGCACTTCGCACTCGCAGGCGAGCAGTTCTTCATTGCTGATCGCGTCGCCTCCAGGGAAATCGGTGAGTTGGCGGTGCTCTTTGTAATACGCACCGGCGGCATCGATATCGATGCCTTCTTCGTTGAATATGCCGCCGTACTGGTCGCTGATGCCGACGATCACCGCGCCCAGTTCATCCAGCAATTTCGCAGCAAAGAAGCCGACCTGCCCAAATCCCTGCACGGCGATCTTCATGCCTTCGAGCGAGCGGTGCTGGGTCGTTTCGACGAATCGCTTCAACACATACATCACGCCGCGACCCGTCGCCTCTTCCCGGCCCACGCTGCCGCCGAGTGCAACGGGTTTGCCGGTGACGATGCCCAGTGACTGTCTTCCCACCATCATCGAATAAGTATCCATCATCCACGCCATCACCTGGCTATCCGTGCCAAGATCCGGCGCGGGAATATCGTCCATCGGCCCGATCACCGGCATCACTTCCGCCGTGTAGCGGCGCGTCAGCCGTTCCTTCTCACCCATCGAGAGCTTTTTGGTGTCGCAGACGACGCCCCCTTTGGCGCCGCCGTAAGGAAGATCGACGAGTGCGTTCTTCCACGTCTGCAGCATCGCCAGCGCCATCACTTCATCCCGATCAACGGCCGGATCAAACCGCAGCCCGCCTTTGAACGGCCCGCGCGCGTTGTTGTGCTGCACGCGATAACCCGTAAACACCTGGATCGCGCCCGAATCCATCTTCACCGGGCACGAGACGGTGAGAATCCGCTTCGGCGAACTCAGCGTCGATCGGTAGAGCGGATCGATTCCCATCGAATGGTAAACATTGTCAAAGAACGTATTGGCGTTCTGCCAGAACTTGCTGTGCTGATCGGGTTTGGAGGCGAGTTGATCGGTTCTGTTGTTATTTGTGCCGGGCATGACCGATGGTTGTAACCCGTGTGCGGGTGGGTCGCAAAAGCGTTAGGGTGATCGATCACCCGAGGTATGTTGGCGCCACGGTTTCCTCAATCACGTTCCCGTTCTCGCAGTAGACTCGATAGGCCTTGGCGGCGGGACGCGAACTGACGATGTTTTTGAGCTGGCCATCCTGAAAATGCAATCCGCACCCATCATCGGCCGCATATCCGCCAGGTAGGCCCGCGGAAATCAATCGGTGATACGTCGGACGCCGCTCGGTCTCTCCGTCGTAGTGGGGGCAGTTGCTGCCGGCGAGGAATCCCAAGCCATCATTTAGTACCTGCAACTCTGGCCCAAATGAGTCCGTCACGCCGCCTTGGAACCAGCAGATCGATCCGGCGCTGATTCCACAGAGCACAATTCCTTCCGACAGCGCCTCGCGCAAAATCTGGTCCAGCCCGTGCGTCCGCCAGACCGCCAGCAAGTTGGCGGTGTTTCCGCCGCCGACATAAATAACATCCTGATTTAACACAAACGTGCGCAGATCGGCCGTTCGCCGCTTGAACAACGGGAGATCGGTCGGAACACATTCGCGCTGCGCAAATGCTTCGAAGAAGCGCAGGGTATATCCTTCCGAATCGCCACTGGCGGTGGGCACAAAGCAGATGCGAGGGAACCGCCTTCTGGCGAGTGACAGGATGTAGTTGTCGAGCAGTGGATTCTCCGGCTCCATCGAAAATCCGCCGCCGCCGAGGGCTACGATGTGCATGATGCGACCGTATTCCTGAGGGCGCAGCGTGTCAATCGCAGAACCTCCACGATCGCGCTGGCAGCCCCGTTCGTTGCGCGCATAATCCGCATCATGGAATCAACCATCACCGCCGCTACGGATTTTCATGTGGGCCAGGTCGATCGCCGCATCTTCGGCGGGTTTGCCGAACACTTAGGCCGCTGCGTCTATGAAGGCATGTACGATCCCGGCTCGCCGCTTTCCGACGAAAATGGGTATCGCACCGACGTCATCGCCGCCCTCAAACGTCTCCAGATGCCCGTGATGCGTTACCCCGGAGGTAACTTCGTCAGTTGCTTCGACTGGCGTGACAGCATCGGCCCGAAGGACAAGCGCCCCAAGCGCCTCGACTATGCGTGGGGTTCCACCGAGAGCAACCAGTTCGGCCTGGACGAGTTCATGCCCTGGTGTCGCAAGCTCGGCACCGAGCCGATGATGGCCGTCAATCTCGGCACGCTCGGCACGATGGAGGCCGCCCATCTCCTCGAATACTGCAACCTCAACACCGACACCTACTGGGCCAACCAGCGCCGCAAAAACGCCAGCGCCGATCCGTACAACGTCAAATACTGGTGCCTCGGCAACGAGATGGACGGCCCCTGGCAGGCGGGGCACATCCCGGCGCACGAATACGCGCTCAAGGCCGACGCCGCCTCGCGCATGATGAAGGGGCTCGATCGCAAGATCGAAACCATCATCTGCGGCTCCTGCGCCAACACCTTGCCCACCTATCTCGACTGGGACCGCACCGTGCTTCAGCACTGCTGGGACACCGTTGATTACGTCTCGGCCCATCGCTACAGCGAAAACCACGCCAACAACTCGCCCGAGTTCCTCGCCGAGGGCGTGGCGATCGACCGTGTGCTTGCGGATTACTCCGGCGTCCTCGAATACGTCCGCGGCGTGAAAAAGAGTAAGAAGCGCATCTACGTCTGCTTCGACGAATGGAACGTCTGGTACCGCGCCCACGGCGGCGCCAAGGACTGGGAAGAGGCCCCGCACCTGCTCGAAGAGGTCTACAACCTCGAAGACGCGCTGGTCGCGGCGCAGTATCTCAATGCGTTTATCCGCCGGGCCGATCTGGTGAAGATGGCCTGCATCGCCCAGATCGTCAACGTCATCGCCCCGGTCATGACCAACAAAAACAGCTTGGTTTTCCAGACGATCTTCCACCCGTTCGAAATGATCTCCACATACGCGAAGGGCGTTTCGCTCGATCTGTCGATCAATTGTCCAACCTACTCCGCCGGCAAGCACGGCGACGCCCCGATCTTCGACGCCGCCGGGACGTATTGCGCCGAGTCGGGCCGCGTGATGCTCAGCATCGTCAATCGCTCCGATGCCCCGCAGGAACTCACGCTCAATCTCCTCGACCGCACGGCCAGCAAAATCATCTTCGCCCAGCAGACGGCCGGCGATGATCTGAAGAAGGCCAATACGTTTGCCGAGCCAAACGCGGTGGTGCCGTCCGTTGCAAAAGCGACGATCGCCAACGGCGCGGTGAAGCTCTCGCTGGCGAAGACGAGCCATGCCGTGATCGTCGTGGAGACGGCGGGGCGGTAGATCGCCAGATAGCGTGCCCTACGAACTGCGGACCAATTTCGCCGGGGGTTACCGGGCATGGGTTTGGTCCGCACGAGTACGAACAGACCCTACGGCATTTCGTCTGTGGTCAAAAGCATTTTCTCGACGTGGTAATATGCGACTGCTCCGCACTCGCCGCAGCGAACTGTCCAGACTTGAAGAAAATCAATTCGCAAGTCCGGGTGTTGCTTGTGGGTTTCAATACATGCCTCGATGTGCTCCCTCCTCGCCTGCTCTGCCGCAGCCAGTCCGTATACCGCGCCGCATGATAAGCATGCCGATTCGGCAAGACTTAGTATCGGTCGCCTTCGGGCGCGCTCGGCGGCATAGCTACCCCAAACACCGAGCCCGACGAGGACCGTGATGACCGCGGAGACGACGATGAATGCCGCAATTTCCAAGTACGATTCTGGTTACCGAAATCATTGCCGTCGGTAGTCGTCGCGTCAATGCTAAAGTGTGCTGAGTAAGTAGGTAGAAGGTGGACTCTGCCGATACGCCTGCGGACCGATTTCGCCGGGGGTTTCTCACGCGGGCCAACCGGGTTGCTGAAGGCGGGCCCCGCAGAATCCAATTGCCGCCGGTTGGGGCGGGGGGTATTGTGGCGAGGGGATGGTTCCGCGATCAAGATAATCAGAGGTTAGCCTGCCTATGAACTCGCTCGACGCCATTGAACAGCGACACGGTCTTCTGCTGCCTACGGCGTACCGCGTGCTTGCCGCCCGTCGAGCGTTCGATCCTTCATCGCCGCGGCACTTACAGGTGCACAAGGCGGAATGGATTCCGCCGGACGAGATCCTCACATTCGAGTGGATCAGGCCGCCGGAAGACGGACTTGTTGCGTTCGCGTGCAGCGGCGGGGGCGATGTTTGGGCGTGGCACTCGGGCCGGCAAACGCCGGGCGGAGAGTATGCGATTACTTATTGCCCGCATGACGAGGACGCCGGCCTTTGGTACGCGCCGAACTTCCTCGGTTGGCTGTACCGAACGGGGCTCGATTACGCGACCGAACTCTACGACGAGCAATCAGTGGCCCGGCAGCGTCTGGGCGGCTGGGCGGCGGTTCTCGATGAGTTCGGTGCTGCGGAACACGCCGCCGATATCCGGGTGGTCGTACAAGCCTCCCTCATCAACCGTAAATACGGACGACAGTCCTTACCCGCTTTGCTCTTGCCAGAAGCGGTCAGCGAACGGGTCGCGGCTCGATTCGGTCTCGACTATATCGATGCCGAATTTTGGTGGGCGAAGGAAGACTCCGGAGCAGGCTAACCACTCGCTACGAACCGCCGCCCCGCAGAATCCAATTGCCGCCGGTTGGGGCGGGGGGGTATTGTGGCGAGGGGATGGCGGGCGGTGTGGCTCGCTGATGAGATCGGAATGTTAGTTGGCCGGTGGGCCATATAATGGTAGTTATCCCGCAGGAGCCATTGCGTGTTGAAAGGCGTCTCCGACGACATCAACGAAGTGATCGACTGGGAACTCGCCCACGGCAACGAGATGTCAAACATCCCCCCGCGTGAAGTGGATGGCTATCTGGTCATCGGTATGGCGCATCCGCTGAGGACTTCGTATGACGGCAAGCCTCGGGTACTCCCGCCGTCACTTCGACTTTGGGAATGGCGCAGTCAGCATTACGCGGAATATCAGTGGCTCGACGGGTTCAAGTCAGATTTGAGCGGCCAAGTCGTATGCGGGCCGATCCGCGAATATTCGGCGGACGAACTGCGGGATAACCCGCCGTTCCAGTGAGTAGGGTGGGCGCAGCCCACGTCGTCCCGTTCGCGGGTCTGCCGGAATCGTGGGCTGCGCCCACCCTACGAAACTGAGCCGCCCCGCCCAACCCAATCGCCGCCGGTTGGGGCGGGGGGTATTGTGGCGACCCGATGGCGGGCTATTCGGCACGCCGGTCAGATTTTACGTTAGCTATCGGCCCGGAAACACGATGGAACAAGAACCCAGTCCACCTGACGAGCTCGTTGCGACGGACGGTGAGATTCGTCAGGTTGCCGTATTCCTCGTCGTGATCGGGCTCTTCGGATCTTGGTTCTTTCGCGGCTGGTATGTGAACGGCGTGATGCCCGCTGAGTGGCTTATGTACGTTGAGACGGGGATTGGTCTGTGTATGCTCATCTGGCCGAGCCCTTGGAAGCACCGGATTGGCGCGCTCAAGGCTTTCGGAGCCAAGCGCCCATCGGACGGAGAATAACCCGCCGACTCGTGGGCTACGTCCACCCTACAAAACGCTTCCCCATTCAAGTTTTCATTTTCATATCGCCGATGCTGTATGTGGGGAATGAAGATGTTTTGTGCAATTCAATAGTTTGTAAGCCGTAGACAACTGAATAGGTCGGGCCATCACCCAGTATGGGTGCGGTGGTTTTTGCCGCTATGTTTGTGCCAAGGAGTCCTTGGCTTGGACAAAGACTCTGTGGCTGCGCCAAGGATGCTCTGGCGTGGACAAGGGCGCTGTGGCTGAGACAAGGACCCCTTGGCGTGGACAAGGATCCTGTGGCAGAGACAAGGGCTCCCTGGCGTGGACAAGGGCGCTATGGCTGAGACAAGGACCCCTTGGCGTAGACAAGGCGGCTGTGGCTGTGACAAGGACCCCTTGGCGTAAACAAGGCGGAGATTTTTCATTCTTTGGAGTAAAAAGAGGCGTTTTTCGGCGAATAATCGGTCGTTCCGATAACGAATGGTCTATATCGAAAGAATTTCGATAAATATGGTTGTGTTGATTAAGCGGGTCGTGCGGGTTGTCGAAACTACCAGTGCCTTGGTGATTCAGATGTTTTGCCGGTTATTCCAAGTGGCAGGCGGTTGCCTTCCCTCGGCGGTTACTGGGGCGACAAGTCGGTGAGCGCGGAAAGCGGAGAAGGGCGGCAATGGCTGCCGGAACTCAACGCGATTCGTTTCACTGCAAATCCGAAAGGAATGTCCCATGCCCCGCAGTTTCTATAACAGCACTGATGACGATCTTTCGACCGGTGCCGCCAACCTGATCGCGATCGTCGGCCTCTCGCCGACCACCTACGGCACGACCGCCGGCGCGATCACTTCGTATACAACGCTATCGACGAACTACACAACGTTGCTGGGCTTGGTTCGCGAACCGGGCACGCGCACCCCGACGAAGGTGACGGAGGAGAATGCCGCTCGTAAATTGCTCCGTGAAGCGTCATTGAACTTCAGCCGCATATTTCGATCGACATCGACCGTGACCAATGCGATGCTTCAGGCGCTGAACATGCCGGAACGCGTGGTCCCGCAGCCGATCCCGGCGCCGGCGACCGCACCTGGGCTGATCGTTAAATCAGTAGATGAGCGCGTCGTGACGCTTCGCCTGCTCGATCTGGCAGAAGACCGCCGCGGCAAACCGCGCGGTGTCGCAGGGGCGTCCATTTTTTCTCATATTGGCGCGAATCCGCCGGAAAATCTGTCGGATTACAAATTCGAAGGCAACTCTTCCAAGGTGGAAGTGGTGATCGAGTTTGCCGCTGCGACCGCCCCCGGAACCAAGGTGTGGTTCACGGCGTTCTGGTTTAACAACCGCAAGGAATCATCGCCGATGGCGACGCCGATCAGCACCAACATCCAGGGCGGCGGTGTGTCGCTGGCAGCCTAAAGACAGTGGAGAGACGTCAGTGGAGAGTGGAGAGGAAGCTGTATTTGCCTCTCCACTCTCAACTCTCCACTTTGCACTGAGGAACACATGCTTATCAATCCACCCACCAAGCGACGCGGGAAGAAGCTGGACGATTCGGTTGCCAAGGCGCCTGTGACGGGGCCGGTGCTGGTCGCGGCTGCGTTTGATTTTGAGGGGCCGTCGATCACGTTGACGTTTGATCGCGATATCGTCATCACCGGGTACGACGGGGCGCAGCTGTCAGTGCTCGATGGGGAGCATACCCACATGACGTACCTGGGCACGGACGGCACTGATCAGACGGCGGCGAATCAGGTGTTGATTTATCTCAACGACGCCGGCGCGTTCGCCGGTAGCGCGACCACACTCAACGCCACGCCGGGCAACGGGATTCGGGCGCTGAGCGACAACGCGCCGTGGACGGGCGTCGTCAATTACCCGGTATAGGTGGAACATGTCGGACATGATCCTCGCACAATCGTTGCCGGTTCCGCAGCCGCAGGAGGCGATCACGACTCGCCGTGCGACGCTTGCCGATATTCCGTTCATTGACGGGTTGCAGAAGCAGTACAACAAAAACCTTGGATTTCTGCAGACAAAAGCGCTGGAAGGGAAGATCGCGCTGGATCAGGTTCTGGTTGCAGAAAATACGGGCGAAAGGCTCGGGTACATCATCGCACAGGATCGCTATTTCAAACGCGATGAGCTGGGGATGATTTGCCAGTTGGTCATCGCGCCGGGCAAGCAACGCGGGTTTATTGGCGCTGCGTTGCTCAAGGCGCAATTCGACCGCAGTGCGTATGGGTGCAGATTGTATTGCTGCTGGTGCGCGCAGGATCTGGAAGCCAATCATTTCTGGGAAGCGATGGGCTTTGTTCCGCTTGCGTATCGAAACGGATCAGAAAAGAAGGCGCGCGTGCATATCTTCTGGCAGAAGAAGATTCGCGGAAAAGATGATCCGGTGAACTGGTGGTTTCCCGCGAAGACGGATCAGGGCCAGATTCGGGCGGATCGGATCGTGCTGCCTATTCCGCCGGGCGTGCATTGGAAGGATTTGCAGCCGATTGTGATTCCGGGGATGGAAGACGTGAAGCAATTCCCCGCACCGAGCGGGCAGCGCGTTCGTAAGCCGCCGGTTGTAAAAAAGAAGATCACGCTGGCATCGTGCGGATTGAGAAGTGCCGAACAGGTGCGAGTGGAGATTGCAGCATCGAAGAAATCGCCGGTCCGCGAAAAGGCTCCGAAAGTGAAGGCAAAGATCGATCCGAAGCTGGTCGCGGCCTCGCGGGAGTTTCGCGATCGATTCCTCGAAGAAGTAAACGAACGCGGATTTGTGCTGGAATCGGCGGGGAAATACGAACTGACGCGGACGATTTCGGAGGCGCATCCGCAGCCCAAGGCGCTGAAGCTTGCGGCGTAACGTCTAACGTGATTGTCTGCGGATGCTCATGTCGAAGTTTTTCACCATCGATTTATACATCGACCAGATGATGAAGACGTAGACGCCGGTGGAGACGAGGGTGAAGACGAAGAGCGTGATGCGCATGGTGATGGCGTCTTCCGGTCTGGCGGAGGTCCAGACTTCGCCGCCGAACTTTTCGGGATAGACGGTGGCCGCGACGACGCTGAGCGGGCTGAAGCCGGCGACGACGTTGCCGATGTCGCCGGCGCGGCTGTTGATCGCCTGCGTGCCGCACCAGCCGAGACCGGCGACAATCGCGATCACGATCCCCAGGCTGCTCATCACCGCCCGAACCGTCGTGCGATTGCGCAGCGACATCTGCATGCCGACGATCGTCGCGAATGCCACTACAATCACCAGCACGGCCGGCAGTTCCAGGACCGATTCGGGAAGCACCAGCCATTTGACCTGCTCGCCGCCAAAGACCCAGCGACAGCCATCAACCGCCACGAAGAGCGCAGCACTGAGCACCGGCACCGCCACCAGCGGCAACATGAAACTGACCAGCCCGGCCAGCTTGCCCCAGAGGTAATAGCGGCTGGTGATGGGCGTGGTGAGCAGCAGATCGAGCGTGCCGTCTTCGCGCTCACGCGTGACAGTCGACGCGGCCGCGTTGGTGACGATCAGAATGATGACGGCCACCTCGACAATGATCGCACCGAGCAAAAACTGACTCGCCTGCTCGCGTGTGATCCGCCCGGCGATCGATTCCAGATCGATGCTGGTGAGCACATACATCTTGCCGACTCTGACCGGTTTGAACGCTGTCACGCGATAGTGGCCGTCGAGCCGGTCCATCGGAACTGGATTGCCGTCGAGCGTGATATTGATGGAGGGATCGACGCCGTAGGTCTTGTTTTCACCCTGAATCAGCAGCGTATCGCTGACCGGGTTGTAGCTGCCCGATTGGATGTAGTTGGGAGCCGTCAGGCTGGTGGCCTCGGCCTCGGAGTTGTAAAGAACGAGGATGGTGATGGCACCGGCGAGACCAATGAGGATAAAGCCGTATCGCAAAACCGAAGCACGGGCAGCGGAGGCTTTCGTGCGGGCTTCACGCCAGGCGATTGGATTGTTCCAGACGATTCGCGGCTTGCGATTCGCCCGCACGGCACGAATCGGGATCCATTTGACGATTGCGGATTGAATGGTCGAGGTCGATTGCGCCATGCGCCGCAGGAGGATGATCGATGGCAGCACAAGTACGATGCTGATGAGCATCATGAAGGCCGGGAAGAATGTGGCCGGGCGAGTGAAGTACCACTCCAGCGGCCAGAAACGCAGGTGTGGAGGTAAGAGCGTCGCGTCCGGCGGACGGTTGCCGGCGAAGAGTGTTTGCAGTGCGAGGAACGGATGAATGCCGGTGAGCCAGCCCGTCTGCGAAAGTTCACCCGGCAGATTAGTGGCCGGATCGATCAGGCGGATTTTGAAGACATCAAGCTGCTGGACGAGGTAAAGCCCGACGAGGTAGACGACCACCATCATGTAGAAACTGAAGATGGTGCGCCGCGTGCCGACTTTAAAGGTGGCGATCGCCGTCGCCATCGCGCCAGTGACGCAAGCGGTGGCGGCCGCAATGGAAAAGCTGTTGACGATCTCCCCGATCGCGACGCCGCCGAAGATTTTGGTGATGCCGAAGACCGGAACGCCACTGATCAGGAGTGCGATGATGAAAAACAGCCGCGAAAGCAGCGATCCGAGCACGATCTGCCCGTTGCTCAGCGGCGTGGCGAGAAGGATGTCATACGTCTGCGAATCCTTCTCCTGCGTGATCGCGCCGGCCGTGAAGATTGGAGCGAGCAGGGCCACCAATGCCAGTTGCAGATACGACATCTGCATGAAGATGCGTTCGCTGGTACGCGTGAGATCATCAAGCTGCGCCCCGGCCACATCGCCGGTCGTGGCAATGGCGAAGATGACGAAACCGACCAGCAGGCCGAGATAGAGGCAACGCGTAATCAGATCCCGATGCCGCTTACCCGCCGCCGAGACGACGCGGAGGAGGATCGGGTTCGCCGGAGCGAGCCGCCAAAGATATTGAGGAATGCCCAACATGCTATTGAACAATTCCTTTCGTCAATCGCATGAACGCCGTCTCGAGGTTCACTTCCTCTTCCTTGAGCATCGTCAGCCGATAGCCGGCCGACATGAGCTTGGCGGGAACGAAGGTGTAGTCGGTGATGCCGTCTTTGAGGGCAACCTCAAGATACCCGTTGCTCGGGCCGACGCTCTCAACCTGCGGCTCCTGGCTGAGCAAGGCACCGGCCTGTTCCTGGTGGCTGGCGACGGAGACGTGAATGATGGTGCCGGTGCGGACTTTTTTCACCAGATCAGTCCATGGGCCCGAGTAGATCAGTTCGCCGCGTTCGATGACGCCGACGGTGTTACACATGTCCTGCAATTCAGGAAGGATGTGGCTGGAAATGATGATGGTTTTGCCCATGTTTCGCAGCGTTTTGAGCAACTCGCGCAGCTCAATACGTGCCCGCGGATCTAGGTTGCCGGCCGGCTCATCGAGGAGGAGGACTTTGGGATCATGAAGCAGGGTGCGGGCGATCGAGAGGCGCTGTTTCATGCCGCGGGAGAGTCCGTCGACGGGGGCGTCATGCTTATAGGCAAGGTCGGTGAGTTCGAGCACATCCTGCACGACCTTATTGCGCGAAGCGCCATTGATGTTGTAGGCGGCCGCGAAGAACTCGAGATATTCGCGGACGAGCATGTCTTCATAGGCGCCGAAATAGTCGGGCACATAGCCGATGAGCGGGCGAATCTGTCGCGACTGGAAGCCGACGACATAGTCGCAGACGCGGGCCTCACCCCATGTCGGTTGAAGCAGGGTGGCCAGGATTTTGATGGTCGTCGTCTTCCCGGCGCCGTTGGGGCCGATGAAGCCGAAGCAATCGCCTTCCTGGATTTCCAGGTTGAGATTCGACAGCGCGACGAGTGTGCCGTATCGCTTGGTGAGATTGACTGTCTTGATCACTGCCGCCATAGGTGTCTCATTCTTTGGATGCTGTTTCTGATACGAGTTTCACCGCCGAGCGGTCGAGTGGAAGTACAAATTGCCAGAAATTCGTGCCAACGCCTTCGGGCTTTTCGCCGCCGACTTCGAGCGGGGCGGGCATCGGTTCACCGCTGCTCTGAGCGAGAATCACCATCGCGCCCGAAGCCAGTGCGCCCGAGCAATCCCAGCGACGCATGCCGCGGCGAAGCAGATCGACGCGGTTGTTGCTGTTCTGCTTGTTCTCCATCGGGCTCAGCCGGTCATACAGGCTTACGATCGGGAATGACCGGCGGTAGTCGCTCTTGCTGTCGCTGTAGGCCGAGTTTCCCGGGCCGACGATGTTGCCGGAACGGAGGTCATCCAGAAGCCATGTGCCGACGTTTTCAAGAAGACCGCGCACCACGGATTTGTCGAGTGGAAGCATCGGCTTGGAATCAGAAGAGCTTACCGTACCCGAATCGTTTTTTGCCTTTTCGTACAGGTCGCCAAGGTCGATCGTTTGTCCCTTCGGCCACAGTCGAATGTAGAGCACGCGGTCCTGCCATTCACGGACACCCGGGTACGGGAAAACGATCAGCACATGCGACAAATCGCGGCCGCTGTTGTTTGAGAGGTTTCCGCCGATGGCTTTGTTGTTTTCGTTCAGAAGTCGGGCCGTTCCGGTGATTCGTCCTTCGAGATTGCCGGTCCAATCGGACTGCAATTGCTTGAGCGTGGATCGGAACGGCACGCCAACGCTGGTCTGCTCGGCCACGTCTTCATTGGTGATGGGGACGACATACCGCGAATCCCGCGGGCTCACCGCCTGCTCCGTGCCCGGCCGCCAACTGGTGAGCGGCCAGATCAGCCCGGCGGTGTCGGGGTCGTGCTCGGTGAGCGTGATGGCAAGGTTCGGCTCGTCACGCGGGACATAGACGCCGAAGCGAGATTGGATGTGTGCCGGGTCACTGGCGCTAAGCGGGAATCGCACCATGGAAACATGCCGGATTTGAGGAGCCCCGCGGAGCACGATTTCCGCCACGCCGGCCGTCAGAATCGTCGCCAGCACGGCGATCGCGCCGAAGATAAACCAGCTCCACTGCGTTTTCTTCTTCATCGCCAGCACAAGTTGCAGCCCCGGCCCGGCGATGAACCAGTAGCCGATGAAGAAAACGAATGCCAGCGACATCAGCGCGAGCGTTTTACTGTTCAAGTCGAGCTGATCGACAAACGAAGCACCGATATCGCGCTCGCCGGCGGCCCGCCAGTTGGATTTGATGTCTTTGTATTCCTTGTTCGTAATCGATGGCAACTGGATCGATTTCGACAGATGCCAGTCAAACACATGGTCCCAAAAGCGAGGCCAGCCGGATGAGATTGCGCGATAAGTCGGGTCCGAAATATCCTGCGCCACCCACGCGACCATTCCCTGCCCGAATAGATGCCGGGCGATGTATGGTGAGGTTGTTTTGTCCGCCCATTTCACTTCCGTATCGACAAACGCATCCGCAAGCGGTGTTGCACGCGTCATGCGGTAGGGCGGATTGACGTCGGCGAATGGATCGAATGCGATTCCGGTCCTCGCATTCTTCGGCTTGTCGCTCGGCAAAATCAGGAGTGATTTCAGCGGATCGAGCGAATCGTAATCGTCCGTCCGCTGCACCTGCACCGGCAGCAGGTCGGCAAATCGCGCGCTGCTCGCAAGCCCCGGGCTTTGAACGATCACCAGCTTCCCGCCATTTCTTACATACTGGCGGATGGCGCGAAACTGCTGGGCACTAAGTTTTTCGGATTCTTCGGTCGTCCAGACAATCGCATCGACGGCCTCGTATCCCATTTCATTGTCAGGGAGATGATCGAGCGAGAGATTGACGAACTGCACATCCTCAGGGAGCCCGAACAGCCGCTCGGCGCTCGGATCAAACTCATTCACATTGGGAACTCGGCCGACGACGAGGATTAGCTTGCTGCCCGGGCCTTCGTAGCCGTCGAGCGTCTGCGGCATCTTTTCCTTGGAACTGATCTGCACCAGCCGCTTGCTGCCGTCCGGGTTGGTGAGGAAAAGCCGCAGGCGCTTGGCCAGGTCGGTCGGCGTGCCAGCTTTTTGGTTGGGGAGGCCGCCGTTGATGGTTTCGGGTTTGAAGTAGGTCCAGAACCGCTGTTGCCCAGGGTTCACTACGATTGGTCGGCTGTAGCAGACTTCGTCTCCGTCGCGATCGAGTTGTACGACCTGTAATTGATAATCCTGTGGTCCATTCGCATCGGAGGTAATGGTGACGACGAGCGGAATCGTGCAATCCGGGCGGATATAACTTCCGAACCCGATTGATTCGACTTTTCCGAATACGCCGGCCAGGGTCGATGAGACCAGGCCCAGCAAAATTATCCCCACCGCGATGAACCGCATTACGCCCTATCAAATCCGAACAGCGGGGCGGAGTCAATTTATATCGTTTTGATTTCCGGCGAATCCAAGTTGCCACGCGGGAGGCCGCCAGCAATGCCTATAGCAGCGTATTCCAGCTACCGAAGCCGGAATCGAGAAGCGAATAGTCGGTCCCGTCAGCCACGCCGTTGTAATCGAAGTCGCCGCGTGCCCAGGTTGAGCCGGCGCTGGAGAATCCAGCGTCCGTAAGGGCGTAATCGGTGCCATCCACAATTCCATTTAGGTTCGCGTCGCCGAGCCATGTATAGCGAACGATCACCGAAGCCAGCGGAACGCTCGCCGCACCGGGGAATGAACCGAACCCTGCACCGGCGGCATTGTTATCAAGAACCGCCAGCGTCGTGCCTTGGCGAACCTTGGTATTAACCGACGTGCTGGTGATTCCGGTTCCATTACCGCCCAAAGTGGCCAGGCCGGATTTCACGAGACTCAGGATCGTCGAGAATGGGTTTGCCGCACTCGTGTAATCGATGATCAGGTCGTTATCGTTCAAATCGATCGTGCCGACGCCGGTGACAAACAACGCTTTTGTTGTGAGCACGACCCCCGCGCCGTAGTTCAACTGTGCCTTTCCACCGGCGAGCGTGAGCGTTTGCAGCGATTGCGAGGCGACGAATTGCACGGAAGGCCCAGCGTTGACGGTCACGGCGTCGGCACCATTTTGGCCATTGAAGGTGCGGGCTTCGTTGGTTGTATCCGTGATGGTCGTGCCGTTGATGATCACATTCGCAGCATTGAATACAGCGGTATCCGCGATCGCGGATTGGCCGACGATGGAGAGCTTGTCGTTGCCTGCGCCGCCGTCGAATGTGAAAGTCGTTCCCACGAACGGCGTGCCGTTGGAGTAGTCGAGTGTGAGAACATCATCGGAGTTGCCGCCGCTGAACGAAACGCCCGTGAGCCCGCCGGTGTAGACGCGGTATTGAAGCGTTCCGTTGTTGATGACATCCGTCACGGCCGCCGCCTCGCGTTGCAGCGTGATGATGTCGGCATTGGCGGTCGCTGGGAGCGAAACCGATCCGAGCGCCGGGAGCCAGTGCTTTAATGCGTTGGTGAGAATCGTCTGGTCGGCCGCGTTGACGGTGCCGCTGTAGTCGAAGTCGCCTTGAGAGAAGGTCTTGCCCGTTTGGTTGAGATTGGCCGTTAGCGCGCTCTGATCGAGCGCATCGACAAACCGGTCACGATTGGCATCGCCGGCGAGAACGAAGAAATCGACGGTATTCGTTCCAGCGAGTGGATTGCCCGCCGTGTCGGTGATCGCGTTAAACGTGATCCGGTAGTTTCCGTCGGCCAGCAGGCTGGAATAGGTGAGCGTGGCGGTGTTGGTTCCGGTGTTAAACGCGGACGTGATATTGGCCGCCGGAATCGTTGCGCCGGTCGTCAGGTTTTGAACCGTGAAATTGGCGGTATTGGTGACAGACGGGCTGACACTTTCGCTGAAAGTGACGCCGTTGGACTGATTCGTCGTATAGCCAAATGAACTACTTGAGATCGTCGGCGGCGTTATATCGGTGATGGCCGTTGTCGTGAGGTTGGCGTTATTGATGTCGAAATAGATGTTACCGACCGCCGCCACTTTGAACCGGACCTGCGTGCTGGCGACGTTAGGAATCGTGATCGCCTGCGTCCCATCGTTGGGCGTGCTGGCGAGGATCGTCGTGGGGAATGTCTGGCCGCCATCGGTGCTCATCAGGATCGAAACATTGGCGGTGCTGATCGGGCTTGCCGTGGTGTTGGCGACATTCCAGGTGATCGTCTGTGAACTTCCGCCGGGCAGGGTTGTGGCGGAGTTGAGATTCGTGATCAAAAACCCGTTGGCCGCCAGTACGCTGGTGATGCTCACCGGCGACCCAGAGAGCACGTTGGTCCCGCCGCCGTTGGCTTTTTGATCGCGGGCGGTGACGACGAACTTCATCGTACGGCCCTTGGTCGGCAGTTGCTCGACCATGCTGGTTGTAGAGCCGCTGACATAGGTCTTGTTCGTGCCGTTGAGGATCGATGCGAGCTGCGGGAACGTGCGGCTGGGGCTGGTCGTCGGGTTGTATACTCGGAAGAGCGGGCCGGAGCCGAGATCGCCTTGGGTGAGATACGAGGCCGCTCCGAGATCGGCCTCTTCCCAACTGTAGTAGATCGTGTCGCCGTTCGCGTCACTGCCCGTTGCGGTAAGCGAGAAGGGCGTGTTGATCGGAATCGAGTAGTTGGAGCCGCCGCTAACCGTGGGAATCGCGTTATTGGTCGCTGTTTTCGTGCCCACGCTGGAGATGCTGGTGACGTAGGCATTGATTTCGTCGAGGCTCTTCCATGCAAAATAGGGATCGGAATGTGCTTGAAGGTCTTCCGTGCCGGTGATGTTATTGAAAGTGGCATTACCTTCGATGCCGGCATACGCCATGATGGTGCTGCCGCTGCCAGGTTCGTAGGCGGTGGTGGATTCGCGATTGCCGGTGTCGTTGGCGGTGTTGAAGGTGTGATTGCCGCCGAACTGGTGGCCCATCTCGTGCGCCACGTAATCGACGTAAAACGCATCGCCGACGGGATTGGACATTCCCGTTTCGCCTTGTGCCTTCTGCCCCCCGACGCCGACAACGCCCAGTCCCGCCAGCCCGCCGCCGGCGGTGCTGAAGACGTGGCCGATGTCGTAATTTCCGGAGCCGATGACGGCATCAATCTTGGTCTGGTTTTCGTTGAGCAGCGAGTCCGGGTTGTTGTTGGTGTACGGGTCGGTGCTCGAATTGGTGAAGACGAGCGAGCTGTTGTTGGCAACCAGCGTCAGGCGGATGGAAAGCTCGGTTTCGTAAATGCCGGTGACGCGATTGATCGCGGTGACAATCGCTGCCTGCCCGCCGGCGACCGTGCCACCGAACTTGGCGGTGTATTCGCCGGTTGCCGCGACGGCTAGGCGGTAGTTGCGCAGCTGCGTACCGCTGGTGAGATCCGTTGTGACGGTGCCGGCCGATGTCAGTTGGCTGGCGGCCGTCGATGGCGCGCTGCCAATCCCCTCGGCGATATCGTTTTCGAGTCTCGCTTCGCCGGCCGGCGCCTTCATGTCCTTGCGCCAGTAGCTGGCGTAGACCGACTGGTCCATGTGGTAATAGGGATCGATGTACCACGTTTTGCCCGGCTCGATGATCTGAGCATGGAAACCCAGCGGGGTGACATCGAATCGCAAACTCGCGGCCGAACCATCGGTGGCTGTACCGGCATAGGTCTTAATGTCCGGGAACTTGGCCGCAAGTGCCGCGTCCATGATGGACGACTGCTGGAAAGAGAACCGCATCAGCGTGCCGTCGGGCCGCGGTAATGAGATTAGATTCGTGTTGGCCAGATCCTGGGCACTGAACTCGACAGGTGCGGCGTCGAGCGTGGATTGAACGAGCGTCTCGTCGAGGGCGAACGCACGATAGTCAGTCGCGCGCAGATATGACGGGGTCAGTCCTTTGGCCCGCGTGACTGCATTCTCACCCATCCGCGGCCGCCAATATGACGCCGTGGTGGCGGTTAATGCGCGGGCCTGGCGGAGGGCGGTGGTGGTGTCGATGAGATTGTGAGGCTGAACGACGGCGCTGAGCATCGAGCGGGGCTCCAAGTCCTCGATACAGCTTTGTACGGCAGCGCGCACGACGGAATCACCAAACTTCATCAATACCTCAAAAATCGACTCGGAAAGCCTGTCAAAAGAATCCGGTTTGCCCGATTGCAGGCCGCGCAGCTTAGCGATTTGCACTAGCTTCCGCCACAAAATATTGCCGTTTTTGGGGCATCAGGGCATATTTTATCAGTCATGCTGTGGTAACTTTTGCGGGTCATGACTGTTAACGAAGTCCAACCCACACCCAATCCCAACGCCATGAAAATCATTCTGGCCGGGACGATCTCTGACCGCCCGCTGAGCTTTTTCAATGCCGAAGCAGGCAGCGCAAACCCATTGGCGGCAAGCCTCTTTGCGATACCAGGGGTCACCAGCCTTTTATTGTTGAATGACTTTGTCACGGTGAGCAAAGCAGCGGATGTCGCCTGGCGGGACGTGTTGCCGGCGATCAAGAAAGCAATCGCGGCGTGGCCGGATGTCGCAGCCGCGTAAATCGTGCGCTAATTCCGCTTCTGATTGAGGATCATATTGGCCAGATCCGGCGGCACACGCCCGGTCGGGAATGTCACCCACAACGTTGACCCATCGGCAAAAATGACGCGCCCAGCAGGATCCTGCCAGACGCGGAGGGGCGTACTGGGCAGGCCTTTGGCAAAGATGCCGTTCATTTTTAGCTGCTGGGTCTCACGCGAAATCCGGCACTTGAAGACGCTGCCCGGCGCGACGAGGAATACCTGCTCATCCTGAAGAAATACCATCGTCGCCGTCGACGCTTCGTCAGGAACTGTCAACGAAACTGGTTTTCCGCGGAAGGTGCCGGTGAGTCTGCCGTTGCTCAGTTCCAATCGGTTGCCGGCGCTATCGGTCGCAACTGTCGGCAATACGTTGGGCGGCTTTAAGAGAAGCTTCTCTTTTTTGTCATCCAGTGTTCGCCAGCCGTGTTCATCGAGCACAAACACTTGCTTGCCGCGCGTCATCGCCGGCCAGCCTGATTCGATCCAGCCGGCGCCATCGGGCGCTTCGATCATCCAGATCGGCAGTTTGGGTGTCAGATCGGGCAGTGAGGGATCGAGGATCAGTGTCTTCGTCGGCTCGGTGGTCGATTTGAAAATCCATCGCCGATTGGCATCGATCCCGACGAAGCGATCAAACTGGCGGTAATCCTTGCTGAGCAGATCGACGAGCTTCGCCCCGATCCATCGGCGGACGCCGAGAATTGGGTCCAAAACCAGGGTCTCATTGCCGAACGCCTGAAACTGGTATTTGCCAATCGCAAATCCGCTGGTCAATCCGGGCGCCATTCGCTCAATAAACTGGCCGGGGCGGATGCTGATCCAGGCGGGAATGAGCGATTTGTCCTCCCCGTCTTCGTCATACGTTCCGCCGCCGCTGAGGAGCAGCACGCACCCTCCGTCGGAAAACCGGCTGGCCGTCTGGACTGGACCGTCCATCGGATGCAGTCCCGCCAAGGTGGGAACAAATCGCTGGCCGAGAAGCGCTTCAATTCGCACCTGCGCTTCGGGTGGCATTCTCTCGCGCAGCGCTTCAAGCTCGGAGAAGATGGCCGGACCCATGGCCTCGAGTTCCCGCTGTGTCTTCTCGCGCACGACCGGCTCCGGGTCGGCCAATTTACGAACGAGTGCTGTTAGGCGTTCGTGATCAACTGCAGGCTTATTGTCGGAAGGCTCCAGCGAGTTGAGCTTCAACTCAATCCCGTTGTCAGTTTTCCCGACGGCGAGAATGCTTCCATCCGCCAGTGGAACGAGTTGGATAATTCGATCGAACCAGCCGTTGGATGCATTCAGTGGATACGTTTTGTCGCCGATGCGGACGATCGCGCCGATGCTTCCTTTGGCGTTGTTGTCCCACGGCGCCCAGCAGAGGATCGTGGAAAGGGTGGTCAGAACGATCGGCTGAGTGTGATCATCGCTTTCAAAGTTCAGGGTCGTATCGGGATGGATGCTTAATGGTGTTTTGCCGGGCACATCGACCTCGGCAAAACCGTTGCTTGTAGGAATGAGGATGCTTTGACCAAACGCGATCGCCGATGACCAGCTGTCCGGTGCGATGCTGATCATCTGCGGCGCGGTGCGCGGCCGGCAGAATCGAAGTGTTGTATCCGGATCATCTGCGGAGTGGGTCACTACGGTGGCAATGCCGTCCTCATCGTAGTGAACAAATCGCACTTCATCTTTCACGATCAATGTTCTAGCTCGTAGCGGCTTGGCGAGTACTTCATCGACCGATTTACCCCAATCGTGCGTGATCCAGAGCCGACCGGCCATGTCGAGATAGACGGGGCGGTTCAGGACTATTCGTGCTGAATCGTTGACGTCGGCGGGCAGATCGAGCTGCTGAGTGGTGGGGTAGTCAGGGTAATCTGCCTGCACCAGGTCAAGCATGTCGGCGATCGGCTTGGTCGTGGCGACGGGTTGGGTGGATTGAGTGGTCGCAGGAAGACTTGCCGGCAAGCTCGCGGCAGTGGTGGTGGCGGGGCGACCGGGCTTTTGTTGAGTGGCGGCTCGAATGCCCACAAAAACAGCGATCGCCGCTATGAACAATCCGGGATAAAGATAGATTCGCGAAATGCCCCTTCGGTGCATGCCACTATTAAACGCCGACGGCGCAGAATCGCAAGGCTTTCGATTGGCGATGCTCACCGGATCGGCGGCAGGCTCGTAGCGGCCTGTGCAGGCGGCTTGCCTTTGCCGACCCCGATCACCACGGCCATGCGCACCAGATCGGCCGTGTTTTCGGCGCCGGTCTTAGCCAGAAGATGGGCGCGGTGATTGGAGACCGTCTTCTGGGATAGCCCGGTATCGTAAGCGATCTGCTTCGTCGATTTTCCGTCGATAATCATCTGCAAAATGTCCATTTCGCGGGCCGTCAGTGATGAGAATCGGCTGCGATCGGATTCGAGATGGACCTTGTTTTCTTTCTGCACTAGCGATCGGGCAAGTGCTTCCTGAACCTTGGCCAAAAGGGCGCTGGGCTCGCAAGGTTTTTCGATGAAATCTACCGCCCCGAGCTTCATGCTCGCGACTGCCGCCGGCACATCGCCGTGCCCGGTGATCATGATCGCCGGCACATCGATTCCGCGTTCCCGCATGACGGTGAGCAATTGTATGCCGCTCATGCCGCCGAGCCGCAGATCGAGAATCACGCACCCCAGATCGCCGATCTTTGGCGAAGCCAGGAATTCCTCTGCTGATTCACACGTGAGCGCCCGCAGACCGGCGGATTCCATTAACAGTTTGAGAGACTTACGGACCGAGATTTCATCATCGACGATACAGACACTTGCTTGTTCCATGTAGTCCATCCCTGCCTTGGCAGTACCCAATATAGCTAGTTATACCCATCTGTGTTGACGCTTTTGTGGTCTATTGCCAACAGAAATTCAAAAATGGTGCGGCCCGCTTCGTCGGTACTGGCGGTCATTTTCCC
>JADMIO011717969.1_pt1 | contig 68423 bp, 65 predicted proteins | sample 8958161 | NCBI WGS metagenome assembly JADMIO01 (sample SAMN16585339, study PRJNA669376) | soil metagenome | isolation source: Crop rotation soil | place: USA: Cullars Rotation, Alabama | collected 2011 | reverse complement strand
GCCGCGACTTCAAGTCACGTGAATTCCAAGCTTCGGATCCCACTGTGCTGGAAAGAACATTTCAACGGGCCATTTGCGATTTCTCATAAGGAAGGCGTGAATAACCTGGTTACGGAAGTAGATCAGGCCGCAGAAAGGCTGATCACCAAAATTATCAGGGATGCTCACCCCGATCACGGTATTATTGGCGAGGAATATGGCGAACTGGACGTACAGGCAAACTTCAAATGGATCATCGACCCAATAGACGGGACGGTAAATTATGCTCATGGCATTCCGCTTTGTTGCGTCAGCATAGGGCTTATGGAGGGCGATACCATGATCATGGGGGCAGTGTACAATCCTATGATGAATGAACTGTTTTTTGCCGAAAAAGGTAAAGGTGCTTTCCTGAATGACCAGCCTATAAAGGTTTCCAGCAAAAGTGATTTTCATACAGCATTTCTGGTAACCGGTTTCCCGTATCAATATCCTGAGGGTAAAAATCCCTTCAGCATATTTCAGCGTCTGGTAACCAGTGGTATTCCGGTACGCAGGCTGGGCTCTGCCGCTCTGGACCTGTGCTGGGTAGCCTGCGGTCGTTTCGATGGCTTCTGGGAGCACAACCTTAATGCCTGGGACGTAGCAGCAGGTTATCTTATAGTGGAAGAAGCCGGCGGCAAAGTAACCGATTTCAGGAATCAACCTTACTCCGTATGGGGCAAGGAAACACTTGCAACCAATGGGCTGATGCATGAAGAGCTGCGGCAGGCCATTATTGCGTAATTGAAAATAAGACTCAACATTCAATGCTCAATGTCCAATATTCAAGTTTGATTAGAAGCTGCCGGTATTTACTTAAACGTTCAACTGACCAATTACAATTAACTACTTGCAACTAACTACTTGTCACTGACCACTAACCACTTACAACTAAGTACTTACAACTGACCACTTACAACTAATAAAAAATGACTAAAGTAAATATCATCAATCAATCGCACCATCCTTTGCCTCAATATCAGACGGAAGGCTCTGCAGGCATGGATCTTTGCGCTTTTATTGGGGCAACAATTACACTGCAACCTATGGAACGCATTTTGATTCCTACAGGTTTGTTTATTGAATTGCCTATGGGTTTTGAAGCGCAGATAAGACCCCGTAGTGGTATGGCCATTAAAAAAGGCATTACAGTGATCAACTCGCCGGGTACTATCGACAGCGATTACCGTGGTGAAATTAAAATTCCGATCGTTAACCTTTCCGGTGCGGTACAAACCATTGATGATGGCGAAAGGGTAGCACAAATGGTTATAGCAAAACACGAAACCATTGGCTGGAGCGAAGTAGAAGCCTTGAACGAAACCGTACGCGGTGCCGGAGGCTTCGGGCACACAGGCGTAAAATAATCTCTGATGTTTTGATCTCTGATCTCTGATTTTTATAATGAGCTTATAACAACACATCCGGAAAAATCAGAGATCAAAACATCAGACGTCAGAGATAAATCAGAGATCAACAAATCAGAGATCAGAGATCAAAAAAATATGGAGAAAATTGCTTTATTGACATCAGGAGGGGATGCCCCGGGTATGAATGCCGCAATACGTGCGGTGGTACGTACTGCCTTATATCATAACCTCGAAATTTATGGTATCCGCAGGGGCTATCAGGGTATGATAGAAGGGGACATTTTCAAGATGGACACTACCTCTGTATCCAATATTATACAAAGAGGCGGAACCATACTGAAAACAGCCCGCAGCAAGGAATTTACAACAGAAGAAGGTCGTGAAAAGGCGTATCAGCAGTTAAAGAAAAACGGTATTGAAGGCCTGATCCTGATTGGCGGTGATGGTACCTTCAAAGGTGCAAATGTTTTTTTTGGTGAACATTCTATGCCCGCTGTAGGCATTCCCGGCACTATCGATAACGACATTGCAGGTACCGACTATACTCTTGGTTTTGATACTGCTGTAAATACAGCTGTAGAAGCTATAGATAAAATAAGGGACACTGCCGAAGCCCACGACCGCATGTTTGTAGTAGAGGTAATGGGCCGCGATGCGGGTTACATAGCCCTGAACAGTGGTATAGCCTGTGGTGCGGAAGATATCCTGGTGCCGGAACTGGATACCGATTTTGATGCCATCATGAAAAGGATCAGTGATGATACCAGGCGTAAGAAACTGGTCAATATTATAGTAGTAGCCGAGGGCGATGAGTTTGGCGGTGCCGAGGCTGTGCGGCAAAAGATTGTAGCCGAATTTCCGAATATAGATGTGCGTGCTACCATACTGGGACATATTCAACGTGGCGGTTCACCCAGCTATTTCGACCGCGTGCAGGCCAGCCGTATGGGTTATGCTGCCGTCAATGCTTTGATGGAAGGTAAGACGCAGGTCATGATCGGGCTCGAAAACCAGGAGATCATTTATACACCCTTTGCCCATGCCATTAAGCAACATGCACCTTTGGATGCAAAAATGATTGAGATGGCGAAGATTCTGGCTTCGTAATACACAAAGGACTTTCGGTAAAAAATGGCTGGAAATTGTTTCGGCCATTTCTTTTGGCTTTTTAAAAAATAAGAATACTTTTGTCCTCATAAAATATCAACACTGTTTTGCAATAAAGCAGTGTACAAAATATTAAGCGTTTGGCTTAACAAGGCTGTCAGAAAATCTTCGACAATTTTCATGGACACAGCGGAGTGAACACCAGGCGCCTGCGGCAAAGTGCTGCAGGTGTTAGTGTTGCTTGTGTCCAGGTTTGTCGAAGAACCTTCTGACGAGTAACATGAAACCTGCGGCACTTTGCTTTTTTTGTGCCCGGTCCGAACTACATCATTATGTATGCGAAGATTTGTTAATGAATTATGATTGGTTGATTAATGGGTTTATATTTAGGTAAGCGTTAGTAGCGCAATTGAAAATGCGCTAAAGTATCAACTTTTAACACACCAGACATGAAAAACAAAATATTAGTCATCTGCTCCATTATTTGCATAGCTGCTATAACATCATGTTCTAAGAAAGAGGAAAAGCAATATTCCACCTGGATGGTAAATGGTGAGGGGTTTAGCACCAACAAAGTAACAATGATGCAAGGTAAAGGGTGGTCTGGTTTAAATACCGATGATAGGGAAAATGGTTTTACAATGGGGTGGGGAGATTATGGCATGCGAGGCCCTGGGGTATATCAAATTTCAATTGCACAAAGTAATGACCCAACGTTGCTTCGGGTTTCATTTAACTATAAGGGTGTTTACTATAGCCTTTCTCCCTACAATGGCGGCAAGTTGATCGGTACTTTAATAGGTGAAAAAATGCAATACAAAATGCCTGCTGCCTGGTTTAAGAATTATTATGACCCTCTTGACTCTGTATTGATAAGTGCTACACTGAACCAACCTTAACACTTTTCTTTTTTACCAGTACAAAGTATTAGTGCAATGAATAAAAACATATCCCTTGTCTGTCTGATAATTTGCTTTTCCTTTTGGGCATGCAAAAAGGAAACCCGATACTCCACATGGCAGGTCAATAACGAAACCTTTAGTTACAACGATATTGAAATAGCCATAGGAAAAGCAAGATGTGGCTTAGCCAGCAGAGATATGAATAATAGGTTCAGCCTAGGGTTTGAAATTGGATATGGATTGCCTACAAGCGGAGCGTTTGAACTAAATACGTTTACGCCTGGGCTTCAACTGTGTGGCATTAATTTTTATTATCATGGCAAATTCTACTATCACACACCTTCTAAACTAGGAGTTCTTTACGCCTCATCGGTAGATGGCAAAGCGAGCTATACATTGCCCCCAAGCTGGTTCGTAAATTATGACAATCCTAATTGTGATAGTCTGCTTATACAGGGCACCTTTAATGAACCTTAAAACTATTCTTTACACAAGTGTAAAATTAGCACAATGAACAAAAACGTATCCTTAATCTGCCTGGTAATTTGCTTTTTCCTTTTCGCATGCAAAAAGGAAAATAAAGTATTTTCTACATGGAGCGTAAATGGCAAAGAATATTCTTCAAGTGACGTAATTGCTTCTGTAGGTAAGGCTATTGCAATATTAGGCAGCAATGACATAAGTAATAGGTTTTCACTGACTTTTTATCTTGATTACTTACCTACTGATGATCCTAAAACGCAATGAACTATAGTAAACTATAATCCTAATCAAAACCCGGATGTTGCTCACTTATACTTTTATATTGAGGGCGTGTACTACTATCTTTCATACGCTAACACAACCAAGCTAATTTCATCAAACGATGGGGGAAAAGCTATCTATAATCTTTCAGGCGCTTGGTATATAAACAGCATCAATCAAAATGATAGCGTACTGATAAAAGCAACCCTTAGAGAAGCTTGAAAATTTTCGTTTCACAAATGTAAAATATTAGCACAATGAGCAAAAACGTATCCTTAATCTGCCTGTTAATTTGCTTTTTCCTTTTCGCATGCAAAAAGGAAAAACAGTATTGTACCTGGACGGTAAATGGTGAAAGCTTCTCTACCAATGAAGGTGAAACATCTATTGGGAAAGCAGTTTCGAGGTTTTCAAGCTTAAATCACGACAATCAAAACTATTTCCGTATAGGCTTTAATGTTGGATATCTACCTACTGATGGTCAGTATAAGATCGCATATAATGTCCCTGGTTCCATTTTTGCGGGTATTAGTTTCTATTATAAAGGTATTTTTTATACCAGCTCTCCTTTTACTGAAAATTATTTGGTTGCATCGTCCAATAAAGATAAAGCACGCTATAGTTTACCCTCTACATGGTTTGTAAATTATGACAATCATAATGACAGTGTATTGATTCAGGGCACCTTTAACGAACCTTAAAATTCTCTTCTTCACAGTTTAAAAACAATCACAATTATGTTTCAAAAATTGACTGCAACCTTGGGTTGCTTAGTACTTTGTTGTGCCCTATATGGGCAAAATGGATGGCTGCCACCAGTGCCTATTTCCGGCAATGCCTGCGATCCCGCGCCATGGAAATTGGTATTCTATGACGAATTTAATGGAACCCGAATTGACTCTACTAAATGGAAAACCTATGTAACCTGGGATGGCATGAATGTAATAAGAAATGGCGTGTCTATATTAAAGCCTGACCATCCTGATTGGGGAGATGCAAGACAGAGTTATAAAACCGCGATCTTCAAAGATGACAACGTGGTGGTGAGCGATGGTACCTGCAAGCTGATACTGAAAAACGACCCTAATGTAACCTGGCATTATGTGGATAGCACCGAGGTAGATAGTTTGACCGGTGCTTACTTCGATTCTACGCTGGTAAGAAATCTATCAGGCGGAACCATTAATACACCATATCTGAAGCCTGATGGTTCTCCTAATTATTACAACTCAGGGAGATTTGAAGCTCAAATAAAATTCCCAACATTTAATGGTGCATGGTGCTGTTTTTGGTTATGGTTTGGCAACACAGTTAACGAATTGGATATGGCAGAATCCTGGGGAGGTAATGCTTCCATATTTAACCTATGGCAAAACAAGCAGCATACCGATTACGCCATGCATTCCTGGGGGCCAGGCGAGAACAAGCCCAATCCTTATGGATTACCCGGGGAGATCGATATCACCAGCCACTATCCGCAACAGAACTGGTGGAATTATGTTTTAGGTAATAATTTCGATCAGCAAAACTGGCATACCTATGCCTACGAGTGGGATACAGCATCCATAAACATTTACCTCGATCATGAATGGCTGCAAACAATATGGAAGTATTCAAGGGAAGAGACCGTTTGGAAATGGGAGTATAGGAATGGGCATTGGGATACCTACCCCTTTACCTACCTAGTAGGCTCTACTTGCAACCCCGATCCCGGCCTGTGGAATATTACGGTTGGCTACCCCTACAATAGTAATAATTCTCAATGCCAGTTAAGATTAAATGCTTCGTTTGATCATGTTGCCCAAAAGCAGGGTGAAACCGCCTATAAGAAGGGGCAAATGGAGATTGAGTATGTAAAAGTATGGCAAAAGCATCCGGAGCAGGACGGCCATACTGACTTGTGCAGCGGTAATGTGGTACCTGCAATTAACGGCCCATCGATAGTATGCAATACTACTGCTTACAATATAAGCCCTGTACAACCCGGAGGCATATGGACAGCCAGCAATGATGCAGTAATATTTGGCGGCGGTACACAAAGCGGCAGTTCCAGTCTTATTTACCCCAACCCAAATTCACAATACGCTTCCACAATACTTAGCTACACCTACCAGCCTGCCACGCCAGGTTGCCCGCCCATTACAGTATCTAAATGGATTCAAACCTCTTTGTCCGGTGCCAATATAACCTGTAGCCGCAACCGGGGCTTGTTTACTCAGAATTTTACCTTGATAGCTTCTCCGCAACTTACCGGAGCTACTTATAGCTGGGAAATTGATTATGGCTTCAGCTCCAACAACCTGACCCACTACACCGCTACAGGCCCTGTTGCACACACTCCTTCCATGAATCACTGGGGAATATTTGGCTACTATGTAAAATGGAAACTAACCATTACTACTGCCTGCGGCCAAAAGGTAACAACGGGGCATAAAAACAATTTCTCTTATGTGGCCCCGTCGCTTGCCAGGGTATCCACCTTTATGGAGCCTGATTCTTCTGCGGTATACCTCGAAACCAGGTTTACAACACAAGACAGTATTCAGTACAATGCTGCTGTTCACAGTGCGGTTGCAAGATCAATGTTTGCTGATGGTACCGATACTACAGAAGTGCTGGCCTTTATTGAAAAAGCAAAAGCACAGGCTCTGGAACCTTACCTGTATTTTGAAGATCACGTTACTGCTATGAAGTCGGGTATATCGTTGCCTGCAACCGCTTCCGAAAGTTGCCTGTATCCAAACCCGGCCAACAATATATTGTACATTAAGCCTGGTGTATCATTCGGGCAAGATAAACCGATAGACATAACGATACATGATCTTGCAGGAAAACAAATACTTACATCAGCAATAAGCTATCCAAAGGGCAATACCATAACTATTGACATAAGCCACCTTGCCGCAGGCAATTATATCGTAACATTACTCCAGGACAAACATACCGAACACCATAAGCTTGCAAAACATAATTAAGCGATAAAAAATACCGCAGTTTTTCAACTCCGGTAATTTAAATGTTTGTCGTAAACAATTTACCCTTTTGGTGGTTCTGGTGGTGTTTTACTATCATCGCTACGGCTGCCCAGGTTTATTATCTTCCTCGCATTCTTATACTCTTCTACAAACTGAGGTACTATAGTTTTAAACATACTGATAAGGCTGTCCAACTCATATAATACTTTACGGAGTTTAGCTATCAGCTTAGGTATGGACTGATTAATGGTTTTGCGCGTTACTACCAGATCTCTTGGTTTGCTGGCCAGCTTTTCATACCGGTTGGTCAGCTCAGTCAACTGTGTTATTTCAGTGGGGCTAATACCGTAGTCCGCCAGTTCAAGCAATATCGGCATCAGCCTTTTTATAATATCGCGCAGCTTTGCTACCGCCGCTGCATGGTGCCGGGCAGCAAAACTGCTACGACTTACACGCAATTGGTCGTGCAATTCCATATTCTTCTGGTGTATGGCATATATGCTTGCCCTTTTGGCAATATCGGCACCCAGCTCGAAGGCAGCATTGCCCGCCCCGTGCTTATCTTCAGTAGCACCAGTGGTTATTATTCCGGCATCGGTACTGGTTACCGCCTCCTGGCCAATCAGGTTTTCCAATACCTGGGCACTTTCTGCAAATCGTTTTGCACCTTTCCATTTCGACTCATGGCGTTTTAATACGGCATGCACCGCACGCGTCATTGATAGGAAATTTTCTTCTACAGTCAACATAGTGGTATTTTAATTTAGTGAACTACTAAAATAAAATACATTTATATCCCTCAAATCCCATAAACATGGGTGCCAGATACACATCATTATATATTAAACTGTCTTTTAAGTAAACGGGATGGCCTTGTTCACTAGTAATGAAAAATATACCTTAAACAGGCCGCTATTTGAAGTCTCAGGTATGCTATGCTTACTTAAAAGAAGACTTTTTAATAAGTTCAGATGGAAATGTGGACAAGCAGAAACGAAATCTTGAGTACTTCCAAAAGTATTTAATGCTCTTGGAGCGGTATTTGAAGGTCTTGGAATGACACTTGGTCAGCTTGGAACGATACTTGAAGGCCTTGGAGTGACACTTGGTCAGCCCGGGACGACACTTGGTATTCCCGGTGCGATACTTTTACCCCCCTGGAGCGGCACTTGAAGGTCTCAGTACGGTACTTTTACCTCTTGGAGTGCCACTTGAAGGTCTTGGATTGGTACTTTTCGCTCCCGGTGTCGCACTTTGCCCTCACGGTGTACTACTTTTCACATTTGACGCCTTGCAAATGAGGTTGAGCGATAATTCGAACCAACTTACTATTGCATCCTCGTATGATTCCCCAAAACATACTTCAAAGCTTCCTCAGCAAAACCAGGCCAGGAATCTTTGTGCTGTGCACTTAATTGTATCCACTCTTTCATAGGCCGCTTTTTCCCCGAAGGGTCGAATAACTGAGCGCCTTCCAGATCCAAAGCCTCGGTACGTGCGTTGCCGGTTAGTTTAAAAACCATCTCGTTCTGAAAGAAGCAGATAAATGCTTTCCCGTGAACTTTAAAGCAGGGCTTGCCAAACAATTGCCCCTGCTCGGTATGTTCCAATTGTTGGCCTATGGATATAAATAATGTTTCTTCTGATGTCATAAGAAATTAGAAAATTGGAAATTGGAAATTAAAATTAAATCAGGATACCATCCTATCTCACATTCACAAATCAGACATCAACAAATCAGAGATCAACAAATCAGAGATCAACAAATCATAGATCAATAAATCAGAGATCAACAAATCAGAGATCAACAAATCAGAGATCCACAAATCAGAGATCAACAAATCAGAGATCCACAAATCAGAGATCCACAAATCAGAGATCAACAAATCAGAGATCAGAGATCCCTTACCCTTTGCTCCTTTTAAAATCCAGCAACAGCGTGATCATATGCGCGCTCAACCCGTCTGACCTTTTATACCAGGCGTAGCGTATGGCTGCTTCATTAAAGAAATAATGTCTGATGAACTCAGCCTGCGGAGCATACCGTAGCGTGATACCTGTTTTTATATCGGTAAAAGAGGATAGATCGTAATCGGAAGTGTAATAGCTTTCTTTCTTGGAATGTTCCCGGTAAGGTTTAAAATATTTCGAAGCGGTTTGTTGGTAGAAACGGATATGTGGTGCAATAGTCCATGCCGGTCCTATTTTCACCGGAACCTCAAGAGAAAGGGTATTGCTTACGATTCCGAAATTGTCCCAGTAGAAACGGTAATAAGAGCGGATGATAATATTGTTAGTGGCAAAAACATTGGCTTGCAACCCCAGGGGTATTTTCCATCGCTCCTCAGGCAGCCGCTCCACCCATGGAAAAATATTTTCGATAAAAAATACCCGGTGAAAAGGTGTAGACAACAATCCTTTCTGATACACAAGCCCCGGCGAAAAAGAAATGTTCATTCTTTTATTTACAATCTGAAACAGCGAGAAATTAAAGTTATACGAGTTGCGGGTATAAATATCGAACCACTCTTTGTATCGTAATTCCACAGGATATACGAGGCTTACAGGACGGTAATAATCATCATCGATGCGGCCCCAGCGCAGGTCGTCGTAATAATATTGTGCGTTGAATTGTATTTCCCTTGATGCATCATGATTGATATGTGAAATTGAAATGCCCATAGACAACGAAGTATAATCCGATTCAACAGAAAGCCCGCTGTTCAAGCCGGCAGTAAAACCACTTTTGCCCAGTTTTCTGCTGTAGCCCAGGTTCACATGGCTTCTTGCATCTACGAGCGAGGCAGAGGTCATAACAAAATCTATATTGTCGGTAGAGGCAGAAGTGATCACATCTACACCGGCATTCAGCGAAATAGTATTTATCGTATCCGGCTTGTGGGTAACGGTTATTTCCGGCGCGTATACGGTCAGCTCTTCGGTGCCAATCCCGCCGGTTACGGCAGAGTGGTTGCCATCCTGGATGTAATACGAGAAGATAGCCTGTATTTCTGTTTCTTTTACTTTTAGCTTTTTGTAGGCAGTATCTTGCTTTGCCGTTTGCCCGAAGGAACAAACAGATTTAATAAGGGCCAGACCAAAAAGCAGGAATTTCTTCTTCATGAAAATGTACCGGTATAAATATTAATTGCAACCACAGCCACCGCCCGACTTACCTGAACCTCCGCCCGAGGCTCCCTCACGGTAAGTCTGCATATTTTCGTCAAATTTTTCAATATCCTGTTTACCCGACTTCATATTGGCATCGTTCAGATAAGCGCGCTGGTAGGGCTTTACACTGATGCACGATTGAAGCAGCCAGCAGCTTAAGGTGAAGGCCGCCATTTTAATATATTGCCTGTTCCGAAGCATAAGACCTGATTTTGTCAGAAGTGAACACCTTGTTATTTTCGTCTATGATCATGCAATGTACTTGTGGCAACTGGTTTATAAAATTAAGGCCCACATCAATACCCATTATCGTAACCGCTGTAGCCAATGCATCTGACAATTCTGCCCCGGGACTCACAATGGTTACACTTTTCAGAAACCTTGCCGGCACGCCTGTTACCGGGTCAATATTGTGTGAATACCGGATACCGTCACGATCGATAAATTGCTCATAATTGCCGGATGTGGCTACGGAAGCATTGTGAACAGGTAACCACATCAAAACATTGTGCGGATCATCAGGGTTGGCGATGCCTATTTTCCATGGGCTGCCATCGGGCTGGGTACCCCAGGCGGTAAGGTCGCCACTGGCATTTACCACACCCGATGTTACGCCTGCTTTTAGCCAGAGTTTTTTTACACAGTCGGCTGCATAGCCTTTGCCCACAGCACCAAAACCAATACGCATTCCTTTTTTGCCAAGGAGTACTTTACCCTTTTCGGGGAAGGTGATATGCTGATAGCCCGTAGCATCAAGCGTGTTCCTGATCGCTTTCTGCTGTGGCCATAGCGGAGGGTTTCGTTTGAAGGAATACAAGGCTTTCAGAGCGCCTGCTGTAATGTCAAAAGCGCCTTGCGTAAGCTTCGATAACTGGATACAGCGTTGTATGAGTGAAATAACTTCTTCACTAACGGGTACTGCACTTACGCCTGCGTTCTTGTTTATTTTGGAAGTTTCGGAGGTGCCGCTGAACTCAGTGAGCAGGAACTCCAGCCTTTGAATTTCTTCAATGCCTGTCTGAAGCCAACGCTTCGATTGCTCATCAGTTTCGCTGCAAACGATCAGCTCGAAATCAGACCCCATAAGCCTTTGCCCGATCTTACATTTCTTCATGGGCCTTTTTTAGTTCCTGTTGCAACCTGGATATGAGTTCTTCTGGTTTGTTGTAATCAGTGCCTATATCTGCAATTTGCTGTTTTGCTGCATTGAGCAAGATTATCTTCGGGAAGCTTCCTGCTTTGTTAAATGTTTCGGCAAGTTCATTGTATTGGGCTTCCAGTTCAGGTTTTATCTTCCTGGTCTGCGGAAAATCGGCTTTAAGCACCACAATATTATTTCCGGCAAATGCTAAAAAGGCATCGGTTGAAAGCACTTTACGGTCCAGTTTTATGCAAGGGAGGCACCAGTCAGAACCCTCGAAGATCAATAATACGGGCTTATGCCGGACACTGGCGGTATCAAAGGCTGCGACAGGGTCAGTAAATGTCTGAGCGCTGTTTGTCAGGGATGTCAATAGCAATAAAATCAGCGCAATGTATTTGTACATACCTGTTTCCGATAGTTGAACTGTAAAAGTAAGAAGCAAAGTTCAATATTGGCTACACATGTTTATGGTAATCCGTTAAATCCGGGTGATATTATTTGTCAGGAACATGCAGTGTTTTTCCTGAACTCGGGAGTTATTATTAATAACAGTAAATTGTTTAAAATCGCGGCTTATTTTATAAGTTTATCAACCAATAGCTTATACCATTTGTCAATAGTTATTACCTTGCAGTATTACTATGGGCTTAGCCGAATCGTATCAATCTATCAATAAACGCTTACAGTCTGAATCCCTCGAACCATCATGGGGCTGGGGCTTGCGTGTGGCCTTGTCGGTAACCATTCCGCTGATCTGGGGCGTTGCCTTCGACAAAGGCAGCGGGGCAGAATGGATGGCCATAGCTGCAGAGTGTATATCATTTATAGAATTAAAAGGAAATATAGGCCAGCGGGTAAGGCTCCTGCTCAGTGCATCGCTGCTCTGTATTTTGTTTTGCATTGCCGGAAGCCTGGCGGGTAACTATATATGGCTTGGTGTGTCGGGTATGTTTGTGGTAGGTTTTCTCAGCGGATTATTTAAAAATCTGGGCGACAGGGGAATGGGGCTGGCGTTAAGTGTTTATATCTTTTATATCATTACCTGTGCCTATCCTGTGCCAACTGCAGATGCTTTATGGACCCGTTGTGGCTGGGTATTATTGGGTTCACTATGGACTATATTTGTAGGCCTTTGCAGTTTTTTATTCATTCGAATAGGTACACCTTACAGACGTACCATTGCTGCCATATGGAAGTCGGTCGCCTCACTGGCGCATGCGACAGGTAAAGGCTGGGACGGACGGGTAACCCGAAGCTCTGTACGCGAAATTTACCTTAAAGAAAGAGAAGTACGTGCCGCCATCGACAGCTCCCTTTTTCTTTTTGAAGAAACCACTGATCAGGTTAATAAAAATCATAAAGGAAAATATGCCCTGGCGCAAACCCGGCGTTGCGCATCGTTAGTAAGCCTGCATATTATCCAGATCAGTGAAACAGCCGAGCAGCTTAACAAGGTAGCCAGCGATAGAAAATTTACCGTACAATTCTACAGTTTGTTCCGCGCATTGGAACAGATAGGGGAGCGCATGGAAATTTATCTGCTTACGGTAAGAGAAGAAGAACGTATACTGGTGGCTTCACGGGTAGAACGCCTGCGTAAGATTTCCCTGCTGATCACCGAATTGCCCGAATCACGCGAACGTGGCGTTGCTGAACTGGTAAACAAAATCCTTGTTCTGTCCGAACGCGTAGCAAAGCTGGTGGAAAAATCGCTGGAACTCCTGGTTCAGCCCGGAGAGCGAAGGGTATTCAGGGCGTATTCGTTTACACAAACGTTGAATATCCTGCATCCTAAATATTTCAGGAACAATATGCGGCAACTGTTCAACCTTGATAGCATCACCACTCGTTATGCATTGAGGATTGGAACAGCAGCTTTTCTGGGTTACCTGTTTGCATACTTCTTTTCAGGACCTAATGGCCTTTCTGTGTGGCTGCATGAAAATTATGGTGTTCCGGTAATACAGTTACGGCATCACGGCTACTGGATTCCTTTTACCGCTATTATTGTATCACAGCCTTACTTTGGTGCAACGCTTAAAAAGGGCCTGGAGCGAAGCATAGGCACCATTACCGGTATCATAGTAGGTACGGGCTTCCTCGCTTTGCCCTTTCCGGTACTGGCCAGGTTTGTCCTTGTATTTTTCAGTTCTGTTTTCCTCATCTATTTTCTCAGAAGGCAATATTCCGTTGCCACGTTCTTTATTACTTTAATGCTGATAGGCCTGCTGGCAATAGATCCGAAGTTCGATGAAGGGCTTATGCGTACCCGGATCTTCTGTACACTGGTTGGTGCCGCTTTGGCCATATCTGCAGGCTTTCTGCTGCTGCCCGCCTGGGATAAAGATCAGTTACCTAAATTTCTTGCAAAGGCGATTTCATCCAATTTTTCCTACTTCCAGTCTACCTTTTACAGGAACGACACCATAGTGTCGTGGACCAAGCTGAAAAGAATAGCAGAATCGGGCAACAGCAATGCTTTTGACTCTTTTACCCGTTTTATGCAGGAGCCGGTTATGCGGCGAAAGAGGGGCTATGCAAACTACTATTACCTGCTTACCCATAATGTACGCGTGACCCGCGAACTGAATAATTTTCATAGTGAAATGGAACTGGGAGAAGAAAAAATTCCGGTAAGGGAACAGGAAAAATTCTACCAGATGCTGAATGAATGCGATGATCTTTTCAGGGAAAATATTCAACTGATGAAAAAAACAGGCAACCTTTTTATTGATGAAAAATTGCTTAAATCCTTTCCGGAAGCAGGTTTCAATAACTTGAAGCCTGCTGAATCACAAATGGTATTTATTGAAAAAATGCTGATCGAACTCAGGGCCATCAATGCCGGCCTTCATGGCCCTCAAATGCAACATGATGAAAAAGGAATGGAAGAGGCCTGATATTTATATATGGTTAATAGCAAACAAATAACAAGGTGCGCTGCATAACCTATTGATGTTGTGGTTAACTTTAGGTTCAAATAAAAACAAAAACAAACAATGAAAAAACTCTCATCTCTGTTGCTGGCCCTCATGCTGATGGTTTCAGGCATTTCTTTCGCACAGAACACAAAAACAGCCCCCAAGCCAAAAGCTGCAACTACAGAAGCCAAGCCGATGGTAAAAAAAGAAACAGCCAAAACAACAACGAAGACAACAACTGCCACGCCCACAAAAAAAGACGGCACGCCCGACAAAAGGTACAAGGCAAACAAGAATCTGAAGAAAGACGGTACGCCGGATAAAAGATACAAAGAGAATAAAGCCGCAGCACCAGCTGCAAACTAAATGTGGAAACCGGCAATATGCCGGTTTTTTTATTGATTAAAATCAAAATGGCCATACTACCATTTGAATAATAGTAAAATCAGTAAAAACAATTGTCATAATCCTGTCTTTTTTTTCTTTTCTCTTTTTTATGAAGTAAATTTGCGTGCAGTTAGAAAAAGGGAATTTAAAATCTTGATTCGTCTAAATTATTTTTTCAGTTTTTCTTCCTTTATTAAAAATCTTCAAATATTTTATTTTCAAAAATGGCTTTCGACTTAGATCTCATCCAAAAAGTTTATGCTGAAATGCCGGGTAAAATTCAGATTGCCCGTCAATTGCTTGGACGTCCGTTGACCCTCACGGAAAAAATCCTTTATTCGCATCTGGATAAGCCCGCTACCGCTGCTTATGAGCGTGGTAAGGCTTATGTAGATTTTCGCCCGGACAGGGTAGCGATGCAGGATGCAACGGCGCAGATGGCGCTGCTTCAGTTTATGACTTGCGGACGTGACAAAGTAGCCGTTCCTTCTACCGTACACTGTGATCACCTGATACAGGCTAAGGTAGAAGCTGATAAAGATCTTCAGGTTGCTGTAGACTCCAATAAAGAAGTGTACGATTTCCTTTCTTCAGTGTCTGACCGTTATGGCTTAGGTTTCTGGAAAGCCGGTGCTGGTATTATTCACCAGGTAGTGTTGGAAAACTATGCTTTCCCGGGTGGTATGATGATCGGTACCGATTCGCATACGCCTAACGCCGGTGGTCTGGGTATGATCGCTATTGGTGTAGGTGGTGCCGATGCCTGCGATGTAATGGCAGGCCTGCCTTGGGAACTTAAAATGCCTAAACTGATCGGTGTACACCTTACCGGTAAATTGAACGGCTGGGCTACTCCAAAAGATATCATCCTCTGGGTGGCTGGTAAACTGACTGTAAAAGGCGGTACCGGCGCTATCGTGGAGTATTTTGGCGAAGGTGCTTCCAACATCAGCTGTACCGGTAAAGGTACTATTGGTAACATGGGTGCTGAAATCGGTGCTACTACCTCTACTTTCGGGTACGATGAGTCTATGGAACGCTACCTTCGTGCTACAGGTCGCGCTGCAATTGCAGATGCTGCCAATGGCATTAAAGAACACCTTACCGGCGATCCTGAAGTGTATGCAAATCCTGCACAATACTTCGACCAGGTAATTGAACTTGACCTTTCTACACTGGAACCTTATATCAACGGACCATTCTCTCCGGATCTGGCTACACCCATTTCTAAAATGAAAGATGCTGCCGCTGCAAACGGATGGCCTGTCAAACTGGAAGTAGGTCTGATCGGTTCCTGCACCAACTCTTCTTATGAAGATATCAGCCGCGCTGCAAACCTTGCAGAACAAGCTGTAGCCAAAAACCTGAAAGCTAAAGCTGCTTACACGATTACCCCGGGTAGTGAGCTGGTACGTTTCACTATTGAACGTGATGGCTATATCGATACCTTTGGTAAAATAGGCGGCACCGTATTTGCCAATGCCTGCGGACCTTGCATCGGTATGTGGGCGCGCGAAGGTGCCGATAAAAAAGAAAAAAATACAATCATCCACTCCTTCAACAGGAACTTTGCTGCACGCCAGGATGGTAACCCAAATACGTATGCCTTCGTAGGTTCACCGGAGATCGTAACTGCACTGGCCATTGCTGGCGACCTTACTTTCAATCCGCTGACCGATACGCTGACCAACGAAGCCGGTGAGCAGGTGAAACTGGATGCTCCGACCGGTTACGAATTGCCTCCAAAGGGTTTTGATGTTGAAGATGCAGGTTTCCAGGCTCCGGCCGAAGACGGCAGCAGTGTTGAAGTAAAAGTTTCTCTTGAATCTCAACGCCTGCAATTGCTCGAACCCTTCCCGGCCTGGGAAGGTACCGACCTGAAAGGTTTGAAATTGCTGATCAAAGCAAAAGGTAAATGTACAACGGATCATATCTCTATGGCTGGCCCATGGTTAAAATTCCGTGGTCACCTGGATAATATTTCCAACAATATGCTGATCGGGGCTACCAATTTCTTCAATGAAAAAACAAACAGCGTTAAAAGTCAGCTGACCGGCGATTATGCAGGCGTGCCTGACGTTCAACGTTCTTATAAAGCAGAAAACATCGGTTCTATCGTTGTAGGCGATGAAAATTATGGTGAAGGTTCAAGCCGTGAACACGCGGCTATGGAACCCCGTCATCTGGGTGTACGTGTAGTGCTGGTAAAATCCTTTGCCCGTATCCACGAAACCAACCTGAAAAAACAAGGTATGTTGGGCGTGACCTTCAACAATAACGATGACTACGATAAAATCCAGGAAGATGATACAATCGATGTAATCGGACTTACTGAATTCGCACCAGGCGTTCCATTGACTATCGTTGCCAACCATAAAGATGGTTCAAAAGATGAGATCGTGGTAAACCATACTTACAATGCACAACAGATTGAGTGGTTTAAAGCCGGTAGCGCATTGAACGTGATCCGTAAAGATTTCGGAATGGCGTAATCCAATTCATTATAATAAAACAACGGGGCTGTCTTCTTGGAAGACGGCCCCGTTGTTTTATTATTAACCGCAGAGGACGCAGAGGCTCACAGAGAAAATTCAGAAAGGCGAAGAAAATACTGGTTTTGATAAGCCGGTCATCGTTGTGCATTCAGTAACGCAAAATATACTCCACCAACTCTTAGAGGATCATGTATACTCATCAAATGCAGGTATATACCCATCATTACTCTGTGGACCTCTGTGCCCTCTGCGGTTAATAAATTCGCAATAACGACAAAAGCTGCCCGAAATAAGGGCAGCCTTTGTTATACATAATGTTTAAATATTTTTACAATCTTCCTCCCACTGCGAGCTTCACACCTTGATATTCAGGAAGTGCTGGCTCTGCACTTGCACTGCTTTTTCCGGTATCAGCAATAGCCTGAACCGATTGAGCAGGAGCTGCTGCAGGTTGCTTAGCATTCATTTTCATGAATTCCTCTTTCATCAGGTCGTCCTGAGATACTCTAGGCGATTTATTCAGCCACACCGATTTTGCCAGATAGCTTTTGCTCGGATAGTAAATATAAAGACAGGTTTTATTCTTAATAGTATTAATAATGTCCTTAGCCATATTTGCCGGAACAGCAGGACAGCCCCAGCTGCGGCCAAGTCTTTTATTGTTCCTGATGTAAGAATCGCACACATATTCTGCGCCATGCATTACAATAGCCCTACTGTAAGCAGCATCGTTGTAACCGGCATCCATGCCATGAAGTTTCAACGAATAACCATTGTCACCCATATAGGTGCCGTCGGTAACATAAAAGCCCAGGCTGCTCTGGTGAGAATTTTCTGTATTGGAAAACTGTGTAGCGAACTCGTCGCCGGTACCCTGACCATGCGCCACCAGACTATTTACCAGTACGCGTGACTGATCGAGATCAATTACCCAAAGACGCTTTACATTGGAGGAAAGACTGAAATCACAAATACTGATAATGGACTGCTCCTTATTTAATTTCCCCGCATCTTTAAGATTCAGGAAACCGGTATAAGCTTTACGAAAAACTTCACGCGACAAAGGTTCTGACTTTCCGAAATTAATCTTGTTATAAATATTATCTGCTTTCTGCAGCACACTTACTTTACTACTTGAAATATTGGAGGTTTCTTCCCCCTTAACCATGTTCACAAAAAATGAAGACGCACACATCACAATCATCAACAAACCCACTCTGATTTTTTGCATAGATTCTAATTTAGTTTTTTAAATGTTGGAAATTTCGAACCGAGTTGTTCAAAAGTATTATTTTAAATTAAAAGAACCAACTTTATGAGGCTATCTGAACATAGATAAATATGATTAATCCGATTTAAATTTTAATATCAAAGGCCTTTTTTAATGACAATTTGATGACATTTGTCAGCAAAAATGTGATTTTATGCGAATTATCACTCTAAATATTAAAAAAAGCGGAATAAAGATATATACTTTAATTTATCTTAATATTTCATAAACAACATCAACATGTAGCATGGAATATTCAAGTGGAACATTCCAAATTCTATCTTAGCTTTGCGGCGAACTGAAACCTTTTTCATGCAATCATTTCAGGATATTTCTTTGTTGTTTGAACAACATTTGAAAGCCGGCCTGCCTTTTCCGGCAAATCAGGAAAATCTTTACGAACCCTGCAGGTACCTGCTGGAAGCAGGCGGAAAACGGATCCGTCCTGCTTTATGCCTGATGGCTTCCGAAATGTTCGGAGGTATCAATGAAGATTCCTACAATGCTGCCATGGCGGTGGAGCTCTTTCATAATTTCACCCTTATTCACGATGACATTATGGATAAGGCACCACTCAGGAGGGGGAAGCTCACTGTTCATGAAAAGTATGGCCTTACTACCGGAATTTTGTCGGGCGATGTAATGGGCATCTTCTCTTACCATTGCCTGGGCAAAGTAAATCCGAAATATTTGCCCCAGGTATTTACCATTTTCAACAAAACAGCTATTGAGGTGTGCGAAGGCCAGCAGTGGGATATGGACTTTGAAGTTCAGGATGAAGTAACTATAGATAAGTACCTGAAAATGATTGAGTTAAAGACATCTGTACTTCTGGCTGCGAGCCTTAAAATGGGCGCAATACTGGGTGGCGCTTCGGAAGAAGATGCGCAGAATCTGTACGAATTCGGCAAAAATCTTGGCATAGCCTTTCAGCTTCAGGACGATTACCTGGATACTTTCGGGGCAGAAGAAAAAATAGGAAAAAAGCCGGGTGGAGATATCCGCGCCAATAAGAAAACGTTCCTGATGCTTAAATCCAGGGAAATAGCCCATCAGGAAGCATTACTCGTGTTGGACAGCGCTGTTGTTCAAAATGAAGAAGACAGGGTGGAAAGTATCCGCAGCATTTATCTTGATTTAAATATAGATCAACATAGTAAAAACATTATAAACCAATATTCTGAATATTCATTTGCTCATCTTGATAAAGTTAATTTGCCGGAAGAAAAGAAAGCTCAGTTAAAAGGCCTGGCCTCCTGGTTGCTAAATCGCCAGTATTAGCAGTTGATGATTATCAAATGGTGTCAATTTGGCAAAAAATAAGTTTGGCAAAATAATTGAACAATATAAAAGAGATGAGCAGGTTTAACCCCTTCAATAAAAAAAAGAGTATGACCAATAAGGAACAAGAGCTTCAAAATGAAGCCCAAAGCACCAATGGAGCTAATGAGCAAAATATAGATGATGCTGCCATAAGTTTTAATTCAGATGATAGTTTGGCAGGCACCACGCATTTAAATGACGAAATGACCAATGAGGAAGATGATAAAATGCAACAATTGGAAAATCAGGTAAAAGAAGCAAATGATAAGTATTTACGCCTTGTCGCAGAATTTGACAACTTCAGGAAGCGTAATGCAAAAGAGCGTAATGAGTTAATAAAAAGCGCCGGTGAAGATATTATTAAGTCTTTGTTGGACGTTGTAGATGATTCAGAGCGTGCTGCAAAACAATTGGAAACTTCTGAAGATCTTACTTTAATTAAAGAAGGTATAAATTTGGTTTTCAACAAATTAAAAAGCACTTTGCAAAATAAAGGATTGAAAGCCATGGAAAGCAAAGAGCAGGATTTTGATACAGAACTGCATGAAGCCATTACGGAAATCCCTGCACCTAGTGAAGATCTGAAAGGTAAAGTAATTGATGAAGTTCAGAAGGGATATTACCTGAACGATAAGATTATCCGTCACGCGAAAGTAGTGGTAGGAAAATAAGTTTATGAAGAAGGCAACTGTTGATACAAAACCTTTTGTAATAGATTGCCTGAAGCAAAAATTGGTTTCGGGCAATAATATGAACGTGGAAGAATATCTCAGAAGCCGTGGTGTTAAAGATCAGTTGATCCCTCAGATTCTTGCTGAAATGATGCGCATTGAACAAAATCGAAGAACGGCCAAAAGCAGGATTCAGGAAGGTGGAGTGATTACTACAATTGGTTTAGGTGGCATTGCCTATGCTACTGCAAATGAAAAAGATGGAACAGCATGGTTATTGTGGAGCGTAGTAGGACTGGGCATATTGGCTAACGGATTGTGGAAGCGAAAGAAAATAAAACAGTACAACTAATTTATAAAAATCTGTCCCGGCTAAGGGAGCAGTAAGTATATGAGCAAGAGAGATTATTACGAAATACTTGGTGTGCAGAAAGGCGCTTCAGCCGACGAGATCAAAAAAGCATATCGCAAAGTGGCTATGCAATATCACCCTGACAGAAACCAGGGAGATGCTGCAGCTGAAGATAAATTTAAGGAAGCAGCCGAAGCCTACGAAGTGCTGAGCGATACTTCCAAGAAAGCACAGTACGACCGCTTCGGACATGCCGGGATGGCTGGTGCAGCAGGTGGCGGCGGCGGCTTTAACGGCGGCGGTATGCGTATGGAAGATATCTTCTCCAATTTTGGCGATGTATTCGGCGACGATATGTTTGGCAGCTTCTTCGGAGGTGGCCGTCAGAACGGAGGTGGAAACCGCAGAGGTTCGCGTGGTTCTAACCTGAGGGTAAAACTGAAGATGAACTACGCAGAGATCGCAAATGGTGCTACCAAAAAGATCAAAGTAAAAAAACATGTTCATTGCAGCACCTGTAACGGAAGCGGAGCTAAAGACAGTGCGTCTATACAAAACTGCGGTACTTGCGGTGGTAGCGGACAGGTGCGTAGGGTACAAAGCACCTTCCTGGGCCAGATGCAAACAGTAACGGCTTGTCCTACCTGTCATGGCGAAGGTTCAACCATAACAGCAAAATGTACTTCCTGTAAAGGTGAAGGCCGTGTGTTTGGTGAAGAAACCATAACTATTGATGTGCCTGCAGGTGTTCAGGATGGTATGCAGCTGAGTATGAGCGGCAAGGGTAATGTAGGGGAGCGCGGCGGGCAACCCGGCGACTTGCTTATTTTAATCGAAGAAGAAAAGCATGCGGAACTGGCCCGCGATGGCAATGATGTTCAATATGTACTGCCCCTTTCATTTTACGATGTAATATTCGGAACACAAGTAGAAGTACCTACTATTGATGGTAAAGCAAAAATCAAAATCCCGGCGGGTACACAGAGCGGTAAGATATTCCGGTTGAAAGGCAAAGGCTTCCCTGAAATCAACAGCTACGGCAAAGGCGACCAACTGGTACAGGTAAAAGTATGGACGCCACAACATCTGAGCGATGAAGAACGTAAAGTACTGGAAAAACTAAAAGGCTCACACAACTTTGAACCCGGCGAAGAAGCCAGGAAAGAAAAAAGCTTTTTTGAAAAAATAAAAGATGCTTTCAGCTAATTAAGGGTTAGCAAGTATATAGCCGGATAACGTTTGTTGTCCGGCTTTTTTATTGCTCTTTCCGGATTTGATTGAACGCGGATTTTTATGTTTATTATGATTTTTCCTATGATAATACAGAATCTACAATTGTATCCTGAAAATCATAATGATCCGCGTTCTATTAACCGTGTATTTTACGTCACAAAAAATTAATACTGATGACCCAAATTGTTAATTTTATCGTTACCTTTGCGCCCTCATTCAAATTTGTACATGGAACCTTCGGTTAAAATATTTTCCGGCACTAATTCTCAGTACCTGGCTACTAAAATTGCTAAATCATTTGGTAAAGAATTAGGCGAGATCAATATTCAGAAATTCAGTGATGGTGAATTTCAGCCTGTATACCTGGAGTCCATTCGTGGTGATTATGTTTTCCTGGTTCAGTCCACATTTGCCCCTTCAGATAATCTGCTGGAGCTTTTAATGATGATTGACGCTGCAAAACGTGCCTCTGCAGGATACATTACCGCGGTGATCCCTTATTTCGGTTTTGCCCGCCAGGACAGGAAAGACAAACCACGCGTTTCTATTGCATCCAAGCTGGTAGCTAATCTGCTGACCACTGCAGGTGCAAACCGTGTAATGACGATGGATCTGCATGCACCGCAAATTCAGGGATTCTTTGATATTCCGGTGGATCACCTGGATAGCTCGGCTATTTTTATTCCGTATATTGAAAAACTTAATCTGGAAAATCTTACCTTCGCGTCCCCTGACGTAGGTAGCACTAACCGTGTACGTGAAGTAGCCAGCTATTTTAATGCAGATATGGTAATCTGTGACAAACATAGAAAGCGTGCCAACGAAATTGCTTCTATGACCGTGATTGGTGATGTAAAAGGACGTAACGTGGTATTGATAGATGATATTTGCGATACTGCCGGTACTTTATCCAAATCGGCTGCAATACTGAAAGAAAAAGGGGCATTAAGTGTACGGGCCTTTTGTACCCATCCTGTATTGAGTGGCAAAGCTTATGAAAATATTGAAAATTCGGTTTTGGAAAGCATAGTTGTTTGTGACACTATTCCTTTAAAACAAGAGTGCAGCAAGATTGAAGTATTGAGCACTGCAGATTTATTTGCAACTGCTATCAGAAATACATTCGAAAATAAATCAATCCACTCTTTGTTTATCCATAGCCAGAGGAAAAATTGATTTAATTAGCAAATTAGCAAATTAGCAAATTAGTAAATTATATTTCATTAATAGTTGATTTTTAGAGGAATAACATATTAAAAATGATGACTATTTGCATATTGTCAGATTTTCACATTTTCAAATTATTAACTGTTTAAGCAATAAAATCCGGGCCGGCCAGGCCGTTAGTTCTTTACATTATAATAAACAATTCATAGTTCAGGTGTTCGCCCGGGATTTTCGTTTGGCTATGAAAGGTAAAAAAATCACACAAAATGAAATCTGTTGTTATTGAAGGACAGCTGAGAACTGATTCGGGTAAAAAAGCAGCCCGTGACCTGCGTTCACAAGGACAAGTATTAGGCGTTATCTATGGCGGTAAAGAAGAAGTTCACTTCTCTGCACCGGTTATGGCATTCCGTTCCCTGGTATACACTCCTGAATTCCAGATCGCTGAAATTAAAGTTGACGGTAAATCTTACCGCACAATTTTGAAAGACAAACAATTTGACGTAGTTACTGATGCTTTGAACCACATCGATTTCCTGGAATTGGTAGATGGTAAAAAAGTAATCGCTAACCTGCCGTTGAATTTCAAAGGCCAATCTGAAGGTGTTAAAGCCGGTGGTCGTCTGGTAATCAAAATGAAATCACTGAAAGTGCGTACCATGCCGGAAAACCTGGTAGCGAGCATTGATGTTGATATCACTAACCTGCAACTGAATGGTAACATTCGTGTTGAAGATGTGAAAATGGAAAACACAGAATTGATGAACCCTCTGCGTCAACCCATCGCATCTGTAGTAATGACCCGTGCATTGCGCCAGGCAGAAACTGAAGAAAAGAAAGGTAAATAATCATTTATTTTCTGATATTGAAATAAAGCCGCTTCATTTGGAGCGGCTTTATTGTGCTTGCTACATTTGATCCGTAGCTCCGGATGGCGGTTTTGTCCCTACAGGGCAATTTCAATATGACTATTTGTGCTACAAACAGAGACGAGACATCCTGAAATCAGCGATCAGAGATCCTAAAATCAGCGATCAGAGATCCTAAAATCAGCGATCTAATTTGACCGGCTGCTTTCCTCAACAGTAGTGTTCCGTTCCCGCTTTTCTTTAATAGCCTGATTGCCGAATTTCCAGCCCAGGGAAATGCGAAGCATACGGCTGTCGAAATAAGAGCGTTGGTAAGTGCCGTTGTACTGATTGCTCATTTGCCAGATATCGGTTCTCAGTATATCATTGGCACTTACCGATACGGTGAGTTTTTTATTTAAGAAAAGAGCTTTAATACCGGCCGTAAGGTTGGCTGTGCTGTATTCAATGTCAAAATCGTCCTGGCTGCGGCTGTCGTAGTCGAAGCCCAGTTCAGCCAGCAAGGTCTGGTTTTTGTTGAGTATAAAAGTGTTGCTGATTTCTATAGTAAAAGAAGGTTTGCCATACGTAACCTCATTTGCATAAAAGGAGGAACTGAACCGGTTGTAGGTAACGAATACACCTGTTGTATTTTCCCACCAGGGTAGCGGGCTGAAGCTTAATGATCCTGTGATGCCGTACTGCAACTGGTTGCCGGCATTGGCTTCGGTAAAATAAAAAGAACTATTCATGGTGTCGATGAAGGAAACCCGCGTAGCATAAGCATCCACCTTTTGTACAAAAGCCGTGAATGTAAGCATCGATCTGAAAGCATATCCAAGTTCAATATTGTTGCCGAATGAGGGTTGCAGGAAAGGGTTTCCTGACTCATAAGCAGTAGCTGTGGTATACCTGCGGAAAGGGTTCATATCCCAGAACGATGGACGGTTTATACGACGTGTATAGTTGATATTCCAGCTATGATCCTCGTCAGGCTGATATTGCAGGTATACTGTGGGGAACAGTTTGAAATAGTTGTTGGTATTGGTTTGGCTCAAAGTAACAGACCGGCCGGTGGTTTGTGTATATTCTGCACGCAGGCCTAGCTGGGCATTCCATTTGCCCCATTCCTTTTTTGCGTTGATATAAAGCGCCTGTGTATTTTCCCGGTAATCAAAAGTGTTGGTTTTGCCTGCATCATTTACATAGTCTGTGCCGGACAGGAAGGTAAATACATTATTGCTGTAATTATGTATCCACGAAGCTTTGGCGCCGGCCGAAAAGTTGACGATCTCTGCAGGCCACTCCAGGTCGGCACGGGTACTGAGTATATCCGTATTTTGTTTGCCGTACGTGCGGTTGTCTGCATTGTTGCCGGTGGCGGTGCCATCGGCATACACGGTTCTTGTAGTGAAATCGCGGGTATTGTTGCCTTTGCGGGTAAAGTAATCAGCATTGATAGAGAGCTTTTTTTCCATACTATCTATCTTCCAGTCGTAGTTAAGGTTAATTACGTTTCTACGGCCCCTGTCAGTGGCGAAGGCGTTTGTAAGCATTGTAGAATCCAGCACTTCGCCTGGCAGGCTCAGGGAGCGGGTGCTCAGGTCCTCATCGCGTTTGGTATCCATGGTGCCAAAAGTGTAGAGTATTCCCAGCACCGATTTTGGACTCAGGTTGTAATCGGCCCCCAACTGCGACCAGGTGTAAAGCGGCCGGTTATTCTGATTCAGCAATTGCAGCTGGCGCTGTTCGGGATACACGGTATGGGTTTGCTGATCAGATATGAAAGTAAACCTGTTGGCATTTGAATTGCCGTACACATTCAGCTTTCCATTGCGGTAGTTGAATGATCCCTGAAATTTCTGAGATCCTTCTGTTCGCTGCTCATAACTCAGCGTGGCATTACCATTAAATCCATTCCGCATCGATTTTTTGGTAACAATATTGATGATGCCCGAATTGCCCTCTGCATCGTATTTTGCCGGAGGTGCCGTAATCACTTCTATTTTAGATACATCGCCGGCCGACATGCTTCTCAGCAACGATTCCAGTTCAGTACCATTTACCTGTACGAGCCTGTCATTGATCATTATGCTTACGGTGCTTTTTCCTGCTATACTTACATTTCCATTATTCACCTGCACACCGGGTGCTTTTTTCAGCATGTCAAAGGCATCGCTGCCAATGGCCGTTATGCTGCTTTCAACATTAAATACCGTACGGTCCGCTTTACGCTCTATCAGTTTTTTTTGGGACAGAATGGTGACATCCTGCAGGGTATTGCCCGAAGATTTCAACACAATATGATATGGACCGGGATTTGTCTTTTCTATCAATAGCCTTTGATCGACATATCCGGACATACTGGCTACCGCGTAGTAAGGTTTATTGTCGGGTAGAGTGAGGGAAAAATGCCCCGCACTGTCTGCCATGCCGGATAACACGATAATGCTATCTTCCTGCTGATAAATTACCAGCGTGCTAAATGGTAAAGCATCGCCTGCATCATTTACAGTGCCCTCAAAGCGGTACTGGGCGCGGGATGATAAAGAAATAGCCATGCTCAGTATGAGCAGGAAAGGAACTGAATAGCGATACATCTGGGAAAGGGAAATAGTATGGCAAAAATAAGTAAGGCCTTAATCCCTTGCGCGAATCAGCAGATAAATATTTTTGTTTTTGTTAATGCACCTAGGTCCCCTTTTCACTTTCCCATTCTGAGGCAGAAAAATAAACATTATTATCTGCATCAACATCCAGTTTGGCAAGGATATCCTGCGGATTTTCGCGGCTGAATTGTATGTAATATTTATACACCTGAAGCTCGCTGTCCGTAACTTCCTTAAGGCCGGAATGATGCAGCCTTGAAAACTCTTCGGGGCTGATGCCCAGCAAATGTGCCAGATGTTCGTTTCTTTCCTGTTCGTTCATATGGCCGGTACGTCTGTGATCCATAAAATTTCTGTTAGTAAAATGATAACGATTCTCCTCTTATTTTGTTTTGGTTAAACGCTTCTTTTTCTACGGATTGTCTTATTATATCTGTACCCGGGCTTGCTGACATAGGGCTGTCATCGTATGCAGGTAGCTTTGTATTCTAAATTCAATTTATGAGGCCCTTTTACCGGATGCTTACCTATGCAGCACTTATTTTGCAATCGGTTATTATACTTTACCTGTTGTGTTATCAGCACCATTAAGAGGATTTTGTACAATAGATAAGAAAACCTTACCCCTTCCTTATTTTTTTGTCGGAGGAGACCTCCAATACATACACATTACCCGATACTTTTGTGGAAGCTGTTGCCCCGATGCTATCTGCCCGCATAGCCATATTGCGGTTACCCTGGCCGCTGCTTACTTTTTTGGGCCCCTGTACTTCCTGCACACCATCATTCTCAATATAGAGCCTGAAGTCTTTGTGATGGTGGCTGTAGATAATCCTGATATAAGTAGCCTTACTATGTTTCAGCACATTGTTGATGGCCTCTTTGAAAATGCGGTACAGCTGTTGTCGGGCAAATGCTGTGAGCTTAACGTTGCGGTCTACATCGTCGGCATTAAAGGTGAGTATAATATCGGTATACCGGATCTGGGTCTGGGCATGCTCCATCATACGGTCTGCCAGGTTCGAAGTATTATCGTTGCGTGCATCTATAGTCCACAATACATCGCGTATAGAAGTGGACAATGACTGGCTGATGTCAATGATCTTATCCAATCTGGTAGATTGCTCCGGTGGGCTCAGGTATCCTTCTTTCAGGCTCGATGAATAAACCGTGATACGGGTTACCAGGCCGCCTATCTCATCGTGCAGGTCGCTTGCAATTTTTACCCTTTGCTGTTCCATGGCCTTCAGGTTCCTGAACCGTATAAAAACGACCAGGTAAATAATGGCATTGATCACTACGATTATAATTGCATAGAACCACCAGGTCTGATAAAAGGGCGGTGTTACAATAAGTTTGTACCGGATTACCTGCGAGGTAATTCCCCTGCTGCTGGTAGCTTTTAACTCCAGTGTGAGCTCGCCGGTGGGCAGGCTTTCCAGCTTGAGCACATGCTGCGGTCCCAGCGATATCCATTCACGGTTCAACTCCCTGATACGGTAGCTGTAGGAGTTTTTATCAGGATCCGTATAGTCGGAAATGCCCATGTTTAAAGTAAGGGACCGGTCTTCAGGTTGCAGTATCAGTTTCTGGTCATTATCGGAAGTTTTTTCAATGATCCGCTCCTTATTCGAGCGGGTATCCCATACAGAAATACGGGACACAAACAAATTTATAGTAGAAGATATTTCCGGTACCGATTCGGGATAAAATACCGTAACTCCGGCTATGCCGCCAAAGTACATTTTGCCTTTACTGTCTTTATAGGTTGATATCCGGTTAAACTCATTATTACAGATACCATCTTCAACATAGTAATTCATGAATTTTCCCGTAAGGCAGTTGTATTTACTCAATCCTTTTTGTGTGCCAAGCCATACTATACTATCATTTTGCCAGAGCATAGAGAAAATGGTACTGTTACACAGATTGCTATTCTCAGTATTAAAATACCGGATATGTTTAAAGTCTTTGTCTATTACATTAAGACCTTTATCTGTGCCTACCCATACATTACCCCGGGCATCCTGCGTGGCGCAATAAACTATATCATTGCTTAATGCAGGCTTTGAACCGGTGTAGAACCGGTTAAGGATACCTTTCCTGGTATCTACTTTATATAATCCACCACCGAGTGTTCCGGCCCAGAAGGCTTGTCTGTCGGGGGTGGGGGTTATAAAGGGTATCAGGTAATTGCTAAGGTCGAATTCACGCTCCTTTTTGAAAATGATTTCATGTGTATCCGGGTTGTAAACGGCGAGGCCTTTGGTAGTTCCCAGCCATGTTATTCCGGTATTGTCTTTGAATAAAGTGAAGGAGCGCTGCCCCTCAAATTGAGGATCAGGTTTGTAAAAATCATTCTCGAAGATCTTTTTCTTTTTATGAAAGCGATAAAAAATTTCCGATTCAGAAGTGAAATAAAGGTAGTCTCCGGCGGTATCGTTTAGTAACTGTCCCTGGTATACAGAAATGTCTGATCCGTCTTTCTTTTTTCTGTCCAGCAGGTTCCATGTATCCTTTTGGCGGGAATACCAAAACAGCCCTTTATAAGAACCTATGTATAAATCCCCGTTTGTATCTTCCAGGATGCCGCGGGTACTGGGCCGGGATGTCAGCCCGGGGTAATGGGTTAATAATTGTTCGAACCAGTTGTGGTTATTCCGTATGCGCAACAGGCCTGTTTTCTGGCCAAGCCATATGTTCTGATATTCATCAGCAAAAATAGGGTTGCCTATTTGCGGTTCCTGCGTTATATAAACGTTATTCAGTATTTTGAAATGCTGCCCTGTTTTCATGTTAATTTGCCAGGTACAGGCGTTGTTGAAGTAAACATACAGGAGGTCGCCTGCTAAGAAACAGGTTTGCAATATATTGAATCCGTAGGTTTTATTAATGGTGTCCAGCCAGTCAGGCGTTATTTCCCTGAAAGTATTGTAATCAAAGAATTTCACACCACTTCCCCAGGTACCTACAATGATGGTATTGTGGTAGCTGTTCAGGTAATTGGCATTGAGTGCCCGGCTAAAGATTTTTTCTGTCACCCGGCCTGATTCCGGATGCAACAGGAAAAGCTTCCAGAGACTCGAATCCGAGTTTTCTATTGAATAGAACAAGAGTTCATTGCCCCGTTCTATAAACATATTTCCGGAGTGGGGTAAGCTTGCGCTATTAACCAACTCCGGGACCTTTATGCTATATACCTTTTGTTTGCCTTTGATGGTTATTAAAGTTCCGTCAAGAAATGCAGCGAAAACCTTATCTGCAGTCTTACTTTTCAATATGGCCTGCACACTTTTCTGTTGTTCATATTTTCTGATGGTACGCCGGGTCAGGTAGTCTATCAGAAACAGGCCTTTTGCAGTGCCCGCCCACATCAGATGCGATGCAGTATCGGCTACAAGGGTTGTAATCAGGAGGCTGTCCGTTTCATTTCCGGTTTTCAGATACTCATATCCGTCAAATATCCTGAGCCCGCAGGCGGTGCCTACCCACATCAGGCCGGTGCCGTCTTTTTCAAATATATTTATGGGACAAGGAAAAGGTTTTTCCTGTGATATGTTTGCCAGGCCAGCGGAAAGACCCTGCCCCCGGGTTGTAAAAGAAAATGAGATAGCCAACAGACATAGCAGGCATGCCTTTATTAATAGGTATAATGGTAGCTTTAATCCCATATGGTCCTGGTTATCTGAAATGATCTCTAAATCTTTCTTCACCTCTTAACGATCTGATTCTTAGGGAATATTAAATACCCTATGAGAAGTGCAAAAACAGAGTTCATAACGATACACGGATTATTTTGAGGTAAGTTATAATGAATTAACGCCTTATCAAAGTGTTATACACATATAATTTTTAGCATCACCTGATAATCTTCCCATAAAGGTATAAAATAAAAAGGGTTGTTCCGGCTTTTGCCGGAACAACCCTTTTTATTTTATACGCTAATCAGCGTTCTTATTACCTGTTCACCACAAGCTTATGGCTTGAAGAACCAGCAGCATTTACAATATGAATGGTGTAAGTACCGGAAGCCAGGGAGGATACATTAATAGTCCTGGTACGGCCTGTACCTGTTGTATTTACATCCATATGCTGGCCTGCAATATTGAGAATACTGATGCGGCTGTCTTCGGCTGCTTCAATCGTTACACTGTTTGAAGCAGGGTTAGGATAAACCTTTACACCGTTGCTGCCATCGAAGCTTACCTGCTCTACATGGCTGTATTCAAAGCGTCCGTCCTGGTCTACCTGGCGAAGGCGGTAATAGTTGATGCCCTGTGCAGGTTTCACATCGGTAAAGCTGTAATCCAGCTTTGCATCGCTGTTGCCGCCGGTTGCTTTGCTGCGTACCATTCCGATTTTTGAAAAGGCCTTGCCATCAGTGCTGCGCTCTATCTCAAAACCATCATTCTTAACCTCAAGGGCTGTATTCCAGTTCAGCAGCGAAGTGCTTCCCTGCTTTACCGCGGTAAATGCAGTAAGGCTTACCGGGAGTGGTGCTGTTACCGTGATACCGGACTGACTGTTGTCATTGGCATTCTGGTTGCCGACGGTCTGCGGGCCTACGAAACCAAGGGTACTGGCAAAAACCGCACTTGACCCTACAGAAGAGCCTACGAAATCAACGTGAAACTCAACACAGTCAAAATTGGCCAGGGTATTGTTGTAACGCAGGATGACCGTATTGCCGGGACCTGCGCTTTGCGACAGTACCGTAAATCCGGTAATCGGGGTGCCATCAACATTTGTTACACCGGTAATGGTAGTGTAGGGCGGCGCCGATATCTGCGGGCGCAGCTTATTGGCCGGTGCTGTAACCGGGCTGGCGTCCACGTTACAAACGGAAACGAGTACATACCCGCTTTGCCCCACGGCCACCGAAGCCGGTACGGTATTGATGTTAATGCTTACATCCTGCGCTGATGAAGGTTTTGACAGGGCTGCCAGTGCTAATAACGGGATATACTTTATTGCTTTGTTCATTTTGTAGTTTTTAGCTTATTTATTATTTGTTTTTATTTAATTATTCTTAGTTGGCTGATACTGAAGTAATCACCCCATTATTGGAATTGTTGGTTTCATTGCCTGACCCCGCTACGATCACGGTACTGATGTTCTGTATGGTGCCTGTGGAAATTCCCGGTTTACGGGCAATCGTGAAGCCGATCACAGCCTGTCCATTTGCCGGGATACTTACACCGGGTTTAGCCGTTACGGTTATGAAATTTGTGTTTTCGGCGAAGGTCCAGTTGCTGTTCTCATTAGCTGTGCTGCCAAACACATTGGAAGTACCGCTGGTTGTGGGGTAGGTAATGGTAAAGGCAGAAAGTTTGACGATACGGAACGAGATCGGGTTATTGGCAGCAGCACCTTTGATCTCATAAAGGTTGATCACAAAGTCACGCGGGGGGGTACTGGAACTGAAGCTCAATGCGTCTATATCAAGCGTCGGCGTAAGGTCCGGCGTAAAGCCACCTACTGCAATAGCCTGGATACCCGGAACCATAGTACCGCTCAGCGTAGAGCCTTCTGTATTGCCGGATGCTGTAGGGGCGCCACTCAGGTCGATCCAGTTACTGCCATTCCATCCCGCGAGGCGAAGGAATGTTGCTGGCAGGGTAATGCCAGCCGGCAGGGAAACCGTAACAGTAAGTCCAGAACCTGTACCGGAAACCGGGATCCAGTCCCATTGGCCTCCGGAATCTACAAAGCTGAGTGTACCGCTAACCTGCGTTACAGGATGCATGGCGTTGCTATTGGAGGGGTCGCCTACGGTATTGGGGCTGCCTGCTATCCAGGCTACACTGTACTGGTCTGAAGCCGATGCGGGAGCTGAAATGCCGAGGGTACGGACATCGGTGCCCGATCCCACAGGGAAGGTAAATGCATCGTTGCCGGTTTTGGATACATAGCCGTCTACATGTTGGGCGTCGCCCAATGCACTATTGCTGTACGTTGCATTGTCATCGAGTTTAATGGCACCTGTGCTGGTATTGGCCCTTACTGTAGTGGTAATGCCATTGGCAAAAGATACACTGTTTGCCACCCTGATGCCATTGCTGTTGCTGATGTCAAATACAGAAGCGGCTCCGTTCTGGATAAACAGCTCGCCGAAGGCGGGCATGGCAGCGCCTGATATTTCCTGCTGGCCGGCAACCCCTGCCGGTCCCATGAAATAATCGCGGCCGAAAGTGGTGGCATCATAGCTGCCGTTGTTTACCAATGCCGCGGCCGCTCCGTTGCCGCTCTGTCCGCGGTGTTCAAACAAGCCATAATCTGATGGCGCACCTGTGCTGCCTGCCGTGCTGTAAGTGCCTGTTGCGGTGTTGGTAGCTTGCAGGGACCAATCGGAAACTGTTACGCCCTTATTGGTACTGACAACATCGTTAAACCACTGCGCATGTATCCTTGCAGGCAGGCAACCGGTCGTAAGCAGCAAGGCTGCTATAATTTTTTTTGAAGTATTCACGATAAAGTTGTTTTTTAAGTCATATTATAGTTTTACAATAAACTTTGGAATTGCCGGTATAGTCCTCATCTGGCAATGTCTCTTCCTAAATGTATTTTGTATCGGATGTAAGAGCATGGGTACCACACTTCCTCTGTTGTAGTAAAGGGACGTGTTTGCGCAAAGCGGTATTTTAATAGTTTATTTTTATATCATAATAGTTTTATTTTTAGTTAAATAAAAAAATATATTTATTATTTGACTGGTCTGGATATTAAGCTCCTGTAGAAACAGGAACTTTTTTCAAAACCATTAACCTATGAATTTATATGTTGGAATCAGTATAGTCTGCCGGTGGTTAAGCCAGCGTGGTTTTTGCAATTGTGTACCATTGATTGTTCCCGGATTGATATGGTATCAGCAAATTCATTTTGTTTTAAAAAGATTTTTGGTCAATCGCCGAAGTAAGCAATAATCGATATATCTATCTGTTGGTCATATGAACTCTTCGATATCTCATTCCTTGTAATTTTACTTTTTATGTTCCATTTGTTATTTCAGAAAGCACTAAAAAGCAAAGATTGTTTGTCCTGCCGAAGAACCTTGGTTATTGATGCAAAGATAGACTGCAGAAACAGTTCCTACAATCCCATAAATATGGGAGGGTTTCATTTGATACAATGATCTTAAATGTTTTTATTTTGAAAGGAGAGGACATGCGAGTCCATATACTCATGCAGTATATTACTTAAGCGCACAAGCTGGTGTTTCTTAACTGATTTGAATACAAGAGAAACGTTACCATCAGGAGCTTGCAAAGCGCAAAAGTCGGAAGGAATAAAATCCAGCAGCTCCGGTAATTTGGGCAAGCCAGCAAAGTGGAATGTTGCATAACCTTCCCTGATCTGTACTGCACCAAGGAAAAAGTCACGATCATCAGTTCTCGTTTGCTTACCGGACCTTGAAGCAAGCATATCTACATAGTACGTGTCGGGCTGATCTACAACAATGCGTAGATTTTCCTCGTAAGGAGTAAATATACTTTTAAGTGTATTGAACAAGGATTTATAGTCGGGACTGTAATTTGAACTCATTGTTTCTGGTATTGTTGCTTATTATTTGATCATATTTTATTACAAGCAAAAATATAGCATGATACTTTAGCATACAATGCCATAAACATGGGGGGCTTTTGTCATTACGAAGCAATGGCAAAAGCAAAAAAATGCTGCCGGATAAGGGCAGCATTTTCGATCTTATATTTTAAAATATTTAAAACAGATTGTTCTTCAACTTACGCACCGCTTCCGTTTTGCTGTTTACATCCAGCTTGCGGTAAATGCTTTTAATATAGCTTTGAACAGTAGCTACTTTAATCGATAAACGGTCTGCAATCAGCTTATAGCTCAATCCGTCGGCGATAGCTTCTACTACGTCTTTTTCTCTCACCGTGAGGGTTTCTGTTACCGGGTCGCGTAGTGGCGTAAAATACCCCATTACCTTGCGGGCTATTGATGGAGTCATATAGCTGCCGCCGCGGGCTACAAGCAATATTGCTTCTTTCAACTCGGGAAGCCTGGACTCTTTCAAAACATATCCGAATGCACCCGAACATAAGGCATTGAATACCGTCTGATGGTCGGAGAACAAGGTTAGCATAATAATATCTGCATGCGGATATTCTTCTTTGATTTTGGGAATGCCTGTAACACCATCCATTCCGGGAAGCCCTACATCAAGCAGTATAATATCCGGAATATAATCTATTGGTGGCGTAAGAAACTCCTCAACACTTCCTGATACGGTTACAGAAAGTATTTCGGGTTGTTGCGAGAGGAAAAGTTTAAGTTCAGAACTGTACAGTTCATCATCTTCAACAATAGCTACTCTAATGGCCTCTTCAGTATTGGTCATGATCGCATATTTAACTTGAACAATATGCCTTGTGGCTTCTGGTAATCGGGAAACAATAGTTCTTTTAAGTTCATATAAGGGTAATCAAACTCTTTTTTCCCCGGATATAATTTCCAGTTAAAATATTATCAGGAGCCATGTGAAGGCTGATTATTTATAACCCTCATCGCTATAAGGATTTTCTGAGTGTAAAATACACAAAATTTTTACTACACATATTTATGGGAGAAAGTTTTTTAATTAATTTTTATAGCGACTGCACAAAAATGTGGGTTTTTGTTAATTATAAACAACTTGAGAATAATTTTGCGAGCCTTCTACTGTTTGGGTCCTGAGAATAGCAAGCATTACTATCTGGTGTATTTTTCTTTGGCGAGGTGCTGTATTTTATGATAAGCTTCATAAAATGGATAAGATTATCCAATCAGGTTTCCGGTATTTAAAAAGCCGGGTTTACTTACATTGCCTCCTCATAAAAAATTTAATTACCTGCTTGATTATAATAGAAATTATTTGCCCTGAATAGATCACAAATAGTAGAATGGTTAGACAATCCATCAGTGGGTTTCCCCTTAGACTAAGCTGTAATTTAATTTTCAAATGCCCATCCCGGTCGTTATGCAGCCGTTACATTTCGGGTAATGTAATATAGTACATTTTAATTTAGCGCTTTGCCAGTCTTTTTGCCAGGGTTGAGGATAAGGCCGGTGTTTTTCTTCACAATATGATCAAAAAGAAATGTCCTGTAACCTTCCTTTTTTACATTCAATTTCCCCGATCTTTGTATACTTATAAAAAAAAGCTGGTGTTGGCTGGCTTTTCATTGCCTATAATGATTCAATGGCTATATCTATGTTATTGTTGCCAGTTTGTACCGAAGTTGTAATAACAGAAAATTATTTTCCGTAATTCATAAAAACAATAAACAATGAGCAAAATCACAGTAAAAGACGGTACGGAAATCTATTATAAAGATTGGGGTACCGGCCAGCCGATTGTTTTTCATCATGGTTGGCCCTTGTCCGGCGATGATTGGGACGGGCAAATGATGTTTTTCCTGAAGCATGGGTACAGGGTGATCGCACACGACAGGCGAGGGCATGGCAGGTCAAGCCAGGTAGCAGAAGGGCACGATATGGATACCTATGCAGCCGATGTAGCTGAACTGGCAAAAGCTCTTGATCTGAAAGATGCCATACATATCGGACACTCTACCGGAGGCGGCGAAGTAATACGCTATGTTGCAAAGCATGGGCAAGGGCGTGTGGCAAAGGCAGTATTGATCAGTGCAGTAACACCACTCATGCTGCAAACGCCAGATAATCCTGATGGTATACCGCTGTCAGTATTTGATGAAATACGCGAAGGTACTGCAACCAACCGCCAGCAATACTTCCAGGATTTTACAATTCCCTTTTACGGATATAACCGTGACGGTGCAAAAGTATCACAGGGAATAAGGGATAACTGGTGGCGCCAGGGTATGATGGGCGCTATAAAGGCGCATTACGACTGTGTTAAAGTTTTTTCCGAAACAGATTTTACTGAAGACCTGAAAAGTGTGGACGTGCCTGTATTGGTGATGCATGGCGAAGATGATCAGATCGTGCCGTTTGCACTTACAGCGGTAAAGGCAGTTAAGCTTTTGAAAAACGGGAGCCTTATCTCGTATCCCGGCTTTCCTCATGGTATGCCTACTACCGAAGCGGCAACTATAAACAAAGACCTCCTCAGCTTTATTAAGTCGTAGAGGAACGTAAATTTTACAAAGAATAAATCCATCGCCGGCAGCTATTCGCAATTGGTCTGCCGGCGATCCGATCAGGCTTAAAACTATGAATACTTATTATCAGCTACTCAAAAATGATTCACTGCATCAGAACTAATTCCGACAACAACGACTTCAAAATGTTAGTAGCCGATCTGGATGCCGATCTGCGCATCAGGGACGGTGAAGATCATGCTTTTTTTGCTCAGTTTAACCATATTGATACCATCAAACATGTTGTGGTGGCTTATGACGATGGGCAAGCCGCCGGATGCGGTGCTGTAAAGCAATACAGCGATGATACCATGGAGGTCAAGAGAATGTATGTAAGCCCTGATAAAAGAGGTAAGGGGATTGCATCCATGGTTTTAACAGAGCTTGAAAACTGGGCAGGCGAACTCGGATATCAGAAGTGTATTCTGGAAACGGGGGAAAAGCAGCCCGAGGCCATTGGTCTGTATCATAAAAGTAATTACCGGGTAGTCCCGAATTACGGGCAATATGCTGATGTGGAAACCAGCATATGCTTTGAAAAAACACTAAGCTGATCAGCATAAATACAACGGGTTTATACGGGAAACCGGACACAAAGGACTATGGAAAGAAATTTTATCTGCAGGAATGCTGTACCGCAGGATGTTATTAAATTATCTATTCTTTATAAGCAGGTTTATATTCAGACCTATGGCACAGAGGGTGTTTCCGATGAATTTGCAAACTTCATTACCGTGCAATTTGCTCCCGAAAGACTGGCTGAAATTATTCAGCACGATCCGGAACTGATTATTGTAGCAGAGCATAAAGGCAACCTTATTGGTGTAGCAGAAATTGAATTGCAAAAGAAATGCCCGGTTGATAATATTATTGCTCCGGAACTGAACAAACTCTATATCCTGGAGTGGTTTTGCGGAACAGGTGTAGGTTATGGTTTACTTAATCATGCAGAAGAGGTGATACGCTCGCGGGGCTTTGATCAGATGTGGCTGTGGGTACTGGAATCCAATAACCGTGCTGTCTCTTTTTATAAACGACAGCACTACAAAGTGATTGGTAAAGCTTCCTTTCAGATGGAGGTAAACCGCTATGAAAATAAAGTGATGCTGAAGCAACTGTAAAAGGCCGAAGCTTTTATCACACCGCAAAATCCACTCCTCTATTGAGTAATGTAAACCATGTTTTCATATAAAACTGACAATAGCCGCTACAATAGCGGCTATTGTCAGTTTTATAAATACTTCGAAATAGTATCAGGATTTATTGCATGATGCGATGATGTATACACCACTTTCTGATTTTTCAATACTATTATCTGCGGTGACTGATGTGTTACCATAAGTTTCTGCGCTATCAGATTTGATATCGGGCGAAGGGCCAATAAATCGAGATAGTGAAATCCGGCCTTTCCTTCAATGTGCGAATAACCATGTTTCAGTCGCTCTTTGGCATGCGCGCTGATACCGCAGGTAATACTGTCTTTGAAAATTATTTGTGGTTTGTTATCTGAATCTTCTACGATTTTATAAAAATCAGCTTCAGAAGTTACATTAATCCAATCTTTCATGGCCGCAAAAGTAGGGAATCTTACATACAGTGTGTTTATAGCACCATTTCATAGTTTAAGCTCAGGTAATATCCGAAACACTAAAGTACTTCCTGTTTGTCAGGAGCTTTCATAAAAGCCTGTAATAAGTATATCCTTATGCCCCCTGCGTCTTTTGCGTTTACTTTTCTATTGTGATTTTTTCCATTTACAAACCGATTCCTACCATATGCAAAGTTTGCCCATGGTGCGCCCAACGGTAATACACAGCCTGTAGTCTGTTTGTTTGAAAGGATTAAAAGAGCGCTACTTGAATCTTAGTCAGTATTGAAAACTTCACAAATAAAAGAACAAAAAATTAAGACGTTATGAAAAAGATCTACTTTTCAATGATGCTGGCAGCGGGTTTTGGCCTGCAGGCATCCGCACAATCAATTGACCTTACAGCAGCAATACAATTACCAACAGCCAACCAGGTAATCAAACCCGGACAGTCGCTGGATACCAGTAAAATACTATGCGGCATTATCTACAACGGCCCTGACGCTATATTACAAGGTGAAGGCGTTTTCTTCATGTCATCGTTCAGCCGGCCGGGTACAACGCCGGGTACCTATTACATCAACGGAGTACAGTTTGGATCAGACTTAACAGCAGCCAATGCCGGTGTGGTATTTGTATATCCCAATATGAATATGATCGGATTTGGTCATACTGCGGCATTTACTTTGGCTTCAGACTCGATACATGTAATGTTTGATTGGGATCAATGGAGCAATAATGATTCTATAGTTGTTGTAGATAAACCGTTCGTAAACGGAAAGAGCTATGGCTTCTTCTTCCGCGCCATTGATGTGCGCGATGCAGGCGGAGTTACTATCAGTACAGATCCGGTGCCATCAGATAATATGGCGGTAACCCGTATTGTATGGAATTCCACCACGGATATACAAGGCCTTGCCGGAAAAGATAAACTGGAATGCTCCTTCTATCCTAATCCGGCCCGTGATCATGTGAACGTCAGTTTCAGTCTGGCTTCGGCGTCACATTGTGCCGTTACTTTAAGGGATATTACCGGCCGTATAGTGATGCACAAAAAGTATGGTCACCAGGCTGCGGGAGATCATCGTTTTACCGTTGATGTATCCGGGTTCGATGCCGGAACTTATTCATTGGAGCTGGAAACAGACCATGGTTATAACACCTCAAAGCTTGCAATAACCAAATAACATTTTGATGCTTTTCCTGAACCGTTTCAACAATGCAAGAACGCCTGCGCCGGTTCAAAGGGCTGGCACGGGCAACTCTTGTATCTGAAGCGGGGTAAGGGCAATTGACAGAAAGAATAGATTACCGCACCTGTAAACTCTTAACCATGATACCGGTAAACCGACTCTTTCGATTGGTTTGATAAATGAAAAACCAGGCACCTTAACTTCTTACCAACACCACCTGCAAATCTATATCCTAAATGTAACGGACTATGAAACTGACTTCCCTATTATCATTACTCTTCATGTTGCTATCCATATCCGGTATTCAGGCACAGACCTGGGATTGGGCCAGAAGCATTAACGGAGCAGAACAAAATATAGGCTATAGTATGAGTAAGGATGGTGCAGGCAATATTTACTTAGCCGGAAGCTTCAGTGTAACCTCAAGGTTTGGCGCTGCAGGAGATACAATAACTGCCAAAGGGCAGGAGGATATGTATATAGCCAAATATAGCAGTACGGGAAACCTTCTTTGGGTAAAGACCGGAGGCGGCATGGAAACAGATAGAGCCTTGTCGGTGTCGGCAATACCAGGTGGGGGGTGCTATATTACAGGGTATATTACAGGTACCGTTGTATGGGGTACAGATACGCTGGACGGCGGCTTTGGGGGTAACGTATTTGTCGCTAAATATGATGCAAATGGTGTGAATCAATGGATAAGGACTACTTCAAGTCTTTACACTAATTATGGCAGAGGCATTACTGTACTTGCGGATGGTGGTTGTGCTGTTACAGGCTATTTCATGCAAAGTGCCGATTTTGGAAGCCAGACAATATCACATACCGGTGCATTTAGCGGGGGTGAAAGTGATTTGTTCATAGCCCGTTATGACGGGCAGGGAAATCTTGTATGGGTAAAGGGAGCCGGCGGAAACCGGTCTTATTGTAACGGCAACTCAATAAGTACCGATGGTAACGGAAATATATATCTGACCGGCTCTTTTTCCCTTACTGCAATGTTCGATAATCTACCGCTTACAGCAGCCACCAGTATTGCAGGTCTCAGCGGTGAAGATGATATTTTTGTGGCCAAGTACAGCAGTAGTGGCGTCATTCAATGGGTGAAACATGCCGGCGGAGGTGGCGATCCTAACTTTACGCATTGTCCCGATATCGGTTATAGTATAGTGACAGATTCCGGTGGTAACAGCTATGTATCAGGCCTTATTTACGGATCAGTAATGTTCGATGGCATAAGCCTTCAGTCAGCCGGTAACCGGGATGCCTTTGTTGCAAAGTATAATACAAGTGGTGATGTAGTATGGGCAAAGCTGATCGGTGGCCCCGGTGAAGACTACAGTCCTGCTATAAGTATGGATGCTGCTAACCGTATCTATGTCGGCGGTGAATTTACACAGAGCTTTACATTGGGTAGCTTACTTGTATCACAAGGTAGCCTGGATGCTTTTCTGGCAGCTTTTACTTCCGATGGTGGTTTATTATGGGCGCTGTCATTGGGCGGTCAATCTACAGAACATTGTATGGGTATCGATGCTGATGCAAATGGCATTCATGTAGCAGGTATGTTTAGCAGCACTTCCTTACAGCTGGGCAGTACCACACTTTATAATACACCCAATGTACAGCAAGGATACAGTGATGTATTCTTTGGAAAAATAACGCCCCCGGCTGATCCGACTTCTATTGAGGGTCTATCAGTAACAACAGGAGACATACGTTTATTTCCCAATCCCGTTAAGGACAGATTATATTTTCTACCGGCAGAAGAGCTGCGACTCGAAATAGAAATTGTTGATGCTACCGGCAGGAAAGTATACGAAATATCCGGCATAGCCGGAAAAGGTAAAGCGCTGGAAGCCTCATTTAATGTTGCTGCCGGAACATATGTTTATCGGGTAAAGTACTCCGGTAAGGTGCAATCAGGAATTATCGTCAAACAATAATCTGTGTAAAACTTTCCCTGAAAATGAGGTTTAGCAATCTTTTTAAATATTTCAGGGAAAGGCTTCGTTTGTAGTGCCAACGTTTGAGCCCGTTGGAACGCCTTACGCAGCCGGATATTCCGCTCATTGGCATCAGAAGTACATCCATATCTCCCAAAATAACTTAGCCGGTTATCGTGGACCCGCTCCACAGGATGGACTTTCTGATGACCAATAGCCGGAGTATTTGAAAACCAATCTTCTTTCTGACAGCAGAAAGCAAAAATAATAGAGCCGGCATGTGATCTTAACCGCAATCCTGCTTACTGCCTTGGAAGGAGGGCACAAGCAGCTTAACGACCGGAATATATCTGGTGGACGAATCGTTAAGACCATGATTCGCGATAAGGTTACTGCCGGCTTTTAATGTCTTCACCTGAAAATTTTATAAAAATGAGAGAGTACATTCTATTGTTCCGGGGAAAATATCTTGAAGACGATTTATCCGGCGGCGAACCCATCGATATTATGGAAGCGTGGAGAAACTGGTTTGCCGGAATCCCACCGGAAAACAGGGGAGACCATGGCAGCCGGTTAAGTGTTTCACGCTCCTGCACGGTATGGCCTGACAATCTGGTAACAGAAATGCCTGTCACAGACAATGGTGAATTTGTGCAGGGCTATACGGTACTGGTTGCAAAACATATAGACGAACTGATTGGCATGTCAAAATCCTGTCCCATATTGTTATCAGGAGGTAGCGTGGAAATAAGGGCCTTCAATACAATGGACGATAACAGCTAATTGTATTGGCATGCCGTAATTGTCCGGCTATTGTGCCGGTTTTAATTTATTTTAAGGCCGACAGCCCGGTTTCATCTGGCTTGAGCGGAATGATAATTTCAATACGGGTGCCTATACTGTTACCATCTGCATCGTGCAATGTATCTGCATGAATACGAAAATGCTGACCAGAGAGTCTTTCAAGTAACTCCAGCCGCTCGCTGATGAGTTTCATACCGAGCGATTGATTGGGGTTGTTTGCTTTTTGCTTGCCGGATATGCCTACACCATCATCTTCAATAGCCATGCTGATGTTGTCATTCAGCCTTTCGATATGAAGCTTGATTGTGCCGATACCTTGTTTGGGCATGAGGCCATGCCATACAGCATTTTCCATATAGGGCTGCAAAATCATATTGGGTATGCGTATACTTTGGTTTTCAAGGTCTTTGTCAATACTCAGTTCAAACTGCAAACCATCACCGAAGCGTAATTGTTCGAGCGTGAGGTATAAGCGTATGCGTGAAATTTCTTTATTCAGATCAATGAATGAGGCTGTTGAATACTCAAGCGTCATGCGGATGAGCTTTGAAAACAGGGAGAGGTATTCATTGGCGGCATCGTTATCGTTTTCATTCATATAATGTTGTATGGAGTTCATACAATTAAAAATGAAGTGCGGATTGATCAGTGCTGTGAGCGCCTGCTGTTTTAGCTGGGCCATTTTATTGTGTAACAGTAGCCTTTCTCTTTTCTTTTTCTCTTTACGGGTAATGATGAAACGTGCGCCCAGGTAGAAACCTACAGAAAGTACCAGTGCTGTTATCACAATAAACCACCAGGTTTTCCAAAAGGGTGTAATTACAGTGATGCCCAACGTGTGATCCTTTCCCCATTCACCTCCCTTAAGCCTGCTGTTAAGTACAAAAGTAAAATCTCCATCGGGAAGGCCCGCCAGTTCAACTGATGTATTGGAAGTGTAATGCCATTGGTTATCAAGATTGATGATCCTATACCGATACTCGGTCAGTTGAGGTTCTTTATAATTCAACCCGATAAAATTTATGGTAACTTTATTCTGGTCGTAATTGATCCGGATGCTTTGTGGCATATTTACCGTACCGGACCCGCTTACTGCAGATGCGATGTATGTAGGTGGCGGGATAAAATCCGGAAGAAAATTCTTGTCATTTCTTATGGTAATCATACCGCTGGTGGTACCGGCATAGAGTAAGGTATCTGTACAATACAAGGCTAATATTTCGCGGCTGAACACATCGGTATAAAGGTCTTTGATGTTTTTTTGTTCGTTATCGATGTATTTCAGGCCTTTGCTGGTGCCGATCCATAAAGTATTGTTTTTGTCTTCTGCAAAGCAATTTACCTGTAGCCCCGGAGCATTAATGAAATGAATGTTGTCCGGTTCAATATATCCCATACCGCTGCTATGACCGAACCATAGTTTCTGTTCTTTATCCTCAAAAACGGAGCGTACATCTGGCGCTTTATTTTTACTGAGCAAAACCGGTTTGAATTGTCTGCCGTCATAATTCAGCAATCCCCTATTGGTAGCAAACCAAATCGTTCCCTTATGATCTTCGGTAATGTCATTAATGCGTTTGAAAGTATTGCTGTCATTATACTGCACGGGGATCAGCCTGTCGTTTATTACCTGGTAAATACCTTGATACCCGCCTGCCCATACTGTGTTCCTGCTATCCTTAAAAATGCTGATGATGCCCGTTATGGTTTCATCGCTCCGTTTTATAATCTGCTCTCGGTAAGGTGCTGTTGTGCTTTTTGCGATAAGCCCGTAAGGAGTTCCGATGTATAATGTTCCATTGATTACACGGGTGAAATATACATATTGGGGAGAGTGAAGATTGCTTACCGGGAGTGCAGTAATAGTATTGTTTTCAAAAGTACTTACTGTGCCAATGGATCCCAGTATCAGCTTATGCCGATAAGGTGTTATAGAGGTATTGTACACGTTGAGTTTGGTGACCTCCAGGGGATAGTTTATTACAGTCTGACTACTGATTTTCAATACCCCTTCACCATGGGATGCAATCCAGATATTACCTTCCCGGTCTTCGAAAAGGTCATTGATTACATAGGTAGACAGGTTCAGTTTGTCGTTGATGCTTTTCAGTTTTCCGTTTTCAACCAGGTAAATGCCAAGGCCTGCAATAGAGACCCATACCTGGTTTTGTCTGTCTATCAATATATCGCTGATCGCTGATTTTTGTGCGATGTCTATGCTCAATATGATTTTCCCGCCGTGAATCAGTACGAGGCTGTTTTCCAGTCCAGCCCAGGTATTACCATGTTTGTCAGACGTCAATGCCGTAACTGGTCCCTTAATAATATCCGGGAGATACTGTTGTAGTTTCTGATTTTTATCTGGCGTAAATACTCCTGCATTGGTGCAGAAGAACAAACCTTCAGGGCCTTTATAGCCATTGTGGAAATATATCTCTTCACCGGTTCGGGCATTTGCCCAAACACGCCGGCTAATATTATTTTCAACATAATAAAGGCCGAATGTAGTATCCTGACCAATAATCCACAAGCCATTATTGTCGGGGAAAGAAAATAACGCCTTTGCAGGTATATTCCCTTTGCCGGGTCTCATTTTCGTTATGGTATCATGCCGCATTATACAAAGGCCGCCGCCATAAGTACTGATATTAAAATCGCCGTACCTGTTTTCTGAAAGCGACATGATGCAATTGTCCGAGAGACCGTTTGCCGTGTAATAATTATGAAATGCCTTGCCGTCAAACCGGCTGAGGCCATCGTCTGTACAGAACCAGATAAACCCTTTGCTGTCCTGGAATACACGGAATACATTGGCATGCGACATGCCATCATTGGTTGAATAGTTGCGGGCAAGAAATTTTTGCCCTGCAGTAAAAAATGGCAGCAGGAGTGACCATAAAGTCAGCAATGTAAATATGCGGTTGCTCAAGCTACGTTTTTATGATGGCTATATTGTTTTTGATCACATCCATAAAGGCTTTCAGCCTGTGGCGGGATACCGGTATACGGTCTCCGTTTTCCATCAATACAAAGTGCCCTTCTGCAGATACATAAGAAGAAAAGTAGTTCAGGTTTATGATAAACGATTTATGAATCCGGAAGAACCACCGGTTGTCAAGGCTTTCTTCGAAGCGGCTGATGGCCTTTGATACCATGGTCTTTCCGCCGGAAGCATGGTGGATTGCAGTATAGGTATTTAAAGCTCTAAGGTACAGGATGTCTGATATAGCTATGAATTTAATGCCATTCTGATTATTAATCGCAATTTTTTTCGAAAGGTAGGGGGCATTGGAACTGTCTTCGGCAATGCGTTTATTCAGACTATTAGCCCGTTCCGCTTTAAGATGTATCAGGCGTTCCAGCATAGCTTTAAATTCGCGTTTATTGATCGGTTTCAGTATATAGTCTGCCGCACCGTGACGGATAGCTTCAATAGCATATTGTTCATAGGCAGTAATGAAAACGGTGTCGAATTTCTTCTCTCTGAAATGTGAAAGTAAGCCAAAGCCTGTTTCCTCCGGCATTTGTATATCCAGGAAAAGCACATCGATATTGCCGTTTAACAGAATGTCTTTTGCCGCTGCAGCACTTTTTGTTTCATAAATTATTGCATCCGGAAGGAACTCCAGAATCAGTTTCTGAATATATAACCTGCTCAATTTTTCATCATCGACAATAAGGAAGTTATAGCTCATGGTTCGTTATTTGCATTTCTCAAATCAGAATATACCATACACAAAGTCAATCGGATAAATCGCCGGTATGCTGGTCAATAATACTCTATTTAAATAGACGATCAAAATGAGGGACAGCCCAAGGTTGCCCGCAGCAAAGAATATGCATACAAATGCAGCTCAGGAATACAATAAACTCAATGAAACAAAATGGCTTTAAGCAGGAATGTTATTTTATAAAATGAACCGGAATCCGCCTCCTACACATTCAAAAGTCCGGAGATAATCAAGCCCTCTGCCATTAGAGTTGCTGTACCTCATAAACAGGTTGCACTGTTTTTTATTATAGTTGAAACCAAGGCCTGCTTCTATCTGCCGGTACAATAGGGGTTGCTTATTCCAATGATATTTATACGGAAAGCCATTACTTACGTAATCATTGTTGATGCTTTCGTAAAGACCATGTATATAAACATCCCATAGCTTTCGTATTTTCCGGTGGATGCCGGCTTCTATACCGAAGGCATATTTTTGATTGCGTCGTGCATCGGCCAGCAAAGGTTGGGGATAATAGCGGAAACCAGGTCGGATGATAAGGTTCCATTGCTCATTGTTAGTCTGTAGGAGGTAATGCAATTGAACGGTTATATACTCGAAAGATCGCGCTGTTCCGTTGTTGAAACTATCGGGGTGGGGCAGGTTGGTGTATTCTGCTATAAACGTTTTCATGTCAGTAACATGCTGGCTTTCATGATTCCATCCCGTTTGTAGTATCAGCTTGCTTTTCAGCGGCAGTTGCCGGTTTAGTTTTTTGTGTTCCAGGTAAAGACCGGCACCAAGATTGCCGCGCCACATTTGCCAGGACATGAACTGACCTGTTATATCGTGTAATTCTATAAAGCCCGAAATAGCCACGCTGATATTCATGTGTCCCGTTTCTGCAGCAGCAAAGCCGAATGTTTGCCCAACCATATTTTTCCATGAGCCGGAATCCTGTGTAAGCTTGATACAGGCAAAATCAGGATGTATAGATAAAGGCATCCCGAGCCGTGCGTCATAACTGTTGGCCAAAGCTGAAAGTGCTATCCGGTTTTTCTTTCCATAACCATTTTCCGGGGTTGTTGCATCGTTGCCGGTCTGTGCTGTAATGGTGGTTAAGGCCATCATCATAAGTGCGGTCAATACAGTATTGACCTTGCGGAATGCGGTGAAATACATCTGCAGGGATTTACAGGTTTAAAAAAGTTGATGGACGGACTAGGAAAACGCTCCGGCTCTATGTTTTATTATAATTCAATACTTCTTTTGTCTATTTGCAATATCCCTTCTTCCATACAACTTTTTAAGGAATAACCTGTACCCCATAAATATGGGATTGTGTGGGGATTTTAGAATAATACCTTTGAAGCCTCATTTAGATAATTTGTTTTTCTGACCATAGACGAATAATGCAGGCTTTTGTGAACGAACACATTGGAGGCTGATTTCGGTATGATTTTCAATGGATAAACTTATTTTATCAGTAAAACCACTTTAAAAAATAAAATAAACGGCTGGTATGGGAAATGATAAATTTCCTGGTTCTTTGAAGGATCAAAGATCGTAATGACGATGTCAATCATTGCTAGGAGATACACGGTTATGATCTGATAAATGCCATCCGGTACCGGCTATGTTCTTAGAAATAGAATCAACCAACCAATAAAACTGAAAGTATGAAACTGCGGAATTTTGCATTGAACAGGTGGATTGAAGGAAATGGCGAAGGCCGCTTTTTATATGATGCTACAACAGGCCGTAAGATTGCTTCTGTAAGTAGTGATGGACTGGATTTTGATGAAATGCTCAATTACGCCCGGGTGGTTGGCAACCGTAATCTGCGCAAAATGACCTTCCCGGAACGTGGAAATATGTTAAAAGCCCTGGCGATGTATCTCAATTCAAAAAAAGAGGCATTCTACGAGATCAGTTATGCTGCCGGAGCTACACGGCATGATAGTTATATAGATATAGAAGGAGGCTTGAGTGCCTTGCTTTACTACGCAGGCCTGGGCGTAAGGATACCGGATGAATCCTATTATTGTAAAAGCATACAGGGAGTATTAAACAGAAGCGCTTTTCGTAATCACAAACTCTGGCTACCCAGGGATGGCGTTTCACTGCATATCAGTTCTTTTTCCTTTCCGGTATGGAGCATGTTGCAGGCTTTGGCGGTGAGCTGGCTTTCAGGGATGCCTTCCGTGATTAAACCCTCCGCTCTTACTTCTTTTTTAAGTGAGGTAGTAGCGAGAGAAATTGTTTCATCCTCTATAGTACCCAATGGGGCCTTTCAGTTGATCTGTGGTGCTGCGAATGGGATTCTGGATTATGTAAGGGATGAGGATGTGGTTACCTTTACCGGCTCCTCAGAAACGAGGCAGAAGTTAAAAGCCCATCCCAGTATTACTTCCGGATCCATCCCTTTTCTTAGCGGAACAGATTGCCTCAACGTCAGCGTTCTCGGGCCTGATGCAAAAACCGACACAATTGAATTTGATCTTTTTATTCAGGAAGTAGTCGGTGAAATGACGATGAGAGGTGGTCAGAACTGCACAGCAGCCAGGCGTCTGCTGGTTCCACGCCAATTGATAGATCCGGTCCAGGATGCCATGGTAAAGGCTTTAAAAGAAATCAATATTGGTGATCCCAGATTGAAGGGGGTTAATATGGGGCCATTGGTAAGCAAGTGCCAGGTCGAAGAAGTCAGGAAAAAGGTAAGTCTGCTTTCTGAACATACACCAATAACATATCAGGGTAGCCGTAAAAAGGCAGATGCCAAAGGTGCTTTCTTCGCACCGGTACTGATGCGCAATGATCTGCCTTTACAGATAACAGCGACCCATCAGATAGAAGTGTTTGGCCCGGTATGTACTTTAATGCCGTATCAGGATATTGATGATGCGATTGCCATTGCAAAATCAGGGAAAAACTCATTTTATACTGCTGTATTTACGGATAATGATACGTTCGCGAAGCAATTTGTAATTGATGTTGCCTCTGACATGGGGAAGCTCTCGGTCATCAACAAAAAAACGGCAAATCGTAGCGCAACCGGACGGCTTTTTCCTGTGTGTTTTCAACACGAAGATTCAGATACCGATGATGTGACAGAAGCATGGGACGGTTTGTCGCATTTTATGAAAATGGCTACTGTACAAGGTGCCCCGGATATCATTACCGCATTTACCCATGTTTATCAGCAAGGAAGTAACATGGCTACAAACGACAGGCAATTATTTAGCAAGTACTTTGAAGAAATTGCAATAGGAGACCTTGTGGTTACCGGCAAAAGAACAATTACTGCTGCCGATATTTATGATGCTTCCATACCTGATGATGATATTTCCGCTAACAAAACGGTACCCGAATACCTGGTTTTGTCTGCAGCGGCCGGCTTATTTGCGGATAGCAAAAAAGATACTGTTTTGTGGCATTACGGACTGGAAGATTGCGTATTTATGAAACAGGTACCGGTGGGAACCGTTATTGGTGTAAGGTTGATTGTTAAAGAGCGGACGGATCGGGAGAAAGCGGGTGAAGGTAATATTAACAAAGGCCTCGTAAAGTTCCTGGTTGAAGTTTACGATCAGGCGGGTGATACAGTTGTAATGGCGACCATGCTCACCCTGGTTAAAAAAAAAGGGAAATGAGTCCCTTTTCCTAATAAACACGCGAAAAAACGAACCATTTTGCAAACATGCTGTTGCTAGGTTAACTAAACAAGTATAAATTAGTACTTGCTGTAACCCTAAAAGCATGCCAAAAAGGATATTAATCATTGACGACGACAGTGATATGCTCGAGATGCTCCACATTATATTTCAGGATTCTGAGTACGATGTTATTTTAAGTAATACCGGTATGGAATACGATGAAATTAAATTACTTCATCCTGACCTGGTATTGATTGATGTAAATATTAAGGGTTATAAAGCGACAGGAGATCGTATTTGCGCATCATTAAAATCACACCGGGAAATGAACGCCATTCCCGTTTTTCTGGTATCTGCAGAACAAAATCTGGACAGGATAGCCCGCGATTGTAATGCAGACGGATATTTCAGCAAGCCCTTCAATGTAAAAATTTTAAAAACGACCGTAAGCAGTAAATTAATGTAATTTATTTATCTTGTCCGCATGACGGATAAGATAAATCTGGATAAGGAAGACCTTCGCAGTTTTTTCCTTCATCATCTCGACAAAATATATTCTGCAAAATCCCATTTGCTGAAGCGGCTGCCTGAAATCCTTTATCAGGCACATTTTTCCGATCTGGAAGAGGCTGTATTTGAAACCATAAGAATTGTAGAGCATCAGAAAATAAGAATGGAGGCGGTTTACAGCCTTTTGGACGCTGAGATAAACGATGGAAGCTTTAGCGGTTTGTCAGGTTTGATAGATGATTCTTTTGACGAAATCAAATGTCATAAAGATAACCACGAGCTCAGGGATATGTCCATATTATTTTACCTGGCCAATATCGAAGGCATGGAAATGGCTTCGTTCCAGGTATTACAGCTTATGGCTGTGAAACTTGAAAATGCTGAAATTAAAAAGCTGATTAAAGAAAACTTTGATGAAGCTAAAGCCGACAAAACACTATTGCTCCTTATTACCACAAAGTACCTGGGGTCTGTTGAGTGATTGCATTAACTAAACCCTGAACTGCCCCTTCTGCCCGCAAGCCTTGCCCATTCTGCTTCGAAATCAACATAAACCTCTTTTTTATTAGTGGGGTTAATCAAAACCGTCAGGTCGGCATCGGGTTTTATAAGGGTGTAATAAATGGGATCAATGCATTTTTTGTAGGGTACCAGAATCTGTTCACCCAGATCTGTAGTAATATCAAGGTCAAGTATTACCTGTGGCACCCTGTTGATGGAAACGCCGGTTCTGCGCATATTCAACACCCTTGCCTTTCCCTTAATACCATGCTCTCTGAGGTAAGTAACCTTTTGTGCCGAGCGGCGATAGAAAAACTTAATCGTTCCGAATAAAATGATGGGCCAGACAATGAAGAAGGTGCCCATGCCATAGAAAAAATAATTAAGGGGATAGCCATCGCCGGTGAGCGACCCCGGGGCAGAAAAATAGCCTGCAACAAGCATTCCGGCACCTACCAATGTAAATATGATCTGCAGCAGATTGAAAACAAGGTTACTTCTTCTCATGGTATTGGTTTTCGTTACTGCAATTTAACCATTTGAAGTAAGCATACCAATAGGATTTAACCCGGAAAGGGTAAAATCGCCGGGTGTGATCTCCCCGCAATACTCAATTATTGATCCATTAAGTTGTTGCAAAAATCTCCGTTGTTGCCGGTTATGAAGCAACAACGGAGATTCGCTTTGCCAATGGATTCAAAGATTAATTCAGTTGAATACTGTCGATGCCTTTTTCCAATGCTGTTTCCTGTATACCGGGAATCGCTGCGCCTTCTGCCCGGAAAACAGTTACATCAGTCATACCAATATGACCCAGAATCGTTTTCAGGTACGGAACCGAAAAGTCGTAAGCCTGCATCGGGCCTTCTGAGTAAATGGCTCCGGAAGATTGCGCGATGTAAACTTTCTTATCTTTTACTAAGCCTTCAACGCCGGCTTCAGAATAGCTGAACGTAACCCCGGCCCTGACGATATGGTCCAGCCATGCTTTTAATGCGGAAGTAATAGAGTAGTTGTACATAGGTGTACTGATAACGATCACATCGGCATCCATAATTTCTTTTATCGCTTCATCCGAATGCTTCAATGCTGCTATATCTTTGTCTGACCTATGTTCCGGTGGCGTAAAGAATGATGTAATATGAGATTCCTCCAGGTGTGGAAATTTTAAATCCACTACATTATTTTCGCTTACCGTACTTTCCGGAAAGGCTTCTTTAATTTTGTCAACGATTGCATTGCCAAGTTTGGTGCTTAAAGATGCCTCGCCTCTCGGGCTCGATTTTACATGCAATATTTTTTTCATTTTCTTCTTTGTTTTTTTGAATGAGCAAAACTATTTACATTTACTGCTAAATAGTTAGTAGTATACAAAAGGTTAGTAGTAACCTTTTGTATAGCATAGTTGGGAATATTGTTAATGTCATAATTGTATATTGAATAAAAAAACTGAATATTATGGAAGCCATGATGGTTATGCCCGAAGTGCAGTGTAAGGGGATGTTGAACTCCATTGGTGATGCCATGTACGTTATTGGTGGCAAGTGGAAGATCCGGGTTATTGTTGCGCTGAAGGAAGGCTGCACCCGTTTTAATGAAATACAAAGAGTTTTGGGCGGCATTTCTGCAAGAGTGCTTTCCAACGAACTGAAAGAGCTTGAACTGAATGGCTTTGTTACGAGAACCGTGCAAACGAAAACACCGGTAGTCGTAGAATACAGGATCACCGAATATGCAGATACTTTAGGCGAGGTACTTCAGGCCCTTGCAGACTGGGGTACCAGGCACCGGGACAAAATCCGGAAAGAAATGTAACAGCCTTGTTCAAAGACACGTTTTTTTGAATACAGCAGATTACTTAATATTGACGAATGAAACGAATTCCAGTTATGAGAAAAAGTATGTTTACAAGCCTTTTACTGTTATCTTTTTCGGCTTTGTCCCATGCGCAACCTACTGTTGCATCACAAGGCAGTAATGGCTTTAAGGCCGATCAGAATTCGAAAATGTTTAGTTTTCGTTTGCCTCAAAGTGCCAATGTACATGATGTAATATATATCACAAAGGAAAACGGGGTTGTCTTAAAAAAGTATGAGATTGATAAAGGTATACTTGCATCCGGCAGTTTTGCCTTCTCAAACGACAGTATCCCGTCAGGTACTTGTCTGGTCACCGTTGCGAGCAATAGTTTGATTAAGTACCAATTTAAATTCAACAATAAAGGTAAAGTGACTACCGTAATACTTAAAGACGGTAAACTTACAGGCAACACTGCCCCCACTGCAACCGCAACAGCAAGCGTATACAAACCTGTAACTGCAACAACATACGTTCCCACAGCACAGACTGCTGCAGAAACCGTAGCGCTGACTTTTAACAGCAAGCTAAAAGAATTCACAGTAAGTTCAGGCATACCTTTCAGGGCCGGTACTAAAATAGAAGTGTTCAATTCAAATCATACCCTGATCGCAATTAAAGATGTAACGGAGGAAATGATCAATGCAAAGAAGTACACTATAAAGGTTGATGAATTGCAGCCTGGCAGTTATTTTGTAAATGTTGATGATGTTAAGTTTGGCGCGGTAACTTACTCCGATTAACGATAGTCCGTTTTGTCCGAAACGAATGAGTAATATAAAGAGCTTTTTATAAGGCTCTTTTTTGCATGAATAACCGGAGCAGTATAAATTTTAAGTACTTTAGCCCCCCGAAATCAATCTAATATTTATACAATGAACGATACCATAAAACAACTTGAACCTGCTCAGCTCTGGTCCCATTTTGCTGATCTGAATGCAGTGCCGCGGCCATCCAAAAAAGAAGAGCGCGTCATTGCTTTTATGAAAGCCTTTGGGGAGAGCCTTCATTTGCCCGTAGTAGTGGATGAAGCCGGCAATGTAATTATAAAGAAGCCTGCCACAAGTGGTATGGAAAACCGCCAGACTATAGTGATGCAAAGCCACCTGGATATGGTACATCAGAAAAATGGTGATACTGTTTTCGATTTCGATAAGCAGGGGATAGAGATGTATATTGATGGCGATTGGGTAAAAGCAAAAGGGACCACCTTAGGCGCTGATAATGGCATTGGCGTTGCGGCAATTATGACCCTTTTGTCCTCTACAGATATTCCGCATCCTGCTATAGAGGCTTTGTTCACCATAGATGAAGAAACCGGAATGACGGGCGCTTTGTCGTTAAAGGGTGGCCTATTGTCCGGGAAAATATTGCTCAACCTGGACACAGAAGAAGATAATGAGCTGACTATCGGCTGCGCCGGAGGGATTGATATGACTGCAAAAGGTAGTTATGAAACACCAAAACCTTCAGCAGGAAGGGCATACCGGATCGTGGTGAAAGGGCTTACGGGCGGGCATTCCGGGGGCGATATACACCTGGGACGTGGCAATGCAAATAAAATCATGAACCGTATGCTCTTCACTTTGAACCATGAAACCGGGATAAGTATCAGCAGTGTTGACGGTGGTAGTTTGCGCAATGCCATTCCCCGTGAATCGGTGGCAGTATTTGTTGCAGGCGAAAATGATGATGATAAAATCCGGTCTTTAATTAAAGAGTTGACTAACATCATCCAGGCAGAAAATAAAATAACTGACCCACAGCTTGCTATTGCAGTGGAGCATACTGAAATGCCCGAAGTAATTATGGGCAAAGATTTTCAGGATAAATTTCTGCGTGCTGTGTATAGTTGCCCTAATGGCATTTACCGAATGAGCCCGGAAATTAAAGGCTTGGTTCAATCGTCCAATAACCTGGCCAGGGTGTTATTGAAAGAGGGTACTTACAGCATTCAGTGTCTTACCCGTAGTTCTGTTGATACGGAAAAAACTGATTTGGCCAACGCAATCAGTTCATCGTTTGAATTGATGGGGGCCTCTGTCACTGCTGACAATGGCTATCCCGGCTGGAGGCCGGAGCCGGAAGCTGCGATCATTAAACTCATGAGTTCGCTCTACGAAGAGATGTTTGGTGAAAAGGCACATGTAAATGCCGTGCATGCCGGATTGGAATGTGGTATATTGGGCACGAATTATCCGGAAATGCAAATGATCTCCTTCGGTCCGAATATTTACGGAGCGCACTCGCCTGATGAGCGTGTACAGATCAGTTCAGTACAAAAATTCTGGAAGTTCCTGCTGGAAACCCTCAAAAGAATCCCGTTTACTTCTTAAATAGTGAGTGCATAAGCCTGGCTCAAAATGTCATTTTGTTGTCTGTTCTGCGTTATTTCAATATTTGTATCTTTACTATATTGAAATAACGCTTTAATTGTGCGACATGGCTTCCACTAAAATTATCTTTTTAGTACTTCCGCATATTCACCTGCTGGACCTAGCCGGTCCAGATCAGGTATTTTTTGAGGCAAAAGACTATGGCGCTGATATAACATTAGAGTACTGTTCTTATGAAGAAACGCTGTCGGCCTCTTCAGCTTTACCTTTGGGTAAACTCAGGCATTTCCGTTCTGTAACAGTAAATCCGGGTGATTATATTCTTGTTCCGGGTGCTCAGGTAAGCTTTTTGCAGTCTGCAAAAATGAAATCTCAGAAAAAACTCTTTTCCTGGATCAGGCAATGCCACGAATCGGGGGCCAATATTTGCTCCATATGTACCGGGGCATTCTTTCTTGCAGAAGCCGGTCTGCTGGATGGCCGGAAATGTACCACACATTGGAAACGGACTAAAGAACTACAGCAACAATACCCCCTGATTAAAGTAGTTGAAAATATTCTGTTTACAGAGGATGACGGTATTTACACCAGTGCCGGGGTAACTTCAGGTATCGATATGGCACTTCATATCCTCAGTAAAATAAAGGACGATCGCTTGTCCTGGCAGGTTGCCCGGGAGTTGGTTGTTTATCTGCGCCGGCAGGGGAGTGATTTACAACAGAGTGTTTATATGGATTATCGTAATCATATTCATTCCGGCATACACCGGGTGCAGGATTATGTTCAGGAAAACATCTCTAAAAAAATCAACCTGGAAAGCCTTGCGGATATTGCTTTCATGAGTACACGTAATCTTACGCGTATTTTTAGAAAGGAGGCGGGTGTGTCCGTAAATGAATATGTGAACCTGGTAAGAAAAGAACATATAAAAGAGTTAATAAAGAACCCTGATATTACCAGGACACAACTGGCCCGCCACTGTGGATTAAAGAGTGAGCGGCAACTGGCAAGATTGTTGCAGGCAATTCATTAGCAATCTTTCACTTGTTTTATCATATTACCCCCTGTAGTTTACTAAGGCATACAAGCTTCCATAACCGTTTCCTTCACAAAATTCTTTATTGCCTGTACAATTTGCCGGGCGCCGGAGCCATACAACATTGTTTGATGGTTGCCGTCTACTCTCACATATTTTGCATCATGCATTAAGGCAACCGATTCTTTTGCTTTAAAATCTGGAAGTATGGGTTCGCCGAGATTATAAATGTCGGCACCATTAATAAGAATAGCCTGTTGTTTTACATCGCTGAACAATGCTCTCCAGGGTTGGCTGGCCACACCTATAGATACTTTGATCATTTTTGTGAGGTTGGGGTAGGGTGTTACTCTGCCATCAGGCAATGTCCTCACATCGGCGCGATAATAAGTTACCATTACGTCTTCCCAGAAAGTAGTTTGCGGAGAAGCTTTGATGTACTCAATGTAATCTTCAAAAGACGAATAAGTCTTGTCAAGCCGCTTCAGTACCGGCATCAGCATTTGCGGGACTTTGGCGTTCATCTCAGCGGCAGCATCCAGTACTATTATTTTCTCAACCCGTTCAGGATAATGAACAGCAAGGTAAACACTCAGTAATCCACCAAAGGAATGCCCGCCGATAACGGCTTTTTCAATCCCAAGCTCATCCATAAGGCCGATAATGTCTTTGGCATGATGTTTCAGACCATATTGGAAAGCGGGCTTATCGCTGTGCCCTCTGCCCCGAAGGTCAGGCGCTATTATACGGAAATGGTCCGACAAGCCATGATACATCAATCCATCAAATGCGTGAGCATTGGCGGTAAGGCCATGTAACATGATCAGGGTAGGCTTGTTGGGGTTTTTATTATATTCGATGTAGTGGAGGCGAATTCTGTTCGCGTAAATAAAATGATCTTTATAAGGCATTCAGTTCTGGCCGGCGGCACTTCTTTTAGTTAACAAATCGTCTGTTGATTCCGGTGCAGTAATATTTAGGTAACCTAAAGCTAACAATAAATTCTTTCTAAACAAATAAAAAAGAACTATTCCGGTAGATTTTAATCTAATAACGGCATTTTTGAGGTACAAAATGCTATGCGCGTAAAAATAGAGAGGAATTATATATTGTTATATGCAAATGAAACTGCGGGGATGCAATTTTGCCATAATTAATTAATGGTTAGGCAATTTTTAAGCTTTAAGGACAGTTTTTGAAATTGTATTGGTAATAATATATTTATTTTCAATTTCGGAAGCATTTCTGGCACAGTTTTGGCTATACTTAATTGTATAAACAATCATTAATCGAAATATTATGAAATCCAACGTTGTATTAGCCGCTCAAAAATTCTGTGCAGAACATTTCTGCGACAATAACCTAAACATGGAAAATTATATGTCCCTGGTAGATACTTATCTCGAGGCATTTGAAGTTCCGGAAGATAAAGTTCAGTTTCTGATCGAAGTAAAAAGGATTGGTAAAGTGTACATTACCGATGCTATGAAGCAAATAGAAGTAGTAGAGGTTTTCGACCTTTCTAAAAGTAATCTGGATATATATTAACAGGTGCTTTTGTTCACACTTGGCTTTGGTTTTATAAAAAACCATAAATGATAGTGGTAAATTGAATGAATCTACCTAAATTGGCCTTATTATCACACTGTATGGGTCTGCTCATCATTTGTTTAATTGATTAATTTTGGAATTAAGAAACTACCTGTTTAAGTAGTGTTAAACCAATCAATAAATCAAACCAAAATAAATGCCATCTTATGAAAAAGCAAATCCTTGAAGAGGCAAGAATTTTTGCCCTGAATTATTTTTGTGACAAAAGAATCAGTCTCCAAAATTACCTGGCCCTCACAGAGGATAAACTCAATGAGTTTAAAAGCCTGGACGAAAAACTGACTTTTATACTGGAGATTATTCGTCTTGGACGCGACCAGATGGATTCATCGGTGAACTGTTTGAAAAAGATGGAAACTTTTGAACTTCCTCCACAAAAATTTATTACCCATTAATATGCTGTCTGCTATCGGTGTGATATATCTATAATATAATAGGTGTATTGAATAAATGGTTTGTATTGCCGAAAGCAGGTGTTCGTGCATTTTGAATGATTGTCCCGCAAAATGGAATTGTTTCCTTTTTAAGAGAAAGATAGCTTTAGTATAACACTTAGATCCCGTTAGCAAACCCGGATATGGTTTCAATGGCGCCTTTTCAGGCCGATGTAAATCCCGTATTTGCGATGAGTATCATAAATGCCCATTGCTGAATTCCTGTTTTTGTAATGCTTTAAGATAAGTGGTAAATCATTGAAATCAGGCACAATAAGCGCAATGAACTTCCGTTTCCGGTTTTCCGGAAGCGGATTATTTTTCTAAGAACACTGGTCTTTACCAGCATAAATTTAAAGTTGCCCGATTATTTCCAGCCCTTTCCTGATCATATTATCGATCGCTGCCTGGGCATTTTCAGAAAAAGTCTTCAATTGTCTGTTTGCAATGATAGTGCTTATCGACAGGCATTGATGGCCCAGCAATTTACCCAGGCCATAAATAGCCGATGTTTCCATTTCGAAATTGCTGATAAAATGCATGCCGCTCCTGAAGGAAGAAAGATTGTTTATCAGGTTGGGAAAAGCGAGTGGTAACCTTAATCTCCTCCCTTGAGGGGCATAAAATCCCGGGCAGGTAACTGTAATGCCGTGATAAAACCCATCCGTAAAATGATTGAGCAAGCGTACGGAGCCTTCAGCAATATAAGGTTGAACCGGATTCCCGTTGAGCAGAGCATGGTTTCTGAAGTCGTTGATTATGAACGACTCCTCAGCGTTATTTTCATAACGGTAATAGTGAAGAACGTTGTCCAGGCCTATTGCAAATGTTGAGGCAACCAGGCTATCGACCGGAATATTTTCCTGCAAAGCTCCGGAAGTGCCCAAGCGGATGATGTTTAAAGATTTGTGTGCCAGGCCGGGCTCCCGGGCTGCAAGGTCGATATTCACCAGGGCATCCAGTTCGTTCATTACGATATCTATATTGTCGGGGCCTATGCCGGTACTCAGCACACTGATCCTTTTGTGGCCCAGATAACCGGTATGTGTAATGAATTCACGATGAGATTTTTGTACCTCAATGCGATCGAAATACTGCGATACTTCTGTAACACGCCCCGGATCGCCTACAAGGATTACGGTATCGGCAATTTCGTCAGGATGCAGGTTGAGGTGGTAAATACAGCCTTGAGGATTAATGATCAATTCGGACGGAGGTATCATCTTTATTCGGAGTGTGTTTACGAAACTACAAAATCAATACGGGAAGATAAATGATCTCTTTCTTAATCTGTTGTTGTATTTTTGAAAACGGGTAAGTGTTGATAAATAATCTTTTAAAAACTGTTTGCAGAATAAAGAAGTATCATTACCTTTGCCCACCTTAAAGGAACAGGGTATCGTGGCCGAGTGGCTAGGCTCAGCTCTGCAAAAGCTGCTACAGCGGTTCGAATCCGCTCGATACCTCAACCAAACAAAATCCCGCTGATGTATATTTGCGGGATTTTTGGTAAATGAAAGTTTTTGGAAAATACTCAACCAAAAACATATTTCTATGTTTTGTTAGCAACACAGATAAAACGTTAACAAATCGGGAAAATTATATTAATACTCCTGAATAACCCATGGCTAAACCCAATAGCGCATCCAACAAGGCCGTCTATCTAAAAAACAAACCTGCAACCTTTGAATATGCCATCGAAGATAAGGTGACTGCAGGGATTGTACTTACCGGATCTGAAATCAAATCTATACGGTTAGGAAAAGTGAGTTTTAACGATAGCTATTGTTTCTTTTTTAAAGATGAGCTCTGGATCAGAAGCCTTCATATAGCGGAATATGTAAATGCTGGCTATGCAGGCCATGATCCTACAAGGGAAAGAAAATTGCTGCTTACCAGAAAGGAAATAAAAAAGTGGCTGCAAAAGATTAAGGAAAAAGGCTTTACCATAGTTCCGTTATCTATTTATATTAATGAGAACGGTTATGCCAAACTGGATATCGGTCTTGGAAGAGGAAAGAAACTCTACGATAAACGGGAAAGCATTAAAAACAGGGAAGCAGAGCGAAGCATGAAAAATAAGGACTGGAAAAATTAATGTTAAGAGAAAAATGGATGAAAAACCCCGTATATTAGAAATGGATATTTGATAATCATTCCTGTACGAATAGTTTTTTGTTTATATTAACGATAGCTTTTGAATTTATTCTGATAATAATAATGGATTAATTTATGGGTATCTTTATTTTTGGCACAAATTTTGAGTAGGTAATAGTATACTTATACTTAAAATTATGAAAGTTGATTATAAATTGATTATAGCTATAATTTTAACGATTTGTGCATTAGGTATAGTTGGTTACGCATCCATTCATTGATAAAAATTTAAACATAAACAACAATTAAATAAAAACAACAATTTTATGAAAAAAGCACGCTTGATTTTATCTGCTTCTCTATTGACGATTGGTACTTTTTCGGCCATGACTTTTTCTTCTTGTTCTAAAGATGATAAGGTTTGTAACACAGGCTATGAAGGAAAAAATTGCGATGTAGAGATCAGACAGGAAATGATCGGTACTTATAACGCAACAGATATCGATGTTTCTAACAACACTCCTTACGCTTACACTCCTGTTATATCTAAGAATGCAAGTGTGACCGTAATTAATATTGCTAATTTTGGCGATTTCTTTAGCAACACTGAATTAGTAACTTCAAATGTTTCTAAATCCGGTAGTGTAATTTCTTTTACTATTCCTGCTCAAAAGCCAGATAATGTATATCAGGTAACAGGTAATGGTTCTTACAATGTTACAACCAAAAAACTTGATATCCAGTATACTTTGGATAATGGTGTTACTTCAAAAAACTACACCGGTACCTGGACTAAACAGTAAACAACTGCTGTTCAATAAAAAAGAATGGGTGCATTTTTCAATGCACCCATTCTTTTTTAAATCTCAGCCGTTTCATCAATTTATACCGTTCTGGGTATATAGCCGGTTGGTATAAGCTGAAAATAAATAAAAAGGGAGCAATTGCTCCCTTTTTATTTATTTAAATCTGTCTGCTTTCTTTTTATCAAGCGCTTCATCCACTTTCTTCTTAGCTGCTGCATCCTCAAATCTGGAAGCTTTTTTATCTTCTAAAGGTGTTGTTTTTGGTTCTTCTACTTTCGGCTCGGTTTTAGTAGTTGTAGTAGTAGTTCCTTTACTTCCACCTTTCTTCACTACAGTAGTTGTAGTTGTTTTCTTGGTTGAAGCAATAATAGAATCAATCACTCTTAAAGAATCGGCAGATCTTGCTTTTGCCATAGCTTCAGCAGCGATGGTAGAATCTGTCTGATTTTTCATTGCCGCAGCAATAGAGTCAGATTTTACTTTTGCAATGGAATCTACCTGGGCCTGGGTGTAAGAACCTTCATTGTTACCACCATTACATGCCGCAAACGCTACAGCAGAAGCAGCAGCTAAAATTAAAAGGCTTTTTTTCATAAAAATGTGTTTTTCTATTTAGTACAGCAAAAATAATACCAATTATTCAGTGGAACGAAGAAAAGACCGAAAAGTTTGGTTTTAAAACACTTAAATAATTGATAAAGCAATCAGTGAGTCCTATCTTCCGCAAATGTTTCAGATAGGAAATATCAATATTTTGTTGCAAAATGGCCATAAACCTGTTATTTATGCCCCATTCCGGTAAATTTGCGTTTTTCTGCCCCATTATAATACCAGCCTGACTTGGAACAAAAAACTTCAGACAATAACATTATCATAACTAAGCTTACCGCGCTGTGGGCCTTGAATGAATCCGGGCTGGGCGGCATGATGTTTGCCCTTCATATTCCACTGACCGGTTTTTTTGTAGGGGGCTTCGCTGTTATCCTAATCAGCCTCATTGCATTTTATAGCGGCAATAATTTCAAAAAGATCTTTAAAGCTACAATCCTGGTGCTGATCATTAAAGCTACTGCCAGCCCTCATTCCCCTCCACCGGCTTACCTGGCCGTTGCTTTTCAGGGAATAAGTGGTGCTTTGATTTTTGCCGGCATCCGCAATAATAAAGTTGCAGCCGTTCTGCTGGCCATTTTGGCTATGGCCGAGTCATCTCTTCAAAAAATCATTGTGATGACCCTTATTTACGGCAAATCCATCTGGCTTGCACTGGATAAATCACTGGAAGGTATTACCAAAGATTTTGCCATACATTCAGATATTGCTTATAGCTACTGGATTATAGGCATTTATGTCTTGAGCCATATATGCTGGGGATTGCTGCTGGGCATATTTGCCGGTCGTTTGCCCGGCCTTATCGGAAAATATACAGGTTCGGTTTTGGAGCAATATCAGGTATATCCAGGTCTCAGGCCGGACGAAGTTTCTCCGGAAGGAAAAAGAAAGCGAAAAACTACATTCTGGATTCGGTTTGTATTGATATTATTATTTGTAGTCGGTGTTTTCGCGTTAAGCGGATCTTTTTCACAGCATAAAATCCTGTACGTAATTATCAGGAGCGTGGCGGCAGTATTGCTTTTGTTCTTTGTTTTGCGCCCGGTTTTGACCTGGCTTATCCAATATTGGTTAAAGAAACAAAGTACGGCCAGGAAACAAGAGGCAGTTGATATTATGGCCATGATGCCCGGACTGAAAAACTATGTAAAACCATCCTGGCAAATGGCGAAAGATAATCCGGTAAAAATGGGAAGATTGCGTTACTTTATACTCTCTATGATCATTCTTTCTTTGTATGGAAAATAACATAAACAAAAATATATTTATTTTCAGCCGGCCAATCAGAAGCGGAAAAACCACGCAGATACAGGAATGGCTTAAAAACAAAGAACGTATCGCCGGAATTTTAACGCCCGACGTCGGGGGAAAAAGGATGATTTACAATATAGCAGCAAATAAGTACCATGCTTTCGAGGCCGATCAAACTTATGGAGCTGACGTAATCGCCATAGGGAAATACCTCTTTGCCAAAACCGCTTTTACCCTGGGAAGGGAAATACTGGAACGTACGCTTTTGGACCCATTCGTGTGGGTGGTAGTCGATGAAGTCGGAAAGCTCGAAATAGAGCAGGGCGAAGGTTTTGAACCGGCTGTTTTAAGGTTGGTCAAGGCTTTTCAGTCCGGCAAGTCCGGCAGGTTATTGTTGGTAATACGGGACAGCCTGGTGGAAAAAGCGGTAGAAAAATATGAATTGAAGGGTTGTCGCATTATCAGTAACGAACTCCCGTTATGAGCCATGTAATATTTACAGGGCTTGTAGTATGTGGTGGTGCCAGTTCGCGTATGGGCATGGATAAAAGCCTGATCCGGTACTACGATAAAGAACAACGCTATCATATTGCTGATATGTTGGGGCGGCGTTGCCCTGAGGTTTTGCTATCCCTGAACGATACGCAACAAAGCCAGAACGAAAAATATAATATCATCAGAGATTTACCGCAATACCGGAATAATGGCCCCATAGCTGCAATTTTGAGTGCATTTCATGCCCATCCGCAAAGTGATTTAATTGTAATAGGTTGTGATTATCCTTTGTTTACAGAAAAGGAACTATATCGTTTTATGGATTCTGTAACCGATCACACTCAGCCCCTTGTTTTCTTCAATGAAGCTGATGGATTCTATGAGCCATTATTGGGATATTATCCTGCCTCGATCGCTTCTGTTATTCGCCTGCAGTTTGAAGAAGGGAACACATCTCTGCAAAAGATACTGAAACAGATAAGCTGCGGGAGATATTTTCCGGAAAACAAATACTGCATGCAAAGTGTAGATGATCCGGCAACAAGCGAGCGTATAAAACAAAGGCTCAACATTCAAAAAAAGAACGGCAGCTAATTGTACACAAATTATGGAAGGAGTATTAATTTTGAAGCATGAATAGCAGAGCGGTCACTACACAGGATATTGTGAAAGTAAAGGGAGCAGAAACTTCCTTTACTACGGACATACTTGCTATTGAAGAACCGCTTGAAATTCAGCTTGCATACCGGGAAAGTGGCGTGGACAAAATAAAGAAGGTATCTGTAACCATGCGCACCCCCGGCAATGACTCTGAGCTGGGCGTGGGTTTTTTGTTTACGGAAGGAATAATCTCCTCCCGGTCTGATATAATACAAGTTGAAGAAGATGGAAGTGACAATATTGTGTCGATACATTTGGCAGAAGGGAAAATACCTCAACTCCTGAATACAGACCGGAATTTTTATACTACTTCCAGTTGCGGTGTATGTGGCAAATCCAGTATTGAAGCGATAAAAACGGTCTCCATATTTGAACGGACGATGGACGAAATCAGATTGCGGCCCGACATAATCTGCAGCCTGCCGGATAAACTACGGGAGCAACAGGAAGTATTTGAAAGTACCGGCGGTTTGCATGCCTCAGCTTTATTCGACCTCAAAGGAAACTTTATTATGTTGCGCGAGGATGTAGGCCGGCACAATGCGCTGGACAAAGTGATAGGGGCAGCTTTATGGAACGGGCAATTACCTTTAAGCAAAACTGTTTTATTGCTGAGCGGCCGTGCAAGTTTTGAACTGGTACAGAAAGCCTATATGGCAGGTATTAAGGTAATAGCTGCAGTGGGTGCACCTTCCAGCCTCGCCGTAGCTATGGCCAAAGAAAACGGGATAACACTGATCGGGTTTTTGAGGGGACAGCGTTTCAATATTTACACACATATAGAAAGGATCCTGCTCAACATGGAACAAACACAGAAAAATTACAACAGATGAAAATAAGAATTAAAGGAAACTCGGTACGGTACCGCCTTTCCAAAACCGATGTAGATATACTGACTTCCTCCGGTCACCATGAAGAGGAAACCTCGTTTGGCGGAACCGTTTTGAAATATGCTTTAAAGAGAAAGGAGAACGCACAGGAACTCACATCTGAATATGCAAATAATACAATTACTACTTACGTGCCGGCATCTTTCCTGGAAGGATGGGATAATAATGATGTGATCGGTATTGATGCCCATATGCCCATAGGCGACAATGATACCCTTTACCTGCTGATAGAAAAAGATTTTAAATGCCTGGACGATACTACCGAAGACCAATCGGACAATTACGATAATCCGAACCAAACCTGCTGATCATGGAAGAAGGACACGACCATTTGCCTTATGCTGAAAACCCTGAAGACTTCACGGGACTGAAGCTTGGTAAAATCAAGCATACCGCGGCCGGTATACCTGCCGTACTGTCGAGCTTTAAAATGGTGATAGCAGAAGCAGGGCTGATACGCGGTAATAAAGCACTTTTTTACCTCAATAAAAAAGGAGGCTTCGATTGCCCCAGTTGTGCCTGGCCTGATCCGGACGATGAACGTTCCGGTATAGCCGAGTATTGTGAAAATGGTGCCCGCGCCGTAGCAGAAGAAGCTACTGCCAAAAAGCTCACTGCATCCTTCTTCGAAAAGAATTCGGTATTCGATCTTTCCCTGCTTTCCGATTATGAGATCGGGAAAAAGGGAAGGATAGCACAACCTGTATTTTTACCCAAAGGAGGAACACATTATCAGCCTATAAGCTGGAAAGAAGCTTTTGAAAAAATAGCAGATCACCTGAATGCTTTGTCAGATCCGGATGAAGCGGTATTTTATACTTCAGGCCGCACAAGCAATGAAGCTGCCTTCCTGTACCAGCTTTTTGTACGCGAATATGGCACCAACAATTTACCTGATTGCAGCAATATGTGCCACGAAAGCAGTGGGGTGGCTTTGGGAGAGTCGTTGGGTATCGGTAAAGGCTCTGTCAAACTTGAAGATTTTTATGAAGCAGAAGTAATTATGATCCTGGGGCAGAATCCAGGCACCAATCACCCGCGTATGTTGTCAGCTTTGCAAAAAGCCAAACGCAACGGCGCCATTATTATTTCCATAAACCCCTTGCCGGAAACGGGTTTGATGGGTTTCAACAATCCGCAACAGATAAAGGGCATATTGGGCATGGATGCAGCGCTTACCGATCTTTTTCTGCAGGTGAAAATAAATGGGGACATGCCGCTTTTGCAAGCCATCGAAAAACTGTTGATTGAAGAAGAGGAACAACAGCCCGGTACCGTTTTTGACCATGACTTTATACAGGAACATACCGCAGGATATGATGCATTGATACAACATCTGAAACAAGTTGACTTGAATGTTTATGCAGATATGTCAGGCATTAGCCTGGATCAGATAAAAGAAACAGCTTCCATACTTAAAGATAAAAAGAAGATCATTGCCTGTTGGGCTATGGGCCTCACACAGCATAAAAATGCAGTTGATACCATTAAAGAAGTAGTAAACCTGCTGCTTCTGAAAGGAAGTATAGGTAAGCCCGGAGCCGGAACCTGTCCCGTGCGCGGGCACAGCAATGTACAGGGCGACCGTACGATGGGCATTTATGAAAAACCATCGGCTAAGTTCCTGAAAGCTATTGAAGATAACTTTACATTTGTACCGCCTGCTGCACATGGTTACGATGTGGTAGAATGTATTCATGCCATGCACGAGGGTAAGGCCAAAGTGTTTATTGCCATGGGTGGAAATTTTCTTTCGGCCACGCCTGATACCCGTTATACTGCCGAAGCGTTGCGTAACTGTAACCTCACCGTTCAGATATCGACCAAATTGAACCGGAGCCACCTGGTTCACGGAGAAGAGGCTTTAATATTGCCTTGCCTGGGCCGGAGTGATAAAGACATGATCCATGGCGTAAACCAGTATGTAACCTGCGAAAATTCGATGGGCGTAGTACAGGCTTCCAAAGGTGTGGTAAAACCGGTTTCTACCAAATTATTGAGTGAACCGGTAATTGTAACCCGTATGGCCAGGGCAGTGCTGGGCAATAAAAGCAAAACGAACTGGGAAAACTATGCGAAGCATTATGATGCTATCCGTGATGATATAGAAAAAACGATTCCCGGGTTTAAAGACTATAACAAAAGAGCAGAAATACCCGGTGGTTTTTACCTTCCCAATTGCAATAGGGAAGGCTGGTTTGATACGAAAAACAATAAAGCTAATTTTAATATTGCAATACCTGCGGGCAACAAACCGGAAGCCGATGAACTGATGATGATGACGATCCGAAGCCATGACCAGTTCAATACAACTATTTATGGGCTTAACGACCGTTATCGAGGTGTCTATAATGAGCGCAGGGTAATACTGATGAACCAGGCCGATATGAACAGGCGTAACTTACAGCAGGGCGACGTTGTTGATCTCTACAATAACTTTGGCGGAAAGGAAAGAGTAGCCTACAAATTTATAGTTATAGCTTACCCGATTCCTGAAGGCTGCACGGCTACCTATTTCCCGGAGACTAATGTATTGGTGCCGGTAGACAGCGTAGCAGATAAAAGCAATACACCTACTTCCAAAATGGTAATCCTGACCATAAAAAAACATGAAGATCTTATAGCCTCATATGAAGAGCATCCATAGAGACGCGATCCGTGTATTTGTATGCTGAAAGGAACACGGATTGTTATGATTGTTATAGAATCATAACAATCATAACAATCCGTGTTCAATAAAACAAATCACGGTAGGGACGCATTGCAAGCGTCCAATGTGTTTGAATCGAAATAACATACTCTGGATTGCATTCCGCAAAAAGGATGCATGCAATGCGTCCCTACGGGTGAATAAAAAATCTGTGCTTAGTAATCTGTACAAGGTGAAGACCTCTGGCATCGCGGGTTTAATAGAAAAAATTACGGCGCTTCCTTCTTCATTTCCTTAACCTCCGCCCTTCTTTTCCTGGCTATAATAAACGCCACAATAACGAATAAAGGTATTTTGAAGAATAATAAGTAAAAAGCAAGCTTCGGCATAAAAAAGGATACCACTATGGCAATGGCTCCGTTAAGCATATCGAGGTTCAGCATTCTGCGAAAGTCTTTCCGCCGCTCATCGCCCAGTACGTTCGGATCTATAAAGTCGGGTTTGCCATCAGCGTAGTCCCATATGAAATTCTGCGCAATGGCAATAAAAAAAATATTCAGGCTGTACAGGAACACAGCTGGTGTATCGCCAAAATGGTAGCTTAGCAGTGAGGTAGAAAAAGGAAGTACAACCACACAGAATAGCCAACAAATATTGATGAAGAGTATCCGCTCATCCAACTTTCTGATGTAAAGAAAAAAATCATGATGCCTGCGCCAGAAACCTGCTATATTGACGAATGACAGTAAAAAAGCGAGATATTTATGCCAGGGCGCTATCAGGTCCGAAAACGTAAGGTGCCTGCCTTCGGGCATTGTAATTTTTAATTCCAAAGCCAGTAAGGTAATAGCAATGGCCACTATGGCATCACTGAAAAACAATACCCGTTCAAATCTTTCCAGCACATTGGGATCCTAAGCTTAGAATTCCACGTGGACAAGTTGTCGCG
>JADMIO011472208.1_pt1 | contig 68426 bp, 59 predicted proteins | sample 8958161 | NCBI WGS metagenome assembly JADMIO01 (sample SAMN16585339, study PRJNA669376) | soil metagenome | isolation source: Crop rotation soil | place: USA: Cullars Rotation, Alabama | collected 2011 | reverse complement strand
GCGACTTCAAGTCACGTGAATTCCAAGCTTCGGATCCCACTGTGCTGGAAAGTATAAACGCGTAGGGCATGCTATTGCATGCCTCCGCTTTTGAAAGAAGGAAGTCACGCAATAGCGTGCCCTACAGGTTTGCTCTTTGTTGTGTGTAGATTCATGAAGTGGCGGGCTGGATTTCAGCCCGCCACCCTGTTCTAGTCCTTGTACGGATCGACGATGTCGCGACCGGCCATTGCCACGCCCAACGGGCGCAACGTGTGCAGGACGCGGATCGTGTCAGCGTGTGCTACAAGCACCTCGTTCAAACGTCGGTACGCTTGCGGCGCTTCATCGAGATCTCCGCCGCGGAGGGTCACACCCTTCTTCTTCAACCACGCGACCATTTCGTCATGGCGGACGAGGCCCGGCTTACGAATGCGCTTGCCGCCTTCGTTCACGAACTTGCCCTTCGCGGCCGTGCGCGACATGATGCGGCCCGCGCCGTGGACGGTTGAGTAGAGCGCCTCGCGCGATTCCGCGGAGTCGACGCCTTCGATGATCACCGCGTCGTCGCCCATGCTGCCGCCGACGAAACCCTTTTGCCCAGGGAACGCCGGGGTGGCGCCTTTGCGGACGACCCAGAGTTTCTCGCCGTCGTGCTCCTCCTCCCACGCGAAGTTGTGGTGGTTGTGAACTTCTTCCACAATCGTCGCCTGGAGAATTTTCTCCACGACGTGACGCGCCACGAACTCGCGACCGGCGTAGGCGTAACGACCCGCCAGCTTCATAGTTGAGACATATTCCTGGCCGACTTCCGCGTCCAGGTCCACGACTGTCGGCGGAACGTCCATCCCGTCAACGCCACCCGCGACCTTGAGGAAGTGTGTCGCCGAACGGTGGCCGAGCCCGCGCGAACCGAAGTGCACGCCAACCCACACGACTCCATTTTCGTCGGCAAAGATATCGACATAGTGGTTGCCGCTGCCGACTGTGCCGAGCTGTTCTTGGGCCATGTGCTTCAACGGACCGACGGCGCGGATGTTCCACGCTGGATCGTCGAACAACTCGTGATCAACCTTCTGCTTGTTTGAACGGCCCACGCCGAACGAGATGTCGCGTACAACGTCGTTCATGATCGAATCGATCAGCGGAACGATGTCGGCTTCGCGCGCGTCGGTGCGGATCGCGAGGTTGCCGCAACCGATGTCGAACCCGACGCCCGAGATCGACACCTTGTCCTTGTAGGCCACGACGCCGCCGATGGGCTGCGCGTACCCCTTGTGCCCGTCGGCGCACAACACGGCTTTTTCGCCGCCGGCCGCGAGGCACGTTTCAATCTGCTTGATGGTGGCTTCGTCGTGCTGACCGAAGATTTTGGTCTTCATGCGTTCTCCTTTCTAAATTCGGCGATGACTCCGATTTCGCCAAGGATGTTTTAGTTGAATTCCTGTAGAAATTCCGCCGGGATCCAGTACTCCTGATGATCGCGGTTTCCGACATTCCAGTCGCGCGCAATCTGCTTCGCGTATTCCAGATTCAACACCGGATAAAAAATCGGCTGGTCCGGTAATCGCGCCGGAAACGCACGATTTCCTGATTGCCGGATCAGCGATAGTTCCGTTGGTCCGACGGGGCGATAGAGCGTGGTCGTCATGGTTTCCTTTCTGGGTTGATGTGAAAAAAGGGACGTTTGCAGGGCTGGAAGCCGCACGGTTTCCAGCCGGTTGGATGTGACAATTTTATCGGCGGGATACCTGTACGACAGGCATCCCGCCCTACAGGGGAGCGGACTCTGTCAGCACCGTTGCGAGGAGGACTTGGGTGACGGTATGGAGAAAAGTGTAATCGAGTGTGTCGGGCGTGTCGGTGACTTGATGGTAATGTGGGTTGCGGAACTCAGAGGTGTCGGTCCACATCAACGCCGGAAGATCTGCTTTCCAAAAGGGCACGTGATCGCTGCGTGCGAGGACGGGGAACAATATTTCTGCGCCCGGTGGTACGGCGAGGCCGAGCACGGGAAATTCCGGCGTGTACGACTTCGCGATTTGCAGAACGGTCTTCATTGAGGCAGCGGAGTTGCCATTCGCGAGCAGCCCGAGAAAATCAGCGGTGGTTGGTAATTGGATCGGCAGCCCGCGTGGGACTTTTTGCGAGCCCGGTTGATGATCGCAGTAGCCGAGCATCTCAAGGATGTGAACGTTTCGCAGTTTCAAATTTTGTGGCAGCAAATATTCGCTGACAAAATCGGCACTCCCGAGAAAACCATCTTCCTCGCAATTGAAGGCAACAAAACCGATGGGCCGACGCGGCGGCGCATGTTCCGCCACCGCCTTGGCGCAAGCGAGCATGGACGCGACCGCGCTTCCGTTGTCATCCGCCGCCGGACATTCCGGCACGCTGTCATAATGCGCACCCACTAAAATCAACGATTCCGCGGTCGCATTCTTCGGCAGGGCTATTACGTTTGAATATTCGCCTTGGAAGGAAGTTTCATACCCGTACGAATTGAACTGCCGCGCAATCCAATGCGCCGTCGATTGGTTGTTGTCCGCTTCCGCCACAGCGTGACGCGGGATTGATAAAATTCCAACCGTTGATCGCAAAAACGATTCCGAGATGGACGCCAACGCCTTTCGGATGTCTGCATCGGCAGGTGCGGCTTGCGCGTCTGTTGATCGCTGGATGATCACGCAGCTTTTATAACGGATTCAACGTTCAACTTCCAACTTCCAACACTCAACGTACAATTTCGACGGAGGAAAGTGTACTCATCAAAAAGAATCCACGCCGCCCTTTGCGGACAAACCGAACTCCCGACGGGTTTCGCTCGACTGATAGGCGGCGGCGTGGAAAGACAGAATCAACATCCAACGTTCAACTTTCAACGCTCAACGTCCAACGCTCTAGTTGTGGTACCGCACCCAGGACTTGAACCTGGACTGGCTCCTTTCTGAGAGGAGTGCCTCTGCATTGGGCTAGTGCGGCAGCTGGTTTGCTCAACTTTCAACAAGGCAGAATGGTGGACGTGACCAATAAAAATGTGCAGCCCGATGCGGACAAACCGAACTCCCAGCGGGTTTCGCTCGACTGATAGGCGGGGCTGCACAGAAAATGATTGCGGGTTTGGGGTTGTGAGTTGAGGGAACGGAAACGGCTTTCATTTCCAACTTTCAACGCTCAACATCCAAACAGTTCCGAAATTGAAAGTTGGAAGTTGAAGGTTGGACGTTGAAAGTTGATCTGGACACTGGTCTCCCCGGCAGGACTCACACCTGCGACCCGCGCCTTAGAAGTGCGCCGATCTGTGATCTGAGCTACGGGGAGAGTTGAATGAGAAGTCTGATTTGTACTCTGCGCGATCACTTGACCGAACATGGATGGACGCGTACCTTGACCCGCAACGGATCTCGCAATCTCTCCAATGGAATCATCGCGGGCGGGTCAGGAAGTTGAATACAACCTGAAGGACACTCTTATTGGATCGGTGCTGGTGGCATCCGGCTTTTTACTTGTTTTACCCAGCTTCGTGATGCTGGGGGAGGCATTTCCAGAGGCAATACTCATAAATCCAAGGAAGTTTTCTTTAGATAAACTGGCCTTTGGTGTAATCGCCACCTTGGGATTGATTCTGTTGTTTACGATCGGTTATTACGTGAGAAGCCGCCAATATCATCCGCTGCTGAGGTTTTTTGCCGGAACTTTGTATGTGCCAGGGGCGATCGGCATTCTGGGCATCTTGTTAGCTATGTTGCTTTGGAATTTTTGACAAGGCAGACGCATCTGCGGCCCGCGTCTCCTATTGAACTACGAACGCACGGAAATTCTGCGGGCAGGAACACAATGCCGCCACGTGCGGCACTTAACCGCTCGCCCTGTGTTCCTGCCCGGTACTCACAACAAAGAACAAACACCCTCACGCCGGTTTTCTGCAGGCGTCGCCACGGGATTTCACGGTGGACGTTTCGGTGTTTGCGGGCACACCTCCCTCAAAGCCCTCAAGTTACTTAAATTGCGAGGAAATCGTTCAGCTTGCCGGGGGCTGGGCAGACGGGTAACGTATGGGCAGGTTGCCCATTGTTCGACTGTCCAAAGTCCCGATGCGGTGACCGATTCCGCCCCGATGCCAGTTGACGCTGGCGTCGGGGCTTTTGTTTAAATTGTCATGTTGTTAGCTATCTCGTTTGTTGCTGAAGTTATCGGAAAAACAAAAAACCCTGCGTTCCGATTGGAAGCAGGGTTAGCGAAACTTATCGAATGACACGCTATCTGCTTCTGAAGCCTCCGAGGTCGATGTTGGCGCAATAGCCCATAAAACGGGCGTTTTCATGGCGTAAGCCACAACTTGCCAACGAGAGCGCGGGGCTCCTCATCGGTTTATGTGTAAGTTGTAGCTGGTGCATTTGCGTATCTGTTCCTTCTAAAGTGCCGCGTAAGATAGCGGGGCGAGGTAAGAGCGTCAATAGATTTTTGTAAGTTTGTGAAAATATCTTCAAATGTGTAGGGCACGCTATTGCGTGCCTCCGAATTTGCTGTGTTCTGGATAAAGGAGGCACGCAATAGCGTGCCCTACGAATCGAATGAACATCCTCCAAAATCCGGGGTCAAAAGAGTTAACATCCGCATTGCAGCGCGAGGGGCGGGGGAGTAATCTGGCGGTGTCCGAACGGAAATGTTTTCAACGCAGCGATCCTGGGCATCATGCAGCAGTTGCTAAAACAAGTGGCGCGACGGCAGGGGCTGATTCTGCTGGGCACGCGATTCTCAAAATTCCTCGTATGGGTTGCCGGACTTTATCTGGTCGCGCTTTTGGTTTCCCGTTTCCTGGGAGTCATCCCGCCCTGGTTCTCATTTGAGACACTGATTCTCGTTCCCGGACTGGCGTTGATTCTTGCGTTGATGTTCTCGCGTGCGACCGGACCTGATGCAGCGGCGCGGCTGGTGGATTCGCATCTCGGCACCAAAGACCTTTTCCTCACGGCTTCCGAAATCGATCATTCGCTTGGCCAATACCAGGAGGTCGTCCTCGCTCAGGCGAATGAACAGGCGGCAAAGGTAAAAGCAGGCGCGGTTGTCAAATTCCAATGGCAGCGTTCGACATTATTTGCGCTCGGGACCCTCGCGTCGCTGGCGTTGGGCGTCTGGTTGCTGCCGCAGCTCGATCCGTTCGGGAAACAGAAGGAGCGCGAAAAGTTTACGCAGGAACAGCAGCGGCTCAACGACACGGTGAAAGCGACGAAGCTGCGCGCGGAGTTGCTCCAGAAGAAGACGAGCGACGAACACGCCGAGCAGATCAAGGCGGCCGTGGAAGATTTGAAGAAAACATTTAAGGCCGCCGATCCGTCAGACAAGGCGGGCACGTGGACGAAGTTGAATGAAGAGCAGAAGACACTCGGTCAGATGTGGAAGCAGTTGAACGAAGAGAAGCTAAAGGACGCGCTGGCGAAGGCCGCGTCGAACCAGGGCTTCGGCATGAGCGATCCTGCGAAGATGCAGGAACTGAAATCGGATTTGCAGAAGAATGATGCGACGAGTGCGCTGAAGGAATTGAGCGCGTTGCACGATCTCGCGGATAAACTGGCGAACACTTCCGACGCGGTTGAGCGCGAGAAGATGCGGCAGGAGTTGGCGAATCGCTTGCAGGATTTGCGGGAGACAGTCGCACAGCAGCTGGGTTCGCAGCCGATGGATGCGGCGATGCAGCGGGCGATGGAGCAGTTGCAGATGGCAAAGCAGCAGGGGATGAACAAGGACGCGATGAAGGCGCTGGCCGAGTCGTTGAATCTTTCGCAGCAGGAATTGCAACAGATCCAGAAAGCGCAGAAGGATATGCAGGCGGTGGAGGATGCGTTGAAGACGTTGCAGATGGCAAAAAAGGCACACGGGATGAAACCGCTCGATGGGAAGCAATGCGAGGGCAAGGGGGATTTGACCGAGTACGCCGCGATGTTTGAGAAGACCTGCAACGGCGGCGCTCCGGGGAACAAGCCGGGCGAAGGGCAGCAAGGGGATCAAGCCATGGAAGGCGGCCAGGGACTTGGGCCGGGCCAGGGCACTGGTAATCGTCCGCACGGTGACGACACCGCTGACAGCAAATTTGATAAACAAAATACCCCATCGCAGTTGCAGGCGGGCAAGATGTTGATGGAATGGAAGACGCACGAGCTGGGGGAAAAAGGCGAAGTGAAACAGGATTTTCTCAAGGCTGTCGCGGATATTCGACAGCAGGCGAGCGAGGCCGTTTTACAAGAACAGATTCCGCCGGGTTATCATCCGACAATCAAAAACTATTTCAACACGCTGAGTGACGACCTCTCCAAACCCGCCAAACCCTGAAGGTTCGAATTCCTCGCTGCGACTAGCCGCTTTCGCGGGCTTGATCGTCGTGGCGTTGTTTGCCGGCTATTCGTTCGCCTGGCATCCCGAGCGTCCGCCGCTCACGGTGTACTGCGCGCACGACTCGGTCTATTCGGACAAGATTCTTCACGAGTTCGAGAAGCGGACCGGCATTCCCGTTGCGATCCGCTACGACACGGAGGCGACGAAATCGCTGGGCCTGGTGGAATTGATCTCTCAGGAAAAGAATCACCCGCGTTGCGATGTATTCTGGAACAACGAATTGCTCGGCACGCTCTCGCTCGCCGAAGAAAATCTTCTGCTTCCCTATAAAGGGCCCGGTTACGCGCGCATCCCGGATGAATATAAAGACATGGATGGGCGCTGGACCGGGTTTGCAGCACGTATGCGTGTATGGATCATTAATTCCGCGCTCGAAAAACCCAGCGAAGCGCTTGTCATGAAAACCATTCGCAAGGACCTGGGCCGCGTCGCGATCGCCAAGCCGCTTTACGGCACCACGCGCACCCAGTACACGATCCTTTGGCACCTCTGGGGAGTGGACAAACTTTATCAATGGCACGTCGCCTGGCGAAAACGCAAGGTGCGCGAAGTGGACGGCAATGCCGCTGTGAAAAATCTCGTCGCGCAGGGCATCTGCGACATGGGCGTCACCGACACGGACGATTATTTCGAAGCCAAAGACGAAGGCATGCCGGTTGGTATGGTGCCCGTCACGTTGGACAACGGTGCGACGATCTGCATTCCAAACTCCGTCGCGATCATACGAGGAACGCGGCGCGAGAAGGACGCGCAAAAACTGGTGGATTATTTGTTGTCGGAGGAATGCGAGCTGACGCTGGCGAAGAGCAAATCGCGGCAAATTCCACTTGGCCCCGTGGATGAAACCAAACTGCCGGAGGAAGTCCGGCAGTTGAAAAAATTGGCGGCTTCGGGTTACCCGCTCACCGGTTTGGGGAATTCGCCGCGTGACTGTCTTGCCTGGTTGAAATCGGAATATCAGAAATGACTTTGTTGCGCAGCCTTGTGATCAGTCTGCTGGCCGCCACAGCGGCCCTTCCACTGCGCTCGCTGCTTGCTGAATCACGTCCGCGTCTGCGCCGGTTTGCGTGGGTGTTGCTGCTCGCGCCATATCTAACGCCGCCGTTGCTCACGGGATACGCGTACGCGAATTTTTCGTTGTCGCTCGTGCGGCATCCGGGGTGGAACACATTATTCTATGCCGCATTGCTCTTCTTTAAATTCACGCCCGTGGCCTCGCTGGTCTTGTATTTCGCGCCACAACCCGTTTCGGGGGCGGGCTTGCATTGCCAGCGGCTCCTGCAAACTTCGTGGATGGATCGATTGGCATTTCAATTGCGCGCCGGTTTCGCCAATGCGTTCCTCGCGGCAGTGGCGCTGGTTTTCCTGTTCACGTTCGCCGATTTCGAACTGGCCTCGCTCATGTTCATCAAATCATGGACCGTGACGATCTTTGACGCGCACGTGGGAGGTCTCGCGCTTAGTGAATCGTTGAAGCAAATTGCGATCCCGTTGTTATGCGAACTCCTGGCATTGGCGATCGCAGTGGCTGTTTTGTTTCGCGAACGCATCATTCCCACGCAGCGAATTTCTTCAGGGTCTCCCGTTGCGTGGATTCAGCTCATTCTTGGTGCCCTGCTTGTCCTGCTGATTCCCGTCGGCATCATGTTGCGCGGGGCCAATAAGGCGTTGCCTGGAGCCCTGGAAAATTTCGCGCTCACCCGGGAGATTGTCGCCAGTCTTTTGTTCGCGATTGCCACAACCGTGTGTGTCGGGTCCATCGCGTTGCTCGGCAATGGCAAATCCATCTGGCAGCGTGGTGCTGCGGCCGTATTTTGTTTTCTTGGATTGCTCGGTCCTTTGGTATTGTCGCTGGCCATTCTATCGGCGGTGCAAACTCCCAGGCTTCTCGTGTTGCGCGACACACCGGTGCCGCTGGTCGCAACGCTTGCCTTGGTCTTGATGCCGGTCGCGTTCGTTTTGCGGCTGGTGTTGGACGCGACGCGTGAAGGCTCCTCGTTGCACACAGCGTCGTTGATGAAAGGTTCGCAAGCCGCGCGGGCGCTGCTCTGGCGACTGCGGACGAGTAAACGATTCTGGATGTTGTTTCTTCTTTTCGGCTGGGCTTACTGGGATTTGACCGCTTCGGCGATCCTTGCTCCGATTACGATGACGCCGGTCACGGTGCGCCTTTATAATTTGATGCACTATGGACAGAACGCGGCGTTATCGACGATGCTGTTCGTTTCCTTTCTTGCGCCATTGCTAATACTGGTCATTGTCTACGGGACCCGTCACTGGTGGGCGCGCGTATGAACCACGCGCTTTGGCAATTGGATCACGTGACATTAGGGAATCGGTTGCGTGATGTGTCGCTGTCGATTCAACCCGGCGTCACTGCCGTGCTCGGGCCGTCCGGCGCTGGAAAGACTTCGCTGCTGAATCTGCTGGTCGGTTTCGAACGCGCTTCGCAGGGGAAAATCGATTCGCACGTCGAACGCGGAAAATTTCGTCTCCCGATTTTCTGGGTGCCGCCCGACAGCGGGCTCTGGCCACACCTGACGGTCGAGGAACATTTAAGGCAGGTGGGAGCAGCGCCCGACGGATTGTTGTCCTCCTTCGATCTGGATCAACAGCGGCAGTGCCGGCCCGACACGCTTTCGCAGGGGGAGCGCTCGCGGCTTGCGGTTGCACGCGCGCTGGCGGCGGATGGAGCTGTGCTGGTGATGGATGAGCCGCTGGTACACGTCGATCCCTCCCGTGTCGGCAAATATTGGGAAGTGATCCGGCGCTGGATTCAGGATCGGAACGTTTCCCTGATTTTTGCAACGCACTCGCCGCAGACTGTTTTGGCAGAAGCGCAACGCGTGATTTGTTTGCGCGACGGCGCGATGGTGTTCAATGGGGACGTCGAGGAACTATATTGGCGTCCTTCCTCTCCGGAACTGGCGGAATGCCTCGGGGAATCCAACTGGCTGGAACCGGCGGATTCGCGTTTGTGGCTGCAGCGCGACACGGCTGTAGCGCGCTGTTTGCGTCCTGAACAGATTCAAGTGCAGACGGAGGCGAGCGCGCCATTCGTTGTCGAAGCCTCCCGCTTTCAAGGCTTTGTAGCAGAAGTGTTGCTCCGCGATGAGAAGACGGGAACGACGCGCCGGTTTTTTCACCGGCCCTCGACAAATCATCTTTTACCCGGGACGCATGTCTTGTTGAAGGCACTGGCGGCGTTGTTGATGTGCGTGCATCTCGCCGGTTGCCAGCATTCGAAGGAAGAAGCATCGCTCTTCGCACGTGAGGTTCATAGCTGGTCGGTCCCGTCGTCGGGCGCGCTTCAGCCCGCGGCGAGGAGTCTCACCATCAATAACGAAGGCGACGTTGTCGCGCTCGACACGGCGGGGCGCGTGCTGACCTACGGGCTCGACGGAAAAGTGAAACGCCAGTGGTCGATGCCCGACACGAAGATCGGCAAGCCGGAAGGCGTCTGTGTTTTGAAGGACGGACGCGTGGTGGTGTGCGACACGCATTATCACCAAGTGGTCATTTTTGACGCAAAGGGGGGCGTGGCGAAAATTTTCGGCAAGGAAGGAAATGCCCAGGGGGAGTTCATTTATCCCGTGGCGGTGACGAAGGATGCGCAGGAGAATCTTTACATCGCAGAATATGGGGGGAACGACCGCGTCCAGAAATTCACGTCGGAGGGAAAGTTCATTTTGGCATTCGGCACTTTCGGCACGGCTCCCGGGCAGTTCCAGCGTCCGTCAGGCGTCGCCTGGCACGGCGGAAAAATTTATGTCGCGGACGCGTTCAACAACCGTCTCCAGCTGTTTACTGATGACGGAAAGTTTGTGCAGGTTCTCGATCCAAAAGACCAGCCACCCGGTCTGAAGCTTCCTTACGACATCAAGCTGGGCGCGGACGGTGCGCTTTATGTGATCGAATACGGTGGCCAGCGGATCAGCAAAGTCACGCTTGAGGGCAAGCTGCTTGGCCGTTACGGCCAACCCGGGAGTGGCACGGGTCACTTCGCCACCCCATGGGGGCTGGCGGTCGATGCCAAAGGTGCCGTGTACGTTGCCGACACGGGCAATCGCCGCATCGTGGAGGTCCAATTAAACTAGCGCATCACAACCCGCGAGGTGGCCCCGCGTGACCGCGCGAGCACTGGCGCTTAATCTATTCCCGCCGTTTCGCAGACGCGTGACGATTTGGAACGCGTTGCCGCTGGTGCTTTTTCTTCTTCTGTTCCTCGGCGGGTGCGCGATCGTCAGTTGGCGGCATCTGATCGTCTTCTCCAATCTCTGGCCGTTCGCGCTGCTGATCGTGCCTGTGTGGTTGTGGTGGATACACCTTGCGGGATTCAGCGGACTCGGTCCCGGCCGCGCGATTGTGGCGTTGACCGTGCGATTCACGTTGGCCGGTCTTTTCATCCTCGCACTCGCGGAGCCTCGCATCATCTGGAAGAACGAAGGCCTCTCGCTGGTGTATGCGATGGATGTGTCCGATTCTATGGGGGAAAAAGTTTCGGATCGTTCGCTGGAATATATTCTTAAGACCGCGGGTGCGAAGCCGGAGAAAGACGAAGCAGGGCTTGTCGTTTTCGGTCGTGATTCAGCGGTCGAGCTTCCGCCGCGGATCAGTTTTCCCTTTGAAGTCATCAACGCGCAGGTTGCGAAAGATGGCACGGACATCTCCAAGGCGCTCTCGCTTGCGGCGGCGATGGTGCCCGAGGAAAAACAGGGCCGTGTCGTATTGATTAGCGACGGTGTGCAGACGGAAGGGAATATTTCGCGGCTGCTGGATGATTTGAAATCGCGCCACATCGCCGTCGACGTGTTGCCTGTGCAATATGAGTTCCCGAACGAAGTCTGGCTGGAACGCCTCGACCTGCCGCGCGTCGTGAAGATTGGCGAGACGTACGATGCAACCATTTTACTTTCCTCGTTGCAATCCGGCAGCGGCAAGCTGGTGTTGCGCGAAAACGGCAAAGTGATCGCCGAGCAGAAGGTGCAGTATGAACAGGGCAAGAACCGTTATTCGCTGCCGCTCTATCTGCGCGAGCCGGGTTACTACGAGTACGTTGCCACGATCGAGCCACCGACCGGCAAGGACGGCTGGCAGGAAAACAACAGCGCGATCAATTTTCTCTATCTCAAAGGTGAAGGCAAAGTGCTCGTCGTCACCGACCCGCAGGGGGATCAACGCGACTGGGACAGTTTGGTGAAAGCGTTGAAGGAAGCGAAGCGGCTGGTCGAGATCCGTTCGTCGTACGAAGTGCCGCGCGATGCGATGTCGTTGATGCCGTACGACTGTGTCATTTATGTAAACACGCCCGCGGATGCATTCGACGGTGTGCAACTCGAGGCGCAGCGCGACGCGGTTTACAACCAGGGCATCGGTTTTCTGATGGTTGGTGGCAAGAACGGTTTCGGACCGGGCGGTTTTCACCGGACACCGATCGAAGAAGCGTTGCCGGTGACCATGGATATCACGCAGAAAAAAGTGATGCCGAAAGGCGCTCTCGCGATCGTCCTGCACACCTGCGAATTCGCGCAGGGCAACGTCTGGGCTAAACGCATCGCGAAAGAAGCGATCCGTGTGTTGGGTGCGAAGGATGAAGTCGGTGTGTTGATTTACAGTCCCACGGGCGATCAATGGGTGTTTCCGCTTACGCCCGCCGACCAGTACGAGCGCATGGTCGCGCTTATCAATCAATGCGAGCCGAGTGACATGCCGAGTTTCGCGAGCATCATGCAGATGGGCTACACGGGGCTTAAAGCCAGCGAAGCCGCGATGAAACACATGATCATCATCAGCGATGGGGATCCGTCACCCCCTCCGCCGCAATTGGTGCAACAATTCGTCGCGGACAAGATCAGTGTTTCGCCCGTGATCATCAATCCGCACGGCGGCACCGACATCTCGATGATGCAATCACTCGCCAGTGCGACGGGCGGACATTATCACCGTGTCGATGATCCCGAACGGCTCCCCGCGATCTTCATCAAAGAGGCAAAAACGTTGAAGAAAAGCATGATCCAAAACGGAACGTTCACGCCGAGTGTCGAATTTCCGTCGCCGATTCTGAACGGCATCACAGGGCTGCCGGAATTGCGCGGGTATGTGCTGACTACGGCGAAGGATCGTTCAACGACGATTTTGAAAGGGCCGGAAAAGGAGCAGCTAGACCCGGTGCTTTCGACGTGGCGGTTTGGTCTCGGCAAAACGGCGGCGTTCACGTCCGATCTTTCGCCGAACTGGGGAGCCGACTGGGTGCAGTGGTCGAAATTCCAGGCGTTCGTGAAGCAATTGATGATCGACATCTCTCGTGTCGATCGCCCGAGCGATTTGCACATGCAGACGTTTGCGGCGGGCGAGGAGGGCGTGATTCTAGTAGAGGATTATCACGCGCAGGAAACGCTGCTGGAAATTGCCGCGCAAATTTCCGGGCCGCGTCAGCGTGTGGAGGACATCACGTTGCGTCAGGTCGGGCCGCGGCGGTACGAAGCGCGGTTTCCGTTGTGGGGGAAGGGACGTTATCAGATTTCCATTTCCGGTGCGGGGGGCGGACGAGCGGAGCAAACGTCCGGCGGTTTCGTGGTCGCGTATTCGCCGGAGTACCTGCGGTTCCGGTCGGACCCGAACATGTTGAAGCAGATCGCCGAGCGCACGGGCGGACGATTGTTGACGGGCCGCGAGACGGGGAAGGAATTGTTCGAACCCGACCGCGTGCCGCGGGAAAGTTCGCGGTCGATTTTGGATTGGTTGCTCGTGGCGCTGGCGTGTCTGGTGCCCGTTGATGTCGGCGTGCGCCGTGTGCAATTGGATTGGTCTGTGATCCGCGGCTGGTTCCGGACGAAGGAGAAGAAGGAGTCGACTGAGATGCTTGGCGCGTTGTTGAAGCGGAAGGAAAAAGTGAGCGAGGCATTGACGGGTACGGCCCCGGCGCGTCCAGTCACGCCGACACAAACCGGTACCGCACCGAAGCCGGCACCAGCGGTCTCTGCGCCGGAAGCGAAACCGGCATCGAATCCGGATGATATGCCGGCATCGACCACGGGCCGGTTGCTCGCGTCGAAACGCAAGCGCGCGGAAGATGGCAAACCCGAAGACGGCAAAAAATGAGTTCGAGATTTAATCGGCATAACGGAAGGAGACGATCATGAGTGATGTGGAAATGTTGCAGGCGGAGGCAGCGCGGTTCAAGGAACAGTTCGCCCAGGTGAAACAGGAAGTGCACAAGGTCATCGTCGGCCAGGAGCGCGTGGTGGAATGCACGCTGACGGCCCTTCTGGCGGGCGGTAACGTGTTGCTCGAAGGCGTGCCGGGTCTTGGCAAAACGGAATTGGTGAAAACGCTCGGTCACGCGTTGCATCTGGATTTCCGGCGCATCCAGTTCACGCCCGACCTGATGCCCGCCGACATCATCGGCACCAACAGCATGATCGCGGGACCGGACAATGTGTACCGGTTTGAATTCCGGCGCGGCCCAATTTTTACTCAGTTGTTGCTGGCGGACGAAATCAATCGCGCGACGCCGAAGACGCAATCGGCGTTGCTGGAAACGATGCAGGAAGGTTCGGTGACCACGGCCGGGACGACGTATCAACTGACGCCACCGTTCTTCGTATTGGCAACGCAGAACCCGATCGAACAGGAAGGTACGTATCCCTTGCCGGAAGCGCAGCTCGACCGTTTCATGTACAAGGTCGTCGTCCAATTCTTGAATCGCGCGGAGCTGAACGAAGTTGTGACGCGCACGATTCTCAAACAAAGCTTCAGCGTCACCAAGGTTCTCGATGCGCTGAAGATCATGGAATTGCGCAAGATCCTCGACAAGGTGGTTGTCGCCGATCCGATCCGCGATTACGCGGTGCGGCTTACGCTCGCGACGCATCCGGACTCCGAGTTCGCGCCGGAACGTGTGAAGCGATACGTGAAATGGGGTGCCAGTCCGCGTGGTGCGCAGGCGTTGATCCGCGGCGGACGCGTTCGCGCGCTCTCCGAAGGGCGCTCGCATGTGGCGTTCGACGATTTGCGTTATTACGCCGCCGAGGCGCTGGGGCATCGTCTGCTCCTGAATTATGACGGCCAGGCGGACAACGTCAGCGTGCCGGAACTGGTGAAAGAACTGGTCAAGCAAGTCGCCGAGAAACCCTGAGATGGACCCGCTCACGCCCAAAACGCAGTTGACGTCGCTGCTGTCGAATGAGGTGCTTGACCGGTTGCGGCGCGCGCGCATTCTCACGCGTGCCAGCCGTACGAATCACAGCCGCGGCGAACATCTCGCCGGCAAGGGCGGGACGAGCACGGAGTTTTGCGACTATCGCGATTACACGCCGGGCGATGATACGCGGTTTGTGGACTGGAATATTTTCGCGCGATTGAACCGGCCTTATCTGAAGCAGTTTCACCATGAAGAGGAGCGTCATGTGGTGTTGCTGATCGATGCTTCCGCTTCGATGCAATTTGAAGAGAAACTGGCGCGGGCGAAACAACTGGCTGCGGCGTTCGGGCTGATCGGCTTGCAGAACAATGAACGCGTCAGTATCTATGCTTCGCACCAAATGGAAGGTGCGCCTGACCGATTACCGCCGTGCCGTGGGCGCGTGAGCATGCGGAAGATGTTTGAGTTCATCGAGAAGATCGAGGGTCGTGGCGACGCGCCGTTGGAGAAGGCGATCGAGTCGCTGCTCAAATATCACACGGGGCGCGGTGTGGTGATGGTGCTTTCGGATTTTCTGACGTTTGGCGATTTGAAGCGCGGGTTCAACATGCTCTTTGCCACAGGACTGGAACCGCTCGGCGTTCAGATTCTCGGGCCGCAGGAGATCGATCCGGAGTTGACGGGCGACGTGCGGTTGGTCGATTCGGAAACGCAAGCGGCTGTGGATGTGTCGTCTGCTGCAGATTTGATGTCGATTTATCGCGAGTACCGGCTCGGGCTGGAAGCGGAACTGACACAACTCTGTCAACGGCGGTCGGGGCGCTTTATGTCGGTCAGCTCCGCGGAGACATTGGAGTCTCTATTATTTGATCAAATGCGCCGCCGGGGGTGGATCCAATGAACCTCGGCGGGTTCCATGCCCTGAGTCACTGGTGGCTGGCGGGTTTGCTGGCGCCACTGATCCTGTTTTATTTCCTCAAACTGAAACGCCCGCGTTTCCAGGTGCCGTCGCTGGCATTGTGGCAACAGGCGTTGCAGGACCAGCGCGTGAATTCGCCGTTCCAGAAATTCAAACGCAACCTGCTTTTGCTGCTGCAACTGTTGCTGCTCATTTTATTGATCCTCGCCGCGCTGCAGCCGTTCTGGCGTGGCAGCGCCGATCGCACGAAACGGCTGCCGATTCTCGTGGATTGTTCCGCCAGCATGGCGGCACTCGACAAACCGAACGGCGTCACGCGGCTCGCCGAGGCGAAACGCCGCGTGCGTGAAATGATCGACGGCCTGTCGGGCGACCAACAGTTGTGTCTCATCTCCTTCAGCCGCGCCGCGCACAAGCGGATCGGTTTCACCAATAACAAGCGACTGCTGCGCGATGCACTCGACCAGATCGAAATCGAAAATGTTTCGAGCGATCTCGAGGAAGCGCTACGGCTGACGCAGGCGCTGGCGCGCAGCGAACCATTCGATGAAGTGCTATTGTTCTCCGACGGCAATCTGCCGGGGCGCGTGCATTTCGATCTGTCCTTCAAATTAAATTATCAACGGCTCGCTGCGGCAGGAGCAAATGTCGGCATCACCGGGTTCAGCGCGCAGCGTTCCGTCGACGGAGGCTGGGATGTGTTGGTGCAGGTGGAAGGTTCCGAGCGCGCCGAGGGAAATGCGACACTGGCTCTGACACAGGACAGCGCTTCGGTTGGCAGCGAACGCATCACGTACGCGAAAGGGCGCGCGCAACGCCTCGTGTTCCGCGTGAACGGGGAAAAAGCGTCGACACTCCGAGCGCATTTGACGGTCGATGATTTTGATTCGCTGGCGTCGGACAACGCCGCACAAATGGATTTGCCGGCATCGCGTCAGTTGCGCGTATTCGTTCCCAAGTCCCTGGCGACCTACCGTCGTGCGTTCAATGGAATGACGGGGATCATTTTGTTACCGCAGGAGACGGGCGATGAGGCGGCGGGGCAGTTTGACCTCGTGATCAGCGATCGTCCGCAGGACGCGGCCATGGCCTCTCGCGCGCGATTGCTGGTGGGTATCGTGCCTGATTCTCTACAGAAATTGATAAGTATTGAGACCAACGGCACACGCGTGGTGGATTGGCGCCGTGACGCGCCATTGCTACAGCATGTGCAATTGGGTGACCTAGTCGTGTTGGATCGTCCCGAGTATCTGGGCAAAGCCTCGGAAGGTGACCTTGAGAATCTTGGGTACGAAGTGCTTGTGCATGGCAATCGCGGGCCGTTGTTGGTGAGGAAGCAGACCGCGGAGCAGTTGGAACTCGCGATGCTGTTTCACTCGGATCATTCCACGCTGCCGTATCGTGTCGGGTTTCCGATCTTCGTGGCGAATGTGGTGCAGGCGGCGTTGCAACATGCCGGTCTCGCAGAGATACGCGGGTCGCACAGCTTATTGTCTCCGAGTGAGACGTCGCTGGCTGCGGTGGACCGGCTGGAATTTAATGAGCGGCTCGCAGTTTCCACGGCGTCGGTGCCGATCAAGACGGATAAGGCGCTTTGGCCGCTGCTTGTCATGCTGGCTCTTGTTGCGTTAATGGTTGAATGGTGGTTCTATCAACGCAAACCCGGCGGGTGGGGGCGATGAACAAGGTTCTAACCATGCTCTTAACCTTATTGCGATTTCTATTCGCGATCGCGCTGCTGTTGCTTCCTTCCCTCAGTTCGGCAGCGGGTCCCACGTTGAAGGCGCAACTTATCTCACTTAGCCAGCAGGGCCGGACGGCGGCGCCGTTTGCCGTTGATCTAAAGATGAAGTGGGACGGCACGCAGATTCTCGAAGGTGTTATGCAATTCGAGATTCGCGATGCCGGACGCGTGGTGATGAATTATCGCAGCGGTCCGATGGCGTTGACGGCCGGCGAACAGACGTTCCGGCTTTTACTGCCGGCTTTGACGCAAGTCACGTACGGCAATCAACTCGAAGTGAGTATGGAATTTGTCACTTCCAAACAAACGCTGCACCTCGAGCCGAGTTACATTTTAATGCCCACGCAGGACAAACGTTCCATGGTCGTCGCCTGGTGCACGAGCCGGCAGAATCTGCGGAACGAAAATTTCTCGATCGAACGCAGCTTGCGGCTGGAAACGCTGGTGAGCACCACAATCTCGAGCGACGATTATTCCAGTCGAACGCTGGCCACATCGATGTCGCACATCGTGCCGGAAGATCTGCCGTCCACTCCGCTCGGGTATTGTGCCTATGACATGGTGGTGCTCGCGGTGGACGGGTTGAACGGGTTGCGCGAACGCCAGGCGCAGGCGTTAAATCGTTGGGTGCATGCGGGTGGCAGCGTGTGCATTTTCGCAACGGGGAATTTGAAATCGCATCAGGTCGATTTGCTGAATGCGCTGACGGATGCAGACGCGCATGAATTACCGTTTCAGGCCAATGCGGAAGGCCGGATCGCTTGGATGGCGTCGAACCGCGGGAGTAATATTCATTGGTTTCATACTGGATTGGGTCGCACCGTGATCGTGAATGGATCGGCGGGGAACGAGTTCGCGGACTCGACGGCATGGCGGCAGGTCGCGCGGTTCCTTTGGAAAACGCGCGGTGTGGCGAGCGTCGATGCCGTATCGATATCCAAACTTCAGGGAATGATTGCTCCTGAATCTGTTGTGGAGACATCGACGCCGACCAATGTAATTCCGACGCTGGCAGAAACGCCCATTAAGCAAGGCACGGCGGGCAAGATTGGCAAAGGTTTCGCGCCACTTCCGGCGCCAAAGACTTACCCGTACTCCGGCGTGAACGTATACCAGCAGCCGGGATCCTACAATGTGCAGTCCACTGATCTCGGTTCACAATTGGTGAATCAGCTTTTGCCGAAGACAGTGCGATTGATTCCGTTTCCAGTGCTGGCGACGGTGCTTGGACTCTTTGTGCTCGCAATCGGGCCGCTGGATTATTTCGTGTTGGGGATTTTCAAACGACGGCGTTACACGTGGGTTTTGTTTCCCGTGGTGACGACTGGTTTTACGGTGCTCACCGTGATGATGGCGAATCATTATCTTGGGCAACGCGACCAGAGGCGATCATTGATCATCGTGGATGTGGGCAAGGGCGGGACGGTGTTGCGGCAGAATCGTTATGAAATGATTTTTGCGGGCCGGAACCAGACGGTCACCACGGATTTGAAAGATGCGCTCTGGGCGCCGTTGGAACATCAGGAATACTACGATGGAAATTACGGCAACGGCTACGGTCGGCCGGGGTATCGACGCAACGCTGATAACGAAGGGTCCACTGCGATTTCCTTTCAGGACGTAGTCCCTGTGCACTATCAGGTGAAGCAGGGTGTCCGCCAATGGGAGCCGGTGCTCAACCGGACGTTCTCGATGGAGGGAGTTGCGAGTCCATTTCCATTCCAGTGGGCGGCGTTGGACGACGCGGTGAAAAAGGGGAAGGGAGTGGATGCTTGTTCACAGGCGTTGACGGGTTCGAAATCGTTTCCGGGTGATATCTGTATTTTCAGAGGGGGCGGCAGCGGGATGGAGCGTGCGATGTACCGGGGGATTCTCCCGGACTCGCTGCTCGTCGCGTTGTGCAATTATCAGGGCGAAGGACTCCTGAAATCGTTGACCCGGATTGCGCCGACGGGCGGCAATAATTTCGAGGATTTGTACCTCATGGACAATTCGGAGTTTCGGGAAAAGCTCGTAGTGGCGGTGATGCCCGTGGGGGACGACGTGGTCATGTATCGGAGGCTCTATCATGGATTCTGAAAAACCGGTGGTGCAGATCGATCATTTGTGCGTGACGTACGGGCGGCAGGTGGCGGTGCGCGACTTGTCGCTGACGATCCCGCGTGGCGAAGTGTTCGGATTCATCGGGCCCAATGGCGCGGGCAAGACGTCGACCATCAAAGTACTGGCGACCTTGCTGAAACCCACGTTCGGCTCTGTGCGCGTGGAGGGAGTGGACGTCACGCTTTTTCCGGAGCAAGTCCGCAAACGGATCGGTTATGTTCCGGACTTTTTCGGGGTGTATGAAGATCTGACCGTGACTGAGTACCTGCATTTCTTTGCCGCGGCTTACCGGATCGAACGCGAGAAACGCCCGGGTGTCGTGAGCGACGTGCTGGCGTTGACAGATCTGTCCGTGAAAGCGGACGCGCCGGTGGACGCGTTGTCGCGCGGCATGAAACAGCGACTCGGCATCGCGCGCATTCTGTTGCACGACCCGAATCTGTTGTTGCTCGACGAACCCGCGAGCGGTCTCGATCCGCGCGCACGCATCGAGTTGCGCGAGTTGTTGAAAGAGCTGCGTCGCATGGGGAAGACGATCCTGATCTCGAGTCACATTTTGCATGAGCTTTCCCAGTTCTGCACCCGCATTGGCATCATCGAAGCCGGGCAGATGGTGGCGGAAGGTTCGCTCGATGACATTTATCGCAAGCTCGATTTAAAACGCACCGTGCACGTGCAGATTTCCAATTTGAATGATGATTTGCTGAAATCAATTCGCGAGATTCGCGGGGTTGGTTCCGTGGAGGAAAGTCCCGACCGCATTGCGATTCAAGTGCGCGAAGACGAGCTCGGCATGGAGGATTTGCTCGACGCCATCCGTGAAAAAGGCGCCCGTATCCGCATGTTCCAGCCCGAAGCAATGGACATGGAAACAGCGTTCATGAAGTTGACGGAAGGCAAGGTGCGGTAGAGCCTCGCGAAAATCTCGTCGTTTATCATGAACACGACGGTGAAAAGTCAATGACGACGATTCGAATGATCAGGTGGCTGCTGTTTTTTTACTGCCTCGCCTGCAGTGCAGCGGAAGATCGAGCGATACTTTGGGGACCTGTCGACCATGGATTAAAATTAGGTGCAGTGGTCGAGCGCGACCAGCTCGCGGTGAGCGTTGACACCTATCTGACGAACGCCAGCTCGAAGCCCATTCGGATTGTGCTGGAAACTCTCTACAAGTCACCAGACCTTGTTGTGTCGAACGTTCAGCCGGGGTTGTCCGGGCCATTGTTACGACAGGCGACAGCTGCCGGTGTGCGAAATCCATTCATGGGCGTGCCCCATGTGCCGCCGCCGCGGTTCGTCATGCTTTCTCCGGGCGAGTCGCGACCTCAGGGAACTTTCGTATTCGGTCCATTGAGCCGGTTAATCGAGACCGAGAATGCCGTCCTCACCTTTCGCCAAAGCATACGGGTTGGGGCCGAAAGCGATGACTCCGCGACCGAGTCCGTGCCGGTGGAACTCAGTTCCTCATCGCTTGTCTTCGCGGAACTAAAATCGCCAGATGCTCCAGAAGATCCCGCGACAGTTCTCCGGTGCGTCATCATCGACGCCTTCACGGACACTCCCAGCCTCAAACCTGACGAAGCGCTCATCCGGCTCGTCAAGGATAAGACGCAGAGACCGCTGCTCCGGGAATATGCCGCCTCCGGGCTGGCTAAGTTGGCAACATCCAATGCCGTCGAGACTTTGTTGAGCCTGATTGCCGATCCAGGAGAAGAGTTGCGTGGCTCGGCGACACTATTTTTGGCGAGGAGCGGTGTGCACCGCATTATACCGCAACTCGAAACGCTAACCAGCGACACCAACGAGGCAGTGCGTGCGTACGCCACCGAAGGACTTGGCGAGCTTGGTGACACCAATGCGATACCGCGGTTGATTCAGCTACTGAAAAAGGATTCGTCCCATAGTGTCCGGGAGAATGCAGTGCGCTCGCTGAGTGTATTAGGTGGGAATCGCGCATTGGTCGCGCTGAATGAAGCCGTTCGCGATGAGCAATACTACAACACTACCTACAATATCATTCTGGCGCTGGGGAAATTCAAAGACAGGAGTTCTCTCCCGTTTCTGGTCGCCTACATCGAACGTGGTGACCCGCCTGAGAGCAGCGTGGCCGAAGACGCTTTCGCGTTGATCGACCAAATCGCGGGCATGCAATTCAAAGGCGACCTCGCGCGCATCAAAGATTACCTGAAGAGCCATCCGGCAAAGTAGCTGGGTCACGGGGACGATGTGGCATTTGGAAGGTGTGACCGGAGTGCCTGGGTGGATCGTAGTTGCGAAAAGTTACGCGGTTATAAGTGACGCAAAACCCTCACCCTGCGTGGCAGGAGTGAGGGTTGCATGCGCGGGGGTCTCGCCCATGTGTTTATATTTCCCTTACTTCTTCATCGAGAGCACAGCGCCTGCTGCGATCAGGCCGACGGGGACGGCGATGGCGAGGGGCCATTGATCTTTTACCCAGTTGCCGAAGAAATCGTCTGAGAAAAATTTCATACCGAGCGTGGTGTTGCGACCCCCGTTGAAAGGATTCGGCACGGTGGCGCTCCAATGACTGACGTGTTGTTGACGGGCAAAAGCAAAGCTGCCGGCGGCAAGCACAAGGCAGAGAACGAGGGGCGTGGGTTTCATAGTGGTCGGGTTTTTAGCAGGTTTGGGTGGTTTTGGCGAGTGGGGAAGTGAAGGAGGTAAACCACCAAGACACGAAGGCACCAAGGGAGGATTTTTTGGGGGAGTTATTTGTGGTTGTGAAGGTTTTTTGGGGATTGAGGTTTTTTTCTGAATTATTGTAGAGGCGCCTCTGTGAAGCGCCGGTCATTTAATAATCTGCGCTTCACAGAAGCGCAGCTACAACAGCGGATAATCAATTGAATGCCGCGAAAAAGTTTCGCGGCTACAAGATTGGAAAACAAAACGGGCGCAGGTTTTTTGAACCTGCGCCCGTTCGTTGAATAGCTTTTTGCTTAGTATGCGGCTTGGGCGCCGCCGAGTTTGCGCTTGGTCATCCAGGGAAAGTTGGCGCGGATTTCCTGGCCGACTTTCTCGATGGGGTGCTCGGCACCGCGGTTCAACAAGGCGTTGAAGTGAGGGCGGCCGGCCTGGTTCTCGAGGATCCAGTCGCGCGCGAACTGGCCGTTCTGGACTTCCTTGAGGATGCGCTTCATTTCGGCGCGGGTCTGTTCGTTGATGACGCGCGGGCCGCGGGTGATGTCGCCGTACTTGGCAGTGTCGCTCACGGAGAAACGCATGCCGCTGATGCCGGCTTCGTAGATCAAATCAACAATGAGCTTCGTTTCGTGCAGGCATTCGAAGTACGCCATTTCGGGCGCGTAACCAGCTTCAACAAGTGTGTCGAAACCCGCGAGGATCAATTCACTGATGCCGCCGCAAAGCACGGCCTGTTCGCCGAACAAGTCGGTCTCGGTTTCTTCGCGGATCGTGGTTTCGAACACGGCAGCGCGGGTGGCGCCGATGCCCTTGGCCCAGGCGAGGGCGGTCTGGCGCGCCTTGCCGGTCGCGTCCTGGTGGATCGCGATGAGCGAGGGAACGCCTTTGCCTTCGAGATACTGGCGGCGCACGAGATGGCCCGGGCCCTTCGGTGCGACGAGGAACACGTCCACGTCCGGCGGCGGGACGACCTGGCCGAAGTGCAGCGAGAAACCGTGGGCGACGGCGATGGCTTTGCCCTTCTTCAAGTTCGGCGCGATTTCGCGGCGATAGACTTCGCCGTGCTTCGTGTCGGGCAACACCATCATGATGATGTCGGCGTTCTTCGACGCTTCCGAGACGCTCATCACGTCGACGCCCTGTTCCTTGGCGACGGCGATGGATTTGCTGCCTTCGTGGAGACCGACGACGACGCTGACGCCGCTTTCCTTGAGGTTAAGCGCGTGGGCGTGGCCCTGGGAGCCGTAACCGATGATGGCGCAGGTCTTGCCTTTCAGAAACTTGAGGTCGGCATCCTTGTCGCGATAAATTTTTGCAGCCATGATTGGATTCCTTTCGAGAGTCGCCGCCGGGATGGGCGGACATGATCAATTATTATTTTCGGGGCATCGCGACTTTGCCCGTCCGGGTCAGGTCGCGGATGCCGAACGGCTCCATCAAATCGAGAAACGCGGTGACCTTGGATTCGTCGCCGGTGATTTCGATGGTCAGCGCCTTGTGCGACACGTCCACGATTTTGGCGCGGAAGATGTCGCAGATCTGCATGATTTCCGGGCGCGTCTTGGTGTCGGCGCCGACTTTCATCAGCACGAGTTCACGGTCGACGTATTCGCCGTCGCGGAAATCCTGCACCTTGATCACGTCCACCAGCTTGTTGAGCTGTTTGGTGACCTGTTCGAGAACGGTGTCGTCGCCTTTGACGACAATGGTCATGCGTGACGTGGTCGGGTCCTGGGTCGGGGCGACATTGAGGGTATCAATGTTGAAGCCGCGACCGCTGAACAATCCCGAAATCCGCGTCAAGACACCGAACTTATTCTCGACCAGCACTGACAGGGTGTGTCTCATAGAGCGCTCGGTTATAGGGAAAAGGCCCGTTTTGCGCAACAGCATTGTTTTTCGGGCCTGCGAAGGGGAGGGCGAGGGTCCCGATACTCTTCTGATCTGGTTTTACCGTTTCCTTCGATCCATCCATTTACCAAGAGTCATGGGTTTGTACCGACGCAATCGAGCGAGTAATTTTTGCGGATCGTTGCCACGGATCAGGGAACGGAGATGCGGTTTCTTGATGAAACGCTGTTCGGCCATATGGTCGAGGAATTCAAAAAGCGGGGCGTAATAACCGTTCACGTCCAGAAAAGCACAGGGCTTCGCGTGGAATCCGAGTTGCGTCCAAGTGAACACCTCGAAAATCTCCTCCATCGTGCCGATTCCGCCGGGCAGCGCGACAAAGGCGTCGGATAATTCCGCCATCTTCAGTTTACGGGCGTGCATCGACGGGACTCTATAAAGTCTGGTTAATCCTTGGTGAGCCACTTCGGCTGCAACGAGCTTCTCGGGAATCACGCCGAAAACTTTGCCGCCGGCTTCCAGCGCGCTATCCGCCAGCGCACCCATCAATCCTACATTGCCGCCACCATAAACGAGGTCGATGCCTTCGGTCGCGAGCAGGTGACCGAAGCTTTTTGCCGTGGCGATGTAAGCCCGATCAAGTCCCGGGCTGGACCCGCAATAGACGCAGAGTGATTTGAGTTTCAAGCAATCCGAACGATAGCATTGGCATGGGCTACTGCCAATCGAGTTGAATGAGTCAGTGTGCTTTGGGAGGGTGAGGGTCCCGCCGAGCCTGTGGCTATATATACATTGTAGGGCAAGCGGAGCTCTTGCCCTACAAAAATGGATTCGTGGAGTTTAATTTTATGGCTGGGTTTGATATTAAATGGAAACCAACGCATGAATTATTCTTGGACAGATCAATTTCGACAGTGTTGGGAGAAGGCGGTCAAAATGTACGAGTCGGGGAACCGGCAGCCTTCGGCGTTTTTCGATGACCCGCAAATGAAGTTTCTGCAATCGATCGGGCATAACGCGCAGGAGTTGTTTGATTTCGCCGAGGATTATTGTCGCGGGAAGGATCCGACCTTCGAGACTGCGCTACTGATCGCGGCGGTGCGGCGCGATTATTTTCTGGTGATCCAGCACGGGAAACATTCCTCGCGCGTTGTTTCCATGGACACGCTGCCCTCTAAGGAAGCTGCCGTGGACGGTTTCATTTGGCTGCCTCGTCTCCTCCCGAAAGCGCGCGCCAAATTGCGGGGCGAGATGCCGGCGGATTTGATGTACGACTGCGGTGGTGACCGCGCGTTTTTCAAGCGCGTGAACATTCACCCTGCCGATTTCCTGCGTGAAGTCTGGGCGGCAGGGGATGATGACCGGCGGATCATCGAATACGTGAAGCGGGCGGCGAAGTAGCTTTTCGATAAATTATTGTCTTTCTTGATAATCGAATTCGTATTGTCCATTTGGGTTGTTGATTTACAATCAACACCGCGAGGTTCCACTATGGCAAACGAAGAGATCAGTCGTCGTCGATTCGTCAAAACGGCCGCGGTAGCGGGCGTTGGCTTTCTGGGAGCGGAAAAATTGACCCAGACTTCTGCGCTCGCCAAGGATGCGGCTGCTGCGACGCCGCGTCCGCCGGGGGAATTGCCTTCTCATTTTAAGATCGAGCAGGTGGCGGCGCCGAATCCCTGGAACCATCTTAACTTTCAGGACAACCCGCGTGATTTTCAGTTTGCGATCCTTCCCGATCTGACCGGACGCGAACGTCCGGGCGTGTGTGCGGATGCGGTGAAAAAACTCAATCTGCTGCAGCCGGAATTCGTGATGGGGATCGGTGACGTAATCGAGGGGCATACGAATGACCCAGCGGAATTGAACCAGCATTGGGATCAGTTCATGAAGGCGATTACGCCGCTGGAGATGCCGTTTTTCTACGTGCCGGGGAATCACGATTACTGGTACATGACCACGCAAAACTGGAACGGCCAGAATATCATTTACGACATGCGCGCGGTCTACAAACAGCGCGTCGGGCGTTCTTATTTCCATTTCATTTATCAAAACGTATTATTTTTAATTCTCAATAACTCCATGGCGCGCGACGGCGAAATGGCGGCGCAGAAGGAGTACGTCACGAAAGTGTTGAACGAGAATCGCAACGTGCGGTGGACGTTTACGTTTTATCATTACCCTGACTGGTTCAATGCCAAAGATGAAATCTGGCAACACACCGCGCCGTTGCTGGCGGACCGGCAGTACACGGCGTTCGCGGGGAACTCGCACGAGTACGTTTATTTCGATCGCAATCACCGCGATCACATCAATGTGGCCACGGCGGGCGGCATGAGCCGGATGCGCGGTGCGCGTTTCGGGGAAGTCGATCATCTGGTCTGGGTGACAATGCGCGAGGACGGTCCGCGGATTGTGAATCTGTCGTTGGATGGCATTCACGGGAAGAATCTGCGCACCGAAACTTCCGCGTCGTTGAGCCGGAATCTGCTGAGACAATCGCCAGTCAGTGCGCCGGTGCTGTTTCAGAAGGCAGGCGATTTTCAACCGCAAACTGCGCAGATCCGCGTCGCCAACACCTCCAGCTATGAAATGAAACTGGAAGCCGGTTTCCAACCGCACGATTCGTTGGTTGCGGAACCGGGAGTGATTCGTCTCCAGTTGGCGCCGCGCTCTGAAAAACTGGTTGATGTGAAATTGCGGACGCTCGCGCCGACGCCGATCTTTAACATCCGTCCGCTCATTCTGAATTGGACTGCGACACAGCAGCCAACGGAAAAGGATTCGCTGGTGCGCGTGCAGAGCAGTCTCCGTGTTTGCATTGATACGCAGGAGGATCGGCCTGCGCGATCGAAACCGGTGGTTCAGGATTTATTTGCCGACGCGGAACTCGCACCAGGTTGGGTGGTGCTCGGCCCGGGCGGGCAGCGGGTGGAGAAGTCTGGTTATCGTTTGTCCGATGATCCGGCGCGACCGGATCAAGCGGGATGCGAGTACACGGACGGGCGGGGGATTTATACTTTAACGCCAGGATGGTCGGCGCCTTTCGCCGGACTGTATCGCGATATTCCAGCCGACAGTTTTGATTGCCGAGTGAAACTCGCGAACCTGGAATGGAGCGGTGCTCAGCCTGCATTTCACTGGGAATTCTGGGATAGCTCCGACGAGTCGTATCACTACGGTCCGTCATTCCTGACTGGTGTGATCTTGAAATTGTCGCAACGGGACGGCAAAGCGGCGATTGAAGTGTCGACATTTGATAAAAAGGGCGGCGGGAAAAACGAGAAACAGGGTGAGGTGGAATTATCGGGCCTACCTCGCGAACTCACGCTGCGCGCGCAATGGCGCGAATCGATGCGAAGCTGGGTGTTCTCTTATTATGTGGGAGACGATGTGAAGGGCGAAGTCGCTGTCGCGAAGTTTACCGAGAAAGTTTCACCGAGTCCCAACGGGAAACGGAACCTAATCTATGTGCGAAAGGCGGCGAAGGAAGAAGGGTTCGCGGTGAGTGTGGCGCGGTACGATTTCTTTGTGTAGGGCACGCCATTGTGTGCCTTCCACACTAAACTCCCGATCTTAATAGGAGGCACGCAATAGCGTGCCCTACTTCAATAATTTCTTAATCGCCGGCGTCATTCCTTTGGCGAGCAGGTGGAAGCCCCAGTCGTTGAGATGAATGCCGTCGACGGACGGGTGATCGTGTTCCATGCCGATGGCTTTGCGGCTGTCATAATAATGGATGTTCTTATCACCGGCTTTACGTATCTCGCGATACGTCTTCAACACGACTTCGTTGCAACCATCCCAGATGGGTTTGTCTGTGTAAAACTCACTTGAGGTGCGGAAGGCGGTGACGAGCAGCATCGGCATCTTCGGACGGTTTTTCCGAATCGCGCCGACGAAATTCGCGTAGTTCTTTTGCATCCGTTCGAAGCCCATGTTGAACACGCAATCGATCACCAGGCAATCAGTGTTGATCTCGCTCAGCAGTGGAATCAATTCTGGATCGCAGATGCCGTTGCCGGAGAAACCGAGATTAATGGCTTCGACGCCCAGATTGCGGCCGATCATTGGCACAAACCCAGAGCCCGGACGAGTGCTGCATCCGCCTTGGGTGACCGACGTGCCGTAAAACACGACCGGCTTCTTGCGCTTGTACGGTGTCGGTGCGCTCAGTTTCGCACCGGGTTCAAAGCCGATTTCCAGCAGAGCAAGCGCGTTGTACGTGGGCAAGTACAAAGTGAACTCGCGCATTTTCTTGGACAGATTATTGATCGCGACGGAGGTATACGGGTCGCTCATCGCGCCGGGGCGCACGCAATTCCAAAACGTCATTTTCGACGGCGGCCCTTCATACAAATCCAAGCCGCTGACGCCGACCGATGTCATGTGCGGCATCGCGAGTTGTCCGCCGGCGTGTTGCATGCGCACATGGATCACAGTCGAATCCGTCTTGAACCGCACGCATCCACCGCTGGGCATTGTGCCGAGAATCCAGAGGTCTTCGCGGACGGAACCTTTCGCGCGCTTCGGCAGGCGGATGAATTCCTTGTCCTCTTTGAACCACGCAAGGCCGTCGACGGCGAACGGCGCTTCCTTCGGTGAATGCCATTCGATGCCGTTTTCCACCTTGATGGGTTTCGATTGAAAATTCTGGTCGATGTCTTCGATGCGTTTGCTCATGACGTGATGGGGAGCGATAGCAAGTCCAGCCGGTGATGTCGATGGTTTTGCGTAGGGCACGCTATTGCGTACCTCCGTTGAGGCTTTACTCTGAATTATGAGGCACGCAATAGCGTGCCCTACGTCAATTGCATTGCCTCTTGCCATCGGGTTTGTCGTTCGGCTATCGTTGGCGGGTTATGGCTACAACTGTTTTAGTGGGCGCCCAGTGGGGCGATGAAGGCAAAGGGAAAGTCATCGACGTCCTGACCGAGCAGGCGGACGTCGTCGTCCGTTACCAGGGCGGCAACAACGCGGGGCATACCGTCGAGGTGGGCGACCAGAAGTATGTGTTGCACTTGATTCCCTCGGGCATCCTCCACGCGGGCAAACTCAGTGTCATCGGCAACGGCGTCGTTGTCGACCCGATCGCGTTGCTCGGGGAAATCGACCACCTCAAGGGGCGCCGTGTTGCCGTCGACGGCAACCTGCTGGTGAGCGATCGCGCCAATCTCGTGTTGCCGTACCATCGTGAACTCGACGCACTTCGCGAAGGCCAAAAGGGCAAGGTCAAGATCGGCACCACCAAGCGCGGCATCGGTCCGGCCTACGCCGACAAGGTTGCGCGCACCGGCATCCGCATGGTGGATTTGCTGTCGCCCGACAAATTTTCTGAAAAGCTCCAGCGCAAGATGCGCGAGACGAACGAGATTTTCCGCACGTTCGGCGTCAAGCCGCTCTCGTTCAAGAAGGTCCAGACTGAGTACCTCAATGCCGCCAAGAGACTGAAGCGTCATATCGCCGACACGATCACACTGTTGAATCGTGCTGAACGCGACGGCAAACAGATTTTGCTCGAAGGCGCGCAGGGCACGTTGCTCGACATCGATTTCGGCACGTATCCGTACGTGACCAGCTCCAATACTACGGCAGGTGGCGCGTGTGCCGGTTCCGGTATTCCGCCTCATCGTATCGGCCGCGTGGTCGGCGTGATGAAGGCGTACACGACGCGCGTCGGCGAAGGACCGTTCCCGTCGGAATTGCTCGATGACCACGGTATTTTGCTACGTGAAACCGGGCGCGAATTCGGCGCCACCACAGGCCGTCCGCGCCGTTGCGGTTGGTTCGATGCAGTCGCGACTCGTTATTCGGTTATGTTGAACGGAATCGATGAGCTTGCGGTCACAAAGATGGACGTGCTGGATGCGATGCCGAAGATCAGAGTCTGCGTGGCCTATAAATTGGATGGCAAGTTGATTGATACCGTTCCGGCGGACGTGGAAGATCTGCAGCGTTGCGTGCCGGTGCTTCAGGAATTCGACGGCTGGCAGACTTCGACGAAGCTCGTGCGTGATTTCGACGACCTGCCGAAGCGCGCCCGCGTGTACCTGCAGAAGCTGGCCCAGTTGAGCGGCGCCAAGCTGAGCATCGTCAGCGTCGGCGCCCGTCGCGAAGAGACAATGTTCCTATAATGGACGCCGGCTCCAATCCAAAGGTTGGCGCCATGCTCATCCTGGCGATGATCTTGGCTGTGGGGCTTTTGTGGTTGGCGAGCGACATTTTTCACTTTGGACTGATAGGAATGGCGGTTACGTTGTCAATTGGACTGCCAGTTCTTCTCTACATCCTGGCGTTGGGGGCGAAACGCTTTATTGACCGTCCCTCTCGAATGAGCCGGGGAAAATAAGCGATGGTACAAGGCCAGAAAAACATCCCGCGTCACGTCGCCATCATCATGGATGGCAACGGGCGCTGGGCGAAGCAGCGTGGGAAGGCCCGCATCGAAGGGCACCGCGCGGGGGCCGAGAGCGTGCGGGCAATTGTGCGCGCATGCGGCGAGGTCGGCATTGAATATCTCACCTTGTACGCGTTTTCGTCGGAGAACTGGAACCGGCCGCGCGCGGAAGTCACGGCGTTGATGCATTTGCTGGAGTTCTATCTCAAGCAGGAAGTTGCGGAACTCGACAAAAATAATGTCCGGCTGGCCGCGATCGGGAGAATTCACGAACTGCCGGGAAGTGCGCAGAAACAGTTGACGAAATCCATCGAAGCGTTGAGCAAGAACACGGGGCTGACCCTCGTGCTCGCTTTGAGCTACGGTGGACGATCGGAAATTGTCGATGCGATGCGGTCCATTGCGCGCGAAGTAAAATCCGGTCATCTTGAGGTGGCGGACATTGACGAAAAAATTATTTCGCAGAGCCTCTACACTCGCAACATTCCCGATCCGGATTTGCTGGTGCGCACGAGCGGCGAAATGCGGGTGAGCAATTTTCTGTTGTGGCAGATTTCGTATGCGGAGATTTATGTAACCGACGTGTTGTGGCCTGATTTCCGCAAGCCGGAGTTGGTAAAGGCGGTGGAGGATTACGGGAAACGCAGCCGCCGATTTGGTCTCGTGAACTCGGCGGAGAGTGATTAAGAATTGATTTATTAAAATTTTCCTCCTTCAACAGCACGGACGCCCGACCTGAAATAATGAGTGATTTGATTTCCAACACGGTTCCTGGTGCAAACGCAGATGCCGGCGCAGTCACGAACGGCAAGGCGCCGAAGACCGGTTTTCGCTGGCGATTGATCAGCTCGATTGTGCTGTGGGGAATCATGCTGGCGGTGATTTTCTGGCTGCCGCCCGCGGGTCTCTATGTATTCATGAACCTCGTTCTCGCGCAGGCCGTGTGGGAGTTTTATGTGATGTGCGCGAACAAGGGGTTGCGCAGTTACAAGGTCTGGGGTGTGATCGGCACGGTGGCGCTGATTTCAGGTAGTTGGTTTTTCTATCGTCAGACGGACCGGCTGGCGATGTCGTATGATTTCGATATTTTGATCCTGCTCATCTTCACCATCGGCGTGTTCATACGCCAATTCCCGCAGAAGTTGAATCCGGAGGGGGTCACCACTATGGCGGTGACGTTGTTCGGCCTGTTATATGTGGCGTGGCTCGGGAATTTTATGACCCGCGTCAACTTTGCCGTGCCGAAGGATGGGCGGTACTTTGTCATGTTGCTGGTCGTGGTCACCAAATTCACCGACATTGGCGCGTACTGCGTTGGGTCCACCCTTGGCCGACACAAGATGACGCCGCGCATCAGCCCGAAGAAGACGTGGGAAGGCACATTTGGCGGAATGGTGTTCGCAATGGTGAGCTCTGCGCTGACGTTTCATTTTCTGTCGGACAAGCTCGGTCCTCATGGCATGACCATGACGCATGCATTGATCATCGGGTTCCTGCTGGGGGCGGCGGCTGTGATTGGTGATTTGGCGGAATCCCTGGTCAAACGCGAGACCGGCATCAAGGATTCGAGCAACATCCTGCCGGGGCATGGCGGCGCGCTGGATTTGATCGACAGCCTGTTGTTTACGGCGCCTTTGTTGTACGTTTACATGCGATTGATTTTGCGCACCTGATGCACGTCCTCGCGCTCCAATTGGACATCGCCTGGGAAAACAAGCCGGCGAACCATGATAAAGTTCGCCGCCTGATTTCCGCTTCGAAACCCGCGCCCGAAACTCTCGTTGTGCTGCCGGAAATGTTTGCCACTGGTTTCAGCATGAATGTTTCCGCGACGGCGGACACCGGTGAGACTAAGGAATTTCTCTCAAAACTTGCGGGCGAATTTCGGGTTTGGGTTTTGGGTGGACTGGTCACAAAGGCCACAGGTGCACTTGGGCGCAACGAAGCGGCGCTTTTCAATCCCTCTGGAAGTGAAGTTGCGCGTTACCAAAAAGTGCATCCGTTTCGCTACGCCGGAGAGACAAACTTTTTTGAGCCGGGTACACAACCGGTAGTCGTGCCTTGCGGCGAATTTCAACTTTCGCCGATCATTTGTTACGACCTGCGCTTTCCTGAATTATTCCGCGCCTGTGTCCGGCGCGGGGCGAATCTTTTTGCAGTCATTGCCAATTGGCCGACGCCGCGACTCGAACATTGGCGGACGTTGCTCAAGGCGCGGGCGATTGAAAACCAGGCATACGTGATCGGCGTGAATCGCTGCGGCAGTGATCCGAATGTTCCATACCCCGGTCGAACGCAAATCATCAGCCCGCGCGGGGATGTCGTGTTGGAGGCGGGTGACGAGGAATGCGCGTTGGAAGCGGATTTGGACCTCGCCGTGCTGCAGCAGTACCGGAAGGACTTCCCGGCGCTGTCGGATATGACCCTGTAAATCGCCTGACTAAGGGCTTGAGGTACGGACGGTTGGAATCTATTCTGCCTGCCGCATGAAACCCAGAAACATCGTCTTGCTCGGAGCAACCGGATCGATCGGCGTCAGCACGCAGAAGGTGGTGGCTGATCTGCCGGATCGACTCCGGATTGTCGGCATGGCGTCGCGCGAGAGCGTGGACGGCATGGAGAAGGCGATCAAGCAGTTCCGCCCCAAAGCCGTTGCGATGACCAACCCGGACAAGGCGCGTGAATTGGAAGCCCGCATCAAATCCCCCGTGTTGGCGGGTGAAAAGGGGCTCATCGAACTGGCGACGATGCCTGAAGCCGACATCGTTCTCGTGGCTATCGTTGGAACCGCGGGGCTCGAACCGGCGCTCGCGGCGATTCGCGCGGGCAAGGATCTGGCGGTTGCTTCCAAGGAAATTCTGGTCATGGCCGGCGAGCTCGTCATGAGCGAAGCGCGCAAGCACGGCGTTAAAGTGCTGCCCGTTGACAGCGAACACAGTGCGATTTTTCAGTGCCTCGAAGGCCGCAACTCGGCGGACGTCAAACGGCTCATCCTCACCGCGTCGGGCGGACCGTTCCGGCAAAAGCCGAAGGAAGAATTTGCCAGCATCACCCTCGCGCAGGCGCTTAAGCATCCGAGCTGGAACATGGGGCAGAAGATCACGATTGATTCCGCCACTTTATTTAATAAGGGGCTGGAAATGATTGAAGCCCGCTGGTTGTTTGACGTCGAAATAGACAGGGTGGATGTTGTGGTGCATCCGCAAAGTATTGTGCATTCGATGGTTGAGTTTATGGATGGGTCGATTTTGGCGCAGTTGAGCACGCCGGATATGCGGTACCCGATTCAGTATGCGCTGACGGGTCCGGAACGGTTGCCTAACACGATGCCGCCCACAGACTTCGCTAAGATCGGCACATTGACGTTTGAAAACCCTGACCAGCAGAAGTTTCCGTCCTTGCGTCTTGCACACGACGCGGGCCGGGTGGGTGGAACGATGCCGGCGGTTTTCAATGCAGCGAACGAAGTCGCTGTTGCGCGATTCGTTGCCGGGCAGATCAAGTTTTTGCAGATTTTCGAGACGGTGGAGAAAGTGATGGAAGCTCATCGGGCGGTTGCGCATGCGCCGTTGGATGCTATACTGGAAGCTGATTCTTGGGCCAGAAAGGAAGCTGAACGTGTCGTTTGATATTGTAAGCATTTTCACAACCAAAATTTACCCCGCGCTCCTCGTCCTGTTCTTCTTCGGACTGACGATCTTCATCCACGAGCTCGGACATTTTCTTGTCGCCAGGAAGCGCGGACTGGTCGTGGAACGCTTCTTCATCGGGTTCGGCCCGGCCATTTTCAGTTGGAAGAAAAATGGGGTGGTGTATGGAGTGGCTTGGCTGCCTTTCGGCGGTTACGTGGCGTTGCCGCAGATGTCGCCGATGGAAACCATCGAAGGCAAAACGGAGAACTCCTCCGAGACCCTTCCGCCGGCGTCGCCCGCATCGAAGATTCTCGTGGCGTTCGCCGGACCGATCATGAACATTTTTCTGGCCATTCTCCTGGCCACCATTCTCTGGCAGGTCGGCTCGTCGATGCCGGTCAATCCGTCGATTGTTGGCTACGTCGAACGCGGCAGTGCGGAGGAACAGTTGGGCATTCGGGCCGGCGACCGCATCGTAAAGGTCAACAACAAGGAAGTGAAGACATGGATGGAAGTTCAGCGCGCCGTGGTCACTTCCCTCGAGCCGATGGTTTCTGTGACCTGCGAACGCGATAGTCAACGCAAGACGTACGAATTGCAAACCGAGATGAACGAAGCGTTCGGCATCAAAACGATCAACCTCTGGTCGGAAGGCCGTCCGCTCGCGAACGGGTTCGTCGAGGATTCTGCCGCTGAACAGGCCGGCATGAAAGTGGGCGACAAATTTTTAACGGTCGAAGGACTCCCGGTGACAACGTCCCAGGAATTGCGCGATCTCGTTGGTAAACGCCCGGGCATGCCGACCGAAGTGAAGATCATGCGCAATGGCCAGACATTGGTTCTGCAAATCACGCCGAAGTTTGATCCCAAGGAAAAGGCGGGCCGCATCGGCGTGCAGCTTGGCGATCAATTGGAGTATGAAGTCGTCCGTCCCGGGCCGACGCCTCCGCAGCAGTTTCATGACGTGCTCGGTTTGATGGGGGACACGGTCTATGCGCTCGTGCACTCGAAGCAGACGGGCATCGGTGCGAAGAGCTTGAGTGGACCCGTGGGCATCGCGGGCGGCTGGTGGCAGGAAATCGTGCATGGCGGCTGGCGTCGCGGGTTGTGGTTCGCGGTGTTGCTCAACATCAACCTCGCGATCATCAATCTCCTGCCGCTTCCCGTGCTCGATGGCGGACACATTGTGTTCTCGATCATCGAAGGCATTCGACGCAAACCGCTCAACGCGCGGTTCGTGCACGCGACATCCGTGACGTTCGCAGTGTTGCTGATCAGTTTCATGTTGTACGTGACGTTCTTCGATATCCAGCGACTGGCCGGACGCAGCTGGCGGTCGGGGAAGGGCCGCGCCACCAACGAATCCAGCTCCAGCACCGATACCAACCAGCCATGAACTATTGCGCCAATCCGTTTTTCTGGGAACGCCGCGTCACCCGGGAAGTCAAAGTCGGCAGTGTCGGCGTGGGCGGCAACAATCCGATCCGCGTCCAGACGATGTTGATTTCCGACACGATGAACACGGACGCCTGCATCAAAGAGGCGGTTCCGATCATCGAGGCCGGCTGCGAAATCTTGCGTATCACGGCGCCGAGCATCAATGACGCAAAAAATTTGAAGAACATCGTCGGCGAACTCCGCAAGCGCGGGTTCCAGACGCCGATCGTCGCGGACATCCATTTCGTTCCGTCCGCGGCGATGGAAGCCGCGGAGTGGTGCGAGAAGATCCGCATCAATCCCGGCAATTATGCTGACCGCAAGAAATTTGCGACGCGCGAGTACAGCGACGACCAGTATGCGGAAGAATTGGAGCGTTTAGAGAAGGCGTTCACGCCGTTGGTGCTGAAGTGCAAGCAGCTGGGCCGCGCGATGCGTGTCGGCACCAACCATGGTTCTCTTTCCGACCGCATCATGAACCGTTACGGCGACACGCCGCTCGGCATGGTGGAGAGCGCTTTGGAATTCGCCCGCGTCTGCCGCAAGAACAACTATCACGATTTCATTTTCTCAATGAAGGCCAGCAATCCGAAGGTCATGATCGAGGCCTACCGGATGCTCGTCGCGCGTCTCGCAGCGGAAGGGGCTGACTGGAATTATCCGTTGCACCTCGGTGTCACGGAAGCCGGGGAAGGTGAAGACGGCCGCATCAAGAGTGCCATCGGTATTGGTGCGTTGCTTGAAGATGGTATTGGGGACACGATTCGTGTTTCGCTCACGGAGGACAGCGTCCACGAAATTCCCGTGTGCCGTGAGATGGTGAAGAAGTACAACGCGCTTTGGGAACAGCAGCGTGCGGGCAAGTTGCCGCAGCGGCCTCGCATCGATGTGACTGAAAAGCGCAGCCCGTACAGTTATTTGCGACGCCCGACAGCTGAATACCATGTAGGTGCTCTGCGATTGCGTCTCGGCAAGGAACATCCCCCGCGTGTCGAGCTGCCTGTGCCGGTGACAGCGACGCTGCCGGAAATCCAGCGGATCACGACCGCCGAGGCGGATACGTTCGCGGAAATTTTGCAGTTCAAAGTGAGGACCATGGCCGACATCGGCAAGATTGTCGCTCTCAAGCCGAAGTTGCGTGCGCACAACATCGAGACACCGATCGCCGTCAAACTCGACAGCGCGGAAGTAAACTTGCCTGTGTTTGAGGTGGCTGAAAAGATCAATGTCCCATTCAACGGCAAAGAGGACATTGAGGCACTGCTAAACGAAGCAGCGTGGCCGAAGATTCCCGCAAACAACTCGTCAGGCGTGGTATTGAATACAAATACCCAGCCTATTACGGTGCAATTCGATATCGAAGGCGATTCGCCGGAACATTTTACCCAAAACTGTGTCGCACTGGCGGATGTTTTGAAACGTTGGCAGATGAGCCAGATCGTTCTCTCCGTTGGCCGTGTGGAAGGACTGGATGTGATTGGTGCGTACCGGATTTTGACGGCGACATTCGACAATCGCGGGCTGGTGTTGCCGATTTTGTTGCGCGATCGTGTGAGTTCGAAGAACGCGCATCATGCGCAGGAGAATGCGTTGATTGCGGCGAGCACGCACGTGGGCGCATTGATTTGCGACGGCGTCGGCGACGCGATGGAGATCAGCGGGGAAGATGACCTGCTGAAATCGATCAAGCTCGCATACAATATTTTGCAGGCGGCGGGTTCGCGGAGTTTCAAGACGGATTACGTGGCGTGTCCGAGCTGCGGGCGCACGTTGTTCGATCTGCAGACCGTCACGGCACGCATCAAGTCGCGTACGTCGCACCTGAAAGGCGTGAAGATCGCTGTGATGGGTTGCATCGTGAACGGGCCGGGCGAGATGGCAGACGCGGATTTCGGTTACGTCGGCACGGCGCCGGGCAAGATTTCGTTGTGGATTGGAAAAACGCAGGTGAAACAGCACATCCCGGAAGATCAGGCGGTCGATGAATTGATCGCGTTGATCAAGGAACACGGGAAGTGGATGGATGCACCGGCAAAAACGGCGCCTGCACTGGCTGCCGCTGCCAACTAGGAGAACAACATGAAGCGAATGATTTTGACTGTGGTTGCCTGCCTCGCAGCACTCAGCGCGTGGGCGAAGGACGTGGACTGGAAACGCGACTATGACGATGCCTTGAAATTGGCAAAGTCGGAAAAGAAGATGGTGATGATCGACGTCTACACCGACTGGTGCGGCTGGTGCAAGAAGCTCGACAAGGATGTTTACTCCGACAAGAAAGTGCAGGAGAAGCTGGCAAAGAGTTTCATCTCCGTGAAGATCAACCCGGAGAAGAACAGCGCCAACAAGAAGGTTGCCCAGCAGTTTGGCGTGCGCGGCTTTCCCAACATCATCTTCGTGGATGGCGACGGCAAGAAGGTTAACGGCATCGGCGGTTACGTGCCGGCCGATGATTTTCTCAAGGTTCTTGACCAGGTCGCTGAAAGCAAGCCCGATTCCAAGCCCGCGTCCAAATAATGGATCCCTGGCGGATCACCGAATCCAAGGAAGCGTTCGACGGTCGCATTTTTAAAGTGCGCCGCGACCGGACCGTCAGCCCCCGTACAGGCGAAGCGCACGACATGTTCGTGCTCGAGCAGCCGGACTGGGTGAATGTCATTCCACTGACGCCTGACGAACAGGTCGTGATGGTCGAGCAATGGCGTCACGGTTCCCGGACCGTCGAACTGGAAACTCCCGGTGGCTTGATGGAGGAAGGCGAAGCACCGGAATTATGTGCGAAACGCGAGTTATTGGAGGAAACCGGTTACGCACCTGAGAAAGTTATTCATCTTGGCTCTGTCTTTCCGAACCCCGCGATCCAGAGCAATCGCCAGCATTACGTTCTTGCCACTGGCTGTCGCAAAGCTGCCGACCTCAAACTTGATTCTGCCGAGGATATTCGCGTGCGCCTTGTCCCTCTGACGGAAATTCCTGAATTAATCCGCACCGGAAAAATCAAGCACGGCATCATCATCGGCGGGTTCTACTGGCTGAACGATTACCGGAGAAAGTAAATGCTCGAATGGGTGCGCGGTACGGCTGCCGGAATGAGCTACGGACTTGCGCGGTTGGGATTGTGTTCGCACTCGATTAATGACACGAATCGTGACCTGACAAGCCTGTCTGGCCCGGCGATCATCGGAGTCACTCTCACAGGCATCAACGTCTCGCACGCCGTTGCGTTTCTTGGCTGGAAGGACGGCAAAGCCATCGTCGTTGACCCACTCTCCGGGCGTCGTGAATTGACTCGTGATGAATTGCGTGAATGGTGGCACGGCGGGGCCCTGCTGGTGAGTCAGGCGCCCCATTGACGAAACACGGTGGACTCCCTAATGTTTGTTTGGAAGCTTGATGAACACTCTGGCCGACAAACTGAACGAAATTCTGGCAGACGAATGGGCTTGCGTGCGCGCGTTGCGCCGGGCCGAAGCGTTGAGCGACGAGCCGGGGCGCACGGAGGTCATCAAACGTGTCCGCAAGGATTGCAGTTATCATTGCGTGACGCTGGCAAACATCGTGCGCGCGCTACAGGGGCGGCCGACGGATATTCCGAGTGCGCGGTTTTCCATGAAGCTTGCGAATGAGACGTTTGTTGAAGTGGTGGATCTGATCCAATCAGCACAGCAGCACATTCTGGATGGCCTGACTTCCTTGATCGATGAACCGGAACTGAAAAATGTGCGCCCTCAACTGCTGCAAGTTATCCAAATCCAAAAGGATGACATCCGCTGGCTCGGCACTGCTGTGAAGGAGTGAGCATCGAACAAATCTTCCAACCTCGCCGCGAATTGGGTTGCACCGGCTTTCGCGCGACGGTCCTTGGCATCGGCGATCTCGCCGACCGGAATGTACCGCTCTCCGATTGCGTCGCCACCATCCAGCGCGCACTCGATGCTGGTTTGAACCTGATCGATACTGCGCCCGGTTACGAAGACGGTTACAGCGAAGAGATCGTCGGCACCGCGCTGCGCGGCCGGCGTGAAGGTGTTTTCGTCATCGATAAGATTGATGAACTCGACAAGCCTGTCGCTCCCCAAACTGAAGCGAGCTTGAAACGGCTGCAGATGGATCACACTGATCTGTTCGTGTTCCACGGTGTCAGTTCCATGGACCAGTGGAATCAACTCCGCTTCGACGAAATCGCTCAATGCGTAAAAGCCGGCAAGACCCGTTTCCGCGGCATCTCCTGCCATCATCCGGAAGTGCTAAAAGTCGCCATCGAATCCGGCTTGTGCGACGTCGTCATGTTTCCCGTCGGCCCGTTTGTCGATGACCGTTACGTGACCGAAGTCCTCCCACTCGCCCAGCACAAAGGCGTGGGCACCGTCTGCTTCAAAACATTCGGCGCCGGCAAACTCCTCGGCGACACCGAAGGCTACAACCGTCCACTCGCTAATCGTCCCCGAGGCAAACTCAGCTCCGGTGGCACCAACGCCAGCGAAGCCGTATTACCGCGCCTGACCGTCGAGGAATGTCTCCACTACACGCTGACGCTCGACCCCGATGTTACATTGCTTGGTCTCAGTTTCCCCAACGAACAAGACGCTGCCTACGCCGCCGCTCGTGTGTTCAAACCGCTATCTTTCACTCAAATGAAAGATTTAAAAAGTCGTGCTGTTGTTGCAGCGAAAGATAAAGGTCCGGTTTGGTGGAATCCTTCAGCTTAGTTTCCGGCTATGGGAGCATCGTATTCGGCTCGTGGTGCGAACCATAGGATCCCGACGCCGCTCACGAAGCTTGCGATCACATCGCCGTAGAATGGGAAGGGTGGGAGTCCAAGCTTCAATCCGTGTACCAGAAGTACGATTCCCTCGAGCACCATTACCCAGCCGAACCATGGGATGATCGCACGATACTTCGCCGGCTGCAGCGCCAATAGCAGATACAAAAGTCCGACCAAAGTGCACGCGGCTGCGATCATTCGCAGCCAATAATCCATCATACGGTCGTACGGCATGACCGGGCCGCCCAAATCGTGGAGGATACCGACGGTTCTCGACCAACTCGCAAATACGCCCACGATGCAGACGATCCAGCCAAGAGCTGCGAGCAGCAGGAAGATTCGCAGGAGCCGGAGATTCATGACGGAACCAAACTGGCTGCGGTTTTGGGAAGTTTCTGGAATGCGCGCAGGAGTCGTTCGCGCAAAGGTTGGGCCTTGTCTGTAATGGCGGATTGATGGTGTTGATATTCGGTACGGCCCGCAGGTGTTTCAATGCAGATGGGAACGAGGCCGTATTCTCTTAGATCGTACGGGCTGGCGCGCATGTCGATTTCGCGGATTTCCATCGCGAGGAAAAAGGCATCGGCCATTAACTCGCTGGGGATCCAGGGCTGGAATTTATAGGCCCACTTGTAGAGGTCCATGTTGGCGTGGAGGCAGCCGGGTTGTTCGAATACTTCTTGTTCTTTGCGCGACACAGGAACTTTGTTCAGCGAGCGAGCGGACGGAGTGAAAAAGCGGAAGGCGTCGAAATGAGTGCAGGTCACGGGGAGTGAACGGACTGTGGCATCGATTTCGGATTGCGAGAGGCGCAATGCGAGATCGTGGCGACGGGCTTCACCTTGAAAGACCATGGCCCATTCATGCAGACCGTGGCAGCCGAATTGAGGTGGACGTTGCAGCGTGGCTTCCAGCAGGTTCGTGATCCATTCGGCGGCGTGGAGTCGTTCGGCCGGGAAAGGTTCCACACCTGCGTGACCGATGCCCGGGCTGTACCGGAGCAGTTGCGCGGGCCGGTGCGTGTAGTAATCGAAAAGAAAATCGAGGACGGGATGCTTTTCGTGGCGCGCCTGCCGGGCAAGATGCGCTTCCACGACGGGCAACAAACGCGCGCGGTGGGCTTGTTCCGCATCAATAACTGATCGCGGAGAAGACATTGAACTCTTTGAGGCGTTCGCGTCCCTTGAGGAACCCAAGCTCGATCAGGAAATCGATTTCGGTGACGTTGCCGCCGAGTTGCTTGACGAGGCTGGCTGCGGCCATTGCGGTGCCGCCGGTGGCAAGCAGGTCGTCGACGATGACGACGTTGTCGCCTTTCTTGATGGCGTCGATGTGCATCTCGCTTGTCTCGCTGCCGTACTCGAGTGTGTAGCTGGTGACGACGGTCTTGTAGGGGAGCTTGCCCTTTTTGCGCACGGGAACGAAGGAGATGCCGAGCTTGTACGCCACGGCACCGGCGAAAATGAAACCGCGCGCGTCGATGCCGACAACGGCGTTGATGTTCTTGCCCTTTTGGCGGTCGGCCATCGTGTCGACGGCGATGCGGAACAGTTTCGGGTCCTGCAAGATCGGGGTGATGTCCTTGAAGAGAATGCCTTTGATGGGGAAATCAGGAACGTCGCGGACGGCGGCCTTCAGTTGGTCGTACATGCGAGGGAGAATAGGAGATGCGGCTTGTGATGTGAAGTCTGGATTGTGATTGATAAGGAGACAGCGGGATGCGGCTTTGCGCAAAAAGTCTGAAAGTTGGATGGGATGGAGTGCGCCCAACGCGGACGGCGCAGCGCGCCGTCCCTACCAAACAATTTGCATCGCAGTTTTTTTGGTAGGGTCCGCCCGCTGGGCGGACCGTTCAAGTGGAACAAGCAAAACACACCGATTAGTGCTCCAATTATGACTTTTTGGGCAAAGCTGCAGGACGCCTGTCCCACTACAACAGACGGATCACTTCGCTGCGAAGTTTTAGGCAGCGTTCGGAAAGTTTGGTCAGCATGTCCTTGCGTTGTGGATCCTTTTCCTGTTCGGCCAGAACTTTGGCGAGGTGGCCGCCGTAATTCATTGCCTGTACTTGAGTCATCAGTAGCCGACGCTCGAAGTCTTTGCCGCTGGCAGTGAGTAGATCTTTTGTCTCGGCATGGGAGATGGATTCGCGGCATTTCTTTTCCATGTCGGGGAGGTTGGGCATTTCCAGATTGAGACTGGAATCGCGTTTATGAAAATCCTCGAGCTGCTTCTTGGCTTCGTCGGCGGTGGAATCAATTTCTTTGATGATTTTTTCGGTGGCTGGTTCGACGTGTTTGAAGAGGAGAACCTTGGCCACGTCGCTCTCGTCGTTCATCAATTGGTAAAGGAGACTGTAGCCCTCGCTGCGGATGCGGTCTTCCCCGCGCGGCGGGTGTGATGGAACGGAAGAGCAGCCGGCCCAAGCCAACAGACACGAAAATAGCAATATCCCGCCGCGCGTGATTGTTCGCATAGAATTCTCCTTATAGAGACACTACGACTTTTTGTGTACCGTGCAAGGGGAGGGTGGATTTCCAGCGCGGACGGCCCAGCGGGCCGTCCCTACCAAACGACGGGAATCAACGGGCCAGAGGCTAATCTTCCGTCAGGAAGGCTGGCATCGGTTTGTCCTGCTTCTCCATCAGGCGGCGGAGTTTGTGCAGGGCGATGTTCTGGATCTGGCGGACGCGTTCGCGGGTGACCTTGAACTTGCGGCCGACTTCTTCCAGCGTGCGCGCTTTGTTGCCGTCGAGACCGAAGCGCGCGGTGAGAATCTCTGCTTCGCGCGGGTCGAGTTCTGAGAGAAGATCGCGGATGTCTTCGCGCATGTTCTTGTCGCGGAGACGTTCGAACGGCGTCGCGGCGTTTTCGTCGCCGACGATTTCGCTGAATTCCGTGCTGTCATCGTCGCCGATCGGCGCATCGAGACTGGCCGGGCGGATGCTGATTTCGCGAAGTTGGGCGACCTTCGCGCGCGGCATGTCGAGTTTGTCGGCCAACTCTTGGTCGGTCGGTTCGCGGCCGAGTTCCTCGCTCATGCGCATCGCGGTGCGCTTCATCTTGCTGATCTTGTCCACCAAATGAACGGGCAACCGGATCGTCTTCGCCTGATTGGCGAGGGCGCGCTTGATCGATTGCTTGATCCACCACGCGGCGTACGTGGAAAGCTTGCCACCCTTTTGTGGGTCGAAGCGTTCGACGGCTTTCATCAAGCCGATGTTGCCTTCGCTGATGAGATCGAGGAGCGGCAGACCGAGATTGGAATAGTCGTGGGCGATTTTGACGACGAGGCGGAGATTGGCCTTAATCATCGTGGCCCGGGCATTTTTGTCGCCCTTTTTGATCTTGGCGGCGAGGACGATCTCGTCCTGGACAGTCAAAAGGGGAATCTGGCCGATCTCCCGCAGGTAGATCTTGATGCCATTGTCACTGTCTCTGTCGCGCTCGATTACCATGTCTGCCTCACCTGCTTGTAAATTTCGAACCGCTGAGAATCAATCTCATATATTGTTTTTGCGAGTGTGTACGCAAGCTCTTTGCAAACGTAAATGTGTCTTCCCAAGAACCTCGCTGATTCTTTAGATGCTACCATCCCCATTTTGGTTCAACAAAACGAAAATATCCTAGGGAGCCGCCCTAGACCCAAAACTCGCACACTTGAGATGGATGCGGGCTTGCTTGAACGACAAGCCTGCTGTGGTAGAATGCAGTCGTGAAGAAGAGCCGAATCTACCATTCAGATCCCGACATTTTGGGTGGAACATGCGTTTTTGTTGGTACACGCGTGCCAATTCAAAGTCTGTTTGATCACCTTGAAGCGGGCGATTCCATTGACGACTTTCTCGAGGGATTTCCTAGCGTCAAAAAAACGCAGGTGATTGCTTTGCTAAAGGAATCACGCCAACTTCTCGCTAAGGCTGCCTGAGTTGAGAATTCTGCTCGACGAAAATCTGGATTGGCGGCTGCAACGCCATTTACCCGGTCACGATGTAAAATCTGTTGCACTGATCGGCTGGGCCGGAACGAAGAACGGACAGTTGCTGGCGCGTGCCGAAAGGCATTTTGACGTGCTCATTACGATGGATCGTAATCTTCCAAAGCAGCAAAACCTCTCCAAGTTCAACATCTCCGTGATTGGTTTGCGTGCTCCAAGCAATCGTTTCGTTGATACTCGGCCGTTGATGCCTGCGGTTTTATCCGCACTTCCAAAAGTGTTGCCGGGAAAAATAACGATCGTTGATTAATTTATTGGTCCCAAAAAACAAAAGAGCCGCTCCCTTTCGAGAGCGGCTCTTCTTTTATTGAGAACCTGGTCTAGCTGATCTCGCGGCTCTTGCCGGCCTTCTCTTCCTTCAACACCGCCTGGGCGGCGGCGAGGCGCGCCACGGGGACGCGGAAAGGGCTGCAGCTCACGTAGGTCAGGCCGACGCGGTGGCAGAACTCCACGCTGCTCGGTTCGCCGCCGTGTTCGCCGCAGATGCCGAGCTTGATGTCGGGGCGGGTCTTGCGGCCCTTCTCGATGCCGATCTTCATCAACTGGCCGACGCCGTCCTGGTCGATCGCTTCGAACGGATTGCGCTTCACGATCTCCAGTTCCTGGTAATGCGGCAGGAACGTGCCGGAATCGTCGCGGCTCATGCCGAGCGTCGTCTGCGTCAGATCGTTGGTGCCGAAGCTGAAGAACTCGGCGTCCTTCGCGATCTCGTCGGCGCACAACGCACCGCGCGGGATCTCGATCATCGTGCCGACCATGTAGCCGATCTTCGTCTTCTTCTCCGCCATGACCTGCTTGGCGGTGCGATGAACGATCTCGAGCTGATTCTGCAATTCCTTCGGGAACCCGATCAACACGATCATGATCTCGGGTTTGACCGGGATGCCTTCCTTGCGCACCTGGATGGCCGCTTCGAGGATCGCGCGGGTCTGCATCTCGGTGATTTCGGGATAGGTAATGCCCAAGCGGCAGCCGCGATGACCGAGCATCGGGTTTGCCTCGTGCAACGCCGCGACGCGGGCCGCGATCTTCTCGGTCGTGATGCCGAGTTGGGCCGCTGTCTCGCGCTGCGCTTCCTCGGTCTGCGGGAGGAATTCGTGCAAGGGCGGGTCGAGCGTGCGGATTGTGACCGGGTAACCTTTCATCGCGCGGAAGATCCCCGCAAAGTCGTCGCGCTGGAGCGGCAGCAATTTGCGCAACGCTTCTTCGCGCGCTTCCTTGGTCTCGGCGATGATCATCTCGCGCATCGCGTAGATGCGATCGCCTTCGAAGAACATGTGTTCCGTGCGGCACAAACCGATGCCCGCCGCGCCGAACGCGATCGCGTTGGCGGCCTGGTCGGGTTGGTCGGCGTTCGTGCGAATGCCGAGCCGGCGGATCTTGTCGCACCACTTCATCAATTTATCGAACTGCTGGTACGTGCGGCTGGTCTTGCCATCGAGCGTTTTTGCAACCAACACCTGCACGACTTCGCTGGGGGCGGTCTTGAGTTCGCCCTCATAAACTTCGCCGAGCGTGCCGTCGATCGAGATGAAATCGCCTTCCTTGATCGTGCGGCCTGCGACTTTCATGACGCGAGCGCCGTAATCCACGACAATTTCCTGGGCGCCGCAAACGCAGATTTTGCCCATCTGACGGGCAACCAGCGCCGCGTGACTCGAAACACCGCCGCGCGCGGTGAGAATACCTTCCGCGGCGATCATGCCGCGCAAATCTTCGGGACTGGTTTCCACGCGACAGAGCAAAACGCGTTCGCCTTTGCCGGCGCGTTCCACCGCATCTTCCGCGTTGAACACCACGTGACCGCTCGCCGCGCCGGGACCGGCGGGCAGGCCTTTGCAGAGGAGTCGGCCGTTCTTCACGGCGTCGTCGCGGTCCTTGCGATCAAAAATCGGCGCGAGCACCTGTGTCAACGAATCCGCGGGAACGCGTCCGACTGCTTCCTTCCAGTCGATGACTTTTTCTTCCACCATCTCGACCGCGATGCGAATTGCAGCGAGACCGGTGCGCTTGCCGTTGCGGGTTTGCAACATGTACAGCTTGTTGTCTTCGATGGTGAATTCGAAGTCCTGCATGTCCTTGAATCGCGTCTCAAGCGTCTTGCAAACCTGCACGAGTTCCGCGTGCGCCTTCGGCATGTCCTGGGCGAGCTTCGCGATCGGCTGCGGGGTGCGCGTGCCGGCGACGACGTCTTCGCCCTGGGCGTTGATCAAATATTCGCCGTAGAACACCTTCTCGCCGCTGGCCGGGTCGCGCGTGAACGCCACGCCCGTCGCGCTCGTGTCGCCGAGATTGCCGAACACCATGGTCTGCACGTTGACGGCGGTGCCCCATTCGTGCGGGATGTGATATTTGCGGCGATAGACGATCGCGCGATCATTCATCCACGAACCAAACACCGCGCCCATTGCGCCCCAGAGCTGGTCGATCGGTTTTTGCGGGAAGGCTTTGCCCGTGCGTTTCTTGATGAGGTCGTTGAAACGCGAGACAAGTTCCTTCAAATGATCCGCGGTCAGATCGGTGTCTTCCGTGACGCCGACCTTGTGCTTCAATTCATCCATCACTTCGTCGAACGGCTCGTGGTCGTCACGGCCAACTTTCTGCACGCCCATGACGACGTCGCCATACATCTGAACGAAGCGGCGATAGCAATCGTAGGCCCAGCGCGGATTGCCGGACTTCGCGGCCAGGACTTCTACGGTCTCGTCGTTGAGGCCGAGATTGAGAATCGTGTCCATCATGCCCGGCATCGATTCGCGCGCGCCGGAACGGACGGAGACTAAAAGGGGATCTTCGCGGTCGCCGAATTTCTTGCCGGTGGCGGCTTCGAGTTTGGCGAGCGCCGTGTTGACCTGTTCGGCCAAGACTTTGGGATACGACTTTTTGTTATCGTAATAATAGGTGCAAAGTTCCGTCGTGACCGTGAACCCTGGAGGCACCGGCAGACCGATACGGGTCATTTCATGCAGGTTTGCGCCCTTGCCGCCGAGCAACGCCTTTTGCGAACCATTTCCGTCCGCCTTGCCGCTGCCGAAGAAGTAGACGTACTTCGACGATTTGCCGGCAGCCTTCGGCTTCGACTTCGCGGCAGATTTCTTCGTTATTTTTTTGGCCATAATCTGTGATTACCCTCGTGAATATCCCACCCGAAGGCGGAAAATTTGGTTTCAAATTGAGGAAACAACGCGGGGAGAATAGCAAAACCGCCCCCTCTGTCAAACAAGCCTTTAAAGCGTTTCACCGCAGACGTGTGAGCACGGGAATCCGGCTCGCGTATGCCGTTTCCCGAACTCCGATCTCCCATCTGCAAACTCCGCCGTTTATACTCCGCCGGTGCAAAAGCTCGACCGCTCCTTCTACAATCGTGACACGACGCTCGTCGGGCGCGAGCTTCTGGGCAAATACCTGATCCACGTCGTGGACGGCGTTGAACGAGTGGGGAAGATCGTCGAAACCGAAGCTTACCTGGGCCCGCACGATTTGGCGGCACACTCCGCGCGCGGTCGCACGAAGCGCACCGAGATCATGTTCGGGCCGCCCGGCCATGCGTACGTCTATATGATCTACGGCATGTACTTTTGCATGAACGTCGTCACCGAACCCGAAGGCCACGCCTCCGCCGTCCTCTTGCGCGCCGTCGAACCCGTGAAGAATATTGACACCAAGACCCGCGGCCCCGGTCTTCTCTGCAACGCGATGAAGATTGATCGCAAGCTAAACGGCCACGATCTATTGAGCGACGATTTCTACATCGCCGAAGACGGCACCGCTTCCAATCACCGCATCATCCAACGCCCCCGCATCGGTGTCGATTACGCCAAACACTGGGCGAAGCGGCATCTACGATTTTACATCAAGGGGAATGCGTACGTGTCGAAATTGTAATGTCACGTTCTAAACGAACTTAAGGCATCTTCAATTCTACAATTTTCGCCAGTGACTTATCGAGCCGTATCGGTTCGTCATCAGGTACGATAACAAACTCCAAGTTTCCAGAGTAAGGTAATGTCCGCGATGACTGCCGGAAAATCTCGAAGCTGTCATTCCGAACGATAAATGCCGGAGTGCGCTCGTTTCCGCTCCTCGTGCGATGATAAAATTTACTGGTTGATTGAGTCAGAGTCTGAGCGTTTTCGCCATGCTGGCCCTGGATGGCATCCAGAATGTAAAACATGTCTCTTTTTTGGAAAACCACACTTGCTTGATAAAGATCCGTGCTGAATTTGAATTGAAGTGGACTCGTGAGTGTCATGGCTTTTACTGCTGCATCCATTTGTTTGTCAATAGACTCCCTATCAAGATAGAATACTTCACCGCTGCGGCACTCAAATAGAGGCGTTTGGCTCTCTAGCCCAAGTCCATACTTTCTTGGGATGATCTGCAAGAGGGGTGCTTGCTCTTGCGCGGAGGCAAGCACTCTGCATAACGTTTGTCGCGCCTCATCCCAACCCAGAATTACGTTTTCATCCAACACATCCCAGCTCACATCAGCTTGTAATTCATATTTTTTATCCAGCAGAAGTTTCAATGTGTCAGAGGAACGGGGTCGTATCAGGACGACGGGTTTTTGTCCGTTGGTCATTAATTTCGACGCCTCAAAGGCACGGGTGACAACACTTTGTTTTTTCTGAAGTTCAGCGAGGCCGATTTTCACCTCGCCCGGGTACACCACGACGGAATCAGGGCGGCAATCCAGGAAACAGTCCGAATCCGTGAAATCCAAATAGAACGTGTCTAGATTGGCTGGACGCTTCAGCAAGGACGAAACAAAAGGATTTTCGAGCGTTACAGGCAGACGATGGATTGCGTCCGCATAGTCCTTGAAAATTTTGCGGTTCTGCTCAGAGGAAGTTTGGGCTATAGCGTCCTTAAAATGTTTTACACACTGCTTATTCAGCTTCGGATAATGCGACAGGATCGCGTCCATGCGGGCGCCGCACTCGTTTCGGCTGGAGAAATCCAGATGATGGTCGATGGCGTCCTGTGGAGAGGCAATCCAGCAATGCGGCGTAAACAGGACATTTGTCACCACGGCGATGATGAATTCATCGTCGCCAACGTTTTCCAGTGTGGCGCGTCCCTGTGAGTCGGTGGTGTACACCCTGGGCGTGGTATTCGGCGCTTCCGTGTATAACAGCGTTTGATAGTACGCAGGTTGAACACGGAATCGGGCACTGGTCCGGAGCGATACCCTGCCACCTGCATCCTCAACGTGGGTTACGTGGATCGGGACTTCCGATACCGGTATGGTTCTGCCATCGGGCGTGGTGATGTAAACGCTCACATGGAGATTCGACTTCCGGGAGCAGCCAAGGGCACCTATCCATAACAGCAGACAACAAATAAGTAAGCAGTTGCGTTGCATGTGCTGGGTTATAAACGCAGAAAAGGAAAAAGGGAATAAGAATTACGTTATCGTAACTTTTTCATCAGTTGCCAATCGCGGTCTCTGGGCCGAAATTACCACAGGAGTAGTACTATGAAAAAATTCGATCGTATGAGTACGATGAGCGGGACGGTGGCGGAGGTTGATCCGCAAAACCGGCGTCTGACCCTCAAGGGGTTGGTAATGAACAAAATGTTCGAGGTCGCAGAGGACGCGGAGTTTGTCTCCCATGCGAAACCGGACGCGACGTTAAGTGACTTGCGCGTCGGCGACGAGATCGTGGTTTCCTATGAGCAACACGATCTGACCGCGATCGCGCACGGTGTTCACGTCGGCGGAACCGAGCGGCTTCGCAAAGCGGCGTAGCTTCGATCTTATTTAGACCGCGTTTTGGCGATGATGGCAAGAGCATCGTCTCCAAAGCGTTGCGCTTTTGCTTCACCGATGCCGCGTATGTTGAGCAGGTCGGCGGGGGACTCGGGAAGAACGCGGGCGAGTTCTTCCAGTGTCTTATCAGGGAAAATCAGATACGCGGGCTGGCCGCTCTTCGCGGCTTTTTCCCTGCGCCAATTGCGCAGGGCCTCGAAGACTTCCTTATCGTAATCTGCGGAACCCTGCGCGGCGGCTACCTTGGCTTCTGCGCCTTTTTTGGAAGACGTGCGCTTTGCCCGTTGTTCCACGGAAGGAATTACCAGCGGCAAGGATTTTTGTTTCAGCATTACCTCGCGACCCAGGGGAGTGATCGAAAGGGTGGGGTACTGTCCGGCGCTCAAATCGAGGCATTTGATCCGGATCAAGGCATCGAGCAGGCTCCACACGTAATCCTGACCTTGTTCCGCGAGCATACCGTAGGTGGAAAGCTGATCGAGACTCGCATCAACGACTTCTTTGGAGCGTGAGCCGACAAGCGTTTGCGCGATGCGGGCGCGACCGAAACGCCCATTTACGCGGGCGACGCAGCTCAGCGTTTTTTGGATGATGATCGTTTCTTCTTCGGTCGGCAAACGCAGGTCGGTGCTCGTATGTGCAAGACAGTTGTCGCAGATGGTGCAACGCGGCGCGGCTTCAGGGTCGCCGAAGTAATCGAGGATGAAGTGATGCCGGCAGGCGCGATGATCGGCGTAACTGATCATGCTCTGCAGCTTGGCCATATCGCGTTCGTGTTTTTTGTCGAGGCGCTCGAAATCGATCTGGAGATCGTCCAACTCCTTGATGGGTTCGACGAGTTTCGTCGTGTACGTCCGGCTACCGTGCTGGTAATCGCGCGTAATGAAACCGGCGCGTTCCAATTGATACAGCGCGCTGCCGACCGCCATTTCGTTTTTCACATTCGGCATGCACTCGGCGATTTCCGTGATCGGCATTTCCACGCCGCCTTTGGCGCAGAGTTTTCGCAACGCGTAATACAATCCGGCGATCACCTCGCGCGTCGGATTGGCGCCTTCGATGAAAAATTCCTGGGTGCGGACATCCGCATAATTGTACAGCATCTCACAGTGAGATGGTTCGCCGTCGCGTCCGGCGCGCCCTGCTTCCTGATAGTAAGCCTCGACGCTGCCAGGGATGTCGAAGTGGATCACGAACCGCAAATCGGCGCGGTCGATCCCCATGCCGAACGCGTTCGTGGCCACGGCAACGCCGCAGGTGCCGTTCATGAACTTCGTCTGCGCCTTGTTGCGCTGCTCGGGCGTCATCGCGCCGTGGTACGCGATGCAGGGGATGCGTTCGGCGGCAAGTTCCGCGGCGACTTTTTCCACGTTCTTGCGCGTGGCGCAGTAGACAATGCCGGTTTTGTATTGCTGGATCGTTTGAACGATGCGGTCGAGCTTCGCCGACTTGCCTTTCACGCTTGTCACTTTCAGCGTGAGATTGTGGCGGGCAAAGCCGGAGACAAAGATGCGCGGTTCCTGCCGGCCGAATTTGCCGAGAGCGAGTTGTTCGACAATATCATTGCGCACTTCCGGTGTGGCAGTGGCGGTGAGGGCGACGACCTGGGGTTGGCCCAGTTCCTTGAGCGCCCATTTCAGGCGAATGTAATCCGGACGGAAATCGTGACCCCATTGCGAGATGCAATGCGCTTCGTCGACTGCAAACAGGGCGATTGACAACGGTGCGAGCGCTCGTGTGAACCGGTCGCTCTTGAAGCGTTCTGGCGCGATATACACGAGCCGGTATTGTCCCTGGGTCATCCCGTGAATGCGTTCGTCGATTACCGATTGCGAGAGGGACGAATTGATGAATGTGGCCGGGATGTCTTTTTTCGCCAGCGCGTCCACCTGATCCTTCATCAACGCGATCAACGGCGACACGACCACCGTGATCCCGTCGAGCGCGAGGGCAGGGAACTGGTAGCAAAGCGATTTGCCGCCACCCGTCGGCATGATGACCAGCACGTCCTGTCCCTCGAGGATCGAATCGATGACATGCTCCTGCCCTTCAAGAAATTCCCGGAACCCGAAATGTTCTTCGAGAAGCTGATGACGCTGGGCAGTGTCGAGCACGGATGGATTGTAATTGTGCGACAAGGGAAGTCGAGCGCAGACGCGTTCGCACGCAAAGGCGCCAAGGCGCGAAATAGGCCCACAAAATAATGACCAGAGTATTCCGAGCCCGTTCTTGACCCGCAAGGCTTGGAATGTTACATAGTCACTCCCTTTCCGGTGGTGGCCGTAGCTCAGCCTGGTAGAGCTCCAGATTGTGGATCTGGCTGTCGCGGGTTCAAATCCCGTCGGTCACCCCATCCTTTTTTGTCCTTTCGCAAGTTCCAATAGCATCGGAGGCACGCAATAGGTGCCCTACAAAAGTTGTTCTGAAATTTACATTTGCAAACATTCGCAGGCTGGCTATCCTCATTTGCCTGAGGTCATGAGAAAAATTCTCGCGGGATTGTTTCTTCTATTTCTTTGCAGCCAGGCGTTTGCGCAAGTCGACGTGGAAACACGGCGGACTCTTACCGTCCAGAGCGGCATCGGTGTGGCACGCAGCGACGAATCGCCCACCGCTTTCGGCTTTTATTGGTATAATCAGAACAACTATCCTTGGACCAACACCGCCCTTCGCGTGTTGTTTGCCGGCATTTTTGCGGACATGGAATTGAGCTGTTTTATTCCCAGTCAACCAACCACGGCCATCGGTTTTGGCGCGGGCGGTGGATTGTTCATCGACAGCATCGAACCGTACGAACGGGGTAAGCAGATCTCCACCAACAGTTTCTTCGGCGACCTCGTCAATGCGCGCGTTTTTATTAACCAAACGATTCCCAATCCCACGCCGCTGCCCATCAATGTCCGCGGCACGTACGCCGTCACGAAATCCTTTTATCGCAAGACCGGCGACACAAAAGGGTTTGATATTCCCGATAATTTTCTTACGCAGACCCTGACAGCCGAGTTGCGGCTCGGCGGCATCGAACCCGGCTTGACGGCCAAGCGAGGGGCGGAACTTTACATCTCGCTCGATGCCAATTATCGCGACGGGTTCGACGGCTTTGGCCTCAGTGCCAGTCATTATCCGGCGAACAGCATGAACCAGCACGCGTATGGTTCTCTCTCCGGCAAAATTCCGATTGGACCGACTGTCCTTTATCCAAAGCTGGCAGGCGGATTGGGGAACGACATCGACCAGCTCAGTGCTTGGAAACTCGGCGGCAACCTGATCAATCTCGATCCGTATACCTACACAATTCACGGTTACTACACGCGTGAGTTGTACGCCGAGAATTTCGCGCTCGGCAACCTGGCGTGGACGTTCCCCATTTGTGAAGAGCACGGCGTGACGGGGAATCTTTACGGCGACTGGGCCTTGATCAAGCCGCCGCCGCCTGAACCTGGCGAGTATCACAATTATTTGGGTGTCGGCGCCGGCGTCGGTTTCCGCGGCCCATGGAAGAGCAACTGGCTCGTCAGCTATGGCTACGGCATCAATGCCGTCCGTGAAGGCGAACACGGCGGCCATGAAGTCAGCCTCGCGTTCGAGAAAAAGTTCTAGGCCCGATGCTGCGGGAAATCCGAAATTTGAATTTCGGATTTTTTTCACGATGGCTGTAAGGGTATACTCGCCCCCGTGAATCGCATTCGACTTCTTCCCGAACACGTCGCGAACCAGATCGCGGCAGGTGAAGTTGTCGAGCGTCCGGCCTCCGTGGTGAAGGAGTTGGTCGAGAATGCCCTCGATGCGGATTCGAAGCGCATCACGGTGACGATCAAGGCGGGTGGACGTTCCGCGGTTGTTGTGGCCGATGATGGCTGGGGGATGAGCCGCGACGATGCACTTCTCGCGCTCGAGCGGCACGCCACTAGCAAAATTTCCAAGGCTGAAGATCTATCCAGCATTCGCTCCCTCGGTTTCCGCGGGGAAGCAGTGCCCAGCATCGCCGCGGTTTCACGTTTTGCGCTTTCAACGCGGGAACGCGGTGCCGTCAGCGGCACCGAGATCGAAATCGCGGGTGGAAAAATTCTCTCGGTAAAAGATGCAGGGACTGCCGAGGGCACCAGCGTCGAAGTACGTAACCTCTTTTTCAACCTGCCGGCCCGCCGCAAGTTTTTACGCTCTGAACAAACCGAGACTTCACACATCGAGCACATCGTCACCCTCTGCGCTTTGGCGCACCCTGAAGTCGCATTCCGATTGATCGTGGATGAACGCGAGCGATTCCATCTCGCTCCCGCGAAACAGTTGCTGCATCGGTTGCGAGAGTTATACGGAAATCAACTGGCGGAGCAACTCGTGCCGGTGGATCACACTCGCGGCGATGTTCGCGTCACGGGTTTCATCGGCAAACCTGGCATCAGCCGTGGCGACCGCAGCCAACAACACGCGTTCGTGAACGGCCGTCCCGTGGAGAGCAAAGGCGTGAACTATGCATTACTCGAGGGCTATCACACGGCGCTGATGAAAGGCCGGTATCCGGTCACTTTTCTCTTTATCGAAATCGATCCCGATCTTGTGGACGTGAATATTCATCCCGCGAAACGCGAGGTGCGCTTTCACGATGAATACGCCGTGCGTCAGGCGGTGATCGATGCCGCGAAACGCGCGCTCGAACCGGCCCGTGTTGGTTTTCAACCCGTGGCGGGAACAGGCTGGCCGACGAATCTTCCCTCGACGAACACTGCGCCGCTCGCGTTGCGCAGCGAACCCATTGTACCTGTTGAAACCCAAACCGCATTGCCGGCGATCGAGCAAGCTGTGCCGGGGTTGCACACGCCGGCGTCACAAGTCACGGCCAGCGGCATCGCTCAGCCTGTTGCGAATGGGGAAGTGCAAACCGAAGAAGGACGCTGGCGCATTCTCGGCGTGATCGGACAGCTTTATGTGCTGATCGAGTCGCCGGAAGGTCTTGTGTTGATGGACCAGCACGCCGCACACGAACGCGTACTTTTCGAGCGTATGTTGAAGGAATTTGAGAGCGACTGCGCCCCATCGCAAAAACTCCTCCTGCCAATAACGCTCGAGGTGGATTCGCGCGACGCACTTTTTCTGCAGGGAAATTTGAAGACGCTCCACAAACTCGGCATGGGCGTGAGTGAATTCGGTGACAAAACATTCCTCATCGACGCCATGCCGCCGTATTTTCAGATGAACATGGTGCAACAGGCCTTTCGCGATATCGTCGATGAACTACGACAGACTGGAGAACAAGTCCACGCGCGTCGACTCAGCGAAGACAAGATCGCCACCACGGTCTGCCGCCACGCCGTGAAAGCGCACGACCCGTTGAAAGGGGAGGAACTGCGCGCGCTCTTGCAACATTTGCACCAATGCGATCTCCCGTACACGTGTCCGCACGGCCGTCCGACGCTGATCCAGATCAGCTACTATGAGCTGGAGAAAAAATTTGGAAGAAAAGTATGAGTGCGCTTTGTCCCCGCTGCCGTGCGTCACTTATCGTCAATCAAGTGGATGAGTTTACCGTCCGCGTCTGTGTGCCGTGCAAGGGGATGTTAATGCCACACGCGGACGTGATGGAAATTCTCGCTCGCAGCTGGCGGATGATTCCCAAAGACGAAGCCGAAAAGCAGATATTTCACGCTGCAAAACAGGTCGCGGCGGAACCGGCGATCGAATGTCCGGATTGCCACAAGAAGATGGACAAGTACGGATATATGGAACTGGCGGCAATCCCGATTGATCGTTGCGATGCATGTTCATTGCTGTGGCTCGACGCCGAGGAATTGCAGAAAATGGTGCTGGCCCTGGCAAAGAGCAATCACCGCAGCGAACTTGGGCGGCAGCGTGAAGTTCGGACGCAATTGACAGTGGGGCATACTGCGAAACCCGATGTTGTGGACGCCGGAGTAACGGTCATGAAGCTCTTGGCGCATTTGCGCTAGAACGGAACCACAGTGGATGCTTTCGATGCAATCGCCATATTACTAGCGTTTCCTTCCTCTTTTCGTGTGTTTTATCAATTACGAATCTGTTTCGGAAATATGAAACCTTGGATCGGCTTGGGCCGGCAGCGTTACTGATTGTACTGATTCTGGGTTCTTTGACTTGGACTGTTGGCCACGGACACCCGTCTGAGATGGTTTTCCCGTTTGTTTTCGCGTTAATTTGGGCCGTTATGGCTTCCCTTTTGTCGTACCGACTTTACAAAAGTCCCTTAAAAATCACGCGTCTTCTGGCCGCTGCACAATTTGTTCTGGGACTTCTGCTCCTCTTTGGGATTTCGGCTGAATACATAGTGGCTTGCCATCGATATTACGGACGAATTGTCATCAAGTTTTAAGACGGCAGGAATTGCAGAAGCGTCAAGGAGATGCTATTCTGACGCTGGTTACGAGGGATTATGGTCAGAAAAATCTTCTTTTTCTTTCTCTTAACGGCTGCGCTTGCCGGCAAAGGGTGGGCGGGACCCGCTGATGTTCCGGTGGCTTTCACAAATACTCAGAGCACTGCTTTCGGGCAGAGCGTGTTTGTGCTGGGCAGCATCCCGCAATTGGGAAATTGGGACCCGACGCGCGCGATCAAAATGCGGGCGATTTCCTGCAACGGTTCCACCTGTACGTGGGCGCTCGCGGTCGCGCTTCCAGAAGGTGCCAGCTATGAGTTCAAGTACGTCGTGCGAAGCGATTGCGCGACATGTTACAGCGATGCGGGCAATATCATTTATGAATCCGGTGCGAACCGGACTGGCAATGTTCCGGCGGGAGTGACGGCCCCGTTCAGTGGCAAGACGGCTTTTTATTATTCCGGTTGGTCAAGCGTTTCGATCTTGTACTCAAATACGACTTCAGCAAGTTTCGTCGTGCAGCCGATGCTGCAGGTGAGCAACGGACTCTGGCGCGCCGACGGTCTCAATCGCGCGGGCGAATCGAATCTCGTATTCGTCTTCACGGACAACCAGGGGCACTACGATAATCCCGACGGCATCGGTGGTTTGAATTACGAGACGCCGCTCGATGCGTTCGTCGTGCGTAATGGACAGGTCTACAATTACTGGCCGCCCGCATTCGTGAGCACGAATCGCGTGGAGACATTTTCCATCGGCTCCACCAATGTGACGGGTCGGACGATCCGTGTCTATCTGCCGCGCGGCTACAATGAAAACACGACGAAGCGTTATCCTGTCCTCTACATGCACGATGGACAGAATTTGTTCCTCAACATGGGAAACTTTGGTTCATGGCATTCAGATACAAATGCGAATAATTTGATCCGCTTTGCAAAAATGCGCGAGACGATCATCGTCGGGGTAGACAATAGCTCGGACCGCTTCTGCGAATATGCGCCGCCGGGTTGCACCTATTCTCAATGCGGTTCACCGCGCGGCGATAAATATGCGGCTTTTCTGGTTTCCGAGTTGAAGCCGGTGATCGATGCGAATTACCGGACTCTGACCGGCGCGGAAGACACCGGCATCATGGGTTCGTCGCTTGGCGGACTGATCTCGCTTTATCTCGGCTGGCAATTTCCATCTACCTACCATCGCATTGGGGCGATGTCGTCTTCTGTGGAGATTTGTCTGCCCGTCCCTGCGCCCGACACAAAGCGCCCGATCCGAGTCTATCTCGACAGCGGCGATCGCGACACGCAGGGGAGCGTCGGTTCCAGCGACGATCTTTCCAGCAGCCTCGATGAACGCGACAATCTGCTGGAAAACGGTCACGCCCTCAACATCGACCTCGATCACACCATCGGCTACGGCCACTGGCACAACGAACTCTGGTGGGACGCGCGCACCCCGCGCTGTTTCACATTTCTTTTCCCAACGAGTGACGAGCCCAACACTGTGTTGGACACTGCTTATCCTCCGCGCATCACGAGCTTCGCCCTCGGCGGTGCGAGCAACGCGATCACATGGACAAGCTTCCGCCTGCGCAACTACGTGGTGGAAGGAGCGACAAACGCCACGTTCAGTTCCTCCATGACGTGGAGCAATCTTTTCTCACTCCCGACTGAAACGTTGCGCTGGAATTATCCGGGCACAGCAATCCCCAATTCCTTCCGCTTCTTGCGAGTTCGTGAGAGCGTAGTGTCGAACTGGGTTTACTGAGCAGAGGGTCTCGCGCAAAGGCGCAAAGCCGCCAAGAAGAGGATGAGATCCTAGCAGGTAAAACTTTGCGCGTTGGCGCCTTTGCGTGAGACCTCTAGGGGTTTAGTATTTTAACCCGGTAGATACGGTTGCTGCTGGGTGCATCCGTGAAGCTCAGTGAAAGCTGTCCCGTTGTCGCGTTTGTTTGTCCACCGGGAAGGTCCAGCCAGTTGACCGGTGTGGCGAGAATGTCTGCGTATTGCACCTGATAATTTTTTCCGGGAACGGAATTCCACGTGATCTTGATGCCGCCGCCGGAGGGTTGCGCGTCGGAGATCAGATAGGAAATCGTTGAGTCGAGCCGGTCGTACACGCGGTCGAGATTGTTGTCGAGGAGGGCAGGCACGGAGAGCGCGAGAAATTCGTTGGAATCAATGTTGCCATCGCCGTTTCCATTCGGGCCTTGCGAGGCCAAGGCGCCGCCGTTGGCGGTGCTGTAGGCCGCGGCAGCGATATAAATCGTGCCGGTCATGATGCCAGAGCCGAAGGCGGAGGAGATATCGATCACGCCTTCCATGTGACGCGAACTGGTGGGCCACTTCGCGGATTGGGAACCGGTGGGCGCGTTGAACCAGCCGACGAAGCTGTTCGCGCTCTCACCACCGAGATACGGTTTGTTTGTCGACACTGCATTTGACCCGGACTTGGACCACGCGGGCAGCGCGGCTTGCGAGGCTGTCGGCAGTAATTGATCGGTGACGAAGATGAAATGATCGTTCGGGCCATTGGTGCCCGGAGACCATGTGGAAACGTAGAGCTTGGTGCCATTGACTGCGGCCCAGATGTACATGTTGGTCGCCCATTGAACGTAGTTCGTTGTGTCCACCGAGCCATCGGGTGCAAACGGGTCGGCATTCGGAATCGCGCCAGACTGGAACAGGTCGCTGAGATCATTCGCATTCGACGCGTCGCCGAGGAAGGGGCGCACATTAAAAATTTTCTGCATCGTTCGGAGACAGGAGCTGTGCGTGTAATGCACGGTGTTGCTGTAGCCGGCGCTTTTCACGAACGGTGAAATCACCATCATGCCAATTGGTCCGTCGCTTGTGCCCGCGCCTTCGTCGAAGGTGATGAAAATGGCGCCGCCGTTTTGGTACGCAGCGGAACTCATGATCAGCGGGATACTGTTTGAGAGCCATGTATCGCCCTGACGGATTGAATTGTTCAGCGGCGCGCACGTGTCGTGCATGTCGTTGCAGAGATTGGGAGTGATGAAGTTGTACCGGCCGACCGTATTGCTCGCGAGATCGGAGGCGAATTGCGAATAGGAGCGCACGTTCGCGATGCAATAGGCCGAGTTGGCGTTGTTGGTGTTCGTGACGTCGTCGAAATAAATCATGGGATTGTGCTTCGGCGCGTACTTGTTGGTGGAGACGAGCGGGCAGAGACAGCCACAGATGTCTTCCTGATACGAACGCCACGAAATGCCGGCGTTCTTCAATTGCGTCACGAAATGATTCGTCGTGCTCTGATGGTTGGAGGCTGGATCGTTGTCATTGGTGATGCCAAGCGCCGAGCCAGCCTCAAGCCAGATGTAATTCGGTTCGCTCGGATGCAATCCCGGCGGGTTGTAATACTGTTCCGCATGCGCGCCTATGGGCAGCAGTATGTTATTGATGTAGGGGGCCGATCCACTGCCGCGAATGGCCGACCAATTGTGATTTTCCATCAAAATGATGAAAACCGTGCTGTTGGAATCAAGCCCGGCTTGTGTTGCGCGTGGAAGACTGAGCAAAATTGCCGCGAAGAAAAGAGTCCCGTACTTCAATGCACCCATGCAAGGCATAATATCATTGGCGACGCGGACAGGCTAGTGGAATTCAGGAAGCAAGCAGCTTGCGCGCTGCTTGCGCGTCTTTGGCGATTTGAACCTTCAACAGTTCCGAGGAATCAAACTTTTTCTCGTCGCGCAGTTTTTTGACGAAACTGATTTCGATGTCGGTTCCGTAAAAATCTTCGTTCAAGTCAAAAATGTGCGCTTCCAGGATGCGTTCCGGTTTGCGGCCTTCAAACGTGGGCCGCACCCCTATGTTCACCACGGAGCCGCGGGTTTTTCCGCAAACCCAGGCGTGGGCAGCGTACACTCCGTTTGGCGGCAGGACCTCATTTTGAGGATTGACGTTGGCAGTGGGAAATCCGAGTTTGCGGCCGATCTGTTCGCCGTGTTGCACCAGTCCAAGAATCGAAAAGGGACGGCCCAACATCGCCGCGGCCTGTTCGAAGTTGCCCGCCAGTACGTGCTGACGCACTGCGGTAGAACTGATCATCTCGCCGGTTTTCGTCTCAACGGATTTAATTTCCTTCAACGCAAAACCGAATTTGGAGGAAAGTTTTTCCAGGAGTCGCACATCGCCCGAGCGGTTGTGCCCGAAACGGAAGCGGCTGCCGACGCAAATTTCCCTTACATGATTCTGTTTCGCCGCCATGTGCTTGACGAATTCTTCGGCGGACGTATCGGCGAGAGTCTGATCAAAAGTAAGGACGAGGCAGGCATCGATTCCAAGCGCGTCAATGAGACCCAGCTTGTGCGTCGTAGAGGTGAGCAACGGCGGAGCTTCCTTGGGACGCAGCACCCGGATCGGGTGCGGATCGAATGTGAGCACGACTGAAACTCCGCCCGCCTTCTTTGCATCTTCTCGCGCCTGCATGATGACGCGTTGGTGGCCGAGATGAACGCCGTCAAACACGCCGATGGCCATGTACACCGGTGCGCCGAGGCCGGACAGTTCTTCGAATGTCCGCAGGTCTTTCATCAAGGGAGATCGATCAGTTTCAATACCGAAATGATCTTAGGCTGCAGTTGCTCGCGTTTCAATTGCAACAACTCATCCAACTGATGCGCATCCTTCACGTCAAACTTCCCGGAGCGTGTGCGACGCAGATTGCTCAAGTGCGCGCCGCAGCCAAGCAGTTCACCCATGTCGTGGCAGAGCGTGCGAACGTATGTGCCTTTCGTGCACGTTACCCGCAAATCAATTTTGGGCGAATCGAGTTTCAACACTTTAAGATCATAAATATGAATCAGCCGAGGCTCGCGTTCCACTGTCTTGCCTTTGCGCGCGAGTTTGTAGAGCGGCGTGCCTTGGTGCTTCACCGCGCTGACCATGGGGGGAATTTGCTGAATATCACCACGAAAACGGGAGAACAATTCCTCCACATCATCCTGCGTCAGCGGGGGCACCGGCTTTTCGGAAAGGATTTCACCATCAGCATCCTGCGAATCGGTTGTGACGCCAAGCGTCATCGTCCCTTCGTACGTTTTATCTGCTGACATAATGCGGTCCTGCAGCTTGGTCGCGCGTTCAACCGCAATGATGAGCAACCCGGTCGCCGAAGGATCGAGTGTTCCGCAATGGCCGACTTTCTTGAAACCAAAATGCCGGCGCAACCGATCGACAACGTCGTGGGAAGTTAGCCTGGGAGGTTTGTCGACAAGTAGAATGCCGTCGAATGGGGAAAGGGAAGGAATCATTGGAAATAAAAAATTTTCGAACTTTGGATTTAGTCCAAGGCCGTGTGTTTCAGCGTCGCCGTCACGACCGCCAGAACTTTCGCTTCAACCTGTTCGCGCGTCCCTGTGATCCGTGCGCCCGCTGCTTCCTTGTGGCCGCCGCCGCCGAATTGCATGGCGATCGTGTTGACGTCGAGCTTGGGATGTTTGGAGCGGAGGCTGATGCGGATCTTGCCGGGCTCGTCCATCTCTTCAAAGAGAACGGCGATAATCACGCCTTCAATGGAACGGCCGAAATCGATGAGACCTTCGGTATCTTCGCGTTTCGCGCCGGTCGCGGTGAACATGTCCTTCGTGAGCCAGAAAAAGGACGTTCGATTGTTATCGGAGAGTTTTAAACCGGCGAGTGCGAGCTGCAACAGGCGCAGGCGCGCGTAGGGATAGCTCTCGTAGACATGACGCGTCAGGTCGGCGACATCGATGCCGGTCTCCACAAGTTCCGCAGCGGCACGCAGGCAGTCGGCACTGGTATTGCCGAACATGAACGAACCCGTGTCCGTCGAGATCGCCGCAAAAAGACTCTGCGCAATTTCTGGTGTCAGCTTGAACCCGCCGCGCTTGATGAGGTCGAACGCAATCTGTCCCGACGCGGGCGACTCGGTGACGATCCAGTTGATCTCCGCGAATTTGTCGTTGCTGACGTGGTGATCGATGTTGATGAAATGTTTTTTGGAGGCAATCTTCTGCGCCGCCGTGCCGACGCGTGCCCAATTGGAAGCGTCGATCGAGATGACGACATCAAATGTTTTGGGTTCCGCAGGCGGTTTCGTGATGAGATTGGCGCCGGGCAGAAATTTAAACTTCGCAGGCACTTCGTCGTCGTTCCAAGCTTCGACCGTTTTGCCGAGGTCCTTCAAAAGCAAAACGAGCGCGAGCTGTGAACCGATCGCATCGCCGTCGGGGCGGTAATGCGTCAGGACGAGAAAATTATTCTCGCGCCGCAGGATCTCGGCAATTTGGGGGCAAAGATCATTCATGCGATCCTTCTTCCTTGTCGAGTTCATCCAGAAGCGATTCGATGCGCTGCGCGTGTGATTCCGTTTCGTCGAGAATGAATTTCAGGCGCGGCGTGTACTTCAGCACGATGCGATGCGACAGTTCCTGCTGGATTCGTCCGTGCTGGTGTTCGAGCGCTGTCACGGCGCGCTTCTTCTGTTCCGGGCTGCCGATGACGCTGATGTAAATGCGTCCATCCTTCAAGTCCGGGCTGATAATCGCCGAAGTGACCGTAATGAAACCGCAGTCCGTCAGATTTAATCCAAGCAACACTTCACCGATTTGCTGCTTCACGAGTTCGGACACGCGCTGCATTCGATGGTTACTCATGGGGGTATGCCTGTCAGGGAAGGGGAGACGACTTAACTCATTCCGTTCGGCATCCTCCGTCCCGGTAAAAACCGTTTACAGCGTCGCAGCGACTTTCTCGACCGTGTAACACTCGATGATGTCGCCCGGCTGATAATCCTGGAAATTTTCGAGACGGATACCGCATTCGGTGCCGGCTTTCACTTCCTTCGCGTCGTCCTGGAAATGGCGCAGGCTGCCGAGGCGGCCTTCGTACTGCACCGCTTTGCGGCGCAGCAACCGGACGCGGCCCGTGCGCGTGATGCGGCCGTCGGTCACGTAACAACCCGCGACCACCGGTCCCTTGGAAAGCTGGAACGTCTTGCGGATTTCCGCATGGCCGACGATCATTTCCTTCGCGTCGGGTTCCAGCATGCCTTCCATCGCTTCTTCGATCTGCTCGAGCAATTCGTAAATGATGGTGTACAACTTGATCTGCACGCCTTCGCGCTTGGCCATGTCGGTCACGCCGCCTTCGATCTTCACGCGGAAGCCGAACAATACGGCGTCGGACGCACTGGCCAGCAACACATCGTTCTCGGTGATCGAACCAACCGCACCGTGGATAAGTTCGAGATCGATCTTGGTGCTCTTGAGTTTAGTCAGCGAATCGTTGATCGCTTCCAGCGAACCCTGCACGTCCGCCTTCAACACGATGTTGAGCTTCTTCTTCTCGCCTTCGCCGGCGCGGCTCATCAAATCTTCGAGGCGAGCGCGCTTCGGTTCGTCGGAGGCCTGGGCGCGTTCTTCGAGTTGGCGTTGTTCCGCCACTTCGCGCGCTTCCTTCTCGTTTTTCATCACCGTGAATTCCGAACCCGCTTCCGGCAGACCGGAGAGGCCGACAATCTTCACGGGAATGGAAGGACCCGCTTCCTTGATGCGCTTGCCCTTGTCGTCGACCAATGCGCGGATCTTGCCCCAGAACGGGCCGATCAATACCGCGTCGCCGACATGCAACGTGCCGTGGCGCACCAACACGCTCGCGATCGGACCCATGCCGGTCTCGACTTGCGCTTCGATGACATTGCCCTTGGCAGTCGCCTTCGGGCTGGCCTTGAGCTCCATGATTTCCGCCTGGAGCATGATCATCTCCAACAATAAATCCAAATTCTTCTTCGTCGTCGCCGAGACATCGACCGTAATCGTGTCACCGCCCCAGGATTCGGGATTCAACCCGTGTTCCTGCAGCTGCTTCTTCACGCGGTCGGGATTTGCTGTCGGCAAATCGCACTTATTGACCGCCACGATGATCGGCACTTTCGCCGCGCGCGCGTGGTTCAATGCTTCCAGCGTCTGCGGCATGATGCCGTCGTCCGCTGCCACCACAAGGATCGCGATGTCAGTGATATTCGCGCCGCGTGCACGCATCTTCGTGAACGCTTCGTGACCGGGTGTGTCGAGGAACGAAATCTGTTTGCCATCGGGAGTCGTCACCAGGCTCGCGCCGATGTGCTGCGTAATGCCGCCGCTCTCGTGCTTCACGACATCTGTCTTGCGGATCGCATCGAGCAGCGAGGTCTTGCCATGATCGACGTGACCGAGCACGGTGACCACGGGAGGACGGGGCTTGAGATCTTCTGCTTTGACGCCGGGGGGCGGCACTTCGGCTTTCTTCACCGAAGGATGCATCATCGCCGCGCCGCGATCGCGTTTTTCCAATTCGAACACGAAACCGTGACGCTCGCAAATCTTGCGGGCCGCATCTTCACCGATTGTCTCATTGAGATTGGCGAAAACGTTCAGCTCCATCAATTCCGCGAGTAGCAAGTGCGGCTTTTTCCCGAGCCGTTGTGCCAGGTCGCGCACGACAATCGGCGGCTTCATCGTGACGACACGATTGCCCTTTTCGTCGATCGTAAATTGAGGACCCGTGACAACCGCCGGGGCAGGGGCCACCGGACGCACAGGAGCAGGAGTCGGTTTCGCAACGGGCTTCGGTGCGGCAACAACAGGCGCCGGCGCCGGTTTCGCCGGAGCAGGAGCCGGTGCGGCTTTTGCCTGAACAACAGGCTTGGCCGGAACAGGCTTGGCTGTCGTGCCCGGACGTTGATACGAGAAATTGGCCGGAGCCGCCACGATTGGTTTTGGCAAGGGACGTGAAAAGGGTGAGCTCGGTGTCGCAGGCGCCACCGGAGCAACGGGCTTGGGAGCGGCTACCGGAGCAGGCGCGACAGCGACCGGTTTCGGTACTTCCACTTTCACCGGCTCAGGCGCAGTCGCCACCGCCACGGGGGCAGGGGCGGGCGTAGGCGCTTCCTCTGGTGCGGATTCAGGAGCGGGCGCAGCCACCGGAGCAGGAGTTGCAGACGGAGGAACGTAACCGTACTCCTTCTCAATCGACTCAGCGGTGATGTTGTCCACCGTGCTCGAGTGGCTCTTGACCGGGTAATTCATTGCGTGCAGCTTCTCAACCATCTCTTTGTTCGAGAGACCGCAACGCTTGGCTAAATCATGGACACGAATACTCATTAAATTATGCTTGGGCTTCCCTTGCGGCGCGCTGACTTTCGCGACGCTCTTGTTCCGCCATCACAGCCTGATAAACCTGCGTGGCTTTCTCTGCACCCAAAATATCAGTCAAATCGTTTACATCGACCGCCAGCAGGCCTTCCAATGAATGGAAGCCGCTCTTGACCAACGATTCCGCGACTTCCTTCTCGATGCCCGGAATGGCAGCCAATTCTTTGATGGCGCGAGCGACCTTGGCCTCGAAACCGAGTTCCGCGGTCTCTTCCTTCTCAATATCAATGTTCCAACCCGTGAGCTTGGAAGTTAGACGCGCGTTCTGGCCCTTCTTACCGATGGCCAACGACAACTGATCGGCATCGACAATGATCTTCACCGACCGACGCTGTTCGTCGATAACCAAATTTCGCAACTTTGCAGGTGCCAAAGCGTTAGCGACAAAAGTACGAACATTCGAATCCCAGCGGATGATGTCAATTTTCTCGCCGCTCAGTTCGCGAACGATGTTCTTGACGCGCATCCCTTTCATGCCGACGCAAGCGCCGACCGGATCTACTTTGTCGTCACGCGATGAAACCGCGATCTTGCTGCGGAATCCCGCTTCACGCGCGATCCCCTTGATTTCCACAGTTTTATCAGCGATTTCTGTGACTTCCAATTCAAACAACTTCTTCACGAAGTCTGGATGGCTGCGCGAGAGAATGATCTCTGCGCCATGGCCTGCATTGTTTACGCTTAAAATAAATGCACGGATACGATCGCCCGGCTGATATTCCTCGGTCGGAACACGTTCCCGGCTAGGCATAACGCCTTCGATACGACCAAGATCCACGATTACATCACTGCGTTCAAAGCGGCGGACAGTACCCGAAATGATATCGCCAGCGCGTCCTTTGAACTCCTCAAAAACCATGTTCTTTTCGACCTGCCGGATGCGTTGCAGCATCGCCTGCTTGGCGGTCTGAGCGGCAATACGTCCAAAATTAGCGGGAGTGACTTCCACGTCGACCGCGTCACCGATCTGAGCGTTCGGCTTACGCTTGCGAGCGTCAGGTACGGAAATTTCGTCGTGGTTGTTAACCACATTTTCCACCACCATCAATGTGGCGATGGCGGCAATGGCGCCGGTCTTACGGTCGATTTCGATGCGCAATTCACGGGCGGGGCCGACGGCTTTCTTGGAGGCCTGCAACAGGGCCTGTTCGACAGCCTGAAGCAAGGTCTCTTTGTCGATGCCCTTTTCCCGTTGCAAATATTCCAAGACTGCTATGAGTTCGCCGTTCATTTTTGTATCCATTTGGCGGGGAGTTCAAGGGAACAAAAAAGCGGGTTTTTCGACCCACTTGAGCTCCGGCGCAAAATTCTACGACCCAGAATATAGGCAGGTATTAAATAACGGTCAAGCCCATAGTAGCGGCAGGGGCGTGACAAGTAAGCGGCAAAGCAGCCCCATATATGGATGGGATCCGAACCCAGGGTAGTAATCTTTCCAATCTATTGTAAATTTGCAAATCTCGTATTTTCTCGGGGAGGTTGGCCGTTTTCCCACAAGCGATAGACGTCTTGTTCTTGTATAGCCTCTTGCGTAGTATTGGACGGGATGAATCTGCTGAGTGCTTTAGAGATTGGGACCCCCAAGCTCTGGATTGTTGCTCTCCTGTTTTGTATTTCCTTCAATTGTACGGGTTGTGAAAATGACCTCCAGCCATCGTATCCACGTAAACAGGCGGACTTGAATTTGAATCCAAAATCACAAAGTACAAATGCTGCAATATCAGTGAAAGAGATTGTTATTGCCGGATCGGATTCAGATTTCAGCGACCTATTCGTAAAGTCGGCTTCAATCCTCAAATTTATCGACGACGATGATAAGAAGAAATATTCAGAGAAGGATCGTCGGCTGACAGACCTCATTGAAGCGGCAACCGAGAAAGTGTTTTCGGGAGAGCAACGAGAGGGACGTGTATTCATAGAGTATGACTGGTGGCCTGATCACACCCGACATGTTGAAGTAAATCTTGATGCGTTCACGCAGAGTTATTTTGACGCACTCCGTACTTTGCTTGGTGGGGAGTTTGCCGAATGGCGAATTCAAGTTGTGATTTACAGTGATCTACGAGACGGTCACAAGCTTGGCTCAATAATAATTTGGCGGGAAAAGCTGCTTATCGACAAGAGTCTTTACGAAGCGCTGAGTGCCAGAGGGATTGACTTTCGATGTGAGGCGAAGCCTAAAAAAGTCCACACCGACAAAGTTGGGCGTTAATTCCATAGGATAGTTCGTTTACCGACTGTACTTTCTTGTTCTGAGAGCCCTTCCTGCATACTATCCCCCGCGATGAATTTGCCGAACCGGCTGACCACTGCTCGCGTGGCGCTCACGGTCTTTTTTGTGATGGCGCTTCTCCTCCCGAAAGACGGGGTGGTGATGTCGCATTTTGCCTACGGCAAAACGCTCGCCTTGGCGATCTTCGTGGTCGCAAGCATCACTGATTGGTTCGACGGGATGCTCGCCCGAAAGTATCACCAGGAAACGAATTTCGGGGCGTTGCTGGACCCCGTCGCCGACAAAGTGCTCACGACCGCTGCGTTCATTTGTTTCATCGTTCAATCCAATAATAGCGGCAACGCGCTCGTGGACGCGTGGATGGTGTTGGTCGTCGTGGCGCGCGATTATCTGGTGACGGGGCTGCGCCTCGTCGCGAGCGATAAGGGAGTGATCCTGAAAGCCGAAAAACTTGGCAAACACAAAACGTTTTCGCAGATGGTCACGATTATTTTCACGCTGCTCGGCCTGGCGTTGCGTGACGACTGGCATGTTTTCAACGCCAACATGGATTTGCGGTTCTGCCAGATCGTCTTCGGATTGATGATTGTGACGGTGGCGCTCACGTTGTGGTCGGGGACTGCGTTCGTATGGAAAAACCGAGAAATTTTTCTGCGCGATGCGTAAGAAGCTCGTCAAATTTCTCGCCGTCGGCCTCGGCACCGGCCTGATTCCCAAAGCGCCCGGGACAGCCGGTTCTTTGCTTGGCGTCGGACTCTGGTGGGCAATCGCGTGTGCGCATCAATGCTGGATTTGGATCGCGTATCCGTTCGTCGCAATTCCGCTTTCCAGCACATTGGGATCCTAAGCTTAGAATTCCACGTGGACAAGTTGTCGCG